>Ga0307378_10003670_pt1 | contig 22319 bp, 17 predicted proteins | sample UN1MG_FD_202238 | JGI IMG/M metagenome (GOLD analysis project Ga0307378, IMG submission 202238) | Soil microbial communities from Risofladan, Vaasa, Finland - UN-1 | ecosystem: Environmental > Terrestrial > Soil > Coastal area > Acid sulfate soil | place: Finland: Risofladan, Vaasa | collected...
AACTTCAAAGTCATCATCGTCCATCACCTTAGCCAGGGGCTTGACCGCCGGCGCTCCGACTCCACCGGCGTTGAGCAAGCCATCTGCCCGCACCTTGTCACTTTTGTCCTTGATATTGGCAATCAGCTCATCCACAGCTTTTTTCTTCGCGGCACCCGCCGTCCCGGCGGTCACTGCCACGGCCCCCGCTGCAAGGGACATTTCTTTGAGATTACTAATAGACATACTTGAAACCCTTTCCTCTAAATTGCATTCCAACACATAACTTGTGAATCAAATAGTATTTTACCTTCTTCACTGATTTTTTCAATGATTTGTTTTTATTTTCCCACAATTTTCCAAGGCGGCCTTATTTGTAAGCTATTCGCCCAAACGCACGCCACAAAAGGCCGACTCAGGGGCTTTAGTTGAATCCACGAGGCATAAATTCCCCCGTGTCTTGCGGGAAAATAAGGCTGCTGCAACCATCTGATATTATTCGGCTTCCAACTGAGCAGCAGCGATTTACACAATATGAAATTACTCCACATCAGCGATGTTGCCTTCAGGCCTGCCGACAAGGTAGATTCTGTTTTTGCCGCTGCGTTTTGCCTCCAACAGTGCCCTGTCTGCCTGCTGAAAAAGCTCCTGCACTGTCGAGCAACCGCGGCCCAGACTCGCCAGGCCGCCACTTATTGTCAGAAGCCCTTTGCCCTCCGGGCCTAACAAATGAAATTCTGTTTTTTCCAATTCTTTCTGGAACCGCTTTGCAACGGATACCACCTCTTTAGGGTGTTCTGCCATTGCCGAGCGCCTCTCCCCACCCTCAGCCGGCATCACAGCCGATTTAGCCTGCGGCTCGTCCCAGAAAACAACCGCGAATTCATCACCGCCAATCCTGCCGACAACGTCCTGCCCGCGGCAGCAGCGCCGCATTAAAACAGCAGCCTGCCTTAGAATTTCGTCCCCGGCCGAATGACCGTAAACATCGTTGTAGTGTTTGAAGTTGTCAATATCAAAAATAAGAAGTGTCACCCGCCCGTTTTCCTTCCTGGAACGCTCTATAATTTGCCTGGAAAACTCCAATATATATCTTCTGTTCTTCAGGCCCGTCAAATCATCCTCTGTAGCCAATTTTTCAAGGTGTCTTATTTTCATTTCTATCGTATGGTCAACACCCACAGGAGCAACCGGCTCTGCGTGAATAGACACACCTTGTGAAGCAGCAGTACGCCCTTCGAGATAAGAGATATGAGATGCCAGAGAAGAAAAATAGATTGGACAAATCAAATAATCATCTGCCACAGTTGTTCCATTAGACGCCGAGCCAACGAGTCGCATCGCTATCGGCTCTTCCCACATCTGTGCCAGAAGAATAATCTTCGCCCCGCAATTATCTCTTAAGGCCTTCAGAGCCGGACTTAATTTAGATGACAACCCGGACATCACGATAGCGACAGATGCAAAGCTGTTCTTCGATGCAGCCTCGATTGCGTCAGCCATATTGGTAGTAACTTGGCAGGCCGGCTCTCTGACAGCCTCAGCATCTAAAAACGCTCTGCTAACATCGCCTATCAGCAGAATCTTACGCGCCTTCGAACCAGAAGAAACTGGCATATAGAAGCTCCCGCCTCTTCAGTTTAGCTATTATCTTGTGATAAAAACGCATTAAAAACGCAAAAAAACACCCAATTATCAATCACTATCATAGCATAATTTCCAGAAAAGTCAACCACAATCCCGCCAGACTAACCGCGTCAAAGCTAATCAGCTGCCGGCAGGTCTTCCAGAATCTTTTTGGCCTGCTCAGTAAAAATGCTGGCCGGATACTTTTCTGTAAAACTCGTCAGAGTTGCTCGCGTCTCGACTAAAAGCTTCTTCTTCAGCTCCAAATTTGAGTCGTTCTGCTGACTCCACCGACGTCTGTTCAAAAGCCCAAGTTCGTATAATGCCTGCATTCCACCATCGGTATTCTGGAACTCTCGGTGGAGCTGGGCTAATTTTTCAGCACGAAGTTGTTCATCAGCGATAAGTTTCGCCTTAGACAGCAAAATATTGTCACGGAGCGGGTCCTTGTCGCCCATCTGTTTGAGCAGCTCGTCGAGGTGCCAGGGAAAATCTGTGTTGTGCGGGTTTAACATCACAAATCTCGCCAAACGTTTCTCTGCGTCCGGCTCGTCCGCTCGATTTTCCGAACTTATAAGATTACGCAACTGATTTAATCTTCTTTGCAGCTCTGTCAACTTAAAGCCCGTCATTGCCGAATCGGCTAACGGACGAAACGGACTAAAGAAAGTCTCACTCTGTGTTTGGTCTTCTTCGAGTAGTTTCAACCGTTCGCGAAGCTTAACTTGTGTCTCCACGAGAAGCTTCTCGGCCTGCTCGAACTCACCCCGACCGGCCCAATCATGTGCAATCCGACATCGCGCTTCAAGCGACTCACTACTTTCAGGAAACTGCTCATAAAGACGATGCCATATAGGCAAAGAATCACGATGTGGATAATCGTTATAAAAACGCAATATTTCTTCTCGGCCAGGGATGTTATAGACCGGCCGATATTCACTCAGAAGCGCTTTGTAGTAAAGCGCTATAGGCATCCGAGGACTTTGGGAACGCCGAGATATAAATGAATCGTACTGCTCGAAAAGCTCTCGTTTTTTGGCTGGAAAATTCAGCTCCGGAGTTACTATAAACCAGCTCGGCCAGCGGTCATAACTCAACTGAGTCTGGATTTCTCTTTTCAACTCTGCACGCCGCTGTATCGACTCAGTAGGATAAAAGAAACCTGCTAAGTATTTTTTGACAGCAGGGTCTGCAAGCGTCTTGTCAAACGCTTCTGTTATGTTGTGCTCGTGAAATTCGACCGCCTGTTCCGGATCATTCTTTGCCACGTAGAGCTGATAGTCTAATTCATCAAAGCCGATTCTTATTTCAAAAGTCACGATAGCCAACAAAAGGAACATGGATGTAAACACCCAGACCAGGCCAGGCCGATAACGCGTAAAATGACCTATGCCAAGAACCAATCCTGCTATTGCCAACCCAACAAGCCAGGCACAAATCCAGGGCGCAAAAGAAAATCCTAATTTAATAGGTTCCAACTTCCAGGCGCCGCCGAAGTATCCCCAGTAAAGAAGCTGTGGCGCAGTGCATAACGCTACCGCTATAATGCGGGAGCGAAAACGAAGCGGACGACACGCCGCCGCTACGCAACTGACCAAAAGGCAAATCGCAAAGCCCGGCAAATCAGCCAAAAAAAACACCGCCAATATAAAAAGCAAACTGTAGCTAAAGCTCATAAGCTGCGATATCAACACCGGCACAATTGCCAAAATGCCCATAAGCAGCCCTAAAACAAGAATCTGCCAGGGATATTCAAATATGCTCACCCCCCTGCTCGTACCGGTTATAATAGACTGGCCCAAACGCCAAAATTCTGAAAAACTGAGACTGTGGAGGTTGAACGACCAGAATGAGCCGGTCACTATCTTCGACCAGAAAAGGCAGCTCACACTAAAGGCAACAACAGCAAGCAGCCAACACTTCAAAACATTTTCATGGCTGTAGTGCAGCGTAGGACCAACAGCCATAAAAGACTTCGAGACAACTTTGGGCCTCTTTCCCATCTGCTCATTATCCATAAGCCTACCTTCGAGACTCGAGCATCGAGTATCGAGCTATGTTCCTTCACCACTGCTGGCGAGATACTCGACTTGTTCAGCCGTAAGTTTGTCTATCCCAATCAACATTGATTTCAGTTTGAGCCTGCTTACTCGCCGCTCTATCTCAATAGGAACATCGTGGACCGCAACGGCAAGCTTACCCTGCTTTTTCATCACATATTCGGCCTCTAACGCCTGCGTCGCAAAGCTCATATCCATCACACTTGCAGGATGGCCCTCAGCCGCTGCAAGGTTGATTAATCGCCCTTCAGCCAGAAGATAAATTCGCTTGTTATTCTTCAGGATATATTCATCGACATGGTTGCGCACATTACGGTTGACCTTCTTGCTGAGTTTTTTCAGCGCCGGTATGTCTATCTCAACGTTGAAGTGCCCGCTGTTCGCAACAACCGCTCTGTCCTTCATCGCACGAAAGTGCTCAGCCCGGATAACGTTTTTGTCACCTGTAAGCGTCACGAACAGCTCACCGACCTTTGCCGCCTGCGCCATCGGCATAACCTCAAAACCATCCATAGCCGCCTCAAGAGCCTTGACTGCGTCAACTTCGGTAACAATAACGATCGCCCCCATCCCTCTCGCTCGCATAGCAAAGCCTCGTCCGCACCAGCCGTACCCCGCCGCGACAACCCTCTTACCGGCCATCAGAAAATCAGTCGCTCGAATAATACCGTCAACCGTTGACTGGCCCGTGCCGTAGCGGTTGTCGAACAGGTGCTTGGTCGCGGCGTCGTTTACCGCAATAACCGGAAACTTTAACTTGCCTGCATTTGCCATCGCCCGCAGACGAATAACACCCGTCGTGGTCTCTTCCATACTCGCAATAATCCGGTGGGCCTCTTTCTTTCTGCTTGTATGAAGCTCATTCACCAAATCAGCGCCGTCGTCAAATGTAATAACCGGCTTATGGTCGATTGCCGCATGGATGTGTTTGTAATAGGTCGCGCGATTTTCCCCACAGATGGCAAAGACCGGTATCTTAAAATCCTTCACCAGTGACGCCGCCACATCGTCCTGTGTACTCAGCGGATTGGATGCGCAGAGAACGGCATTCGCTCCGCTCGCTTTCAGCGTCCTCGCAAGATTGGCCGTCTCAGCAGTTATATGCAAACAGGCCGAAACGTTTTTGCCCTTTAACGGCTTGCTCTTCGCAAATCGCCTGCGGATCGCCGCCAGGGCAGGCATATCATTATCTGCCCACAAAATCCGCCTCTTGCCCTCCGGTGCCAATGATAAATCAGCTATATCATACTTCATCTATCGGTCCTTTCATAAAACGCAGAGCCGGCAATTATAAAGCCGCCAGATAAAATCTGCAAACCTTTTATTTCCGCAAATACAACCGTATTTTGCCCTCGGTTTCACCAAAGCTTGTTCAGTCGTCGCCCACCGAGACATTGCGCCCGAACAAATCGCAAAATTTCTCTTCCCGCCGCGTCTTGCAAACAAAGTCCCGCCGAAATAAGGTATTGCGAGCAGTAAATAACTTGCATAATATAGCTATGATGAGCTATAATTTATCCGATACAACTAAAGCCAAATTTAATTTAATATTGGAAGAGAACAATGGCCAAGCGCTCGAACAATAAAAAAACCAAGACCATCTGCAGCTTCTGCGGCCGGGCCGGGAGTCAGGTTGAGCCATTCATAGAAGGCCCAAACAACGTCTTTATCTGTCCGGAATGTGTCGAGCTGTGCCACAACATCATTCAGCAAGACCGCAAACATCTCAGCAGGCCGACAATTGCATTCAAAGAAATTCCCAGGCCCAGAGAAATAACAGAATATCTCGACCAATATGTAATCAGCCAGGAACACGCCAAAAAATATCTCTCCGTCGCGGTGCACAACCACTATAAAAGGCTCCTGCACAGCGATAGCGATGACAACGACGTCGAAATAGACAAGTCCAACGTTCTCTTAATCGGCCCGACCGGTTCCGGAAAAACACTGCTCGCCCGCACTCTCGCCCGCAAACTGCAGGTCCCATTCGCAATATGTGATGCAACAACTGTTACCGAAGCCGGATACGTCGGCGAAGACGTCGAAAACTTCCTGCTCCGATTGGTGCAGGCCGCCGACTACGATATAGAAGCCGCCCAGCGGGGAATCGTCTACATCGATGAAATAGATAAGGTCGGCAAAACCACACAAAACATTTCGATTACACGTGACGTCTCCGGCGAAGGTGTCCAGCAGGCACTGCTAAAGATGCTCGAAGGAACTATTGCCAACATACCGCCGCAGGGAGGAAGAAAGCACCCGGAACAATCCTACATACAAATTGACACCATACAGATACTCTTTATATGCGGCGGGACCTTCGTGGGCCTGGAAAATATCATCAAGAAGCGACTCGGCAAAAAGATGATCGGCTTCAATTCGGAACTGGCCGGCAGAACTGATGAAAAAATCGAGTACAGCGAAATAATCAGGCAGACCATACCGGAAGACCTCATTGAGTACGGAATGATTCCGGAAATGGTCGGAAGACTTCCCGTAATTACCACTCTCTCGGCTCTCGATGAGAATGCACTTATTGATATACTGACCAAGCCGAAAAATGCGCTCAGCAGGCAGTATCAGAAATTTTTTGAGATGGAAAATGCCGAGCTTGAATTTACAGATGATGCCCTGCAAGCACTGGCACAAAAGGCTCTCGAGCGTGACACCGGTGCAAGGGCATTGCGCGCGATTGCCGAGGAGCTGATGGTCGATTTGATGTACCTACTGCCGGAAGAGCCAAGGGGCGCAAAATACGTAATTACCCGCGACATTGTCGAAGGCAAAGCCAAACTCTCCACCGCAAGGCAGAAAGCGAAAGCAAAAAAAGAATCCGCATAAGGTTTCCTGACCGAGACCCAAACTGCAAGATTACTCTACTCCAGGCCGTTACGTTTACTCTTCAGCGCCGCCAATTGAACATCCGTCGCGCTGCTTTGAGCAATAGCCGCCAGCGCGTATTGGGCCTCGGCAAAACAAACCTCCCTGTCAATACGCAAAGTAACAACCCTCCGGTCAGGGGGCAATTCTTCTAAGCTGATATCCACCAGGCGGGCAATTTGTTCTGCTAAATCGGGGCCCTCGGATGCCGTGATTTTTTCCGCTCCAACTGCAAAGTCAACTTCACCTTCAGCATTCTTCATAACGGTAATGGTAGTCGCCGGGGCGCCAAGTTCAGAAGTGGGCGAGGCAAACTCGCAGCCGTCCGGAACGGCCACCGGAAAATTCTCCGCTTCGATGAACTGACAAACTACCAGGAAAAATATGATAAGCAAAAAAACAATATCTATAATCGGCGTCATATTGAATGAAACCGACCTGCCGCCACTGTGCAAATGACTGATAGCTCTAAAAGACATAAGTCTTTCTCTTATCTTATTTTAGAGGGCGCAGGGACTCGACGGTGGTCCTGCCGGGCTTTGCCGGCAATGTCTGAATTGCCTGTTTTGCCGCCGCCGCACGCTGAGTTTCCGCCGGCTTCTGCTTCTCCACCCCGTTAGAAGTCTGCACCGAAAGTGGGCGCTCCGACTTGCTGGAACTACTTCTAACGGGCTTCAGGCTCCGCCTTATTTCGGGCACAATATTCTCCGCTTCCACTACCGCATCGTTTACCAGCGTCTCGATTCGGTTGCGAAACACGCCGTGTATAGCCATCGCCGGTATTGCAATAAACAGGCCCCAAAACGTTGTAACCAGTGCAACCGAAATCCCCTCGGCCAATTGCGCCGGCTGCGGCTGGCCACCTGCCAGAACAATGGCGTTGAATAGCTTTATCATTCCGAAAACCGTGCCGAAAAGCCCAACCATCGGCGAAACATTGCCAATCAGGTTAACCCATTCAATCCTGCGCAAAAGCCCCCACGCCTGTTCCTGCAGCGATTCGGCAAGCAGGCTTCGCATCCGCAGCCAATCCCCCCTGCCCTGGCCGAGAGCTTTCACAGCCGCTACACTAACAAAATCATTCCGCTCGGATATTCGTGCCTCCAAGTGTCCGGGGCCGTACCGCCGTATTATGGCTACAATCCTGTCGCCTATGCCGCCCGGCACAAGTTTTGTCCGGCGAATGCTAAGGCTGTGCTCCACTGCTAAATAAACCGTAATAAGTGACATCGGCAAAAGCACAAACCACACAATCGGACCGCCGGCTATCACGAATTGCTCAAAGAACGTTTGTGTTCGACCGCCTCCAACTGCATCACCGCCAAAGCTGTTACGCATCGTGCCAACTATCACCGCTATTACAACGGCCAGCGCAATGACCAAAAACAACACCTTTAACAAAAAGCTCTTACGCATCGTTGCTATCCTTTCAGACGATTAGTCGGCCAACCGCCCGACCGGCTTACCGTTTCAGTCGGTGATTAAGACAAATTCGCCGCCGCTTTGTCTTGCTATCACCTCCAGCATTTCACGGTCATCGCTCTGCGGCCAAAAGCCTATCGTATTGATTCTTGTAATCGGCGCAAATCGCTTCAGCAGGTTCGCCGCTTTCTGCGAAAATATATGCGTATCTTCAATTGTCAGTTCGAAACCGTCTGTTAGAAAATAAATAACCGAAGGGCTAATCCCCCGCCCGTCACGAATTTGCACCGCCCGCTCCAGTGCCGCCGGCGCGTTAGTTCGCCCGGCCGGCCGGATAGAATCGATAAAACCATACGCAGCCGACTTTGCCTTTTCTCCCGCTCGAAGCAATCGTCCACTGCCGGATTCAAACAGTTTGTCCCCGCCGAAAAAGATAATGTAAAAATACTGGTCCGCCTGCAGACTCCCGATAGATTTTTTAAGGTTTCTCTGGACCCGGCCAAATACTCCCTGCATACTTCCCGAACAATCTACAAGGAAGCAGACTTTACGCTGGTCGGTGAAACTGCCGAAAAATTCAATCCTGGGCCGCAAAAGCTCACTGTCCGGCAAAACACAAACATCCTGCCGGACGGAAGGTTTTGCCAAATCCCTCAAAGCCTGGTCGCCCGGCTTTGCAGCCTTAAAAATTCGCCCCACCCCCGGCTTATGCGCAGCCGCATTCTCCCTGCCTGTAAATTCCACTCTGGTTGGCTCTTTTATCTTTGGCTTGGGGATTATCGGCGCAGCTTCAATGAGCTTTTTTATCCGGTTTACTGTAGCCGTTGGAATGGGAACATCTCGTAGTTGAGTTTCGGCCCCTGCTTGTCGCCGGCAGGGGGAGAATTTAATAAATCCAAACGCCGTCAGCACCATCAGATGCACGGCTATGGAAGCCGTCCACGCCCAAAATGTCACGCCCCCGCTTCGCCTCCTTGAAAGTCCCTGTTGATAGCCGGGCAGACGCCCGAGACGATTTACTTCTAATGGGCTTCCTCCGCCTGAAACCATCCTTTGGTTCATTGATACAGCCAAAAAGCACTCCGTTGTCTTCTACGGCTCACATTTTGCCGGTTCCAAAACCAACCTGCACAGGACCGCAATAAATCGAAAAATGGGCCCTTACTCTACTACTTCCACTCGCGAATATCCCGGCACCAATAAGTTATACACCAGTATCACATCACCATTGTGCAGGCGGATACACCCTCTTGAACTGTTCGTGCCGATTGTTTCCGGCTCCTTGGTGCCGTGAATGCCAAAGCCGGTCCTGTCTTTAGCTTCTCCGTTGATACCTTCCAGCGCTATCCACCTCGAGCCCAAAGCATAGCCCGGGTCCCCATAGTGCAGAAGTTTACCCGTATCAGGGTCAGCCCAGGGCGGCTTTATCAGCTTACCGCCCTGCTTAACACGCCACCGCCCCGCCGGCGTTTCCCTGCCTTCCCTGCCAAGACCCACACCAAAACTCCGAACGAAGATGTGCTGAAGATACAAATCCATCGTGAAAGTTGAACGATATATCCTGACATGGAACGGGCCGTGGATGACTTTTATCATCGCTCCTGCCTTCACCAGCTCGGGACGGCCGATTTTATTGACCTCCTGAAGAATCTCCCACGGAACTTTATGCTGCTTGCCGATTGCCATAAGCTTGTCACCCGACTTGATTTGATAATTACTGCAAAACCTATCCTGTGGAAATACGGTCCTGCTAAACAGCCATTTATCGGCAAGTTCAGAAAGCTTTTGCTTAATAACAGCTCGCTGCAAGTTATTCATCGGAATTAACAATGTCTCATTAAGTCTGTCACGAGCTTCTATAATCCTGGCTGGTTTCCCATTCACCAGCGCCATGGCTTCGTCAATAAGCTCAGCCACCCTGGGATTGGGTTCGGATGTGGCCTGAGGCATGATTTTTGACAAATTCGGCTCTACAATATGTTTTGGTGTTGTATCCTGTACCACAACCGTTGAAGGCTCTTTTTTATTCTCAATATTGATGTTGGCCAAATCTACAGGAGCTTCTTCTTCGTTTGTGCCGAAAGGACGACCATAAATAAAACTAATCACCCCGGCGACAATAAACAAAGCTGAAATACCATATACCCATTTTAGGGTGTGGCCTCTTTGCCACCCGTGTAATCTGGAAGGATAACGAGCCATCTTATTCTCCCTGTTCCCGATATCGTCTATCGGAATTAAAATATAATATTTCCTTATCCGTCACTAAAAAATCTACCGGCTCATCAAGCTCTATGACCGGTATCGAGTCAACCACCTGCTCTGCGAAAGCAAAGCCGCATCTTGGTGCATTAAGCTGCTCGTTAGCGAAAAACCTGTCGTAAAAGGCGCCGCCCCGTCCAAGACGGTTGCCCTTCCTGTCGAATCCTAACGCCGGCGCAACGACTAAATCAATCTCCTCCATCGGCATCGGCAGCCCTGTTATTGGATTTCGAAGACCTGCAACTTCGGTCGAAAAGCCGGTCTCCAGCGAGTTTATCTGTACCGGTATCATACGCCTTTGATGCCACGAAATCTTCGGCACCACCACTATCTTGCCGTGCTGCCAGGCATAAAGTATTACCTCGGAAGTATCCACCTCATGCGGCAGTGATAAATATATCATAAGCGTTGAGGCTCCTTGAAATTGCGCCGTCGAAACCAGGTTCCGGCATGCTTTTTGGCTTTTTTCGCTCCTCTCATCCTCCCTCATCTCAAGCAGGCACTTCTGCAACCTCACACGCAACTGCTTTTTATCCATTTAGTTGTCCTTCTTTCCAGTGCTCTTCTTGACAGGTTTGCTATTTTGTATCAAGCTCTGCAGCTTTTGTAAATAACGCTTAATATTTTTTTCATCTCCAATCTCTTTTGGCACGTAATATTTATCCTTCAATGTCCCTGGCAGGTACTCCTGGACCACAAAACCATCCTTAAAACTATGTGGATACCTGTAATCGGTCCCAAAACCCATCTTTTTCGCAGCCGGGTAATGACTGTCCTTAAGATGTTGTGGCACTGGTTTAATCGGCTCACGTTTCACGTCGGCCATTGCTTTCCAAACCGCTGATGCCGCCGCATTTGATTTCGGCGCACAGGCAACATATATAGCCGCCTGTGCCAGGGCCAATTGTGCTTCCGGCAGCCCGACAAACTCCGATATCTGAACCGCGGCGGCAGCCAAAACCGTCGCCATTGGGTCGGCATTTCCAACGTCTTCTGCCGCACAAACCGCAATCCGCCGGGCGATAAAACGCGTTTCCTCCCCCCCTGCTATCATCCGGGCAAGCCAATAAACCGTGGCATCAGGGTCGCTGCCCCGCATACTCTTCTGAAAAGCGCTTGCCAGGTCGTAGTGTGTATCTCCTGTGCCGTCGTAGTCGAGCGCCTTTTGTTGTATCGACTCTTCCGCAACTTTCAGATTAAATTTAATTGTTTTCCCGCCCTGCCGAGCAGCTGTCGACAACACCCCCACCTCTAAAGCTGTCAGTGCCCTGCGAGCATCACCGTCGCTCATAACCGCCAGAAATTTCAGCGCCTTCTCATCCGCCTCGATGTCAAATTTACCCAGTCCTCGTTCGGCATCGGCAATAGCAGTCTTCAGCAGCTCTAAAATATCCTCTTCGCTGAGCGGCTCAAAATGAAACACAGTGCTGCGTGAAATCAACGGCGAATTGACCGAGAAATACGGATTTTCCGTAGTTGCACCTATCAGGATTAAAATCCCGGATTCGACATCATCCAGCAAAACATCCTGCTGAGCACGGTTGAAACGGTGGATTTCATTGATAAAAAGTGCGGTTCGCCTGCCGCTGGCCGACAGCCTGTCTCTAGCGCCTGCGATTATCTGGCGAATGTCTTTCACGCTGGCCGCCGGGGCACTGAGATAATAGAACCTGGCCTTCGTGTAATTCGCAATCACTGTCGCTAAGGATGTCTTGCCCACCCCCGGTGGGCCGTAGAATATCAGACTGCTGAGCCTGTCGGCCTCCAGCATCCTTGTCAGCAGCCTGTCCGGACCAAGGAACTGTCTCTGCCCGATAAACTCATCGAGCTTTCTCGGTCTCATCCGAACCGCCAGAGGCGCCGCTGAGTCGATATTTGCCTCTTCAGGCCGGCTAAACAAACTTTTTTTGCCCTTCTCATCACACATCGGGCATATTATATGCAAGAAACACAAAACTGTCGAAATTTATTTCAACAGGCTTCTATACACACTCTTTCGACCTGTTTTCCCCAAAACACTCCCTGCAAAAAAAAAATCCAAAAATACCTTTTTTTTATTTGATTTGCACCCACATACCGATAGACTTCTTAAGAAGCTGGTATGCCATTTAATCTTATGCTGTATAGAAGTCTTCGTATAACAATAGGAAGTGGTAGTAAAGGTCTTTTAAGGAGACGAGTATGAAGAAAAAAACAATTTTGCTAACTGTTGTAATCTTGTTGACTGTGGGCGCTGCGGTTCAGGCCCAGGAAGGCGGGATAAGTGGAACCTTTGATGTGACCTATTCGAGCAGGTACATCTGGCGAGGTTTCGATGTCTACAATGATAACCACAGCGCAATCCAGCCGAGTATCGACCTCGACCTTTATGGCACCGGACTTGGCCTAAAGGTCTTTTGGTCAAGGGCAAACGGAAGCAAATTCGAAAACGCCGAGGAGGTAGACCTCACCTTATATTACGGCAACGATATCTATGAAGACGAAACTTATGCAACCAACTACGCGATTGGCTGGACATATTATACCTACCCCGACGAACCCAAAACGGAAAGAAATTTCCAGGAATTCTTTGCATCTCTTTCCTGGCCAAAGCTCTGCCCTGCAGGCATCGTTCCGAGCTACACCGTCGTCTGTATGTGGCCATCCGAAAGTGGGTCCGCCCGTAGCGAAAATGGCGGCTGGATACAAATCTTCGGACTTGGCTATGACCTGACCGTCCCCGAGCTGGCACCGGAAATACCAGAGCAAGTTCTACATCTCTCCGCGGACCTTGTCTACAACGATGGCGTTGGCGCCGGATATGCTGCAAATGGAGCTGTAGAACACGACTGGTCACACTTTCTCTTTGGTGTCTCAACAGAGATTGACCTCGGCAACAATCTTACTTTCTGTCCCGGACTTTATTACCAGGCATCGATGGAAGATTCGGTCAATGATGATAATGAAACCTGGGTCAGCTTGAGTCTAAAGTACAACTTCTAAAACCAGTTAGTTTCTATGTCAACAGAGAAGGCCGGTTACGGAAAACCGGCCTTCTCTGTTTGTTTATTATTGCAGCGTATCAAACAAAACGCCTCTAAACCGCTCGCCGCCCGATAAATTTAGCTGTCTCAATCAGCGCATCTTTGGCCCTGTCTTCTTTCAACTCGGCCAATGCACCCAGCGCTTTTGTAACAAATTCCTGTGTCCGGATGCGCGTATATTCCAAACTACCGAAACGCACTAACATCTCTGCCAGGCTCTCCTTCTCGCACATCGCATCACCCTCCAGATACGAATTTATCACCGCACTTTTTTCTCTCTCGTCCAATGCTCTTAGTAAATGTATCACAGCTAAAGTCAGCTTGTTTTTATCAATATCGCTGCCGAGCGTTTTGCCCGTTTTGCTTTCATCGCCGATTATGTCCAGTAAATCATCGGTAATTTGAAACGCAATGCCGGCATTTAGACCGAAACAGGCCAGCGACTGGGTTTGCGTCTCGTTTGCACCCGCCAAAAGCCCGCCAAGCAAGCAGCAGCTACTAAAAAGAGCTGCACTTTTTTCGGTGATTATGTCGATATAGTCTGATTCGCTCAATTGCCAATTCCGCTTCTCAGTTACCTGTCTCAATTCACCTTCGCAGATTCGAACTGACGTACCGGCAATTATATTAGTGACTTCCGGGTCCAAATCGGCGCATATCCTGAAGGCCTTGCCTAATAAGAAATCGCCTAACAGCACAGCGGACTCATTACCCCAAAGACTATTTACCGTAGGCTGCCCTCTTCTCTTTTGCCCTCCGTCCATAACATCATCGTGCAACAGCGTGGCATTGTGAATTAGCTCAACAATCCCTGCAACACGGATAGCATCGTATTGCGTATTGCGTATATTTTCACTCGCCGCCGAGTCCCCGGAGGTCGCAGATTTTCTCAATTTTGGGCTTTTCTCTGCGTCCTCAGATTTCTTCGCGGTCGTTCCTTTTCCAAACGACCCGTCACGCACTGCGTGATACGACAATAAAACAAGTCCAGGCCGAATCATCTTGCCGCCGTGGATATTTGCACATCCGAGTAATCGGCTAACCGGCTCACGGGCCTCGGCCAATTGCTCATCAATCAATCTTTTTACCTGGCCCAATTCGTTATCGATGAGCCTGAAAGAAGGGATCGTACTCTGCGGCAGACCACCGGATGTGCCTGCCCTCGAACGCAGAGAAGGGTCGCTATGTGATGGTAACTGCATATCAGTTTTGAACTTTGGACTTTGAGTGTTGAGTTACAACTAAAAACTCAACACTCACGACTTCTTTCCGTGGGCGTATTGGAAGAACTTTTTCCTCAGAAGACGCGTAACAGGCCCGGGCTTGCCTTCTCCGATAATTCTGCCGTCAATACCGACAATACCTATCACCTCGGCAGCCGTTCCCGTAAGGAAAAATTCATCGCAAACATATAAATCAAACCTCGTAAGATTTTTTTCAACTACCTCAAGCTTTTCTTCCTTCGCCAGTTTAATAACTATACCTCGCGTTATCCCTTCCAGCGAACCAGCAGAAACTGGAGGCGTATAAACCACGCCGTTTTTTACAATAAAAACGTTGTCACCTGTCGCTTCGGCAACATATCCTTCGTGGTTATACATAACTGCTTCGGGCACGTCATTGTCCAGAGCTTCAATCTTGGCCAGGATGTTATTGAGATAATTCAAGCTCTTGATCTGAGGCGGAATCGCCAGCGGATGATTGCGGACCGTCGTTGCACTGACTACCTTCATCCCTTTTTCATAAAGCTCCTCCGGATAAAGCTGAATGTTGTCCGCTATGATAAACAATCTGCCATTCTCACAGATGAAAGGATTCAGCCCCAAAGTCCCCACTCCGCGCGTTACCACCAATCGGATATAACCGTCAATAACGCCGTTAGCTTCGGTGGTTTTTTCAACTGCCCCGATAAGTTTGTCTTTACTCATCGGCATCACAAGGCGGATCACCTTCGCCGATTCATAAAGCCTCCTTATATGTGCCTCCAGCTCAAATATCCTGCTGTTATAAACACGAATACCCTCAAAAACACCGTCGCCGTAAAGAAGACCGTGGTCGAAAACAGATATCTTAGCATCCGCCTCATCAACAAGTTTGCCGTCAAGCCAAATTTTTAGTCCCATAACTTCATGTCTCATGTTGTATTGTGCGTATTTATCTTTTCGAAACACCCATCACAGTTTATCCTGGGCCGAGTCGAAGGATTTCACGCACGACGGATTTTACCGTCAGCCAATATTACTATCCGCCCAGCCCGCTGTGCAACTCGTTCGTCGTGGCTCACCATCACAATCGTCTGGCCGGCCCGATTCAATCTTTCAAAAACCTCTAAAATACCATTTCCTGTCGCAGAGTCAAGATTTCCTGTCGGCTCATCCGCCAAAAGAATGTTCGGTTCATTCATCAACGCCCTGCCGATGGCAACCCGCTGCCTCTCTCCGCCCGACAACTGATACGGTTTATGATTGGCTCTTTCGGCCAAACCAAGCTGTTCGAGCAATTCTCTGGCCCGTCTCCTGGCCCGTCCGCGACACTCAAACCACCCGAACACTCCCTTGGAAACCATCGTCGGCAGATAAACGTTTTCCAGTACACTTAATTCGTCCAATAAATGATAAAACTGAAAAACAAACCCAACCATTTTGTTGCGGAACCTACTCAATTCGCCGCCGCTATACCGGCTCAAATCCCGTCCTGCAAACGCCACAACACCTTTATCAGGCTTATCCAACGCACCTAATATATGCAGCAGGGTACTTTTACCGCTGCCCGAAGCCCCGACTATCGCAACAAACTCACCCTTATCGACCGAAAAATCTATCCCTTTGAGCACTTTAACCTCTGTCGCGCCCATCCGATAGGATTTATAAATCGCCTCAGCTTTTAATATAAAATCGTCCCTGCTCATAATTGGCTCACCTGCAATGTCTTAACCGGCTCCTGCTTCGCCGCCTGCCAGCTTGGTACAAACGCTCCTAACAAACAGGCAGCTATCGCCGAAACTATTATTACACCCAAAACTTTTAAATCTATCCTGTTGGGAATGTCACCGATAGCGTATATCGTCCTGTCCCACAACTGAAATCCAAAACGCGCGAACAGCCAATCTTCTATCTGGTTTATTTTAAGCAAAAACAACCAGCCGGCAAACAGCCCAACGACCGAGCCTAAAAGACCCACTAAAAAAGCAAATCTCGAAAATAATTCGATGATATTTCCCTTGGAAACACCTATGCTCTTTAAGATACCTATGTCTTTACTCTTGTGGCTGATTATCATATAAAAAACAACAAAAACTATGAAAACAGTTGTAATCCCAACAAGGGCAAACATCACGGTCAGCATTGTTTGTTCCTTCTCCATTGGCGCAATAAAGGCACGCCGGTATCCTTTCCAGCTTTGCACGCTCACCTTCTCTAATAAGCCCGCTCTTTTGTCGCCGCTTTTTTCTTCCACAAACTTCTGCCACAGCAAACCAATTTTTTCACAACCTTCCTCAAGTTTCACATTCGGCTTAAACTTTACATGGATAGTGTTTGTTCTTTTGACGGGCCCGTCCATTCCACATAGCATCTGAGCTTGGTCAAACGGCAAATAGATCATTGAGCTGTCCACTCTGGCCAATCCGCTGCGCGAAATGTCGCTGTAATAGAAAGTCGCTGTATTGACCAATCCTGTACCGGCTTTAGCAGGCGCGCCTTTTGTGGTCAGAGGAATGCAGCTTACAGCAAGAGCTATCCTCGCAGGGATGGTTTCATAAGCATACCTGCCTTTCGCATCACGCGCCAGCCTCAGGTCAATCCCTATCACACAACCAGGAAGATTAGGATCATAGGCCGGCTTAAATACTTTCGATAAATTATTTTTATGATAATACAACGTCCTGCCAAAACCGGTAGCTTGACTATGCCTGACCGGGTCAATACCCATAATCTCAACACCGATATTGTCCTCTGTCCCTCTGGGACTGACCAGGGCGAAGCTTTTTATCACAGCCGATATGCCTTCAACAAAATCTTCCTGCTCCAGTGTCTTTATAAAATCTTCATAGTACGCAAAGCCCACCAGCGATTCGGTGCCTATAACACAGTCGCCAACAAACTCATGATTCTTCTGCTTGAAATCAGTCACCAGCCCTGTCACTACGGTCATCACTATGACAACGATAAAAACGCAGAGCGCAACTGCCAAAAACGCCAGATAGCTGATGCGCCTCTTGAACAAGTAACGAAATGGCAAAATGATTTTATACATTTATGGAACTATTTATTCATACCTTAAAATATTGATCGGCCTTGTTTTTACAGCAATAATTGCCGGTATCAATGCTCCTAAGCTCGCAGCTACAACTGCCGACAATATAATAGGCAAAGCGGAATCCCAGTTAACCTCATTGGGTATCTTGCTAAACATATACACGCTGCTCTTCCAAAGTTTCAATCCGAAGATTATCCTTATCCACTCTTCAATAGTATTAATATTCCTTGTTACAATATAGCCCATTATTGCACCCATCCCGGAGCCGACTATTCCGACAAAAGCGCCAAAACTGACAAAAATCAACGCCACTGAACTGTTTGTTGCCCCGCAGCTTTTTATTATGGCGATATCCTTTTGCTTAATGGTCACAATCATATAAAGTATGCAGAAAACCAGCAGAACTACAGTGAAACTCACCACACCAAATATCAATAACAGAATCCCCATTTGCTTTTTGAATGCAGCAACAAGCGGACTTTGCATCTCTTTGGCTGTTATGATAGTAGTCTCATTTATAAGGTATGGGCTCCAGTCAAGCTGCTTGTCGGCGAAATCACCCCACACACCACGAATCTGTGCCAGCGCAGAATCGGTCCCGGCATCACTGGCAACTTTAATTTGAATTTGGTCGGCAACTTGACCATCTTCATTTGGGTATAAAATCTTTTGCAGCCGTTCTATCGGCAGGTACACATAACTTTTATCAAGCTCATAAACACCGGTGAAAACAATATCGACAATTGTAAGTTTTACCGTCTTTCTCGTAAATTGTGCTCCTGTGCTCTCATTTTCTTGTGCTCTTAATACTGCCCCTGTAGTAAGAACAACCTGACGGCCGACCATCTTCTCAACTGCAGCAAAATCATATTCATCTGTTTTTTCATCCGGCTCCGCCACCACCCCGATGCCCACAAATCCACCAACACTCTCAGGCGAACCCGGGACCTCCAGGGATGGTACTTGTGGTAAGTCCTTTTGTGTATATAGGAATTGCTTAAAACCCGTTACTTCCGCTCGTGATTCCGGCTCAATCCCCAGTAATTTAACGGCTCGCACATTACCTTGGGGCAGATGTAAGAGCCCTTGACCCGATAGCGTCGCTGTTGCAGCTTTTACCTGCCCAACTTGCTCAAGGCGCTCGATAAACAGTTGATATTTTGCAAACCTAATAGGCGGGTCAAGAACAATATCACCCATTGCTTCGACTGCGCTTTGCTCGAACGCATTGATAAAGCTGGTGAACAGACTGGAAACAACTATCAACAGGGCAGAAGACAGCGCTACCGCAGCAATGCTCAAAAATACAATCTTTTTCTTACGAAGGTATCGCAGCCACAAAAATAATTTCAACATTGCATTAGTCGTTAGTATTTAGGCGTTAGTATTTAGCCCCACGTTTTACGTGGGGTCTACTTTCTCCGCAGCTAATCCCTCGCAGGTCTCAGAAGTGGAAACAGCACCACGTCACGAATACTTGTAGCGCCGGTCAAGACCATTACCAACCTGTCAATTCCGATACCCAGCCCCCCTGCCGGCGGCATACCGTATTTCAACGCCGTTATAAAATCTTCATCCATCGTCGCCATCGACTCCTCCTGGCCGCGAAGCTGGATTTGGAAGTTCTCCTCCTGGACCTCCGGGTCATTTAGCTCCGTATACGCATTGGCCAGCTCCATCCCCGCTATATACAGCTCAAAACGCTCAGCGTATTCCGGGTCGTCTCTCTTGCGTCTGGTCAAGGGACACAGGGCCGCCGGATAATCAAACACAAAAGTCGGGGCAACGAGATTGTCCTCGACCGTAGCTTCGAAAACTTCATTGATAACCACCGCATCGTCCATACCTGCTTCATCCAATTCAAGCTCTCTTGCCCTTGCCCGGATAGCAGCGATGTCACCAATTTCGCAGCCGCTGTATTCTTTTAGAAGCTCCGCATATCGCACCCGACGCCAGGGCCGACTATAATCGATTGTCACGTCCCCGAATTGGACCTGCCTGCCGATGCAGTATTCTTCCACTAACGAACAAATCATCTCCTCGGTCAAATCCATCATCACGTTGTAATCGGCGTAGGCCTGATACAATTCCAGCATTGTAAACTCCGGGTTGTGCGCTCTGCTCAATCCCTCGTTGCGGAAATTGCGGTTTATCTCAAAGACCTTTTCCATCCCCCCCACAAGCAGTCTTTTCAGAAACAGCTCCGGAGCAATTCGCAAAAATAAATCCAAATCCAGGCTATTTGCGTGCGTCACAAAAGGCTTGGCTGCCGCCCCACCAGCTTTCCGTTGCATCATTGGCGTCTCAACTTCTTGAAAGCCGCGAGCATGCAGAAATTCACGAATCGCAGCCACGATAGCGCCGCGTTTCCTGAACCGCTCCATCACTTCCGGATTCGCCCACAAATCCACATATCTCTGCCTGTACCGCAGGTCAACATCGCTCAATCCGTGAAATTTCTCCGGTGGAGGTAAAAGCGATTTGCTCAATAAAGTTATTGTTTCGGTCCATATAGTAATCTCGCCGGTCTTGGTCTTACCCAATTGACCGGCCGCACCGATTACATCTCCAAGCTCAAGCAATTTGGCAAGCGGCCACCCTGACGCGCCGGGACCGAGAAGTTTTTTGCTCAAACCAACCTGGATTGTCCCGCTCCAGTCACGAAGGGTAATAAAAATCAGCTTTCCAATGTCCCTCAGCAGCACAATCCTGCCGGCACATTTGGCCCTGCCCGGCTCCCCATCGACAATTCCTCCATTCTCAGCCTCGCGCAAACAGGGCCTCTGCTTGATGTCCTCAGCTAATTCAGCCCCATCGTATCTACCCCCGTAAGGCTCGATGCCTAATTCCCTAATCCGTCTCAGCTTCTCCTGCCTTTGCCGCTCAAATCGGCCCCGACGTTCTGAGCCCTTCGCTTCGCTCGAGGGTCGGCTCCGTGAAGAATCTCTTCCCGTATCTTCCGTGTTTGTCAATTCCACACACTCCCTAAGCTGAAACCTTTAGACTTATTTGCACCCGAAACGCCGGAGCCGGCTTGAATCAATTTGCTCCGAATAACCAACACACCAACCGCCAACTGCGGGTCAGCCGCAAGGGTCTCTTCGACCATATACTTCTTCAGCGCTGCACCGCTTTTGCTGTGGTTCGCCTGAAACAGCACGTCATTATCCCGCTGCACCTCGCTCATTCTTCTAATTTCATCGTTTCTCAATTTGACTTCAACATCTGGTCCGACGCCCCAATCCTGTCTGCCTTCCTTTTTCATCGTATCCTGGCTTTCAACTCTCTGGCCAGAGGGTAAATGGTAATACGCCATCGTATATTTCAGCTTCGCACCTCCTCCCGGATGGTCTGTTATCCCCTGCACGCTGCCTTTGCCGTGCGTCCTTTCGCCGACCAGGATCGCCCGCTTATGTCGCTCGTCCGCCAATGCGCCCGCCACTATCTCCGAAGCGCTCGCCGAGTAGGAATTTATAAGCACAACGAGAGGGTAACCGAGATGTGCTTGTCTCTTGTGCGCCGATATATAAGTCCACAGACCGCGAGGACGAGTGCTCACTATCAATCCTTCTTCGATGAATTTGTCCGTTACCGCAACTGCCGATTCTAAAAGACCCCCGGTATTGAATCGCAAATCCAAAATCAGTCCCTTTAGCCCTTCCGCCTCAAGCTCAGTCAGCACTTGTTCTAATGCCGGGGCGGTCTCCCCTGAAAAGCTGGTAACCCGCACATAACCGATTTTGTCCTCCTCATCGATCATATACAGCCATTTGCCAGCCGGGGTCCTCTGCCAGCCGCGGATTGTCGGAACAATTATCCTGGCCCTGGTTATGATTATGTCCCTTGTTTTTTCTTCGCCGGACCTTCTTATCGTCAATGTCACCTTGGTACCGGCAGGACCCGTAATCGTCCGAATCGCACAGCCCAGAGACATATCTTTCGTTTCAATACCGTCCACCACCTCTATCACGTCACCTGCATCGAGACCGGAGTTATACGCCGGCGTATCGGGCAGAAGACTCGCTACCGTCAATAGCCCCTTTCGCTTCGTAATCTCTATGCCGATACCCGTAAATTGGTTGGTCATCAGTTTTTCAAAATCCGACACCTGCCTCGGCCAAACTATTACGGTATAACGGTCAAGTGCAGACAAGGCGGCTTCTGCGAACTGTGCAATCAATACCCGCCGCGGTAATTGAGCAGTTACCGTGTTCAATGCCAGAACCTTCTCAAAAACATCTATAAACTTATCTCTATCCACACCCGTCGGCGACTGCTTAACTTCATCTAAAATCGCCGCCAGACCCGCCGACCAGGCCGAAAGCTCGTCACTGCCAGGCGGCAAAAACGGCTCCTCGGAAGGCACGTCCGGAGGGACCGCACTCAAGCTACTCTCTATGTCAGAAAATGATAACGCCACCACCTCACCCAGCAACCGGCATCGCGTGATAGCCTTCGTCGTCATCTGCCGATAATCGATAATGCTGACGTAATAACGTTTCAGGGAATCAATCGCACGAACAAACATCTCTTTCTTCACGCCGGCATAACGCTCCGAGCGGCTCTCACACGGGCTGTCTTGAAAAGACGCCACAATAGTGGCCTTATCCAAAAGCTCATCGGCATGGTCCGAATAAACCTCATTGTTTGGCTCGATTGCCTGCAGCCAGGAGTAGCAGCTCGTGTATGCGTCAAGCCATTTGCCCTTTGACTCGAATTCATCAGCCTTACTCTTCGCCCTTTCAAAAACCTGCTTTACAAACGACTCAGAAAAAAGTTGTTCTCTCTGTGCCTCATCCGCAAACTCGCG
>Ga0307378_10003671_pt1 | contig 22315 bp, 22 predicted proteins | sample UN1MG_FD_202238 | JGI IMG/M metagenome (GOLD analysis project Ga0307378, IMG submission 202238) | Soil microbial communities from Risofladan, Vaasa, Finland - UN-1 | ecosystem: Environmental > Terrestrial > Soil > Coastal area > Acid sulfate soil | place: Finland: Risofladan, Vaasa | collected...
TGCAAAGACAGAAGGGTTCATTGTAGCACCGGAATCGGCACATGCGGTACGTGCAGCAATTGATTTTGCAAAGATGTGCAAGAAGAAAAATGAAAAGAAAATCATTGTATTTGCCAACAGTGGTCATGGACATTTTGATTTGGCTGCTTACGACGCGTACCTGAACCATAAAATTATAAATGGTGTATATAAAAAACCCTTGGTAAAGACACTTTAATCGTATCTCTTTTTTTCCTTTTTTCTACCTTAAAATATGTTACAACAATAGGTTTATCTACCACCATAGTTCTTAATAAAGGGTATTTGCTATCCCCTTTTGACCTCAAGACCTTGGTGGGGTAGGGCCTATGATGGAATTAGACATTACTAAACTACGACACGGAACCGATCTAGTTAAAAAAGGATTTGCCAAGATGCAGAAAGGTGGTGTTATCATGGATGTCACCAATGTTGAACAGGCAAAAATAGCGGAAAAAAGTGGCGCAGTCGCAGTCATGGCCCTAGAAAGGGTCCCTGCTGATATCCGGGCGCATGGTGGTGTTGCACGTATGGCAGACCCTACCATAATAAAAGAGATCATTCACACAGTCAGTATACCGGTGATGGCAAAAGCAAGGATTGGGCATTTCGTCGAAGCACAAGCCCTAGAAGCTCTTGGTGTAGATATGATTGATGAATCAGAAGTTCTCACCCCTGCAGATCCTTTTTATCATATCGATAAACGTCTCTTTACTATTCCATTTGTCTGCGGATGTAGAAACTTAGGTGAAGCAACCAGGCGCATCTGGGAGGGTGCAGCAATGATTCGAACCAAAGGAGAAGCAGGAACTGGCAACATCATTGAGGCAGTGCGACATCAACGAATGGTGACCAGCATGATCCAAGCATTAAAAGCATTGCAAACAACACAGTTACAAAAAATAGCAAACGAATATTGTCTAAGCTACGTGACCTCGTTTAAAACCTTAACAAACCAGGACGCTGGAGAAAAAACAAATGTATTTGGTGATTCAACATACCGTACTCTTAAAAAGGAAATGTATGAGATTCTAAGAGAAACCAAAGAACTACAACGTCTCCCCGTTGTGAATTTTGCTGCAGGGGGAATTGCAACACCAGCGGATGCAGCAATTATGATGCAATTAGGAAGTGATGGTGTATTTGTGGGATCAGGTATTTTCAAATCAAAAAATCCTGAGAAGAGAGCAAAAGCAATCGTTGAAGCTGTTGCCCATTTTGATGAACCAGGAAAGATTGCAGAGGTAAGCAAGAATCTTGGTGATGCGATGCTGGGTATTGAGATTAGTACTATTCCAAAAGAGCAACTTCTCCAGGAACGAGGTTGGTAGCAATAGTCACAATTGGTGTATTATCTCTTCAAGGAGCGGTTTCTGAGCATCTTACAATCATGAACCGTGTTTTTAAAGAGGAACGACAAAGAGGGAAGACGGTATTAGTCAGACAACCACGTGATATTGATGCTTGTGATGCGTTGATTATACCCGGTGGAGAGAGTACGACGATTTCTCGCATTTTGATCAATTCAGGGATGCATGATGTCATCCATCAACGGATGGAACAGGAAAACATTGCGTTAATGGGAACTTGTGCTGGGTGTGTTATCCTTGCTAAAGAACTGATTGAAACCAACGCTGATGTTCGGCTCTTACAAGCGATGGATATGCAGGTTGAACGGAACGCCTTTGGTAGACAAAAAGAATCCTTCGAAAGATCGATAGCTGTTAAGGGATTTACCACACCGTATAATGCCGTGTTTATCCGCGCACCTATCATTACGAAAATATGGGGAGCTTGTCAAAAACTTGCAACCGTAGATGAAGAAATAGTTATGGCCAGGCAGAACAACTACCTGGCATTATCGTTTCATCCTGAGCTTACTAATGATCTCAGGATCCATCGATATTTTTTAGAGATGTTGTAATTAGGCTTTCATTATTGCAAGCAGGAAAATACCAAGAGCAATCAAAGCCCCAACAACTGCACCGATTACTGCGATGATTCCGTTAATAATCGTACCTGAAAAGTTCAAAAGATCCATGGGTTCTCCCATGAAACTTAACAGGTTTGCACCCCAGAGGAAGATTACTCCGACCAAGAGTCCGATAATGATTAAAATTGCTCCAACGGCTCTGCTTTTACCTGACCCAAAATAGGCGGTAAAAATACCTGCGATTACACTTGCTATTGCAAACACCAGCGTCAACATGCTTAGAAAATATTGTACTAATCCTTCCATTTTTTTCACTCCTTAAAATTTCGTTCCCGTTAGCGTTTTTGTGTCTATTACTCCTTCGATAGTCCGTATTTTGTTTACCACAATATCTCCGAGACTTTCGAAGTCATCTGCTTCGATTTTTGCGATGAGATCATATTCTCCAAATAAAGGGTGGAGTTCAATAATCTGTGGTACTTTTGAAAGTTTGTTATACACTTCATGCTCATGTGCGGGAGCGGCGCTTATTAGGACGAACCCAATTGCCATAAATCTTACCTTCCTCGCTCACCGTTATATTGTCATTGGATATAAGTCTTACGTTATTTAATTGTTCACCTCTATCTGAAAAAGAGGGATTTTACATTTTTCACTTCCCTCAGTATTAAAATATAAAAAAACAACACATCGTACGAGGAAGCCTTATAACAAATACTCTTTGGTTTATTGTTCTTTTTCTTGGTAGATTTGAATAAAATTCTTTATGCTACGATCATAGGTACGTTCGATGGCATCAGGAAAGAAACATGCTGGCAGCTCCTGTCTGCTTCTGTGGTATCTGAGACATTCACAACACAATCCCTTTCTGCTGCATGGATAACTACAGTTGCATGTCTTTTTATTTTGTTGGACCTTACATTCGACCATACCTACGACACTCCGACCAATTTTTTAAACTCGTTTTCATCGATAATTACTAAACCTAATTTTTTTGCTTTTTCGTATTTTGAGCCAGGATCTGTTCCTACAATAACATAATCAATATCTTTTCCTATCGCAGAGGAAACCATGCCTCCATTTTTTATTATAAGATCTGATGCATCCGGCCGAGACAAGGATACAAGACCTCCTGTGAACACAAACTTTTTACCTAGTAAATGTCCCTCTTTTTTTGTTTCTTTTGTTTGAATCCCAATATCTTTTAACTTGTTTATCAGTTCGATATTTTCCTCGGTAGCAAAGAATGTTGCAATAGCCTCTGCTGTTTTTTGACCCAGACCCTGAATCTGTGTTAATTCCTCTGCTGATTTTTTTGCCAGCACATCAATGGAGGAGTATTGGGATGCAAGCAGTTGAGAGGCTCCCTTACCGACATGACGGATTCCCAATCCATAGATCAATCGCGCCAAACCCTGTTGTTTACTTTTTTCAATTGACTCAAGAAGATTCATCACTGATTTATCCTTGAATCCCTCCAATGAGAGTAAATCTTCTTTCTTAAGGCTGTATAAATCTGCGATGGTATCCACAAGACCTTTTTCGATGAGTTTATCAATGGTTTGACCACCCAGATGATCGATATCCATCGCATCTCGTGATGCAAAATATTCGATGCGCCATTTCAACCGTGCTGGGCATTGTTTGTTTGGACAGCGGACAGCTACCTCATCTACTGTTCTGGTGACATCTGATCCGCAAACCGGGCATATTCTAGGGATTGCTCGTGCTTTTTCATTTCCTTTTCTTTTTTCACTAATACTCTTTACAACCTGGGGGATCACATCGCCACTGCGTTCTACTAAAACCATGTCACCGATCCTGATGTCTTTACGTTTTAATTCATCAAAGTTATGTAAGGTCGCTCGAGAAACAGTTACTCCGCCTACCTGAACTGGTTCGAGTATTGCTACCGGGGTCAGAGTACCGGTTCTGCCTACCTGTATCACGATATCGGTAAGTCGGGTGGTCGCTTGTTTTGCTGTAAACTTATATGCAATCGCCCATCGGGGGTGCTTGATTGTCGAACCAAGCTGTCGTTGTTGAGCAAATGAGTCTACTTTTAGAACGACTCCATCGATTTCATAATCCAATGTTTCCCGTTTTCTTTCAAGATTGGTGCAGAAGATGATTGCTTCTTCTATATTTTTCACTTTTTTGATTAAAGGGTTTACACGGAATCCTGCTTTGCGTAATATATCTAAGGATTGGTTATGGGTTTTAAACTCCCTGTCAGAATGGGTGATATAATAAAGGAAGGTGTCCAATGGTCGTTCTGCGACAATGCGAGAGTTCAGTTGTCTTAATGAGCCAGCGGCTGCGTTCCGCGGGTTGGCAAACAGCTGTTCTCCTTTTTTTTCTTGTTCTGTATTGAATTTTTTGAACGCTGAAATCGGGAAGTACACCTCACCGCGTACCTCTGCATTTTGAAGTCCTGTGCCTTGTAATCGCAGAGGAATACTTCGGATTGTTTTAAGGTTCGCGGTGACGTCATCACCTTTTATGCCATCGCCTCGGGTCGCGCCTCGCACGAAGATCCCATTTTCGTAGATGAGGGCGATACTGACTCCATCAATTTTTGGTTCACAGATATACTCGACGTCACCGATGTTTTTCTTAATTCGTCCATCAAACTCTCTAAGTTCATCATATGAATATGCGTTATCTAACGAAAGCATCGCGATTTTATGTTCCACGGTTTTGAATCCTTTTAGAGGCTCACCTCCAATCCGTTGTGTCGGGGAATCCGGTGTGATGAGATTTGGATATTCAGCTTCTAAGGCTTCGAGTTTTTTAAGAAGCATATCATACTCATAGTCAGAAATTATCGGATTGTTTTCGATATAATATTTATGATTATGATAGTTGATTTCTTCACGAAGTTTTTTGATTTGTTTTTTTGCTTCGTTTTTGTTCATCGTTTCACGTACCAAGTATTTTTTCAATGTCCTTTAAAGGATAGGTATTAAGGATATCTTTTTTCTCAAGCCATCCTCGTCGTGCGGTCGCAATCCCAAATCTCATAAAATCAAAATGAGTAATGCTATGTGCGTCGGTTCCCAGAACGAATTGTACACCATGCTCCTTCGCCAGCTTTACATGTGTATCATCAAGGTCCAATCGATCAGGGAATGAATTAATCTCAAGCCGGGTATCCGTTTCTTTTGCTGTATCAATGATTTGTTCGATATCGACTTCGTATGCTTCGCGCTTCCCGATGAGTCGGCCGGTCGGATGTGCTACGAAATCCACATGTTCGTTGCCCATGCCTTTGATGATACGCTTAGTCATTGTTTCTTTATCCATTTTAAACGCAGTATGAATCCCAATGTAGACAAAATCAAATTGTTTTAGGATTGTGTTGCTGTAATCAAGTGTTCCATCTGTTCTAATATCACATTCTGTACCACAGAAAATTCGTATATCCGGGAATTTCTTTTTTACTTTTTTAATCTCTTCAAGTTTTTTCTGTACTCTTTCTTTAGTGAGACCATGGGCGATCATCAATGACTGTGAATGATCGGTAATCCCGATGAACGAGTAATGATGTTGTTGTGCGGCATCCGCGATGGTTTCAATGGTATCACTGCCATCGCTCCAGGAGGAATGAACATGGAAATCCCCATGGATCTCATTGTACTGTACAAGATTTGGTAATTTTTTCTTTTTTGCTGCTTCGAATTCACCGCGGTTTTCCCGTAGTTCTGGTTCGATGTATGGAAAACCGATTTTCTTATAGATCTCCTCCTCGGTTTTTCCTGCTATGTATTTTTCTGTTTTTTTGTCAAATAAACCATACTCGTTCAGTTTGTTTCCTTTTCTGATCGCAAAGCCGCGTAGGGTTACATTATGCTCCTTTGAGCCCGTAAAATATTGGAGCGCGGCACCATAACTTTTTTCTTCGACGACACGCAGGTCCACTTGCAGATTATCGTTCAACAATACGCTTGATTTGGTTGTCCCTTTTGCCAGGATCCGTGCAACCTCAGGATAGTGTACGAAAAAATCCATAACTGTTTCAGGATTTTTTGAGGATACAAGGATATCCAGGTCGCCGATTGTTTCTTTCATCCGACGCAGGCTTCCAGCGATGTTGATTTTCTTAATATATTTACATCTTTTTAGATAGGTAAGATATTTGGTTCCATCCTCATATGCGACATTGAGAAGGACACGTCCGCTTGTTTTTTCACGGAGTTGAATCCCCCGCAATATATTTTGTTCAGTAATTTCGCCAAATCCCTCAAGTGTTCGTAGCTTTCCTTTATCTGCGGCTTCTCGCAGCTCTTGGGTATTGGTGATTCCAAGATTTTTATATAATGCAGCAACCTTTTTAGGTCCGAGTCCAGGAATTCCTAGTAAATCAATAAGACCTGTTGGGACTTCTTTTTTCAGCTGCTCAAGGTATTCCAGCTTCCCAGTTTGGACCAGTTCTGTTATCTTCTTGGCAAGAGCTTTTCCAATTCCTGGAATCGATTCAAGGTTTCCTTGCCTTACCAGCTTTTCGATATCTTCATCGAAAGCTTCGATAGTCTGCGCTGCAATCCGATATGCTCTTGTCTTAAAAAAGATGTCTCCTTTCAAATCCAAAAGATCCGCAATCATGTACAAGATATCAGCAACGAATTGATTCTTCATACGCTCTCAACATTTCTTATTGGAGGTAGATAACAACTTCGACCTCATCACCATCATGTAAACCGAGTTTTTCACGCAAATAATATGGAGAAACACATTCAAGAACGCTTGCGTAATGACTCCTTTTAGGAAGAACGATTGCTCCTTTATACCCATTAATAGTTGCCTTGAAACACACGACGCTGCCAAACGTTCGATTCTCTGCTTCAAACTCATTAATCAAGATACCACTAAAGTTACGGAGCAATCGAAGTTTGTTTCGTTCAATATATTCTATTTCGATGTTGAACGTACCTGGATACGCAACAAATCCGAGTTGTTTCTCAAATTGATCAGCGTACCCTTTTTGTCCCGTGTAGTACTTTCCCTCGCCCATCCCTGATACTAATCTGCCTTTAAATACGACTTTCGTGGATAGATCAAAAATCTGTTTATAGGACAAATATTCATTTTCCAGTAAGTCTGCGCCAAGGCTGGTAACCTGAATTAACTGTTTCTTCACCCCAAGCTCCCGCGTAATCATATGTTGCGTATCAAGCTCAAGGAGGTATCGTGATGCAGTCTGTTGGCTGGTTTCCAATCTTCTAGCCAGCTCATGAGATGACAACTCAATCCTATTGTGAATCGCTCCGAGCAGCGCAAGTTCCTTTAATGTGTGCAACAGATATGGTTTCATGTGCTTCTCAAAGCTCCCCTACTCATTTATTTTCCGATGGTATCTACAAGTTTTTTCCCTTCATCCGTAAATACGTAGATATTTCCTTTTTTTTCAACGATACCTCCAGACACAAACTCATCGATAATACGTTGTGCAACCCTGGGTATCATTCGATTTTTTTTAGCGATACGTTTAATATCGTTTTCTCCAGAGACAAGCTCATCAAAGATCACTCGCCTGAATTTATTTGCTAGTATGAACCCTTCATCCATGGAAGTACCAACAGCTTAATTTAGAGGTATCACATAAACCTTTTCAAACTTATGTTTCGAAACATTCCTCCGATTCTTAATGCCAAACAACTCCTTGATCGGTCGATTCGTCGGACAAAAAAGATCCAGATTCATGATCGAGATAAACGCTATGAAATAAAAAAAATTGTCATCGCTCGTACTGAAGCGTTCATCACGGATCTGACATCCCAACTGGAGTCCTACGTAAAAAACTTTCCATCACTTGACAAACTGCCATTGTTCTATCAAGAAATAATTGATATTAAGATTGATACAAATAAATTGAAGAAATCATTAGGTGCGGTTGACTGGGCACGGAAAACCGTAATAATGGTCTATCAAACTCAAAGCAGTTCCTTGACAAAATCAGGAAATGTAGAGTTCCTTAAACAAAAACAAAAAGAGATCTACGGTCGTGTGTCATCAATCGTAAAGCAAGTAGATAAAAATCTTTTGTTCCTCGCCAGTGCACAAAAAATATTGAGAACGTTCCCAGATATTGAGGATACTCCAACCGTAGTCATCGCAGGATATCCTAATGTGGGAAAATCATCTCTTATCAGACAACTGTCCGCGGCAAAACCAGAGGTTGCCCAGTACCCATTTACGACGAAACAGATCTATGTAGGCCATATGGAAAAAACTGTTCATTATGAGAAAAAGCAGTATCAAATCATTGATACACCTGGACTGTTGGACCGGCCTCTCTCAGAAAGAAATAAAATTGAGAAGCAGGCGATCGCTGCGTTACGTCATCTTGCTGATCTTATCGTATTCATCTTTGATCCCTCAGGAACAAGTGGGTATCAAATGGATGACCAGACCTTGATGCTTGAGAACATCAAGGAGCTATTCAATGATGTGCCATTTATCATCGTCGAAAACAAGGTTGATATAAAAGACACTGGTTCTACTAATAGGAGGATTTCATGTACCACGGGAGAAGGAATCGAGGAGCTACGCTCTGAAATTCTCTCTGTTCTTGACCATCTATAATCTCTCGTAGGTGCATATACTGGTACATGTTCATCTGCAAAAAATGCTCATAAAACGCAGTATTGATATCCTAGCTAACAACAACTAGGGAAGGAAGATCTTAGACTTTTATACCCTCTTTTCCCCCCTCTATTCTTCCTTCCTATTGTTAGTTTTCTAAAAATACTCTTTTTTAAAATTTAAAAGAATAGAAAATTTTTTCTGATTTTTATCGTCGTGACTTCATGGTTTGAATAATTTCCTTACCGAAATCAGTGACCCCATAGAGTCTGACGTTTTTCCCACCGGACCTTTCCTCAACCATGTTCAAACCGATGAGAGATTCTTCTTCACGATATCGTGTGACAATTCCTCGTAAGGCACCAATGACGTTTGATGAGGTAGCACCAATGTTATAAGCGATTTCAGAAGTGTAACTGCAGTTCGGACTGATTTCGCAGAGATATTCAGTGACTTTTCTTCTTATATTGCTTCGTCGAAGTGCTCGTATCGCAACCGATCGTTTGATTTCGATAGAACGGTCTATCGTCGTTTGTTCTAGCATCCCATCGTACCCACTAAAAAAACGAATAGTACCTCTTTTAATAAAGTATTCGCTTCCGGATACCTCCATACATATACACTTGCACTACTGCCTGTATATGCAGCTCTTTATCCTGGTATGTATGCAAATAATCGCATAATCTAATAAAGTATCTACGAACCGATCTCATTAATATAACATTTAAAAAGCAGTGTATAGGTTTGAATCACTCCTTAAAAAACCCATCGTCCATATTTAAATTAGAGAAAAAAATAAATAAAAAATGCTAGTTTTTCCTTCTTTTATAGAATGAGGATTTGAAGTAAAATAGCATAAGTATTGTTTTTATATGGGATAATCCATTATAATTTAGAAGGGAATATAGATGCGAAAGAAATGTATTGGAGTGTTTGTTTGTGTCTTATTAATCATCGCAATCGTCTCTGGGGTTCAAGCAATCCAGGATAACATCGATATAAAAGAAAAGAACAACCTCTCTGCTCTTTCAAATCCACAACCTTCCAATCATAACTCCATGAGTGATATGGATGATGTAATTATCGACATTATTCAAAACATAAACGAACCGTTGTATCTCTCATATCTTGAAAATATCACAGCGTTCGGGCCACGTGTAACGGGAACACCTTCTTGTTATGACGCAGGGACCTATCTGTATAATGAATTTCAAAGCATGGGACTTGCGGTCCGTTATCAGAATTGGAACAACGGGGGCTATCAAGATAGAAACATTGAAGCAACGCTGCCTGGAACCAATGAAACAAGCGATGAAATCTATATCATTTGTGGACACTTTGATACGGTATCAAATTGTCCGGGGGCTGATGATGATGCATCAGGTGTCGCTACTGTGCTGATAGCAGCGTATCTTTTAAGCGAATGTTCTGTCAATCATACCATCCGTTTTGTCGCTTTTTCTGGAGAAGAACAATGGATGCTCGGGAGTCATGAATACGTGGAAGAAGCTGTTCAAAATGGGGATAATATCGCTGCGGTTTTAAATGTCGATATGATTGGATATGCACTCACACAGGATCAAGGTAGCAAGATTAAAATTTATGATAATGGTAACCCGAGATGGGTGACAAATTTCACGGTTAATATCAGTCAAATATACTATGAGTATATACAACTCACTGCGATCCCCAGTGGTTTTACGTATAGCGATCAATATTACTTCTGGGTGTATGGGTATGAAGCTATTTTTTATCATGAGTATAAATTCAATGATTATTACCACACTTCTCAGGATACCATAGCGAATATGAATATTTCATACGCAACCAAATGCTCTCGGTTGTGCGTCGCGACCCTTGCGGCACTTGCTGAGATACTAAGTTCTTCAAATAACCCTCCAGAAACTCCAGATAAACCCCTAGGACCAACAGCAGGGAATATTCAGGTAGATTACACATTTAGTACACAAACAATAGACCATGAATCTCAGCAAATATATTATCTGTGGTATTGGGGGAATGAAATGAGCGAATGGATGGGACCTTATGAATCTGGTGAAACCGTGCAAGCGGTACATCGTTGGACTTCAGAAGGAACATATGATGTCAAGGTACTGGCAAAAGATACCGATGATGCGATAAGTGGTTGGTCAGAACCTCTTACGGTCACTATTGTTGGAGCACCTTTTATTGAGATCGGAGAGGTAACCGGTGGTTTCGGCATTCATGTAGAAATTAAGAACATAGGTAATGCTGATGCGTTAAACGTAGACTGGAAAATAACTCTACAAGGCTTTGTTTTTTTCGGCAGGGAAAGCTCTGGTTCATTTGTCAAGATTGTTCCTGGTTTTACACCAACAGCATCAACTGGATTTATTTTTGGTATCGGGCCTGTTGGTATCACCATCACTGCTAGATCGGAGGGATTAAATCCTGTGGAGACGAAAGCATCTGCTTTAGTCTTTGGTCCTTTTGTCTTCCGAGTTACTTAACAACTTTTTTCTTTCATTGCTATCTTTTAAATTTATGAAGAGATAAATATTCAGAAAATTGAATTGCATCTTTTTCGTGGTTAGTATTAGTAATCACTATTAGAAAATATGAATTAAAAAAATAAGTGCGGGCGCCGGGATTTGAACCCGAGTTTTAAGCTTGGCAAGCTTAAGTGATACCAGACTACACTACACCCGCTTGTAAGGATTGCCGAGACCATGAAGCAATCATCCCTTAAAAAGTATTACGCTGAATCGATTATCATGATCGTTATCATACATCGTATCATTTATAAATATCGCAGAAACTATATTAATATCGCATGTATTTATATAAATGACCTCTATGAGACGAGTGATCCCTGTCCTTCCGGTTATTCTTTTCTGGATACTCCTATGTTCAGGAACAACTATTAGTTCGAACGCGGCTCTTGCATACATTGACACATCAGCACAGGACATCACATTACGAGATGATGCGTTTCATGGCCGAGGGGAACTTCCCTTCATCGAATGGTGGTATTTTGATGCGAAACTCGACAACGGCTACACTTTAACGGTCGGCGTACAAATACTTAATATCCTTGCTAAGGGGATTGTCACAACGCGACTAACCATTTATGATCAAGGATCCGTAGTTCTCAAAAACTTTGAGAAACATTCTTTTCGTGATCTTTTCGCATCTTCGGAGACACCCTCTGTGGCAATCGCAAGCAAACAACTCATCGTCGGTACGTATGACGCCCTCAGCGACTGCTTTGTCTATGATGTAACAGTAAACACTTCCGATGGGGGTGTTGCATTGCATTTTGTTGGATGCACCAAAGGCTGGAAACGGCAACAACAAACAGGTGACTGGTGGGTAGTGGTTCTCCCACGCGCAAACGTGACTGGGACTATTACAATTGGTGATATGAAGATGAACGTGACCGGAACTGGATATCATGATCACAACTGGGGTATCGGTCCTCGTACCGTTTTTCGTTTTGGGTGGTTCTGGGGCACCTGTGGTTCATCTAACTATTCTGTCACATGGGCTGAATTATCGACTACGCGATACACCGGGAATCCTATAATAGTGGTGAACAAAAAAGATGGGGGGTATCTGGATATTCCCTCTGAGACGATCTGGTTTTCAGCGAAAAATATATGCATCGATCATTTTAGGTTCGTCCCACGGTTTTTTAATATTGAAACGATGACCGATGAGGTGTTTCTTGTAATCAACATGGAGGTGATCAGCGTAGACCATACCAAATTTTTAGGATTTATCGATTACTGGCGATACCATGTGAAATGCACAGGGACCATTATCGCAGACGACCATATGGAGACCGTGAATGGGATATCTATCATGGAGTATCTGAGGTTCCGATAGCAGCTGCTACCTTTGATTGTGTCGTTATGGTTCTTTTTAGAGGTTTGCTAAGATGCCGTCGGGCGCAGATCGGAACTTCATAGAAACCCGGGGTGATCGTCCGTTGCTTTTGTTGGATAATCGGATCGTTACTGGTTGTTCTGCATTTGATACATTTATATCCTTGATTCGTCCCTTTGGATTTCATATGTTTATGACAACTTGGGCAAACCGGGTTTTCTACCTTTATTATGACTGGTGTTAATTGTTTGATGAAAATCTTTTCAAGGTTTATTGCCTGCGGATGTTCACGTACCCCACCGTATACTTCGACGAAGTCACCGACGCATAACTCTCGAATGATATGCCGGAATTCTTTTGTTGGCTCATAGGCAGCACAGGGTATTGTTCCCGTTTGATCTTTTAGAATGAAAAGAACATGTCCTCCCTGAATCGTGAATGGATTTTCGATGACCGATCCCTCAATGATGACTGATTCAAAAGGCTGGATTTGTGCAATTTGTTTTTTTTGCAGATGATCGTCAGTACCTTGATTCGTTTCGAACAGAAGCCAGCTGTCAATGGGTTCAGATTGTATTTGTGTTGATGCGATTACGAGTTCTTCTGCATCATTACCACGGATTCCATAAAGGATAGGACACGGTGAGTTCGGAACGATCCTGTTATGATGATTTTTTACATCGTAGTTATCAAAGGTACCTGGATAGTCTGCATCCAACTGTTGTACAGACCTTGAATCGATTTGTCGTTTCATTCCCCACCGCTCTGGGGGTCGATACGTTATGAGTTCGAAGGTTCTATCTCGTGGTTCCCAGGATATCGCTGCGGTCGCACCAATCAACCCTCGGCTATTCTTGTATCCCTCGAATCTGGCGTGTTGATACTGTAAAATATTCTGTACTTCTTCAAGGGTGACAATTGACGTGACTGCTTTCTGGTACAGTTTATATTCTGGTTTTTTTAAAAGGAGGACATATCCTGGGTTCGTGTTCTCATCATCAATACGCGCTTGCGTATCGACGGTTTTTTTTACGATACGAACAAGTTCTGTCTGCTCGGCTGAATCAAGTTCTTTTGTAAAGGTTGATGAGCAGTATATCTGCTGTCCGTTGATTTCTCCGATTTTCCGTTTAATCTTCCCACCAGGTTTCCCAATGTGGATACATAATGCTCCATTACCTCGGGTCTTCCAAGGAATATTTGGGTTTAAACGGACAAGACGTGGATAACCGATAATTTCATATTTCTTTATAATTTTCTGAAGGATGGTTCGAACCACATAGGTGGTACACCCTTCCCTAATTGAATCTGTGTCATCAATGCCTATCCAGATGGTTGTTCACCAAAAACGTTATTAGAGAGGTCGTACTTTAAGTTTCATTACCTATGGATAGAACAGAGCTCATTGCGCAAATCAGAGGATTTTTGGGAAATGCGGGTTTTTCTGTCTCAGACCCGTATGCGATACGTCTCCCAGGTTTTGATCTAGTGGCAAGACGAGATGAGACCCTCGTTATCATAAAAGTCCTGTCGAATATTGATGGGTTGTCTGAGGATGTTGGAACTGAGCTGCGCGCACTTGCGTATCTACTTAAGGCGACTCCGTTGTTGATTGGAGAAAAAAACGGTATGAACGTTCTTGAGGATGACGTAGTATACTTTAGATTTGGAATTCAGACGGTCACCGCATCGACTTTGAAAAATCATGTACTTGAGAAAATCCCGGTGCGAGCATATGCGGCTCCTGGCGGGTTGTACGTCAATCTAGATCAGGAAAAAATTCGACGATTGCGTCAGGAAAAGAATATTTCCCTAGGTTCTTTTGCCCATTATGTTCGCGTTTCACGTCGAACCGTTCGGATGTATGAGGATGGAATGAGTGCACGTATTGATATCGCAGATCGGATTGAGGATATGTTTGAACAATCAATAACCATGCCCATCGATTTGCTCAAACCACTTATTATCGAAACCAAAAAATTACCCTCCTATCAAAAAGATCAGGATGATACCAAGGGATTACAACAGGAAGTCTTTTCCTTACTTCAAAATATCGGCTATAGCATTATTCCTATGGATCGTTGTCCCTTTGAGGCGTTAAGCAAAGAAAAAGAAAAAATTCTTTTGACCTGCGTGCAGCAATATAATAAAAAACTTGCAGAAAAAGCACATTTTATCAGTAGTATTTCGAAGATTATTGAGAAACATGCAGTGGTATTTACCGATAAGGATGTTTGTAAGAAAAACCTTGAAGGTACTCCGATTATTGGGACGAAGGAATTGAAGAAGATTCGTGACCCTGAGGATGTTTTTACGTTAATTCTCGAAAGGATAACTGCTGAATGACCACAATTTGTGTGACACAAACTTTTATAAATAAGATTATTATTCCCGAGAACTACGTTACCCTGTGGAGTAGCAATAAAATTAAGTTCGTCGATGATGTATCATGGCAGATAGTAAAACTATAGAAGCAGTTCAGAAAGCAATCGAGGAATCCAAGAAACTGGAGCGGAAATTCAAGCAATCGGTAGACGTTGTCATAAATCTAAAGAACATCGATATGAATGATGCAAAGAACCGTATCGAAGACGAAGTGATGCTCCCTCATGGTCGAGGGACAGAGGCTAAACTTGCTCTCTTTGCCAGTGGTGACCTTGCGTTGAAATCAAAAACGTTCGTTGATTTATTGATAAAACCCGAAGAAATCGAAGAACTTGCGAAAGATAAGAAACAGTTTAAAAAGATCGCAGATGAGTATGATTTTTTCATTGCTGAGGCACCATTAATGCCAACCATTGGTAAAACACTTGGTATTATTCTTGGTCCTCGGGGGAAAATGCCAAGACCGGTACCACCAACTATCGATATCAGTAGTATTGCAAACAACCTTCGAAAAACCGTCAAAGTACGATCAAAGACTACAAAAACCATACATGTAATGGTCGGACGTGAAGAGATGAAAACAGAACACATCGCAGAAAATATTGATACAATCCTCAAACGACTTGAAGGAAAACTTGAACGCGGGAAATTAAATATCGGCTCAGTGTACGTGAAAACAAGCATGGGGCCGCCAATGCGAATAATATAAAGGTGTCACGTTATGGCGCATGTCGCAGAATGGAAACACGGGGAGATCTCGGAGCTAACATCTCTGATAACTCACCATAAAATCATCGGTATCATTGATATTGGAAGCATACCTGCTCCACAACTTCAGCAAATGCGAGGGGGCATCAGGGCAAAAGCTCAAATCCGGGCTGCAAAAAACTCGTTGATCATACGGGCGCTAGACGAAGCTGAAAAGCAGGTAAAAGGCATCAGTGCGTTAAAAAGTGAAGTGCACGGCCAAGCCGCTGTGATTGCTACTGATGTGAACCCGTTTGCGCTTTTTAAAGAAATTAAGGCGACGCGACAGAAAGCACCTGCAAAGGGTGGGGAGACTGCAGCTCATGACATCGAGGTTCTTGCAGGTGATACACCGTTTAAACCAGGTCCGATCGTCGGAGAGCTTCAGAAAGTAGGAATCCCGGCTGCAATTTCAGAAGGAAAGGTCGTCATTAAAAACGATAAAGTCCTTGTGGAGGCAGGGCAGAAGATCTCCCGAGAGCTTGCGCAAATGCTTTCTCGTATTGATATTTACCCTATTGAACTTGGATTGAACTTACATGCTGTCTTTGAAAATGGCAGCATTTACCGACCGGATGTCCTTGACATTGACATGGACCGGTTTATAGGCCAGTTACGAACAGCGTCATTTACTGCACTAGGACTAGCAATGGAGACAGGATGGGCAAATACCCAGACGATTCGACCTCTGTTGACAAAGGCGTATCGGAGCGCGTATACCCTTGCGCTGGAAAAGAACATTTACACCAAGGATACCATGAAGTCGCTTCTTGCTAAGGCACAAGCATCGATGCTGTCTGTTTCATCACAGGTTAAACCTGTTAGTAAAGAGGGTGAAAAAACCCCAACATAATAGGAGGAACAAGCCATGGAGTATGTATATAGTGCAATGCTTCTGCATTCCGCAGGCCAACCCATTACCGAAGAGAATGTTAAAAAAGTTCTCACTGCCGCTGGTGTAAAAACTGATGCCGCACGAGTCAAAGCGTTAGTTGCTTCGCTCGAAGGTGTTAATATTGAAGAGGCGATAAAATTAGCTACCGCCGTACCAGTCGCAGCGCCTGCCGCAGCCGCAGCACCTGCTGAAAAGAAAGAGAAAAAGAAAGAAGAAAAGAAAGAAGAAGTTTCTCAAGACGAAGCAGCAGCTGGACTCAGCGCGTTATTCGACTAAGAATACCAGAGGTTGTCATCTAACAACCCTCTTCTTTTTGTTTTTTACTCTTTTTTTGGTAGAGTATTCTCTGCTGGTTCACTGGTAGAACCATTCATTGTTCCTTAATTATAACAAGAATGAAAGGTGGGGGACGGGATGCATTGGATGGGAGGAATATGCCTTTAGTGGAAAGCAGATACCTAAAGCAGCCTCCCCGATTTTTTACACTGTCCCCCAAGAACAAATGAACTTGGAAAATAAATACTTTTCCCTTCTGTTTTTTCTCCTGTTGTTTTATTAACTCACTGGATGGCTTCAGAGCGTTATTTTCGAAGAGTAAAAGCTGGTTTTTTATCTTGATGATCTAAGGGTAGCCGCCGACCATGAGACTTGGATCTCCAAGCAGGATAAACTCTTCAATCGTGAAATAATCCAGACCAACGTTTTGAATATACGCATTTTGCGATCCAGTTAACATCTGACCAACGGTGATTCCTTCCTCATAGGCATCGAAGAAATGGACATTTAAGTAGCCGGCACCCCCATAGACGCCGTTAGAATCAACCCAGGTGTACGCGGTCCGCGTCGATCCGATTGTCGCAATCGCCCCACCATTTTCTTTTGCAAGAAAACTCCAGCCGAAACATTGGTAAAAATCAGAGGGATTTGATGACAAACTAAAGAGTCTGACCAATACATTCGACATCCTTGGGTAATAATGCTGCAGATCGGTAACATTGAAATCTAGCTTTGCGGTTAGACAAGCATCAAAGAAGATGATAGGAAGTTTATTGCTATTCTTCAACCCGTTTATAAACGGCGTGTAATAGAAGATTTTTATTTTTGTTATTGCGTTTGGTCGGGAGGTCCCCCATCCGTGTTCGAACCCATGACCAGAGTAGCTGACAAACCCCGCGCCTCTATTGATTGCCCAGTTGAACGTATACGTGTGGAGGGTATATTTAGATGTCCACAGGTAGGTCAGATCAAAATCAGGCATGGTTTGCCCCACCTTGACATTGGTGATTTCTCCTTCATAGACAAAGGGTGGCGCACCCATGCTCACCGGGAAGGTGTCTCCGCCTGCAAGGATGAGGCGTTTGAACCATATCTGATTATAGGTTTCCTCCTCATAGGTAATGATTTTGTCGACGACCGTTATTACTTCAGTTGCATCCACGCAGGCAAGTCTACCAACATGCACATCTGCATATAGATCAACGCCATCTAAATCATTCCCATCGTGATCAATTTCACCAAACCGATTATTCCCGTTTGCATCCCAGGTACAAAACTCTTCATTCGCATCGTAGATATCTGCATAATACAGGTCGGAGAGTAAATCTCTTTCCCACCAAGAAGCATACGTCACTCTAATAGGGAGTTTCTTCATATCTCCTATTAAAAGAACATAGTGCGTGTTCCAGTCTTCGACTGCATCTCTAATGAAGTATTTGATTCTTTCAGGATTATCCCGTCCAACATATGAATTGTAAATTTCATCAAGGGTGACGAGAAGGGTTGGTATACCACAAACGTTCTTATGTTCAACAAGAGGCTGAAGGAGTTCGGAAAACTCAGCAGGGGTAATAATCACTAAGAAATATTCATCAGATGATGCCAGGGTGAGTGGTGTTGCTTCATAGTTAATCTGGATGCTGAATCGCGTGCTGTACTGGAGAATTTGTGTGTTTGGGGTATATCTCGCAGGTGTGATACGAATGGTGATGAAGGGAGTATGATCATTGTTGTTGTTTAACCCTGCGCCTGTGGTGATTGTGTACCATGATTTTGGATACGGATCTGCACTCGCATAGACTTGTTCATTAACGACGCCATCCACTGGTACTATCAGATCGCCAATCTTTTGTTTTGTAGGGGTGGGTAGTATTTGTTTTTCCACACGCATGGTCTGGATAGTGGACGGGTGGATGTCAATAGAGACGATGGTGGTTCCCAGAGGGAATTCAAAGGTCTTTGAAAACACCGGTAGACGTGGGCATCCTTCTTCTGTGGTGACTGCGTTTGCCTCGCTGACTGTGATTTTGCTTCCGTCGTTGTCTTTTGTAAGAATCGGCTCTGAAAAATCAATACTATATTCAATGGTAGTTATCGCATCAGTATCGGTATGAGCAAATGCAGGTATCGCACCGATAAGTAAAAAAAAGACAAGTATTCCGCTTATGATAAATTTTTTTGTTTGTGTATTCTTCATATGCTATCCCCTTGAAAATATCGAATCGGGTTCTCCTATATTAATGTTGATTCTGAGCTCAATTATATGATGCTATATTATTTAAGTTTTTTTATAAAAAATAAAGATTGACAACCGTGGGGTTCTTTCCTTACAAATCATCTGTTGCTTAAGAGAGAATTTAAATATTAAAAGCTGTATACTGCCTCACTTCTACCAGATAAAATAGGTGAACTATGGGTAAAGGAATAAACGCTGCACGCCAACTAAAAAAAGCACGGAAAAAACAAATGTGGAGCGATCGATACTTCAAAAAACGAGTCCTGCATTTAAAAGAAAAATCAGATCCACTCGGAGGAGTTCCACAAGCGAGAGGCATCGTCATTGAAAAAGTTGGTATTGAGGCAAAACAGCCGAACTCAGCAATCAGAAAATGCGTGAAAATTCAGCTTATTAAAAACGGTCGACAGATCACTGCATTTGCTCCCGGAAACCATGCCATAGGATTTATTGATGAACACGATGAGGTTGTCGTCGAAGGAATTGGCGGTAGAATGGGACGTAGTTACGGTGATATCCCTGGTGTCCGTTTTAAGGTAATTAAAGTAAATGATGTGTCCTTAAACCAATTGGTAAAAGGAAAAGTTGAGAAGCCGATGAGACGATAAGTATGAGCGAAAAGAAAGAATTAGAACCCAGTTCTGCATTTTTCCCGATGTTATCAAAATATGACATCAGTTCAGTAAAAATCGAAGACCAAGGACTGCAACGTTACATCAACCTGGAAAATAAGGATTTTTTCCTTGGTGCGCCACATGCGAATAAGATGTTTGGGAAAGCAAATATATCAATTATAGAGCGCCTGATTAATATTCTGATGAAAACCGAGATGTATACTGGTCAGAAAACCAAGTCATACAAGGTTGTTCGTATGGCCTTTGATATCATCGACAAACGGACAAAGACAAATCCCGTGCAAATCCTCGTTGATGCATTGCAAAACGCTGCGCCAAAAGAAGAAACTACTAGATTACGGTTCGGCGGCATTATGGTTCCAAAGGCTGTGGATATTTCGCCACAACGCCGGCTGGACATCGCTCTTCGAAACATCTGCACCGGTGCGATGACTGCGAGTCATAAGAATAAGAAGAGAATGGAAGCATGTCTTGCTGATGAACTCTTAAAGGCGAGCAAGAATGATCCTTCATCTTTTGCGGTTGCAAAGAAAAATGATCTCGAACGTGTCGCTAAAGCAGCTCGATAATAGAAAAAAAAATCTATGGATTTTTGAAGGTGTTTAGTGTATGGGGCGAAAAGAAGAAAACATTGAGAAAGCAACAGCGCTGATGAATAAATTAGATCATATTCGAAACATTGGGATTGCTGCTCATATTGATCATGGGAAAACCACCTTTTCTGATAATCTCCTTGCAGGTTGTGGTATGATGAGTGAGGACCTTGCCGGAAAACAACTAGTACTTGACTATGATGAACAGGAGCAAGCACGTGGGATTACCATTAACGCAGCGTCAGCGTCCATGGTTCACACCGTTGAAGGACAAGCATACCTGATAAACTTAATTGATACACCCGGGCATGTTGATTTCGGTGGTGACGTCACCCGTGCAATGCGAGCTGTCGATGGTTGTATCATTGTCGTCTGCGCTGTAGAAGGCGCGATGCCGCAAACAGAGACCGTGATTCGTCAAGCAATCCGTGAAAAAGTCAAACCCATATTATTCATCAACAAAGTAGACCGACTCATTAATGAACTCCGGGTCACACCAGAAGAGATGCAAAATCGATTCATTAAAATCATCAATAAATTCAATGAACTAATTGATCGAGTAATCGATGAAGACTTCAAAGGAAAATGGAACGTGAAAGTCGATGATGGCAGTGTCGCATTTGGTTCAGCATTCCATAACTGGGCTGTCTCTGTTCCTCGTATGAAAAAAACAAACTTAGGATTCAAAGATGTGTACAACTACTGTAAGAACAATGATCAAAAAAGCTTAGCAAAAAAATCACCTATTCATGAAGTTGTTTTAAACATGGTTATTGCTCACCTCCCTCCACCAAATGTCGCACAGAAATACAGGATTCCACACATCTGGAGAGGAGACCTTTCGACTTCACTTGGTAAAAGCATGGTTGAATGTAATGAGAACGGCCCACTTGCAATGATGATTACGAAGATTATCCTTGATCCTCATGCAGGTGAGGTTGCGATTGGCAGGATGTTTAGCGGAAAGATACAGCGTGGACAGGAATTATATGTTATTGGCATGCCGAACAAGAATCGTGTTCAACAAACCAACGTTATGGTTGGGCCTGACCGTATTCCTATTGACTATGTGAGCGCAGGAAATATTGTTGCCGCAACCGGTATCCGTGATGCCATCGCGGGAAGCACGGTAACCGATAATCCTGAGGCTGAACCATTTGAACGTATTGTTCATGTCTCAGAACCAGTCGTCACGGTCGCAGTCGAAGCGAAAAACACCAAAGATCTCCCTAAACTCGTTGAGGTGCTACGATTAATCTCAAAAGCAGACCCAAGCATCCAAGTACAGATCAATCCGGAGACGGGGGAGAATCTGATGTCCGGTATGGGAGAACTCCATCTTGAGATTACCGAGTATCGTATTCGAAATGACCATAAAATGGAAATAGTCTGCTCAGAACCCATTGTGGTCTATCGTGAGACGGTCAGCAAACCAAGTCCCTATAAATTTGAAGGGAAATCACCAAACAAACATAACCGGTTCTACATCGAGGTAGAACCACTTCCAGAAAACATTGTTAAAGCAATCTATAACAACGAACTACCAGAGAACGTGAAAAAATACAAGAAAGAAACCGCAAAAATCCTTCAGGACCTTGGGATGGATAAAGATGTCGCCAAAGGCGTTTTCGGCGTGCATGGTCTGAACATTATCACCGATACTACAAAAGGTATTCAGCATCTCTTCGAGACTAGGGATTTGATTATGGAGGCCTTTGATGAAGTGATGAAAAGCGGGCCAACCGTCTCAGAACCCTGTCAAGCTATCCTAGTGAAACTTGTTGATGCTAAACTCCATGAGGACGCGATCCACCGAGGACCTGCGCAGGTTATTCCCGCAGCCAGAAACGCTATCTATGGTGCTATTACGATTTCCGAGCCTACCTTGCTTGAGCCCATGCAGAAAGTATTTATCAGCACCCCTCAGGAAATCATGGGTGATGCGTCACGGGAGCTGAATTCCCGACGCTCCGAAGTAAAAGACATGAAAACCGTTGGGGACTCCGTGGAAATCGAAGCAAAGGCACCTGTTGCTGAGATGTTCGGATTTGCATCTGCAATCCGGTCTGCTACTGGTGGTCGTGTGCTGTGGAATACAGAGAACATGGGATTCGAGCCGTTACCAAGGAACCTTCGAGATCC
>Ga0307378_10003673_pt1 | contig 22307 bp, 48 predicted proteins | sample UN1MG_FD_202238 | JGI IMG/M metagenome (GOLD analysis project Ga0307378, IMG submission 202238) | Soil microbial communities from Risofladan, Vaasa, Finland - UN-1 | ecosystem: Environmental > Terrestrial > Soil > Coastal area > Acid sulfate soil | place: Finland: Risofladan, Vaasa | collected...
TACCACCATCACCAGACACAGAGCCAAATGTAGCAACATCACTATTATTATTAAAATACATAGCACCAACATTAGATATATGACCATCATCAGTACCAGCCGTTGATTTAAATGTACCAGAAACAGTAACATGTTCTATTCTATTACAGGTATAACATGACCATAACCAAGTGTATTACCATTATTCTGCATAGAAATAACAGTTTTAAGACCACTAGTAGTAGTCATCTCATAATATCCTGCAGATTTTTGTGCACTATCTTCTAATATCCAATCAGATTCATTAATAACCAGAACTATAGAATCAGTACTGGTCGTTCCAGAAATTTTATAGGTTGACATACTAAGATTCCTCCAAAGTGATATATGTTTTATTACATATAATACTTATTACAATACAGCCGCCATTAAACATCCGTTAGCAACAGCTGTCATTGGATCTTTGGCTAATCTAACTTCCTTAACATCAAATGCAAATTTCTTACCTACCATAGCATCCTCAAATTTATTAACAAATCCTCTAGCTATTGTTAATCCACCAGATACTACTATTGGTATTTCTTTTCTAAACGAAGGAAGTTTAGCTCTGTTTAATTCATATATAATATTATCTAATGCATAATTTATTAATACATTGTAATAAACAGTTATAGCCTCCTGTATCTTACCTTCAGGATTAAGAAGATCTATATTACCCTCTTCTTTTTCTATCTGAATCAAAGAAGCACGTTCATCCATAGCTTTACCAACTGACTGGTCTATCCAATCACCACCCCTGATTAATGAGAACTGAATTATAGGGTCACCTTCATAGCACACTGCGGTATTAACCATACCTGCACCAAAAGATAGACACATACCTGTCAAATTATCATCTAATAGTTCTGAAAATGCTATTGCAAATGCTTCGTTTATAGGTGTAGCTTCAAATCCCATTTCTTTAATATACGATTTCATCATTTCTGTATGAAAAAATATATCAAACTCGCCATCTACAGGCTCAGCTGGAACTGAAAATACTAAGTTACTGTCTCCATTACCATCACCTACTATACTTTTTATTATTAATTTAATCATTGGTAATGAATCTTTTTCTTTAGGTGATAACACACCTTTACTCATAGGACGTCTAGCGTCCACACTTCGTTCATTAGCCATAATTAAAGCATCTTCACCAACCACTATAAAATCACCAGATTCATCTATAATAAAATTAGCTTTTCTATTTTCTAATGCCATCCTAATACTTTTTTGGTTAACCTTAGATTTAGGTGTGATACGAAGAAAAGCATCTCGTTGTCGTTTATAAACTGTATTACCTTCCTCGTCCATAATTGCAGAAACTAACATATTAGTTCCTATATCTAATCCAACTCCACTCATAGTAAATCCTCCTTTACTCATTAATACTTATACTTGTAGGCTTAAACTTTTTATTATCTAATAAATTTTTAAGCTTTGCTACATCAGCTTTCATATCACGTCTAGAATCACCTTCTATAGACACATCGACATTTATATGAGAATCAAGTTCTGTAACAACTTCACTAATAGGATCTATAAATATTTTTTCGTCTATTACAGGTCTGTCATCATGGTAGTCGTATTGTGTTATTTTACCTGATTTTATTTTGTCTATAAGATCCATAATTTTTAATTTTAATTCGCCTACCTCGTCATTTTGATTTGATCTCAAATCAGAAATATCCCTATCTTTTTCTTCTATTTTTTTATCTTTAGTTATTATTTGCTCTTTTAACGTATTACATTCTTGCACATACTGGTCTACTTGTGTGTTGAGGCTCTTAATTTGACCCTTGGCTGCGTTTAATTGACTATTTAGACTACCAATACCACTTTCGTATCTTTGACGCACCTGTTGCGTCGTATGCTCGACCGCTTCTTTAATTTTTTGCTCAACCACATCAAAAGGTAAACCTAGTCCTTCAATATTTCTACTAGAATCTACCAAATCTTTTACTTCATTCATCTCTTTACGTATTTCTACTTTAAGTTCTTCTCGTGCTTCTTTGTTATTTAGTAAAACTTCTTTTAAAGCCTCCATATCAATCTTAGGCATATTAATAGAAGCAGAACCAACTCCCTGACGCCTCTGCATATCTCGTGGACCTCCTCTGCCTAATTGTTTAGTAGCCTTTGGTGGAAGTTCTTTTCTATATACTATTTGTTTATTATCAACCATGTAATTACTCCCTACTATATAATACTTCGTCAATTACTCCATATTTCTTAGCTTCTTCAGGACTTATGTAATAATCTCTTTCTAAATCCTTTTTTAATTTATTCATAGTCTTACCTGTGGTTTTTGATAATTCTGTAAGTAATATAAAATTCAATTTATTTACTTCATCCATTGTTCGTTTCATATCCTCTATATGACCTACAGCTCCACCAGAGATTTGGTGCATCATTATACGAGAATTTTTCAATGCAAAACGTTTACCTTTAGTACCCGCTGATAAAACAAAAGCAGCTGCACTAGCTGCCTGACCTACACAAATAGTAGATACATCAGGTTTTACATAATTCATAGCATCGTATATAGACAAACAAGCGGACACCTGACCGCCTGGACTATTAACATACACTGTTATATCTTTTTCGTTATTGTCTGATTCTAAAAATAGTAACTGAGCTACAACTGAATTTGCTAACGAAGATGTGAACTCTTCACCTATAAAAACTATCCTATCTTTCAACAACCTTGAATATAAATCATAAACTCTTTCACCATTACCTGACTCTTCAATAATATACGGAACTCCTGACATTTTTAATCCTCCTAAATCTTTTAATTATTTTAATTATAAAAGCGTTAGCTCATATATCTGTGTTTGTAAAACATGGACCATAATAATATTATAAATTTTATCGTTGAAAAGTTCATATCGTTTAATTATTATCCTACAAACTGTTTTACTGACCGAAAGTTAATACCAATTACTGTTGTCCTACAAACTATTTTTTAAAACTAATATTTTGTAGGGTTTCAAACGGTTTGATTCATCAAACCTTTGTACTATTCTATTACTTATTCTATTATACTATTCTGTAGCCCTATTTTTAGGGCATATACTAGCCCTATTTTTAGGGCATATACTAGCCCTATTTTTAGGGCATACTAACTACCTCATCTATGAAGTATCTATCTGTACCAAACTCAGTTAAACGACCTAGTAAATATATATTTTGTTTGTATTTTTTACCAACATTTACTCTATCGATACGTATCCATCTACGTTCAACTAGTTCGTTTACGTATCTATGTATTTTTGATCGATACCACCCTGTTTTATCCATTATTTGTGAATAACTCAGTGCACATACTAAATAACCATTATCATAATACTCTTGTTTGATTTTTTTCCATAAAGGTGTAGTCATTTTACCACGTATTAATTTACCCCTAAATAACAAATAAAGCATCATAGGACTACTTTCGTATTTATAAAAATTACTGTTATCAACTAAACCACCGGGTATCCATATTTTAAATCCATTATCTTTTAAAATTTCACATTTTGAATGATTATCTTTATTTATAGTGTTCCTGTAATCATCGATTACTTGCTCAGCCGATAAACCAAATTCATTTAACATTTAATTCTTCTCCTATCTAAGTATCTTTGTGTCTAAAAAATTGTACTAAACCATCGTCCTTTGATACATAATGAGTGCATTCTACTGTAGAATCTATATCTAGATCCATATCAGAGATTAGACACATATTCATAATAACTATATTTTCTTCACCCACTAGGCTATTACCATCATCGTCTATAAAATTCTCTGGGTGTAGTGGTATAAACACACGTCTAAACCTGTGTTGGCAGTTTTTACATAAACTTTTATTATCAGACATATTATATCCGCCGTTGTTTTAGTGATCGTACTACAGTATCCTCGTTTTTATATCCGTCTATTCTACCTTTAGCTTTAAGTCGTTTTATTTTAGCATTGATAGATTCACCATTACGCTGCTTACCCATTTTAGCAAACAATTCAATTAATTCCGATATTGTTTTAATTTTATAATTACTAATAAGTAATTTTTCCTCAGCTGGACTCCAACCCTTCCTTTGCATATACATCACCTCACATTAAAAATATATAATAAATTACAATACTTACTATTTATATTATAGTATATTTTACTAACTTTGCTAGTCTCCATATAGTTTGTTTTCAAGTTTAATTATTTTTTGTTTAATTATTCCTATTCTTTCTTTTAATAATTCATTATTTGGTTCACGTGATAACTCTTTGGTTAATAATAATTTGTGATCTCTTAAATCACTAAGTTGTTCTACATCCCATTTGCGTGATAAACCTTCTTGTTCTGTTTTTAATATCTTTTGTTGCATTTCAAATGTTTTTACTGATGATTCTTCAAATGATTTTTTCATTTCTTTAGCTGAGGCTGTGCTAAAATACCTATCTTCAAAAAATATAACACCACCACCTATAGTAGTTATTACAGCTGCTATAGCCACTAACATTTTTGATAAATTAGTTAGTTTATTAATGCCTTGCATACTTTTATCTATAAACATTTTAGTTACCTTTCAGAATGTATTTTAATATTTTAATAAATATTATATGCTTTATCCTAGTAAAAAAGCTCACCCCAACTAGTGGATATAACATAGATATGTTACCCATTATGTCTGAGATAAGCCCTTTTTTAGTTTGTTTAGGTTTAGACAGCTCTGATAGTTTCATTATTAGTCCTATACAATAAACATATATTGAAGTTGGCTGTATACCTATGCCATGTAATAATCTGGGAGAATAGGAGTCGAACCCGTATTGACTGGATCAGAACCAGCAGTCCTTCCATTGAACGATCTCCCAATAATAACGTGAGCGAGCACGGGGAATCGAACCCCGATATCCTGGGTGGAAACCAAGCGCATTACCATTATGCTATGCCAGCTGAGCGGGTAAGGGGAATCGAACCCCTGTCTTCTGGATGGCAACCAGACGCACTTCCACTGTGCTATACTCGCTTAATAAACAGGTACTTCTGTTGTAGTTGAAGTAGCCTCTGCGTAATTTTTCATTGCTGTTTGAACTTTACCTACTAATGTGTCCATTTTACTGCGATCCACATTAATTTGAATGATACCCAAAACATCCAAGTTAATAGGAAACGGTACCAGATCTAGTGCTGCTGACATTGTGTCAGTTATAGCCTGATCTGCTGCTGCCTCCGATACTGATGTTGGTGGTAACCAACTTTGAGTAGTATAGTCCCATATTTTACCATCTATTTCTCTGTGTAATGACGCTAGTGTTAAAAACGCTTCTGATATTAGTCCCATATTTCATCCTCCTATAGCCATTGTTTTTTCTTTTTATAGTGCTTCCAGTTTTTTCTTGTATACACATCACTTCTAACTACATCATCCCATGTGTCTGGTAATGCATTAGCACGTCTTTTACCTCTAACTAGACCACTATGTGCAAAGCTCAATCGTTTTTCTTGTGTTGTTTTAGGTTTTTTATAAAAGCAACCAAATTTATATCTACCAGTTCCAGTATAAGGTATTGGAGTTCTACGAAACACTACCCCATTATATTGTTGTTTGTAGTATTTATTATCTTTGTATCTATTATCTAGCAGGTTAGATATATCATTTATTATCTCTGAAGTAGAAAAAACACTACCTAATGCATCTCTGACAATAAATCTTTCTGTTGATTCACCACTATTAAGCCATAGTAGTAAGTTTGAATGTGCGTCTTTAAACGTAGTTACTATATGATTCCTTACAAAATATATACTTGTGCTCTCTATAAACCCATTGTAATTATCATAAACAACTGTATCACCTTCACTACTAATAAGTAATATTTTAATATCATACTGTGGTACTACATACATAACGATACCTCCTTTTAAAATTAATTAAAAAGTATCGTATGAAAGATATAAATAATTCATATACTTACCTCCTATTCACGTTCATCTAGCCTTTCTTCTAATATCTCCCAACTATCAGGATTTTTTTCCCAATCGTCTTCTATATCATCTGGATCACAAGACATCCATGGAACATCATTAAATCTATATCCACACGATGTTTCATATATCCAAGAACAAAAACTAGAACACACTTGGTCATACACATTTTTATAACTACTACTAAATCTATTTGTTTTAAAAATATGATCTAGAGCTTGTAGTAATATTCTGCGTAAACCATAAAAGCGCCCTAGTAATGGTGGTACTATCATTAACATGTTAGCACGGTTATCTTCACTAATGTCTTTTTTTCTTGCTATTCTCCAGTATACTTTATTCTTGAAAAATTTAGATAAACTATACTCCCTTATTGTCCAAAAAGCTTCCCATGCAACATCTTTGTCTTTAACAATAAGGCAATGACCCCAATGTACAGGATCATCCTGAAATTTTTTCATAAACCATACTATTATACTTTTATTTGCACATAAAATAACATCACCGGTTTTCAAAGTGGGTAAAACATTCTTTATTAAATCCCTTCTAGATATGACAATGGATTTGTTCATATGTCTTACCTCCATAATATACTATCATAGTAATGTATTTATACCCTATAATAATAACCTATCCTATTTTTTTAAATTATACAGTTATTGCTGTTGTGAGGTTTAACTATTATAGGGAATGAGATAAGATAATTAAATCTAATCCCAATATTAAAATACAATACTAATAGTATTATAGAATATTTTTTTGATTTTGCTAGATAAAAATTACACTAGCTAACGCCTGTTTACTATTACGTTCCATCCATCAAAACTATTTTTCATTGGTATATCATTAGAATTATGTCTATAAGATGTATATTTTTTAACTTCACATACTAATTGTTTATTATAAGCACAATCTGGGTTTTTACATACATTTGCATATACATCAGGTTCAATAACACCTAAATCATATGAAACACGTATAACACCATCAGGATTTAATCCTTTACAACAAACTGGACATATATTTTGTGATTTACATATATATTTTAACATGCCCTCAGCACATATTTTTAGATTTTTATTTACAAAGTCCAATTGGTCTTCATTTAAATTCATATATTTTTTTATATATTCTAGTTCTTTAACTCTATTTAAATAATTCATCTATTTTATATTCCTTTCTTTCTAAAAAGATTTAGCATGCTCCTTTCACGTTGATGTTCTTTCATTTTTTGTATATCAAGTTCACCTAGTACACATATACATGCTCTTAGTTCATCAGATTCTAATTCAGAGATTGGCGTTCCAAACATAAGAGTTTCATTAAATTTATCTTTATGCTTTTCTACTAAACTATTAAATACTTTCATTTTAATACTCCAAGAAAAATGTTTTTATAATATTTACGGCATCGTCAACTGTGTCTACTTTAGCACTATAACACTCGTTAAGCCATGGGTGATTAACATATATACTATCCTCACCATTGGTAATAGCTACAATAGGTGTGTAGAATATATCATGTGCCCATGTTATTTCCTGTATAGTGCCTATCATAGGTTTTTCTGGTTTACTATATCCTAAATTAACTACCATAACACTACATATTTTTATTAACTGGTAGTCTTTTGCTCTTAATATTTTTTGAGACCTTTTAGTAGCCTCTTTTATAAAAGATAACCCATCTTCAGCAGCGCAACGCATAGACTGATTAAATTTATTTGCACATGGATTTATTACAATTACGTTTGGTTCATCTTCAATTGCTGTTATAAATTGTTCTCTCCATGCATATGTAGCTGGATTGTTGTTAATATTACCAGCTAAATAAATATATTGTCTTTTCTTTGTATTACTTTCTAATAATTCACCACTAACATAACCATTATCTAATTCATTATTCATTTTAATACTCCTTATTTCCCAAATATTAAATCTATTAATCCATCAGCAACTTCATTGCATTGTTCTTTATTAAATGTTATACCTTCTCTTTTCCTGTCCCAAATATACATTGCTATGTTAGCTTGATACCCATACCTAAAGTCAGGGTCTTTTTTAAATGATTCTCTCATTATTTTTCTTGCGTTATAAATTTTTTTACTCATATTAAATTTCCTTATTAAAATTTTCTTTGATTACGCATCATTCTTCTAAATCGTTTAATTTCATTTAGTTCTTTCTGTTTATAGGATTCATCTGTATTTGATTTTATCTCTATTTTTCTAAAATAAGGCGCTGGATCTAAAAACTCTATAGGAATATCATTTTGTATGGCAAATTCTATTTCCCCTCGTAGTCCTATCGATTCTTCATATCCTGGTAGCATTACTACTATTAGTTGTTTACATTTACAAAGAAAAGATAAATTCATTTTTTCCCAGAATTCAAATGTTTTAGACATTTCAAATTTACAGGCTATCTGATGCCATGAACTAATAGGTGAATATATAGCTCTACCTTTCATAGTTAAATCATGTGCTATTATATCTACCATCTCAGCTCTAAAGTTTATTAAATAATCATTTGCATTTGAATATGGTGTACCTAAATACTCCAATTCCAATAATTCATTTTTTTCCATATTAATTCTCCTTGTTCATTAGTTTATCCATAAATTTTTGAGACACTTCTTTATACTCATCAAGAACTACTACTTTATCTAATGAATCAGACGGAACGTATTCAGTGTTTTCCCAATCAAATCTATAAAATTTATAAGGCACACCTGATTTATCTTTATCTTTTTCAAATAATATACTTAGGATTTCAAGTATTAAAAATGGGAATTCTTCCTTTAAAGCTATACACCCACCATCTTTTTTTACCTCTTTATTTATAAGTTCTACGTGGTCTTCTGCTTCAACTGATGTGCCGAATCTTCCAAGAACACTAGCTTTGTGGGCATTTTCACTAAACCCATGCCCAATAGTATAGAAATATGTAATAGATTCTTTACCTTTTTCTAACGGTTCATTAATCAACTTCTTCTCCATTTGTAACCTCCTGTAATTCTTTTATTTCTTTTGTTTTCCAGAATCTTATAGTTGGTGGTAACTTACCGTATGGTAATAGTATTACGTAATCAACATTATATTCATGTTTAAGATATATTAATTTTTTTGTTAACTCATTTTGTGTGGGATTACTATTAAATAATATCCTAATTATCTCAGGTATTGGTATTTCTGGCATAAGTTTTTCGTCTTTTGACATAGCGTCTAACATAGATGTCATTAATTCTTTTTCACTCATCGTGGTCGTCCTCCACTAATATTATAGAATATTTTCATAGTTTTGCTAGTATTAAAATAAAAAGCGGACGTATAGCCCGCTTTTATATATTAAAACTATATGTATATTTATTAACTTACATTCCAAATAATTTTCTGTTAATTAACGCATCATCCCCACTTAATTGAGGAACTTGTGTAAATCCTGCGTTTAGTTTGTTCACAGCTCTAGCGTGAGCTTCTTTAAAAGTAATATTACTATCTTCAGCTATCACACTAGTAAGAGCCCATGTAAAAGCGCCTTGATATTTACCATCAATAAACGCATCAGCTGAGGTTTGATCGTCTCTACATCCAGAAATCAATATATGGTTTTGTGGATTAGATTTGTCTTGCTTTGCACCTATAGTTCTTACTTTTAATTTCCTATTAACAGCACGTGCTTTAATATCAAACGGTGGTTCTAAGTATCTAGGACTACAATCTACGTCTTTTGCAGTTGGATTACCTACAATACCACGAGTCATACTACCACTATGACAAGCATCACAAAACATAGTTAGAAACACACCATGTGGAACTATTTTGAATATTTTGTATAGGTAATCATCAGTGAGTGGGTTGTTCCAATCTAAATCGGTAGGACAAAGAATCTCATCCAAACCATCCTCTAGTTCATCACCGTTTCTATCTCTTGTTTGACTTCCGTGTCCCGAATAATGAAATACCAATTCGTCACCCTCTGATATATCATCAACCAGCCAATCAAGTCTATCTATTATTGCATCTTTAGTAGCTCTAAAATCAGTCAACACTCTTATATCATCAGGATTAAATCCAAATTTATTTATTAACACAGTATGCATATTCTCTACGTCATTTACACAGCCTCGTAAATCTGCATTTAGAGCTGGTGCATATTTATTTATACCAACTAACAGTGCTCTTTTTTTAGCTGGTCTGTAATTTTGTGCCTGAGTAGGTGCGTCATCTACAACACCAAGCACAGATAAAATTTTCTTTCCAAATTTGCACATATATATAGTCCCCCTATTATTTTTTTTCAAAATGAGGCAAATCAAAAAATGACTGATCTTTTAATTCATCGTCACTATCCCAGTTACCTCCCCATCTTATATCAATACCCATCATTTTTGCTACGCCTTGAACAAAACCAGCAAATTCATAAAATTTTTCTTTATCGTTCCATCTAATATGTGGTTTAGTAGCAAAATACGGAACAACGTCTACAGCTAGTGACGGATATTTATTATGTTTACTTTCAGGGTATTTAAGCTTTGATAGTCCTGAATCATATGCGGTATTCTGTTCTTCTTCATTTCTATGCCCACAAATTACAGCACAGTTATAATACTTAATCACTTCATTAAATAGTTTCTGTAAATCTTCATCAGCTTGAACGAGATTGTTTGTGGATCTTTCTCCAAATTTTGGCATTAGTAATCCTCCTAGTTATCAAATAATTTATAAAACTGTTCAGCAAATTCTTGTGGAGTATAAGGATCAAACCAACCCATTACAATACCATCATCCTTTAACATGCTAGTAGCTATAGGTAATAGTAATGATAAATCATCTATTGTATCTTCATCAATTAAACTATAATGATCAAAAAATATAAAATCAAATTTTTTATTTAATTTACTGATAATGGTTGGTAATACTTCATGAACATCCCCTATCATAATAGTATGTCTTATATCTCCATCATTTTCATTCAGTACTAATAATTGTCTATATACTTCTGTTATATCTTTACTTATTTCTATAGTTGTTAATGATTTTACTTTTGGTAATGATAATAAATAGTTAGACACAATACCTAGACCAAGTCCTACTTCTAAACAATCACCGTATGGTATTTTTCGTAGTTGACGTATGTATTCTTTTATTTCTGAACTTATAGCCCATAGGTTATGTCCTGGTCCTATTTCAAGATACGTGTCTCTACCATATTTATAAACAGTAACATGACCAGAAGAAGCCACTATTCTACCTTCTTCAAAATATAACATAACTATTTAACTACATAATTTTGTTTAATTATAATATCAGTAGTTCTATAATTGTCTTCTACTAATAGTGTTTGTATTTCATTAGCTAATACCAATGATGACATACATAGTAATAGTAGTGCTCCAAATATAATAATAACTTTTTTCATAATAAAACCTCCTTAATATATCCCTAATTCTTTCAATAAATCAACTATACCCAACTTTTTCATTCTCATACGTATGAATTCTGAAATAGTGGGTGAGTATGGTTGTTTCTTTAAATACATTTTAGCTTCAGATGGAGTACGATCACTTTTTGTAGAATTACATTCAGTACATGCCGCCACACAATTATCAAAACTAGATTTTCCTCCGCGAGAAACTGGTATTACATGGTCTATTGTAAGTGACTCGGTGTTTCCACAATACATACATGTAAAATCATCCCTAACTATAACATTTCTTTTACTAAAAGGGACTCTGTTTCTATATAGAGATCTTATTACCTTAAATAGTTTAATAACTGCTGGTATTTTCATACTAACTGTTTTTTCTGAATTTGAAATACTACGTTCTGTATATTTTAGTACTTCAACCTTTCCTTTAATGACCAAACAAATGGCCCTTTGCCAATTAACAACGTTAAGAAACGTATAATCTGCGTTGAGTACTATACAATTAGTCATTTGTTTAAACCTCCTTTTTTGGATTCAACTCTAGCTCGGTAAATTAACGCGGATTTTAATAGTTTACGTCGCATTATAGATCTATTTCTAAGATCAAATCTATACATACTAGTAAATGTATCATATGCTGTTTGTAGTTCTATTAGACTACACTCACTTATATGTTTTCTCAAAATAGAAGTAGGTTTTATATTATTTTTAGCGTTTCTTCTATCAGTAATGTAGTGTCTTAAAAATGATAACCATACAAATAATAATATAAGAATAATATTAAATACATACACTATAATAGGCATAAACTACTTCCTTCCTTTACGTATAGATCTTCTTTTAAGTTTATATTTAATAGACATAATTAAATCCTCTATAAACAAAGCACTTAATACACCTATAAATATATTAACCCACCAAGGCATTGGAACTATCGGTGGTATAATAGGAACAGCTGTAAATTGTTGAGTCCACGCAGCTACATAATTTATACCTTCCACTACATAGTGAGCATGGTAAAAACCTAAAACACTCATAATTAAAATTAATGTAAGTAAAATTACTATTCTATTCTTCATTTACACACCCGTATTTTATTTTGTTGTAACCCACGTATGACCACTATACGAACATAACGTAAGCTCCTACCACTACTATTTAATACCTTTATTACGGCCGCCTATAAATTTATTACGTAAACGTTGTTTTTGTTCCCTTAATTCCTTTTTATTAGTAACGTTCTTCATGTCGTCTATAGATATTTCTTTACCCATACCTACAGCGTAACCACAATCAGGACATTTATGTATAAATTTATTACTATGCTTATTACAATTAGGACATTTAAATCCAGGCATAAGTGCTACCTCCTTATAAGTATACTTTACTATATTATAGAATATTTTGATAAGTTTGCTAGACCAAAAGTTAGATTAATGCGGATTTTTTAGCGCGGGGGGTATATAATGGAGTTCTATTTGTTTACGTTATACTTCGGTACCCTTAATAGTCCTATCCTTCAATATAGGTGGATGAGGTATCTTATCGTGCTCAAATACATTATCATGATAATCAAACAACATATATTTATCATTACCTTTATGGTATCTATATGCATCTAACAAACCGTTGTTTCTTACAATACTATAACCCATCATAGTAATAGGTTTTTGCTTATCGTCATATACATATAGTAATATACGTATATTATATATATCATATATATTGTCTTTAGGTGCTAGCATATCTAAAATAACATGTACTAGTATACCATCAGCTGTGTGTTCTATACTATTAGATATCATTCTACTAGGAGCTACCTTTAACCACGTTACTATCTGTTTAGGTGATATATTGCTATCAGCGTCTTCCCAATACAGTAAACTATCTGTAGGCTCACCTTTATCCCCTAAAGCAAAAGACACCCTACAAAATATAAATAATACCATTGCTATAATAACTAAACTACTAACTAAACGCATCTACTTATTACCTCCCCCGATATTTTTATCATTAAATACTACTACATTATATATTATAGTATATTTTTAGCTATCTGCTAGATAGTAAATACACTACCTAGCTATTAGCTATCTAGTAAATGCACTATATATCTATATACCTTTTTTTATTTTTATGCATTAATTTTATTTTATTTTTATGTGCTAATGGTATAGAGGTAGTATTTATTTGATAGTATTTAATTACTATATAGTATTTATTGATAGTGTAGGTAGTAGTAGTTATAGCTGGTAGTTATCTCTGGTAGTAGTTATCTCTGGTAGTAGTTATCTACTATATAGTATATGTATATTACAGTGGTCGAACTATACGTATTGACCCGACAATTTTTGTAATAGGGACCCATATGATGGTCGATTTGTATAATTTACCAACAAAGTGTGGTTTAAGGTCCTTATGTAGTAGTGGAGAGATTACGCACATATATATTGATTATAGCCCCCTTAACACATAAAAACTTTAAACATAATTATTAGAAAGGAGGAGATACATGGTATATTACATTGCATTAATAGTTGGTTGTGTATTCGTTTCGTTCGCGTCGGTTACATACAGAGGACTACATATGAATACTTATGTTATTTATATTGGATGTCAGATGGTTGCAACCTTGTTGTTTCTATTTGCAAATAGTAAGATGTCACCAATGCATTATGTAGTAGGTGTTAATTCGAGTATTACTATTATATCATGTATTATACTTTATAGTAGAGGTATACACATATCTATGAATACTATCATTGGATGTGTATTAATGATAATAGGAACATATCTAACATTTAAATAAAATTAAAGGAGGATAGTTATGATATTAATTAATGTGGACTTCGATGGTGTATTAGTACCTAATACCTACGAAGATAATTTAAACCAAAAGATTAAAGATGAGAACTTATCTTATGATGATTGTTCACCTGTATGGAATTGGTATGAAAAACATGTAGTTAAACCCTTAGAACTTAATACGGACTTGTTAGTACACTTGTCTGAATTAAAAGATAATGGTTACGCAATAAGACTGTGGACTAATCGCGCATATACTCTTAAGAAACAAACGTTAGAGAATATAGGTGATTGGAAAAGTCTGTTTGATTCGTTCCATTTTCATTCGGGATGTAAAGGTAAAACCAACGTAGAAGGGATAGTGATAGACAATAGTAAACAGTATCTTAACTGTGGTGAAGTTGGGATACATTATAACCTTAAAGGAGGTAAATAATTATGGTAGTTATAATAACACTCGTTATACTGGCACTGTTTGTAGTACGTAATAAGTTAACCAAAAGTGGTAATATGGAGCTCGCAATAGTAGTACGTATATTAACTGCAATACTACTCATTGTGGTCCTTGGACCATTCGGATTACTCATTGTACTTGCAATGGACGGAGTACAGTTTTATAAACGCATAAAAGATTACATTAAAAAGGAGGTGTAAAATGAAACACGAAAGAATAGAGGTATCACGTATAAAAGGTATTATCAAGGACATCATCTGGATTGGGATTAAAAGACATGATAGTAATAAGTCTGTCTCCCCAGTAAAACATCTTATTAACTTTATCTGTACTATTGGGATAGATGTACTGGTTAGTAGGATACTTAGTAAATCAGATGTGTTTACTATAGGTCCAGGTCTGAGTCTGCATTGGTTTCATCATACAGTAAACGGTGAGACTGTCATAAGTTTTACATTAAGTGGTGATGGTGTAGATGTAACAGATTACTCTAAATTCGTTACCAGAACAATGGCATATTTTGGACATTTAGATCGTACTGGGTCTAGAACATTTTGAACAGGTTTGGTGAGTGCTATTAAGTCCGCGCTCACCTATCTGCTTCTACCTATTAATCAGTAATGGGTAGAATCAGGTAATCTTGCCTGTGTATCTATTTATATAAAGGAGAGTGAATTATGTCTAATTATGATATGGAAATAGTACCAAGGTGTTTTGGTGACATGTGTCTGAAAATTAAAATAGGTGATTATGAGGTTAGTGTTGCATTTGATTCAGAATACCCTGATAATCGTAGAGGACCATCTAACGTCGCGATATTTAAGCTACCCGACAGAAAAAATATAACAAGCGAAATGTACGAAGAGGACTATGCTGTATGTCAAGATTTTAAAGATCTCATGCGTGTTATAAAACTTGTTCAAGAACGTATCGAAAAGAAGGGAGATGACAGTAACTAAGTGTTATATGAGTATGCATAATAGTAATTTTGTATAAACCAATATATAAATAATTTAATTAAATTAAAAAGGAGAACAACATGAACAGGAATAACAATATTGTAAAAATCGAAGGAACAGTATATGAAATATTTCCATTATGGACGAACCAAACGGTTATTATGAAACTCAGGGGAGGCACCATGAAGTATGAAGTAAGAGTGGAAAAGATAAACCTGTTTCTTAAAGAACCCAAAATCGGTACCACAATACAGGTTTTAGGCACACTGATAGAGGATACTGGTGCTAAAATAGATGTATTGGCTTTAGCTTTTACTGATGACCTGGGTATGAGTACAGTAGACCTCGAAATGGATACTGTATCTAAAACTTTGGATTATATGTCTAATAACATGATGCCTAGTCCAAGTGATGATCCAAATGTAGTAGCAAAGCAAATGCTAGCTGATGCCGGCATAGACCTCGAAGAAGAGAAAAGACGTATTCGTGAAGAAGAAGAAAATGATGTATGGCCAGACAGTGATGATACACCACCAGAAAAATCTGATGAGGAATTCGTACATGAATCAACATGTAACATGGAACCACTTGTAATTGAGTTATTCTTTAATCAATCTTTAACACCTGAAGAAATCGATAAAAGGGTTTCTATCGGTATAGATACGATTAAAAACATAATAGAACAAAACAGAAATGAACAAATTAAAACATTCAAATCTGATATATTCTATCCTTATACCAATAGTAATATGCCAGCACTTTCATACGTAAAGTTTGGTAACACTGATGGTATTTGTAATATCTGGGGTGAATGCACAGACAAAGATGGGTGCATAATCGATAATAAAAAAGATTATGTATTTATATTAACGCATGAGGAACGTATGGATTTCGAATGCCATAACAACGGTGTAGTAGCCATATCTCACTCTTTGGATAAAATCAAGGAATATCTTACTAATAACCCAATAAAGCATGACCCTGACATTCTGGATGGTGCGGATTATGAAATAACCTATCATAAAGTAATATAATAAAGGAGGATTACCTATGTCTGCTTGTGTTATATGTACAGTAAAACAAGATGACGTGAAAAATGCGGTAGAAGAAATGAATAGTCGTGGAGTAAACTGTGCGCTTATTCAAACAAGCGGTAAAAAATACCACTCTATGGATAATAATAGGGATGAAGTACTACCTATGACAGAACGTGTTAATAATCAATTCAATTACGTTATCCATATGTGTACTGCTACTATTCATACCTCCGAAGATTGTGTTAAAGATGGAGGAGATGATTATATTAAAGCTCGTATTATCAATCTACCGGCTACAGGACTTGAACTCTGTGAAAAATGCATAAAAGAAGGGAGGTAATAGTAACTAAATGAATATACTATTAAAAAGGAGGTGATACACTAATGGCAGATACAACTACGTGTTTGATATGTGATGACACTGTAGATCCGGCAGTTGTAGCAGTAGAACTGAAGGACGTGATAGACAAAGTTCGTAAGAACGGACCTTCAGATTTACCTGGTATTGTTGTATGTGATAATAGATGCTGCAGCAAAGAATGTTATGAAATACTTGAAATCGTACTATAAGGAGAAATTATGAAATATCATGAACGAAAACACAAGGCTATAGCGATAGCATTACTTATTTTGGTATGTATAACGTATGTACTGCTATCATTTATACAGTTTAACCTTTCGGCATTAGTTTTTGTAGCATATGGTATATACGTATGTCTTACAATTACCTTTATAGTAATTATGGTATATCAGGATATACGTATTACGTCGGTAAAGAACAATGACAGGCTATAATAACGGTATGGAATGGTATGGTAGGGACGACTTCATTGGAAGTGGAATGAACGAAAACCGCGTTATAGATGATGAGGATGAATTATTTGACCCCGAACGAATAACAATTAATGATGAGGAGGAAATTGGCTATGATGAACAATAGAGATGAAGTAAAAGAATTTATTGATAATGAAATAGCAGTAATGGAGCTGACCAGTGGTATATTCACTGGACATGAGGTAGTCTCTGAAGACACGAGACCATTGCCGGTAGATAAATCGTGTAGTGTTTATACACGTATATCTGACACTGTTCTGCGCAGAAGAAAAAAGGAGGTATAATAATGCCGTTAGCACAATGTCCTAATTGTGGCAAAGTTCATAATCTGGATGAAGATGAAGGTATGGTAATAAGAAGCGGAATACGCCATGTGGCAGAAACAGACTCAGAGTCACCCGAACGAAGTATGGACAGGTGTGTTGACTGTGGAGCAAAAATAGAACCATTATTAGTTCTATAAAGGAGGTAATATGTTCGTTAAATTTGTACAGTGGTTTTTGTCTAAACTATCCCCATTCAGAGTTGAGAATAATCTTTCTGAAGATGCTACATTCTTTGGAAAAAATGAGGAGTGGGATGTGACAAAAAGTAAAGAGGCGGAAGCGTTCTACTGTGGACACAATGGAGCAACTAAAATTGAATAAGGAGGAGTTACAATGATTTGTCAAGATGTAAAATGTAAAAAACTGAAAGACGATGGAAGTTGTTCGGTATACAATAAAGGTGGCCAGGAATACAGAGACAGATACGGATATTGTCCAATTCCTGATGCCGGACCAAACAAAGTGGTAAATGTTGCTGATACAAAGAAACGTGCCGGACAACAGAAACAGAAAAAAAGGTAAGTAACAAGATACACTACAATTAGGGAGTAGTGCCCTACTGGTTCAAGGAGACGAGTGGGCACTCTCCTGCTTCTATCTACTAATGAGTAGTAGGTAGAATCAGGGGATATTACCTGAATAATCTTTATTTAAAAGGAGGTGAATAGATATGAAAGCTGTTATAATGGAATATGGTGATGAACATAAAATGGTTACAGTAGATGTTGATTTCATAGAGAGTGAAATATACTATCAATGTAAATACTGTAAGGTATTTCATAAGTTCCCCGAAAAAATCGCATTTGTAGGTGAAAAGGGAGCAGGATGTAGCCTGTGTGCAGAAGAAATCGAACAAGGTAAATTACACCAAATGAAAGGGGGTGAATAACTATGGGGTCGGTTATCGTTGAATATAAAGATACCGGTAAGGTGCGTGAAATAGAATCCGCTGCTGTTAGACGTCAAAAAGAGTATGCAATGTCAGTAATTAGTAGAACCAACAAACAGTATACTATATTTAACGGCAACGCCACTGCACGTTCAGTGGTAATAGAAAAACTAGGACAATATCCTAAAGGTGACTATTCTGATCTGAAATGTTGGAAGAATCAGCGTCATGCTAGAAAGAACTGGATGCGACATCTTTGTCGAATTAGTAAATGTGCATCATCTGCACGTGCTATAATGGACAAATGTATTTATCCGTCAGTTGGTAGTATTAGGTGATAGACCGTATCGGGCTTAAGTAACTAAACCATTTATGAAAGGAGTATTACTATGTACGCTATTTGTTCACCAAACAAGAATGACGTGGCTAAGTGTGTAAAAGAGATGGTCAAACAACAATACAAAGTCCCTATTTTCCAATTTGGACCGAAAAAGTACAAAGAGTTGAAAAAGAACAGGGGTATGGTTATGCAAGCGTGCGAGAAAGTAGCTGATAAAACTGTGTATGTAATCAATTTACATACGCTCAAAATACACCACAAATCATGCGGTGTACATGGAAAAAATGTTATCGGTGCAAAACTTACAAATCTCAAAAACACAGGTCTTGTGTGTTGTAAAAAATGTATTAAATAAATAATGCTGGGGGCTTCGGCCCCCACACAAATTGAAAGGGAGGTGTTTTACTATGAGAAATAAATATGAATTTGATTATGGTATAATAGTAAAGTTTGATCCATCGTATGTTAAGTATCTAGTTGATGCTCGTAAATCGGTAGATAATGATTATTACGATGAAGAAAAGAGTGATGAACCATTACAGTTAAGAAACGATATCATGGACTTAGTGCGTGGAGTACGTAGAGTAGATGGTGGATCAGATTTGAGCGAAGAAGAACAAATAGTAATCAATCAAATGCATGAGAAAGTATCAGATGGTAACACAATGAAACGTTCTGATATAGAGAATGAGATAACCCTTAATATTCAAGCTCGTAAAAAAGACAGTGCTCCCACTATAAACTATGTTTTAAAGGATGAATTTCTTGATTATCCTATCACTTATACTAACCCAAATCAACTTATGATAGAGCCACCGAAAAATGTGCTAGCACCTGGAAGTATAATGTGGAAAGATACCAATCTTAGATATGATATAAGTTATGGTATGGAGCACATTTATGATGTAGTAACATTAATTAAACATCGTGTGTATGAGCGTGATGGAAAGGTGTGTCTCTTATATTCTACGTTTCGATTCGATAGAATGAAACAAGTGACCACAGAAATAACCAAAGCTTTCAGAATGATGATATATAATACAAAAACTGGTAAGTTGTATTGTATGAGCAGAATACCCAAAAAAGGTAAAAGGCACATACAAACAATAAAGCAGTCTGGTATTAATATTAACAACATTGATATACTTGCATATGACAAATTACTACTTAATAACTTTGTCAAAATGGTCATATTAAATGTAACAAAAGATATACCAGATGTGCATATACCAGCCTATACTAAACTTACTTTAAATAAGGGTGGTAGATATGGTATTCAGGCAGTCCCTCACGTCTATGACAATATAAGAATAACACTAATGGCATTATTGCTACAAAAGAGGGTGGGTAAGAGAATTGAATGGGTCGATGATGCTAATTTTATACTGAACATTGGTTTCCTTAGACAAACAAAATATATGGAGATAGTACTTCACGGGGGCAATGATGGTGATACGGTCGATAATCGGAATAAAGATAAAGCGGTATACAAAAAGTATAAACGTAAGTATCTATACAAAGCATTCGAACTGTTGAAAGTTAATACTCATCCAAAGACTATCTCAAAATCATTATTTGGGGATTATTATCTTAATATCTTTCATAAAATGATGATACATCAGCAGGATCGCCATTACTTGATTGGTCTGATACCAGATATGGTTCAACTTATAGCATTAGATAAGCTGGATAAAGAGATATATCACTACATAGTATATGTGGTTAATGAGTACATTAGTGGAGTCGAAGATTATCTTAGTGTAATAAATGAAATTAGACATATGCTACATGCGTTAACTACTCAAGCTCTAAATGAATTACATCAATACAATAGACCTAATGAGAGGAATATACCACAAATGTGTAAATCATTTATTAAAATTATGAAAAACATATTTAATGTTGATAATGGATATACACAAGTTACCTGGACGTTGGTTAGAGATACTATGGTTATGGCTAACGAATTTGGTATACGCTTACGTATTAACAAATTTAAATCAAGAGAAGACGTTCGTGAGGTTCACGATAGATTAGCTGCCTATCAAAACAGGGATAGTAATGTGTCCAAAAAGTATGAGAAGTATAAGTTCTTACAATACAAGTCCCCAACCAAACTGTATAATGGGTTTGAGTTTAGACAACTTGTTACCGCGGCTGAATTAGTAGAAGAAAGTAGGTCTATGCACCATTGTGTTAGTGGTTACTCTTTCTACTGCGTTGAAGGTAAATCCTTAATATACTCTATGTGGAATAAAAGAAGTTGGTTAACCATAGAGATAGACGGCACTGATTTGAAACTTCCAATAAAGCAAAAATATACAATTCTTGACAAAACAGTAAACAATGAGGAAATGCTGTCTATTATAGAAAAGTGGCATAAAGACTTAATTGATATACATAAGTATGACAAACGACCATATTCAGTAGCTGCTAGGGAGTATGGTGATTTGCAGGGCAATATACTTAAACTTAATCATTTCAACAGTGTGTTATCTGATAATACTAACAAATACGATGATAACGAAATTAAGTTTATAAATAGTGCTATTAAACCACTTAAAGCAGCGATAGAAAAATCAAAGGAGTTGCTTGGGTTAAATATGGAGGTATCAAATGCCGCGTCTTAGTAACAAAAAACTGCGTAAACGTAATAACAAAAAAGGCAGCCACCAGCGTAGACGGTCTACGCGAGGTGGCAGAACTATCAGTAAGTTCATAAAATATAAATTCTATGGGGAGGTGAAAGATGGATTACGTACAAGTATGTAAAAACGGTAAGCATAAATTTGCTTCTACTGGTGAAGTAACAATACCAAAATGCCCGTATTGTAAAACTTCATTACACATTGAACCTGAAACTGATAAATGGAAGAGTGGTTTAATTAAAAAGTATAAACTTAACATTGGTAAGAGTCTAACAGAGGCTCAAATGGCCAGTAAACTTCCGCGTATGCCATGGTTTGGTGATAGTATTATCTCTGGTCTCAATGACGGAAATCAAATACTATCTTACAGTACATGGGATAAACTTGACATCGATGTACTCGAACGTGCATACAATGAAATAGGTATAGGTACCCATGAACTGTGGTCTGAAAGAGCGGAAGACATCGGAAGATCGCTTTATGCTATAGAATTCAGACTAAGACTTATAGTCGCAAGAAAGGAGGTGATGAAACATGACTGTAGTAATACCAACACGACTCAAAACTGCTGAATCGATACTAAAGTATGTTCTTGGTGGTAAA
>Ga0307378_10003674_pt1 | contig 22307 bp, 17 predicted proteins | sample UN1MG_FD_202238 | JGI IMG/M metagenome (GOLD analysis project Ga0307378, IMG submission 202238) | Soil microbial communities from Risofladan, Vaasa, Finland - UN-1 | ecosystem: Environmental > Terrestrial > Soil > Coastal area > Acid sulfate soil | place: Finland: Risofladan, Vaasa | collected...
TACTTCATGGCTTGGCTCCTTTTGTGGAAATCGCTGGTTTGAGACTCGTACAAACCCCCGGTTTACCACGTGTTCAAGGACCAAGCTAGTTCGGCTCGGCCTCCGCTTCCATAGTATCACCCTACGGAGAACAAGGTGAGGGAGCTGGTTTGATGACAGACCAAGGCACTCAGTGCGGTTGCTCCTGCGATGCGGCCCCGAAGTTGATCTTCGCTTGCTCCGGGGCGGCGGACGTGGGGCACATCTCGGACCTGACGGCTCGAAAGCTCACGGCGGAAGGCGTCGGCAAGATGTTCTGCCTGGCGGGGGTCGGCGGACGGGTCAGCGGGATCATGGCCACCACCCAGGCCGCGTCGGCCGTGCTGGCCATCGACGGGTGCCCGCTCGACTGCGCCCGAAAGACCCTCGAAGAAGCCGGCTTCAGCCAGTTCGAGCACGTGCGGCTTTCCGACCTGGGGATGGAGAAGGGCAAATCGCCCGCCACGGACGAGCGGGTCGACCAAGTGGCCGGCCAGGCGAGGGCGCGGCTGGCCGGATGAAACTTGCGATTGAGGGAGCTGTTCGAGATGAAGCCGAAGAACGTTGTTACAATCGGGCTGTTGATGTTCGTGGGCGCGTGCATCATGGTGCTCACGGTGAAGGCCCTCCGCCCGAGTGCTCCGCCGCCGGTCGCCGCCAACCCGGCAGCCGCCGCGGGCGTGGGCAGTCCGGAGGCGGAGGAGCCGATGGACGACGGCGTGATCGCCTACTATTTCCACGGCAACACGCGGTGTCCCACGTGCCGGGCGATCGAATCGTACGCCCACGAAGCGGTGCAAGCCGGGTTTGCCGAGCAATTGGAGAGCGGCAAGCTGAAGTGGCAGGTGGTGAACTACGAATTGCCGGGCAACGAGCATTTTGCCACGGATTATGAGATCTTCGCTCCCACCGTCGTTGTCGTCGAGATCAGCGACGGCAGCCAGCAGGAGTGGAAGAACCTCGATCGAGTCTGGGAGCTGGTGGACGACAAGGACGCGTTCGTCCAGTACGTCCAGTCGGAAACGGAGACGATGCTCCAGGGCACGAGCGGTTGAGCAGGGAGGCGGTTTCGGGCCGCTTGACGGCCTCAGCGACCGCCGCTTGCTCTCACGAGTTTGATCGGATGGGTATTTCCAAAGTAGAAAGGAGTGCACGGACCATGCGACCTCATCAGTTTGTCGGTTCGGTTTTGTTCGCGATGGTAACGCTTGGCGTGGCGATGCCGCTCCCAGCTCAAGACGCCCCTCCAGAGCAGCCGAAGCACCGGGTGGCGGCGATGTATTTTCACCGCACCCAGCGCTGCCCGACCTGCAAACGGATCAGCGCGTACATCGAGGAGGCGGTCAAGACGGCGTTTGCCGCGGAGATGAAGCAGAACGTGGTCCAGCTCTATATGATCGACTTCCAGGACGAGAAGAACGCGAAGTACACCAAGAGCTACCAGGTCACGCGACCCACGCTGGTCCTGGTCGACGTGAAAGACGGGCGAGTCACCGCGTGGCAACCGATGCCCAATGTATGGAGCCTGGTGGGCAAGAAGGCCGAGTTCTTCAAGTACGTTCAGGACGGAGTTCGCGGTTACCTGGAGGGTAAGTGATGGGAGAGCTGGCACTCGGGGCGGCGTCGGCACTGTGGCTGGGGATCCTGACTTCGATCAGCCCCTGCCCGCTGGCCACGAACATCGCCGCCATCTCGTACATTGGCCGCCGGGTGTCGAGCACCCGGGAGGTGTTCCTGACCGGCCTGCTATACACGCTGGGACGGACCCTGGCGTATCTGGCCCTGGCCATGGTGCTGGTGGCGACCGCGCTTTCGGTGCCGCAGATCTCCCTCTTCCTCCAGAAGTACATGCATCTGTTGTTGGGCCCGATCCTCATCCTCGTGGGGATGTTCCTGCTGGGGCTGATCCAGTTCAGTATGGGTGGGTCGGGGGTCAGCGAGAGGATGCAGAAGCGGGTCGACGCGTTGGGCATCTGGGGGGCGCTGTTGTTGGGCATCGTCTTCGCCCTGTCGTTTTGCCCGACCTCTGCGGCCCTGTTCTTCGGGAGCCTGATCCCGCTCTCGCTCAGCGCCAACTCGAGCGTCACCCTGCCGGTCATCTACGGGATCGGCACCGCCGTGCCCGTGTTGGTCTTCGCCGTGCTGATCGCCGTCAGCGCCCAATCGGTGGGGAAGGCGTTCAACGTGCTGTCGAAGATCGAGTGGTGGGCGAGGATGATCACCGGCAGCATCTTCGTATTGGCCGGCATCTACTTCGCGCTGAAGTACATCTTCGAGGTGATCTAAGCGAACCGCAGAACCCCGCTGCATCGACGCCGCGGAACTGGTAGACTGAAAGGCCCGTTACCGGGGAGCGCGTTCTCCGTGAGGAATCAACCATGAGGATTTCAGGCGTCTTGGCTGGATTGCTCGTCGGCGTCGTCGTGACGTGGACGGCGACGGCACGTGCGGAAACCGCCCAGCAGGCTCATGCGGCCGGGGGCGCGCTCCTGGCCCAAGGCGATCTGCGGGGGTCGCTCGACGCCTACGCCCGGGCCGCCCGGGCCGATCGCTCCAATCAGGAGTACGTCCAGCAGTACATGCTGGTTCGCAGGGCCATTCTCCTGGAGGACGGCCTGAAGAAGGAGACGGACGCCACCCGCTGGGAGCGAACGGCGCAGGCGCTGCGGTCGTTTTACGTCAGCCAGGGAGCCCATCGGCCCGCGCTTGCCGTGGACGAGCAGATCCACGCCCGACGGAACACGACGTGGTCGGCGGCGCAGTTGGCCGAGACGCAGTTGGCGCTGGACATGGCGGCGGAGGCGGCCCACGTGCTCTCTTCGCTGTCTCCGAGCCACACGAACGCGGCGACCCGTTCCCTGCTGGCCGTGGCGCTTGCCCGGCAGGGGAAGGCCGACGCCGCCCGGGGGATCGCCGACGCCGTGTCGCTACCGGATGGCGCCGACCCGGGCACGCTGTACACGGCGGCGCGGATGCACGCAGCGGTCGGCAATACGAGCCGCGCGCTGGGCTTGCTGACCCGTTGCTTCGAGGCCGTCCCGCCCAGCTTGCTCGGTGCGATCAAGGGGCATGCCCAGCGGTCGCCCGAGTTTGCCGCGTTGGCCTCTTCGGGCGAGTTTGCCGAAGTGCTCCGGACGGAGTCGAAGGTCCCGGAGTCGAAGTGCAGCGGCGGGAGCAGTTGTGCCGGCTGCCCGATGCGCGGCCAGTGCCCGAAGAGCCGTGGACAATAGTACGCGGCGACGAATCGAACGACGCGCTTGGCGTACGAAGGTGCGGCGACACAGGGCGCTTGAGGTGAACGGCAGACGACGACGCATTGTCCAACTCGGCTTCCTGGCCTTGGTGCTGGTGGGCGTTTTCGGCCTCCGGGCGAACTGCGAGCGATGGTGCCCTTTCGGCGGCGTGGAGGCGATCTACACGTACGCCACCGAGGGCAACATGCTCTGCTCCCTGGGGACGTCGAACTTCTTCATCCTGGGCGGCGTGCTGGCGTCCGCGTTGTTGTTGCGACGGGCGTTTTGCGGCTACGTCTGCCCGATCGGGGCGATCTCGGAACTGACGTACGGGCTGGGCCGGCGGCTACGCCTCCCCGCGGTTGGCGTCCCCTCCAGGTTGGATCGCTTGCTCGGACCGTTGAAATACGTGGTGCTGGCCGTGGTTTTGGCGGCCACGTGGCGGGCGGGCGAGCTGGTGTTTCGCGGCTATGATCCCTGCTACGCACTGATCAGCCGGCACGGTGCCGACATCACGTTTTGGGCGTACGTGGTCGCCGGCGCGGTCCTCGCGGCCTCGCTGGTCATCACGGTTCCGTTCTGTCGCTGGCTCTGCCCGCTGGCGGCCGTGCTGAACCCGTTCTCGCGGATCGCCTTGACCCGCGTCGCGCGCGATCCGGCGAATTGCAGCGATTGCGGCGTTTGTGCGGAGCAGTGTCCCATGGCGATCCCCGTCGACCGGCTCGCGGAAGTCACGGCGGCCCGGTGCACTTCGTGTCTGAGCTGCGTCGACGCCTGTCCCAAGAGCCGCGGTGCGTCGCCGACGCTCCGTTGGGGACCGCCTCGGCGTTGGGGGCGCGCGTGGTCGCAGGCCGCGCTCGTGGCCATCCTGCTCGTGTGCACGACGGGCGCGGCCGCGGCGTCTTACCTGTTCCCCATGCCTTCGTTCGTGAAGAGCCGTGGAGCCGTGCCGGCGCGCGTGGCGACGATGGAGCTTGAGGTCGAAAGCCTCTCGTGCCGCGGCCGGGCCAACCTGTTCTTCTACTTCCTGGAGCGGGACGACCTGTTCGAGTTGCCGGGCTATCTCAAGGTCGAGGCCTGGCCCGGCCCGGGGCTCGCCGACGTGCGGATCACCTTCGATCCCGCCAGGAACGACGAGCAGGCGATCCGGCAGGCCGTCACCGAGCCGTACTATGACGTGGGAGCCGACTTCTGGAGGACCTCGCCCTTTCGGATTGAGGGCTACGATCCGCTGATGATCGGCCCGGGAGCCGGGGTCGATGCCTCGCTTCCGTTTGAGTAGGCGCGTTAGAGAACCGACCGTCCCCTCGCCATGCACGACTTTGACCCTCAGCAAGCCGCTTGGCCGAATCCGCCGTCCGCCGACCAGCCGGGCGACGATTGTGACGAGCTGCGTAAGATCTACGTGGAGATCACCACCGACTGCAATCTGGACTGCGGGATGTGCATTCGGCACGCCTGGGAAGACCCGGCGGGCTCGATGGCCGTGGAGACCTTCGAGGCGCTCCTCGCCCAGGTCGGCGAGATCCCCAGCGCGTCGGTGCTTCAGTTGGGAGGGTTCGGCGAGCCGACCGTGCATCCGCATTTCCCCGAGTTTCTGCTCGGGGTGAAGGAGGCGGGCTTGCGCGCGGAGGTGGTCACCAACGGGACGACGCTCGACGAGGGCCTCCTGGAGAAGCTGGTGGATCTCCCGCTCGATCGGCTGATCGTCTCCCTCGACGGCGAGCCCGGCCGTGCCGACGGCATGTTTCATCCCGGGTCGAACGGAGAGGTCCGGGAGAACCTGCGGGATCTCTACCGTCTCAAGCTCCTCCGGGGCAGGGCCCGCCCGGAGGTGGTCGTGCAGTTCGTGGCCGGGCGACGAAACATCGACCAGCTTCCCGCGGTCAAGCGGCTTGCGCAGGAGCTGGGGTTTTCGGGCATCGTGGTGACGAACCTGATTCCGCATCGGCCGGAGTTGGCCGATCAGATTCTCTACGCGCGGTGGACGACGGCCACGGGAAACTCACCCCCGTCCCCGTGGAACCCGACCGTCGATCTGCCCCGCATGGACGCCCGCTCCGAGGCGAGCCCGGTGATCGAGCAGTTGCAGATAACGGGCACGGAGCTGCGGGTCTGCGGTAACGAGCTGTCGGGCGGAGGCATGCATTGCCGCTTTGCGGGCGAGGGTTGCGTGGCGATTGCGCCGGACGGCGGCGTCAGCCCCTGCTTGCCCCTTTTGCACACGTACCACTACTACTTCCGCGGCGAGAAGCGTCGCGTGCTCGCCTACCGGGTGGGAAATATCCGGCAGACGCCGTTGGGGGGAATTTGGACGAGCGAGGAATATCGGGCGTTTCGAGCGCGGGTCCGCCGCTTCGAGTTCTCGCCCTGTATCGACTGCGGCGGCTGCGAGCTGCGGGAGTCGAACGAGGAAGACTGTTTCGCAAACGGCTTTCCCTGCTGCGGCGAATGCCTCTGGGCCGCCGGACTGGTCCAGTGCCCGTAAGCCGGATCGATGAGGCCCCGGTCGACGAGACGCCGCAACGCATGGCCGAGTTGGTTGGAGGTGCGAGTGATGTTTCCGAATTCTCTTTTCGCGCTAATCGTGTCGGCACTGGTTGCTCTGCCCGCTGCGGCTCAGCCGTGGGCCGAGAAGATGTTCGAAACGACGTCCCATGATTTCGGGACGATTGCCCGGGGATCGAAGGCCGAATACGAGTTCGTCCTCAGCAACGTCTACTTGAAGGACGTCCACATCGCCGGCGTCCGCGCGAGTTGCGGATGCACCGACGTCAGCATCAAGAAGCCTTGGCTGAAGACGTATGAGCAAGGGGCGATCGTCGCGAGCGTCAACAGCCGGTCGTTCCTCGGCCACCAGAAAGCTACGATCACCGTCACTTTCGACGAGCCGGCGCCCGCCACCGTCCAGCTCCGCGCGACCGTATACGTGCAGCCCGACGTGTTGGTGGAGCCCGGGAGCGTCGAGCTGGGCGACCTGGAACGCGGGACTTCCGTGGACAAGACGGTTGCCGTCTCTTGCACGCGCCGCGGCGACTGGAAGATCCTCGACGTCACGAGCACGAACCCTCACGTGTCAGGGAAAGTGGTCGAGACGGCCCGCCAGGGCAACCGCGTCGCCTACGAACTTCGCGTCTCGCTTGACGCCGATGCGCCTCCCGGCTACTTCGACGACCACCTGATGCTGATCACCAACGACCCCCAGTCTTCTCAAATCCCCGTGCTCGTCCGGGGCCGCGTGCTCTCGCCGGTCACCGCCAGCCCCTCGTCGCTTTTCCTGGGCGTGGTGCCGCCCGGGGAGGAACGGACCAGGAAAGTCGTGGTCCGCGGCAGGAAGCCCTTTCGGATTGTCTCCATCACGGCCGAGTGCGACTGTTTCAAGTTTTCCCCACCGGGCGACGCGGCGCCCAAGCCGCTGCATCTGATCCCCGTGACCTTCACGGCGAGCGAGAAGGCGGGGTCGATCGCCGAAAAGATTCGTTTCGAGACCAATCTGGACGGCGCCGTGGCGGAAATCGTCGCCTATGCGGTCGTTGCGCAACAATGAGGGCACCGAATGCCGGGAGGCGCTTCCCCCGAGGGGACGGGCGGTCTATAAACGACTTGGAGCACGAAGGGAGCACGATGGGCCAGACAAGGCGAACGGACGGTTGCTGCTGTGGTCGCACGCCCGGCACTCGCCCCCTCTTCGGGGCCGCCGGTGATCCGACTCCCGCAGAACGTGACACGGAATCGCGCCAGGAGGGGCCGCACGACGGCCCCGAAAGCGTAACGGTTTCGGGCCGCGAGATCCCCCGCGTCGACACGGCGCTGACACGGGCGGATCGGACGGGGGCTTGGAAGGCCCGGTGGGGCATCGGGCGGATGCATTACGGCGTCGAGTCGGGGCTCTACGCCGTGGGCCGGCCGACCCCCGACTCGCCCGTGCTTGTCTCGGCCAACTACAAGATGAGCTTCGACCGGCTGCGGTCGGCGATTGAGGGGATCGACGCCTGGATCCTCGTGTTGGACACGAAAGGGATCAACGTCTGGTGCGCGGCGGGCAAGGGGACGTTCGGCACCGACGAGCTGGTGCGGCGGATCTGTGCCGTCAGCCTGGCCGACGCCGTTTCCCATCGCACGGTGATCGTGCCGCAGTTGGGCGCACCCGGGGTGTCCGCCCACGAGGTCCGAAAGCGAAGCGGCTTTCGAGTCGTCTACGGCCCGGTGCGGGCCGGCGACGTCCCGGCGTTCCTCGAAGCGGGCATGGAGGCGACGCCGTCGATGCGGCGCGTCGAGTTTCCCCTGCGCGACCGGCTGGCGGTGGTGCCCGTCGAGCTGGTCCTGGGGGCGAAGTACGCTCTGGTGATCATGGTTGCCTTGTTCGTGCTCGCCGGGCTGGGGCCGGACGGCTATTCCCTGGGTCGCGCTACGGCGAGCGGGACCGCCTCGGCGCTGCTGTTTCTGGCGGCGTTCGTCGCCGGTACGGTGCTGACGCCCGCCTTGCTTCCCTGGCTTCCCGGCCGGGCCTTGTCGCTCAAAGGGGCGTGGATCGGAATCGTGATGCTCTTCGCGTTGGGCGGCTGCGTGATGAGCGCCCAAGGAGCCGTCCCCGGTGGGGTCTCCGCGGCGGGCTGGTGCCTGCTGATCCCCGCGATGACGAGCTTCGTGGGGATGAACTTCACGGGCGCGACGACCTACACGTCGCTTTCCGGCGTCCGCCGGGAGATGCGGCTCGCCGTGCCGATCCAGGCCGTCGCGGCCGTGCTCGGCGCGGTTCTCTGGCTGATCGGGCGGTTCGTGTGAGCTGGACGGAGCGTTACGGCCAACCGGCAAAGGAGAACAACGTGGTTCGTCTGCGGTATCTGCCGAACGTCGTTACATTGAAGTTGGACGAGACGAAGTGCACCGGCTGCGGGATGTGCGCGACCGTGTGTCCGCACGGCGTGTTCGCCGTGGAAGACAGGAAGGCCCGGATCGTCGATCGCGACGCCTGCATGGAGTGCGGCGCCTGCGCGAGGAACTGTCCGGCCGAGGCCATCGCCGTCGAGTCGGGAGTGGGGTGCGCCGCCGCGATCATCATCGGGGCACTCACCGGGACCGAGCCCAACTGCGACTGCTCGGGCGGTCCCTCGTGCTGTGAGTGAGCGGGCGCGAAAAAAGTTCGCCTCAGTCTCTGAGAGAGACAAATCCCTCCTTGCGCGTCGTTTCGTTCGAGTTCCTCGTCCGACCCGCGGAAGCGACTCGCCGATCCTTCCCGGTTCTCGGCCGGGCCTTGCACCTCGGCGGGCATTTCGTAGAATCGGTCGCCGGGCTGAATCCGTTCTCCTCAAAGAGGTGAGGTGCGCATGTCCGTCACGCTCAGCGAGTTTGCCCGAAACGTCACCGTGGAGACGGCGTTCAACGTCCTGGCCAAGGCGAAGGGGCTGGCGGCCGGGGGCAAGGAGATCGTCGAGCTGGAGATCGGCGACAGCCCGTTTCCCACCACGCGAGCGGCCAAGGAGGCGGGGCTGGCGGCGATCCGCAACGACCAGACGCACTACTGCCCGTCGGCCGGGCTGCCCGAGCTGCGCCAGGCGGCCTCCGAGTTCGTCAACGCGGAGTACGGCCTGACGACGACCGCGGCGAACATCGTGGTGGGCCCCGGGGCGAAGGTCTTCGAGCTCTTGTTTTGCGAGACGTTCCTCGACCCGGGCGACGGCGTGCTGGTGTTCAGCCCCTACTTCCCCACGTACGTTCCCAACATCGCCCGACGCGGTGCCCGGGTGTGGCTTTCCAACCTGAAGCAGGAGCGGGAGTTCCGCCCGAACCTGGACGACGTCGAGCGGTTCCTCGCCGAAGACCCGCACCCCAAGGCGATCTTCCTCAACAGCCCGCACAACCCGACCGGGGGCGTGGCCGCGCAGGAGGACCTCGAAGGGCTGGCCGACCTGATCCGGGGCCGGGACGTGGCCCTGTTGAGCGACGAGCCGTACGACCGGATGGTCTGGCGGGGCAAGCACCACACGATCCTCGCCCTGCCCGGCATGCTCGAGCAGTGCGTGGCCGCGTACACGTGCAGCAAGTCGTACAGCATGAGCGGATGGCGCCTGGGCTACGCGGTCACGAGCCCCGAGATCGCCGACATGCTGGCCAAGCTCATCAACACGTCGCTTTCCTGCACGCCCCCCTTGGTGCAACTGGCCGGCATCGCCGCCCTCGAAAACGATAACGAGGAGAGCCGCAAGACGATGAAGCTCTTCCGCGAGAAGGTGGAGATCCTCGTGGAGGGCTTGAACCGGATCGACGGCGTCAAATGCCTCGACCCCGGCGGGACGTTCTACGTGTTCCCGTCGGTCGCCGCGATCTCCAACGGGCTGGGGATCACCTCGCACGGGCTGGCCATGTATCTGTTGGAAGGGGCCGACGACGAGTTCGGCGTGGCCTGTCTGGGCGGCGAGTGCTTCGGCGAAGCGGGGCGCGGGTTCCTCCGGCTCAGTTGCGCGGAGCCGAACGACCGGCTCCGGCAGGCGGTCGACTTCCTGCCCGTGGCGTTCGCGCGGGAGGATCGCGTCGAGAGGTACGTCGAGCAACATCCCCAGTATCGGCTCGACGCGCCGTACGAGGTCTGATCGGACGGCTCGGCAACCAGACCCAGTGCACAGGCTCGTGGCGACCCGATTCATCGGGTCCATCGGCAGTTCCGACCGCATGAATGCGGTCACTACGAACGCGTCAAGCGAGACCTGACGCGGCGCCAGACTACAACGTCTCACCCGCCGGCGCGGGCTCGGCGCTGGGGGGAAGATCTTCCGGGGTAATCGACAGGCCGCCGGACGCTCGCAGGAGCACCTTGTAGCGCTTGCCGGGGAGCATCTTCTGAAACGGCGCTTCTCCGTGCACGACGCGGACGCCCAGCTTGTCGGCCTCTTCGGGATCGTTGGCCAGATCCCAGAACCGCCCCCAGATCTCTTTTTCCAGCTCGGACGGTCCGCTCTTCGAGCGATAGGCGGCGGGCCGGGAGCCGTCCCGGTCGAGGTCGAAGCCGTCGATCGGCCGTTGCGATTCGCCGAAGACTCGCCGGAACAGGCACAGCGAGGTGGAACGCAAGGGGGCGCCCTGCTCCACGTACTTGTCGCCGAACTTCACCACCCAGGATTCGATGTAGACCACGTCGCCGGCGACCCGAAACTGCCGCGGCTGCTCCATCGGCTCTCCTTCGCCATCGAGCTCAACAAAGGTGAAATGCGTGGCCAGGTCGCCCTTCTCGGCCGATCCCTCCTGGGAGAGCACGTCGATCTGGGCCACGCGGTGGTCGACCTTGAGCAACCGCAGCGCCGTGTTGAGCCGCTGGTTCTCGAGCTGCAACACGTCGAGTTGCTGCTTCAGCTTCTCGACCTCCTGTCTCAACTGGAGGTTTTCTTTCTCGGCTTGCTTCCCGCTCACCAGCTTGCCGTAGAAGATGAAGATACCCGCCAAGACTGCCGCCAGAACCGCCACGCCAAGGAGCTCTTTGACGACCATGCCTTTGGGCAGTTGTGCGCTTGTGCTCATCGTGACCCCCTTTCGTAGCTTCGTGCAAGAAGCAGACGTGATACCATCCCCGGCACCGGCACATCGTAGCACGTCGGGGCCGGGTTGTCACGGGCAGGGGCCTGGGATCGATCAGGGGTCGGCGGTCAGAGGTCTCCGTTCCACGTCTGCCCAAAAATCCGAACGTTGCTCCCCCGACCCCGGAATCGACGTCCATCCGCCTCACAGCGTCTCCGCCCACGACGGGATCCGGGCGTCCGGCGGGAGGTCTTCGGGAATGAGCGACAGGCCGCCGGAGGCCCGCAGGACGACCTTGTACCGTTTGCCGGGCAAGAGCTTGATGTAGGGGGCCTCGCCGTGGGCGGCTCGGACCCCGACCTTCTCGGCCTTGACCGGGTCGTTGGCGTACTCCCAGAACTTGCCCCAGATCTCCCGCTCCAATTCCGACGTCTTGCCGCCCTTGCGATAGGCGGCGGGCCGCGAGCCGACCGAGTCGAGCGCGAAGCCCTCCGACGGCCGCTGCGTCTCGCCGAAGAGCCGCCGGAAGAGGCAGATCGACGTGGAGCGCAAGGGGTCGCCCATCTCCACGAACTCGTCGGTGAACTTGGCCACCCAGGAGTCGACGAAAATAAAGTCGCCTTCGACCTGGAACACACGCGGCTCTTCCAGCGGCTTCCCTCGGTCGTCGATCTCCACGAAGCTGAAGTGCGTGACCAGGTCGCCGGCTTCGGCCGACCCCTCCTGGCCGAGCACGTCGATCTGGGCCACCCGGTGATCCACCTTCAACAGCCGCACCGCCATGTCCAGCCGCTCGATCTCCCGCTGCTTGGCCTCCAGGTCCAGCTCCAGGCGGTCGATCTGCTCGTGGGTCTCGGTCAGCGCGTCGCCCAGCCGGTCGATCTCGTGCGACCGGGCGGCCAGGTCGCGGGTGAGTCCGGCGATCTTGGTTTCCCGTTCCTCCAGCGCTTTCTGGGCCCTGAGCTTCTCACCGAAGTACGTCTGGTAGGCGTACCATCCCCCGGCCCCGATCACGGCGAGAACCGCCAGGGAAACGATCGTTCCGGTCAGATTGTTGACTGCGTTGATGGTCTTCAGCACGACGAACCCCTTCTGTCGCTCAAAACGACTGCCCACACGGCGCGATTTGGGATCTCCACTCAACCCTACTCTTCTATCGGCCGGGCGCGCGAGGCCCCTCATCACGGATTTCGCAGACTCCCGGACAACATTCCGCTACGGACGCAGCTTGCCGGGAGTTCGGCGTCCGATGAGGTGACGGCGAGATCGAATGCGACGCCGAGAACAGTCATTCCGAGGGGGCGAGCGTGTACTACTCCGCGTCGTGCGCCGTCAGTTCCCACAAGCGAACGAATCCGTCCGATCCGGCACCGGGAGTGGTTGCCACGAGTCGGCCGTCCGGCGAAAAGGCCACGGCCGAAACGCGCACCCTGCCGGCATCGGCCGAGCCGAGGGGTCGACCGGTCGTCACGTCCCAGAGGCGAAGCGCGGGCTCGGAGTACGCACCCGACGCGAGCAGCTTTCCGTTGGGCGAGAACACGAAGGATAGGGTCCAGCTCGGAGCCGGATGGGCTTCTATCGATCGAAGGAGCTTGCCGCTGCGCGCGTCCCAGAACCGGATCCTGCCGTCCTCGTGACTCGCGGCGAGCATCGTGCCGTCGGGTGAGAAGGCAAGCGTGCTTACGCCTTCGGACGACTCTTCGGAGAAAGCGAAAACGCGCTTCCTCGTGGCCAGGTCCCACACGAGGATGGTTCCGTCATCTCCGGCGGGGCGGCCAGCCGGCGCGATCGGCGTTCCGTCGGCTGCCCGGAGTGGAATGAAGTCGGGCTCGGGAGGGTCGGTTCCTGCTGCAAGGGTCTTGCCGTCCGGAGAGAACGCGACCGACCTGATCGGCGCGGGATCGTCGTGCTCAAGGCGATCGACGCGATTGTCCGCCACGCGCCAGAGACCCACACCGCCCTCATGGTCGCCAAACGCCACCATTTCGCCGTCCGGAGAGAAGGCCACCGATTCGATCGGGCTTTCCTGCGTGCGCTTCTTCCGGAGCTTTCCCGAAGCCGTTTCCCAAAGGCTCAACCGCCCGAAGTAGCGGGCGTTTCGCGTTGGCGGCTCGCAATACTCGCCTGCCGCCAGCAAAGTCGCGTCGGGCGAGAAACAGACGCCGCGAACCCGTTGTCCGCCCAACAGATCGCGGACGACTTCCCTGCCGGCCACTTCCCAGAGGCGAACGCCTTTTTCGCCTCCGGCCGCCAACATCCTGCCGTCGGGTGAGAAGGCGAGTGCGAAAACGTACGACCCGCCGTCGAGCTTCCCCGCGCTCTCCAACTCCTGGCAAAGGCCGTGACTCGCCCACGTCGCCCCGAGAAGCAGCAACGCGATCGAGAAAGTCAACGCGAGGGGAACAGGCCTTTGCGGCGTCGCCCCATATACGTCCATCAGTCCTCCACCCGCAGCTTGATCTCGTCCGAGTTCGCCTTCAGCTCCGGCGCGTACATCGCCCAGGCCCGGGTCGGCAGGGCGCTGAACTTGCCGGGGATCTCCGCCCGCATGCGGTAGGCGACGCTGTGCTTACCCCGGGCGAGCGTGCGCACGAAGAGGACCACGCGGTTGTCGCGGAACTCCATGTACGCGCCCAGCGCGTTGCCCGTGTAGCCGCTGCGGAGGTCGACCGGCTCGAACCCGGCCGGCTTCATGTCCTCGAACACGAGATACTCGTAGTCGTTCTTCGAGTCGATCTCCAGCTCGATTTCGACCAGGTCGCCGCTCTTCAAGGCGGCCAGGTCCGCAAGCTCCTCGCGCTCGTACTTCTCCACCCGCTCGTCGACCACCTGGCCCCGCGAGCCGGCGGCCTTCACGGTCTTCTCGACCCGCTGGAGCCGGTAGTACTTGCGGCCCACCTTGATCTCCAGCCCGGCGCGGGTGATGTAGTCCTCCAGGGTGAAGTTGGTCAGGTACCCGTTGAAGTACAGGGGCCCGCGCCCGGTCTTCTTGAGCTCGACCACGTGCTCGCCGTCGGCGAGCGCCTCGCCTTCCAGCACCAGCTTGTTGTCGAACGCGAACAGGTTGGCGGGCGTGATCTCCACGGCCTTCTGGAGCCGGCCGTCGAGCCGCACTTCGACGGTCATCTCCGGCTCGGCCTCGCCGCTTGCACGGACGAAATCGGCCATCGCCTCGACGCAGAGGGCCGTGTCGCGGGTCGAGTTCCAGTAGGTGGCGTGCTTCCGGTTGTTCAGCAGGTACTTGACCAGTCGCGGGGCAACCTCGCCTTTCGGATCGGTCGCCGCCAACAGCTTCAGGTAGTAGGCGTGCGCCTCGTACTCGCTCCCGTACCAGTACCACCACGCTCCCCCGGGCAGGTTGAGCCAGGCGGTCTGGTTCTCGTCGTCCTGCTGGAGGTACTGGCCGATGTTGCGGAGGATCATGGCCAGCTTCTCCCCTTCGCCCTGCTTGTGGAGGGCCATGCCGACCATGGCCATGCCGTAGACGGCCAGCTCGGTCCGGTCGCGGTAGAGGAAATCGCGCATCTCGGCGTTGGCCACGCCCGCGTCGACCAGCACCATGTAAGCGAACGCGTCGAGGTTGTCGGCGTGCTCCTTCCAGGGCTTCTTCTTCGGCTCGGCGAGCTCGTTCTGGAGCTTCTCGACCTGCTCGTCTTGATACTTCGTCAGCCAGGCGACGCCCCGGTCGAGCACGCCGGGCACCAAGGCCACGTCGTTATGCTGGGCGACTTGCAGCCCGTGCACCACGTAGGCGGTTGTGTGCGGCGAGGAATGCTCGCCCCAGCCGGAGAACCAGCCCCAGCCGCCGTCGGAAAGCTGCATCTCGGTGAGCCGCTCGACGCCCTCCTTGACCATGCGGCGGACCTCCTCCGCGTCGAAGACCGGGTTGCGGTCGAACCGCTTCCAGCCTTTGGCACGCTCCCGATCGTCGCCGATCTCCTGGGCGTTCAGGTTGGTCCGCTTCTTCTGGATATCCTCCAGGTCGAGCCCCATGTCGAGGAGGATCTTCTGCGTGATCACCGTGGGGAGGAAGCGGTTGAGCGTCTGCTCGGTGCAGCCGTAGGGGTAGTCGGCCAGGTAGGGCAGGGCGTCGACCATCGCCCCGGCCAGCGTCGGCGACCAGCGAACTTCGAGCCGCGACTGCCCCGCGCGACGCTCGGCCGGCACGCGCACCGTGAACTTGCCGCTCTGGTCGTCCGGCCGGATCGCCCCCGAGTACGAGTCCATCTTGAGCATCCCGTGCACGTACGCGGGGAACCGCATCTCCATCGCGTCCGACTCTTCGTCCGTGAGGGCCTTCATGCGGACCACGGCCTCGCCCTCGTCGAGCACCTTGACGCGCCAGTCGACCCGGGCTTCGCCTTCGGGCTCGATCCGGACGGTTTGGGCCAGATCGCCCGGGACCATCGGCTCGAGCACGTCGCCGTCGAGCTCCAGGGCGACCTGGACCGACTTGGCGGCGTCGAGGTAGTTGTGCACGTTGGCCGACAGCACCACCTCGTCCTTCTGCACGAAGAACCGCGGGGCCTGCATCCGCAGGATGAGGTCTTTGCGCGTGACCACGTCGGTCTGCCCCTCGCCCACCTTGGTGCCGTGGCCCATGCCCCAGACCTTGATCCGCCAGGTGGTCAGGTTCTCGGGCATGTCGAGCGCGACCTCGGCGGTGCCATCCTTGTCGGTCGTAAGTGCCCCAACCCAGAGGGCCGTGTCGGCGAACTGCGTGCGCACGGTGGGCTGGACCAACTGCTCCTGGGCTCCGCCGCCGGGCCCCATGGCGCCCGCCGCCTCATCCATCGCCAACATCTCGGTCTCCGCCATCGGAGCCCCGGGGGCCATGGCCGCCATCGGGGTAGCGGCCATCCTCGCCCCGTTGGCCATCTTCGCTCCCCCGTACATGGCCATGCCCGGCATACCACCCATACCACCCATACCGCGCATGCCGGCGCCGCCGTATGCGACCGGTGGCCCACCCTCCGCGTCAAGAACCATCGCATCCATCTCCGCGGCCACCGTCGCCCCGAACACGCCCAGGTCGTTCATCGGCTTCTTGTTCGGCGGAACCAGGTTGCCGAAGCGGCGCTCGAGGCTCGACTCGGTCTGCGGGCTGTGCTGCCGGCGCCACTTCCAGAAGAAGGCCTTGATCTCCGGCACGTTCGACCCGCCGGCGATGTACTCGACCGACTTGTCGTAGATGGCCACGACCGTCGACCCGACGAACGGCTCGCCGTGGAAGTCGGTCAGCTTGAGGTTCACCTTGGCCTTCTCGCCCGGGCGATACGCCTCTTTGGACGGCTCCACCTCGACCGCGAGCACCCGCTTCTCCGGCGGCACGACGATCTCCTTGGCCACGCTGTGGACCTTGCCGTCGGCGATCGCGACCGCCTCGACGAAGAAGTTGGGCATATCCTTTTTCACCACGCCGATCTCTCGGATCGTGCTCTTACCATCCAGCCGCACGACCTCCGGCGGCAGGTACACGCCGTTGGCCGGGCGCACGAACAACAGCACCGTCCCGCCCGTGCGGTCCGTGTTGATCTGGAGCTTCACCTTCTCGCCGGGCCCGTACTCCTGTTTGTCGGGCACCAGTTCCAGGCTGTTGAAGCGGAAGTCGGAGCCGTCGAACCCCTCCCCGACGATCGTGAAGAGGTAGCCGCCTTCGATCGTGTGCTCCTTGGCGTCGGTCAGCTTGTAGGAGAGGCGATACTGCCCGGAGCGCGTGGCCTTCACCCAAAGCTGGGCCTTGCCCTCGTCGTCGGTATCCAGGTCCCACGTGCGCACGGGCGTTTCGACCGGCTTGCCGTCCTTGTACTTGATCTCCAGGAGCGCGAGCTTCCCGGAGCCCCGGACCGGCTTCCCGTCGAGCGTGCGGGCCGAGTAGCTCGTCTTGATCACGTCGCCGATGCGGTAGTAGCCGCGGTCGACCCAGGCGTGGACCTTGAACGGCTTGCGGGCCACCAGCACCGTGCCGGCGCCCACGATCGTACGCCGCGACTGGTCGACCACCTCGGCGGTGATCTCGTAGCGGTGGTCCTGGTCGGGGTGGATCGCCTGGGCCAGCTCCGTGTCGATCTCGACCTTCACCGTGCCGTCTTCACCGATCTCGACCTCCTGCTCGGCGACCAACTCGGGCGGCTCGTGCCCCTGCGGCCACCAGAACGGAACCGGCGCCGGGCAGCCCCACTCCCGCCAGCCCGGGTACCACACGTAGTCGTACGCGTACCACCAATAGCCCGGCCCGTAGAACCAGTCCCAGGGCCCCGGCGGGTACCAGCGCTCGGTGTGGCCGGTGCGGGTGACCTTGTATTTCACCTTCGCCTTCGTGACCGGCGAGCCGAAGTAGTACTTGGCCGTGATCGTGGCCTCGACCTTCTCGCCGAGCATGACCGGCTCCTTGGGCGCGTCGACGGTCACCTCGAACTCGGGCTTCTTGTATTCCTCGACGCGGAACGTGCCGCCACCGAGATAGCGCTCCTCTTTCGGCGCGACGGCTCGCCCAAGGGCGCGGACTGCGCCGCGCAGCATCGGGGCGCCGCGTGGCGGCATGGGGACAGGGCCGCCCGCCGTGGCGTCTTCCCCGCGGACGCCCAGCCGGTACACGCCCAACATCGCGTCGGCCGGCAACTCCAGCTCGCCCTCGATGCCGCCGTACTCGTCGGCCTTCACAGGCTCTTCCACGATCTTCTCGCCCTTCGGGTTCTGAATCTCCACGGTGAACGAGCGGCCCGCGAAGTCGGACGTCTCTTCCCGGTCGTACATCGCGTGGCGGACCCAGAATTTGTACTTCACCTTCTGCGCGGGCCGATACACGGGCCGGTCGGTGATCGTGTAGACCTTCGTCTGGCGGTACTCGGCGTCGTGGTAGTCCGGGTACCAGACCCCCGTGAACCCGAGATAGGCGAAGCGGCCTTCGTCCGTTCGGGCGATGACGATCCACTGGTAGTCCTGCGGCTGCTCTTCGGGGCCGAGGGTCACCTGGCCGTCGGCGTCGGTGAACTCGGCGAACTGCTTAGTGAGGATCTCGAAGCGGATGGCGCCGGGTCGCCGTCCGTCGGGACGCCTCGGGCCCTCGCGCCGCTCCTGGCGCCAGCCGAAGAACTCGACGTTCGCTTTCGGGATTGGGCGCCCGGTGACGGCGTCGGCCACGAAGTAGAGCGTCTTCTTCTCCAGCGGCTTCTTGGCGATGGCCGTGTCGCTGAGCCAGAGGATGACGTGGCTGGTGTTGCCGTCGGCCATCTTGGCGGTGACCAGGTACGCGCCCGGCTTTTGGAGCGGCGTGGTCACCGTCACCCGCTTGTCGAAGTGCTTGTCGCGCGGTGTCAATTCCAGCTTCCACGAGGCGACCTCGCGCCCGACGTACTGCTTCTGGTTCTGGCTGACCAGCAGGTACCCCAGCCGGCCGATGTTCATCTTTTCGTGGTCGAGTCGCGGCGGGCGCGACTTGATGTAGGCCTTGACGTCGTCGAGCAGCTTCGCGACGTCGACCTCGTGGGCGGTGAGCTCGACCGCGGTCCCGTTGCGGAAGCGGTACTCGACCGTCGCCCCCTTGCCGGCCGGCTGGCTGGTGACCGGCTCGAAGCGTCCCCAGTTGCCCACGATCTGGTCGAGCCGGTCCTGCCAGATCCGCTTGGCGTCCTCATTGCCGGCGTCGGCGTAGACTTGGACGACCTTCCGGCAATACTCGGCCGCCTTGGGGTACTGGCGGCGGTTTTCAAAAACCTGCACAAGACGCTGCAACGCCTGAAGCCCCTGGTGGCGGACGGACGCCGGATCCGCGGCCATCTCCTGCCAGATCCTGATGAAGTTGAACTCGTCGGGCAGCTTGAACCGCTTCACGCCGGACGCGAGCCGGGCGATCGTCTCGTCCTCGCCGAGCGTGTGCAGGGCATACGTGCCGCTTTCGTCCTGCTTCGTGTCGTCGGTCTGCATCCGGCCGAACCGCCATCCGTAGTGGGCCATCGTCTGCACGCCGAACTGGTTCCAGAGAAAGTCGGCGAACTGCAACCGCACGCTGTCTCGGTTGGCCGGGTCGAACTCGATCGCCTGCTCCAGACACCATCGCCACCGCTGGCCGTCGGTCTCGGCCGTCTCCCAGCTTTTCGGAACGTGGTGAAACACGGGCTTGCCGTCCTCGTCGACCGGGGCGCCGGAGGCAGGGTTGTAGTAGCCCCAGCCGGGCTCGTAGTCGGGCAGCGTGCCGAGGTCGCTCAGGTACTGGAGCCGCCATGCCTCGTTGTGCCCGCGGTTGTTCAGAAGCATCTGGGCAAGCTCCAACAGGAAGTTGGAGGTCGAGCGATGATCGTCGTCCTTCTTGGCCGGCGGCAGCGCCTCGACCATCAGTTGCAGTGCCCGGATGCGGTCGCGCTGGGTGGCGTTCATCACCTCCCCGCCGCCCCGATGGCCCCCGCGCTGGAACTCGCCGGCGATCATGAAGCCCTGGTGCTCCACGTTCATGTAGTTCCAGGCCGCCGCCCAGAGCAGCCGCCAGTTGTCCTGGTGCGCCTCGATCACCGCCTCGCGGAACGCGTCGATCTCGTTCATGCGATTGAGGCGCTGGAGGCACTGCGTGGCCATCTCCAGGTCTTCGCCGACCTTGAGCGGATCGTCGGCCGGGTCCAGGGCCAGGCGGCGGAAGCCCTCGTAGGCGTCCTTGAAGTTGCCGTCCTGCATGGTCTTTTGCAGTTGGTCGCGCTGCGTCTGGTTGCCGGAGGGTCGCGGATCAAATGCCATCGCCAACGCCCCCGTGATTCCGGCCAACAGAGCCAGCCAACCCAGCCGTCGAGCGAACGTCATGATCGCGTCTCCTCACTCGTAGGGTGCGTGAAACGCACCACTCTCAACGGACAGCTCGAATTGGTGCGTTTCACGCACCCTACGGAAATGGCACTACTCTTGTTCCGACTTGGCCGCGATGACCGTCACCTCCATCGCGTCGCGCTTCGCCCAGGGAAGCTCCAGGTCGAACCACTCGGTCTTGCTCCGGTACTTCGAGCGGACGAGCCGGAGGTAGTCGTCCATCCCCCGGACGCCGATGCCCACGTTGTCGGCCACCACGACGGCGCCCGGCCGAAGCTTCTTCTCGATCCTCACCAGGATGGGATGGTAGTTCGCGTAGCCGCAGTCGACGAACAGGAAGTCGATCGGCCCCTCGATCTGGTCGACGACCTTCCGCGCATCGCCCACCTTGACCGTGACGTATTTCTCCAGCCCGGCGCGCCGGAAGTTGGCCTCCGCCTCCTTGGCCCGGTCCGGGCTGATCTCGACGGTCACCAGCCGACCCCGGCCGGCGGCCTTCAGCTCTCGGGCGATCCAGAGGCCCGAGTAGCCGACGGCCGTGCCGCACTCGACGACCAGGCGGGGCTTGGCCTCGCGCACGAGCTCGGCCAGGCGCTCGGCCTTCTTGCGGCCGATCATGCAGACCGAGCGGTCGAGGCACGCCTTTTCCACCTCGTCGATCACGGCCTGGGCCCTCGCGTCGGGCGACGGCCCGGCCGGCTTCTTTGCCTCCGCTCCCATGGCCCCGCCGGCAATCACCAGGCATGCGATGCAGAATGTCGTGTTCATCCTCATGAAAGACTCCCTGGCTTTGGACGATGACCGGGCCGACGAAGTTCCCCGCCGAAAGCATACCGGTCGAGGGCAACCGCTTCGACCCCCCGGATAGGCTGGTAGTCTGTCCACCTCGACTCCGCACGTTGGGTGCCACTGGCGTCTCGCCAGTGCGTGTTGGGTGTCACTGGCGTCTCGCCAGTGCGTGTCGGGTCTCACTGGCGTCTCGCCAGTGCGTGTTGGGTGTCACTGGCGTCTCGCCAGTGCGTGTTGGGTGTCACTGGCGTCTCGCCAGTGCGTCCACGAGAGCACGGGCAAGATGCCCGTGGCACCCGAATGCCGGCCGATCGCCGCTCAGGGACCGAAGCAACCGCCCACCAGGTCGTAGCCGACCACGAAGATGGCCACGTCGACCAGCAGGTGGCTCAGCCACGGGCCGTAGAGGGAGCCGGTGCGGTGATAGATCCAGGCCCACACGCCCCCGCCCAGGGCGACCGCCAGGGAGAAGAGCAGCGTGGCCGGAGAGAACCATCCGAAGTACGTGGCCAGCACGACCACGTGGTGCAGCATGAAGCCCAGGCTGGAGATCACGATCGCCGGCCAAAGCGGCACCAGGCGCCGCAACTGCCCGAACACGAACCACCGCCAGTAGTACTCCTCCAGGAAGGAGTGCACGAGCGAGACGAACAGCCCGAACAGGACGTACATCGGCAGGCTCGTCAGCCCGTAGCCGCCCAGCCGCTGGCGAACCGGCTCCCGGGCGACGTCGAGATACCCGGCCGGGTTGAGCCACGCATGGTACAAGACGAGCATCGCCGCAGCGATCGCCACCCCGAAGGCCAGCGCTTCGGCCAGCCCCCCGAGCCCCGGCTTCTTCCAGGCGAACCGCGAGCGCTGGACGGCGAACACCCAGACCACCGGCAGCGCGAACTGGACGATCTTGCCCAACGCATAGGCGGTCTGCTGGAGTGCGGGCGGATAGGGGGCCAGGATCACGAAGTAGACCATCACCAGCATCAGCGGCAGCACGAGGGCAACCAGCACCGCCAACGCGTCGGCTCGGCGGGTCGTTCGCGGCGGGCAGTCAGTCATGGGCAGGCTCGTGGGCGGTTGGGCGGGCGGCTTCGATCGCGGATCGCGCGGGGTCTGGAGACCATAGCGTACGAACCCGCAACATATAACTCAAACGGCAGGTGCGGCAGCCCGGAAATCGGGACTGGCTCCGTCGAGATAGGCTTCGGAGGCGGTCGTTCACGCGACCGACGGCGTCTGTCCCCGCTTCCGGGTGGGGCACACGAAACGCCGGCGAGCGGCGGGGCGCGGTTGGCCGTTTGGGCGGAATCGCTTCCCCAGACCGAACCCGGCCGTCCCGGGCTCTACGCCCGCCCGGCGAAGGAAGTTGGACACGGTCCGGCCCCGTCCAGAAACGGCCTTGCGGCTCGGCGCAACCATGGTAAGCTCAACACGTTAGCCCGAAAACCGGGCACGCGAAAGCCGCCCGAAAGGCCCGTCCAAGTGTCCAACAACTGTCCCGACCGCTGGTTGCAAGTCATTGTCGGAAAACGAGTTATGTCGAAATCAATTGTTGGGCAGGAATTTCGAGTCCGGCCCGAAAATCCAAGTCCTTTTCAGCTCACACGTTCCGCCGTGCACGCGTCCAAGAAGGGCGTTTTCCCCAGTACCTACCGTGCGCGCAGGTGGCCTGTGACCCGGTAGCACATCCCCTCGAACCCCAGCGCACGTACCATGGAACCCCAGCGCACTCACCCTGGGGCCCGCGCGCACGTGCGCGCACGGTTAATTGGGACATGACGCCGCAACAAGCGATCAAGCCCGGTGTCGGTAGCGGCGTGATTAGGGGAAAATATTCTTCCGAAGGCGGACTGCGTGATCGTGCACGATTGCCCGCCTGCGGAGTAGTAGGCACACGGCGTGTGGGCTGCTCAAAACGGCGGTCAATCACTCGCCACATGGTGTCCCGTTTGTGTTCCATCCCCGTAC
>Ga0307378_10003675_pt1 | contig 22299 bp, 14 predicted proteins | sample UN1MG_FD_202238 | JGI IMG/M metagenome (GOLD analysis project Ga0307378, IMG submission 202238) | Soil microbial communities from Risofladan, Vaasa, Finland - UN-1 | ecosystem: Environmental > Terrestrial > Soil > Coastal area > Acid sulfate soil | place: Finland: Risofladan, Vaasa | collected...
GCCCAGATGGAACAGCCCCTCCGACAACCTCTTCTGCTTTTGGCGGGCCGGCACCTCGACCACGTACTCCACCGTGTGATAATCAAACAACTTCGGCGAGTCCTCCATCGCAAACTCGACGTGCCCGCCGAGCACGTGACGGATTTCGACCTTGATCGCCTTCGCCCGGTAGTTCCGCAGTTCTTCCTGCCACTTGCGCATCTCGTTCCAGCCCACCACCGGCGGCACGCGCTGACGCTCGTCGAAGATAAAATCGCTTCGCGCCAGGTCCAGCACCACCCGCTCGTACACGATCTCGTCGTCCGTCCCGACGTTCAGTTCCACCTTCTCCTTGATGGGGATGTACTTCGTCACCTGCGTCGTGTAATACGCCAGGCCGTCCTTGCCGTTGTCGCGGAACACGCGGATGACGCCGTCCGGCAGGGGCGACTCGCCCATCTTGTGTTCCTCATCGTTCGCCAGGAGGAAGAACCGCACGGGGCGCGGGCCGTACTGGTGCTCCCGCAGGCGGTAGAGGATCTCGAACGGAACCTCGCGGGCCTTGAAGGACACCATCCGCTGCGCCCAGCCGTTCTTCACGGTCTGCTCCCCTTCGACCGTGAAGATGAAGTACTCGGAGAGGCCTTCCTTGACGATCCGAGGAGCGGCCTGCGCCGCTTCGCTCGGCCTCGCCTCGGCCTGGGCCACCGCCATCTTCATGGCCCTCGCGCGCAACTCAGGCGGCGGAGGCACCCCCGGCGCGGGCGGCGGACCGCCCTGCGCAAGTTGCGCAATTCTTTCCACCAGGTTCACGACGCCGACGACAAGCCGCACCTGGGCCCCTTCGTAGTCCTCGCCCGAGTTGTTCACCACCGTCACGTACCCGTCGCACGCCATTTGCGTCTCTTCCGGGTTCGTGATCATTACATAATCGGCGCTCCACGAGATGCCGCTTGTGAAGTACGACACCTCCACCTTCGCCTGGCCCTCGAACTTCGAGTCCACTTCCCAGATGAGAACCTGCGGACGGTCCGCCGGGAAGGTGGTGTCGAGGACCTCGATCTCGCCCTCGTGCTCCAGCGGCCGGAAGTACACGCTCGTCGGGTCGATGAGCGTCCCCGCCCAGGAGAACTGGAGGCGGTTCGAGCCTTTCTTAAAGGTGATGGACCGCGTCTCCTTCACCAGGGTCAGGTCCTCGGAGTTGTAGATCGTCAGTTGGACCGTGTCCCGCGGCGGCAGGGTCACCAGGTCGATGTTCCTGGCCAGCCCCGCGCTCCCCGCGAGGAGCACGAGCGCCGTCGCCGTCAGTAGTGCGCGTTTCATGGCTCGCTCCTTTCGCGAGAGAGGGTTACCATTCGTTCCGGAAGAACAGGTGCAGGAGGAACACGACCTCGTCGGGCTTCTTGTCGGCCTCCTTCGGGGCGGCCGGCAGGGGGATGTGGATCTCGACCTTCTGGGCGCTCTTGCGTTCGACCTTGCCCTTGTCGGTCGTCTCGCCCGCGAGTTCCCACTGGGCGTCGCGGTCCTTCTTGCCGCCGCAGAACTCGTCGCGCAGCACGTTCATGTCCTCTTCGATGTCCAGCACGGCCGCATCCTTCTTGAAGTTCTGCACCTTGTACTGGACGATCACTTCCTGGTGATACAGGTTGCCGTGGACGGAGTGGTTCTTGTTGCGTTTGACGGTGCGTTCGACCTTCACGTCGCGCGCCAGGCCCAGGTACAGTTTCATTTCGTCGTCGATCGGGGTGAACTTGCCCCAGTCCTCGCCGGTGAAGGCCTCGCCCCCGTGCCCGTCCTTCTGGAAGATGCGCACCTTGCCGTACGGCAGCGGGAACTTGCCCAACTGGTTCGCCTCGTCGTTCTTCAGAACGTAGTGCATCGTGACGTACTTCTGGAAAGGCTCTTCGGGGACGGGCTGGCCGGTGCGCCAGTTGAAGATGAACTGTTTCTTGATGGGCACTTTCAGGAACTTCTCGAGGAGCATTTCCTTGGATTCCTGGAGGCCCATTTCCTTGCGGAAGTACTGGCCGATGCCCGCCCACACGCCGGACGGCCCGAACTCCTCGCCCGAGAAGTTCCAGACCCGGATGTAGTTGCGCAGCGTCAGGCTCGATTCGTCGAACTCCGCCGTCGCACGGTAACTGAACGTGCGGTTCAAGTTCCCGATGAGGTACGAGATCCGCACGCGCACGGGGCCCGCCTTGTCGGCGAACACCTGCCACACGAGCGCGTTCTCCCCCGGAGGATACGCCACGTGGATGACGCGCACCGTGTCGCCCACCTCCAGCGGCCGAAACAGGATCGTGTACTTATCAATCTGCGTGTTCGACCACGAGAAGTCGATCTGGTTCGTCCCTTTCAGCAGTGTCACCACCCGCTCCTCTTCCACGAGCGTGGCGCTCGCGTTGTCCAGTTGGATTTCGACGCGCGACCGCACCGGCAGCGTCGCCAGTTTGATCCGCGCCTCGGCCGACTGGACCAGCACCGCCACCGCCAACGCCGCCACCACCCACCCATACCGTTTCGCACGCATGACCGTCTCCTTACCTGGTTCCCTTCGCATTCGATGAGCCTTGCCTGACGCGCCTCGCCCCTCGGCCCTCTTGGACGGGCGCCGGGAAGCGTTGGTTCCATTTTCCTCGTTTCCGAGAGGGGGACCAAACTATTTTCCGCGCGCCTTTCGAGCGCGCTTCCGCAGAAAGCCGTTCCGCCGGCCACAAAATCGCAGGGCCGGCCATCGCCATAAACATCGCAAGAACAGGCACTTAGAGCCGGACCCCGGCATCGTCCTCGACCTCAATCGCCCCGCGATTTGACTCCCGCGCCCCCGCGCGTATATTTAATCGTGGCTGAAAAAGCCCGCTTCCCCCGGTGCACGGGTGGCTGCGGGTCGTCCGGTATGCCGCCGGGATGCGACCGCTTGAAGAAGCGCCCAGTGCACCAGCGAGAACAACGGCCCTCAGGGGGGCCTTGAAGGACAACTGAATAGGGACCGTACCCGTTGCCGGCCCCGCGCGAGGTTGGACGGCCCGGGCCCTGACCCCGGAGCCGACCGGCTGACGACAGCCTCCGCCCCGCGCGTCGGCCGGGCTTCGGGACCGCGAACCGGTCCCGCGCCGCCCCCGGCCCATGGCCGCGAGCGGCCCGACGGAGGCGTCTCGAGGGTCCCATCCCTCTCCCGACCCGGCGGCACTATGCCGCAAGGTAAGTCCCGGCCTGAAAAGGCTCGGGACTTATCTTTTCGAAGAGACCTTCCCGGACGGGAGCGTTTCGCCCGGGACGAACCGGGGCCGGACCGTCACGTCCGCCGCCGATTCGCCGCGCGCGAGTGCCGAAAGCATCTCCGAGCCCGCCTGAACAATTTCCCGCGCGTCGAGTTCCAGACGCGCCGGTTCCCGCACGAAGGCCGGCGCCGCGCCCGGCGCCGCCCACACCGCCACCGCCACCTCGTCGGGAATGCGCGCTGCATGCTGCGCCAAGGCGGCGAGCGCTCCCTCCGGCTCCGCGCCGGCCAGGATGAAGCCGCGGACGCTCCCGTCCGCCAGAAGCGATTCCACCCACCGCCAACCGGCCGGTCCGTCCGCCTGCTCCGCGGGGCCGATGAGGGTTTCTTCCACCCGGAGCCGCGCGCCCCTCACGCTCTTGCGATACGCCTTCGCCATCGCTTCGCCAGGCGCGCCGGGCGGCAACTGAATCGCCAGCGGCGCCGCGCCTCGCCGGATCATCTCGGCCGCCAGGTCGCCGACCGCCTCGCCCCAGGCGATGCGGACGGCCGGACCATCGCCCCCTCGACTTCGCTCGGGGCAAGCCGCGAGTTCGACGAACGGAATGCCCGCCTTCTGGAGCACCGCGGCCGCGGCCACGCCTGCCCCGACGCCGAGCGCGCCCCAGATCCGGCCCGCCCTGGCGTCGCGCGCGAGCGCCGTCTCGTCCGACGCCGCCGTCCCCGCCGCAAGGTACGCCCGCGCACCACCCGGCATCCGGCCGGCCGACTCCAGCGCCAGCCTCGCCAGATGCGCCCGCCACCGCGGGCCCGGCGGGGCGTGCGGCGGCCCGAGCACCACCGCGGCCGATCGCCGCCCAAGCTCCGGCCGGACGAATGTCCCGCGCCCCCGGCCGCGCTCCACCAAGCCCTCCAGTTCCAATCCCGCCATCACCTTGTTGATCGTCGTCAGGGAAACTTTGTGCCGGGCCGCCAAGTCGCGTTCCGTCGGCAGGCGGGCGCCGGGCTCGAGGCGGCCTGAAAGAATTTCCCGGCGGATTTCGTCTCGCAGGAAATCGCTTCGCGTGTCGGCCACCGTGCCGGCCTCCGGGAACACCGAGGTCAACCTATCGCCGCCGCGCGCCGCCGTCAAGGCGCGGGTGGGCGCGGAAAACCGTTGCGTCCCCCCGGACCGCAGATACGATGGTCGGCATAAGCCCGTCAACCTCGGACCGGAGGGCTATGGTCATGGAACTATCTCTCCTCGGTTACGGACTTTCTCCGGAAGAGTTCCTTTGGCCTTGCGCCGGCGTCCTCGGTGTTATCCTATCGCTGGTGTTCTCGATCATCGCGCTGGTGACGGCGGTGCGCGCCGGGCGCCGGCTGCGGGACATTCGGAGAACGCTGGGCGAGAAGCCCGAGGCGGAGCCTGGCCGCGCCCCGGCGCCTGGAGCGGTTGCTGCGCCGCCCGCGCCCGCACCAACGAAACCGCCGGAGGCCCTTCGCGCGCCTCCTCCGGCCGGGGCGCCTCCGAGGGCCGCACCGCCGCCACCTGCGGTTGCCGAAGCGCCGCGGCCCCCGAAGAAACCGTTCCGCCTGGAAGAGGTCATCGGTCTGAAACTGTTCGCGTGGGTCGGCGTCATCGCGATCCTGGCCGGGGCGGGCCTCTTCGTCAAGTATGCCTACGAGCAGGGCTGGTTCGGCCGGCACCCGTGGATCCGCGTCGTCATCCCGATCGTGTTCGGCCTCGGGCTGCTGACGGCCGGGGAGATCTTCCAGCGCAAGGCCTATCGGACGCTCGCGCGGGTGTGCACGGGCGGCGGCGTGGCAGCGCTGTACTGGGCGGCGTTCACGGCCTGGGCGCGCTTCGAGCAGCCCCTCATCTCCGAGCCCGTCGCCTGGGCTTTCATGGCCGTCATCACGGTTGCCGCCATCCTCCTTTCCGTCCGCTACGCGAGCCTGACGATCGCCCTCTTCTCCCTCGTGGGCGGCCTCGTGGCGCCCGTCCTCATCAGCCCGGCCCGCGACCCCGGCCACACGCTCTTCCTTTATATGTTGGGCGTCAATGCCGGCGTCCTGGCCCTCGCCTACTGGAAAAAGTGGCGCGTGCTGAACGTGCTCGCACTCGTGGGCACGATTGCGAACCTCTCGTTCTGGCTGACGAAGCACTACTGGCACGGCGAAACGGCGGTCGAGAAACTCCCCTTCATCGTCGCGTACTTGACGATTTTCTGGTTCGTCTATTTTCTCCTGGGCATCGTGTACCATCTCTTGGGCCGGCGCGACCCCTCGCGCCTGGACCTGCCCGTGACGATGATCAACATCGTCTGGTACTTCAGCATCCTGTACGCGCTCTTGCGGGCGGACTATCACTACTGGCTGGGGCCCGCCGCCGCCATCCTCGGCGCGGTGTACCTGGCGCAGGGCCTGGCGATCCGCCGATGGGCCCCGAAGGACGCACGGCTCGTGCTCCTTCAAGTGGCCCAGGCGCTCGGCCTGCTGACGCTCGCGATCCCCATCCAGTTGGAAGGCATCTGGATTCCGATGGCGTGGGCGGCCGAGGCGACGATCCTGGTGTGGCTCGGCTGCCGGCTGAAGGATTGGAAGGTCCGGGCCGTCGGCCTCATGGTCCACGCGGCCTCAATCGTCGCCCTGGCCTGGTTTGCCGACGAGGCGTGGGACACCAAGGGCATGCTGGTCCTCAATGCCCGCACGGCGACGTTCGCGGCGGTCGGCTTGGCGCTCGCGCTGTCGGCTTGGTTGCACAGGCGTCTGGAGCGCCGCCCGGCGGTCGAGACGGTGTTCATGACGCTCGCGGCGGGCGCGGCCCACGCGATCCTGATGATCCTTATCCTCGTTGAAACCCACCGCTGGTTCACGGACGCCGAAGCCGCCCTCCGGCCGACCGACGCCGACTGGTGGGTCCGCTCCGAGCACCTGCGGTGGATCCGCGATGCGGTCTCGGCCATCCTGCTGGCGGGCTACGGCTGCGTGGCCGTGGGCCTCGTAGCCGTGCTCCGGCGCGCCTTCCACCACGCGATGGCGCTGGTGGCCTTCGTCGCGGCCTTCGTCGTCCTCGCCTCGAGCATGGAACACATGCCCGAATTGAAATTTGTCGCGGGATGGAACGAGGTCGGGGCGGCGTTCGCGAGCGTGGCGGGTTGGCTGGCCCTGGCGGCGATTGTGGCATACTACGCCACGGGCCGGATGCGCTCCGGCCGACCGATGGCCGTCTCCTACGAACTGCTGGCTCTGGGCGTTGTCCTCTGGCTGTACGCGACAGAAGTGTTCCGCTCCGCGGACCACATGAGCGCGCTCGGCGAAAGCCTCCCGGAATCATCGTGGTTTTCGTTGATGGCGGCGGGGTTTGCCATCTATGCGGGACTCCTTCTGGCGCGCGGTCTCTGGATTCGGAGCCTCGCGCACCGCGTCGCCGGCCTCGCGTGCGTCGGCGTGGCCGGGCTCATCTTCTTCGGCGTCGCCACCGAGGCGCGCACGACCTACGACACGGTCCTCTGGCAGCCGCGAGGCGTCGCGATGCTGCTGCTCGCAGCGTCGCTCGCGATCGGCGTCCTGGCCTACGGCCGGCGCCTGCCGAAGGCATCCCGCGAGCGCCTCGTCGTCGGCTCCATCCTCGCGGTCCTCCTGCACCTGGTCGTGCTGGGGTGTTTCACGCTCGAGGCGCAGGATTTCTGGGAGGTCCGGGCCGAGCGGTGGTTCCCCGGCGCCGAAATGGACGCCTGGTACGCGCGGCAGGCGACGCTTTCGGTCGGCTACGCGCTGTATGCGCTGGCGCTGCTGGCGGTCGGGATGGTGCGCCGGCGGGCGCTCCTGAGGTGGCTGGCGCTCGGGATTCTCGTCGGCACGATCGTCAAGGTGTTCGTGTACGACCTGTCGAAGGTCGAGGCGATCTGGCGGATCCTGTCTTTCCTCGGCCTGGGCCTTCTGTTGCTGGCCGGGTCGTTCCTCTATCACAAGTATCGGCGGGTGCTGTTCGGCAATCCGGCCGAAGAGCCGGCGAAGAAGGAGGCGTCCGATGACCAGGCGTAAAGGGATGCTCGCAGCGGCGGGGTTCGTGGCGGCGCTGGCGCTCGCGACGGCCGCGCGAGGGGAATTCGATCCCGAGGCGTGGCGAACCTTCCGCGAGATCGCCGTTGCCGAAGGGGCCAAAGGCGACAACGCCTGTGTCGCGCTCGACGACGACGTCTGGAACACGAGCGCGGCCCCCTCGCTCCGGGACCTGCGGATCATCCGCGGCGAGGTGGACGAGATCGGTTTCGCCGTCTGGGTGCCCGAGAAGACGCCGGCCCGCATCGAGGAGCGCTCGGGCCGCATCTTCAACAGGGCCAAGCGCGGGCGCGAGGCGTCGGAACTCTCGCTCGACCTGGCTGAGAATCCGCCGACCACAAACCGCGTGCGGATCGAGACGCCCGCCTCCAATTTCCGCTGCGCGGTGGCCGTCGAAGGTTCCGACGACGCAAAGCAGTGGAAGACCCTCCGCGACGATGCGGCCATCCTCGACTTCAGCGGCGACCGGCACGCCCGCTTCACGACCGTCTCGTTCCCCGACTCGCGCTACCGGTACCTGCGGGTGGTGGTTTCGGCGCCGGCGGGCGGCGAACCGATCGACCTCGGGGGCGCGACCGTCTTTCAGGAATGGCCCGCCGAGAAGCCCGCGCTGCCGATGCTCGTGGACCGCACCGTCTCGAAACGCATCGAGACGCAGGAGGTCGGCGCGACCCTGCTCACGCTCGACCTCGGGTCGCGCAACCTTCCGGTTTCGAAGGTCGTCCTCGAAACGCCCGACGAGAATTTTGTCCGCGACGTCCGCGTAAGCGTCTCCAACGACCAGAAAACGCGGTCCGATGCGGGCGGCGGCGTCCTCTTTCGGGTGCGGACCGACCGATACCGGAAGGAGCATCTCGAGGTCGAGTTCCCCGAGCACTTCGGCCGGTACGTCCGCCTGCGCATCCTCAACGGCGACGACCCGCCCCTGGCGATCACGCGCCTCGCCGTCCAGGGCCGACCGCGGTACGTCTTCTTCCCGTTCGAGGCCGGCCGGCAATACCGGCTTTTATACGGCAACCGCGGCGCGCGCGAGACGCGGTACGATTACGTTCAGGTCTTCGCACATATCGATCGCGGCGCGGCCGTCGAGGCCCGTCTGGGCGGCGTCCGGCACAACCCGCGTTTCATCGCCACGCGCGAGACCCCGGCCCCCCATCCGTGGATCGAGCGCAACCAGTGGGTTCTGTACGTCGCGCTCGGCCTGGCGGTGGTGGGGCTGGGACTCGTGGCCTTGCGGGCGCTTCGCCGCACGGAAACGCCCGAGGCATCCTAGGGTACCCGGACCGAGGAGGGGTTGCCGGTGGACTCGCGGGGTGGCTGGGAGGGCCGGAAAGGGCCCCCGCCCGATACAGGAAAACCTACCCTGATGTTTCCGGGGGCCCGCGGGGAGGCCCAAACGGCGTACCAATCGGGATGGTTTGGGGGAATAAATTTCCGGGCAATTTTCGGCCGCCCGACTTGACAAGCGGCGTTTTTGGTGTATACTATCCCTGTGTGTGTGAAGGAGCGGTTGGCATCCGTCCTTTCTTAGTCCGCGGATTCCGACTGCGCCCCATTGAAGTGTGACCATAGCGCGAAGGGGTTGTGGCAGCGCTTGAGGGGGCGTCTGACGGCGGTTGGTCGGGCGCTTCCGAAGAAGTCCGGGGGAGGCGACCGCGAACCGGGGCCGTGAAGGAGGGATGCGGCTCCGGTTTCTTTTTGTCCATTTCCGGCCGAAGGAGAGCCGGCCGGTCTATTCCGCAGCCTCGGGCCGAGGCACCCGGTCGTCATCCACGACGTGCGTCCGCCCGGCCTTGTCCGAAACAACCGTCAGAGCCGCCCACGCGTTTCCCGGTTTCAGATAGGCCACGAACGGAAACTCGGTCGGGCGCGACTGTCCCGGCTTCTGGATCTTCGGCTTGACGAGGGCATAGGAGGGCTCTCCGCCCTCCGCCGGCGGACCGGACTTGGCGGCCCCGTCGCGATAGACGTAATAGAGACGGCTGCGCTCCAGGTAGACCGGCACGAGCGTGTCGATCGAGTCCGGCCGGGCGCCTGGATGGTCGGCCGCATAGGCCGCCAGGGCTTTCGCGACCGCGGCGAGGTCTTCCCGCGCCGGTTCGAGGAAGCGGCGCGTAACGCGGTCCCGCCAGACCTCCGCCATGGCGACCCACGCGACCGCCGCGACAATCAGCACCGCGATGGCGATGAGGCGACGGTGCGCCTCCTCGCGTGCCACGTCCCGGCGGCGCGCCTGATGCCTCGGCCAAAGCGCCCACGCCACCCCCGCCAGCGCCGCGACGCCCCCCGCCGCCTGCAGCCCGTGGTGCAGGACGCGGTTCACCTTCCAGGAGGCCTGAATCGGAAACCTCGCGTAGGCGACGACGAGGATCGCGAGGACCGCCGCTCCGGCGCCCATCGTCCAGACCAGTCGCTTCTTCGTCATCTGCGGTCCTTTCGGTTCGCTCGCCGCGGCGAGCGCCGGCGCCGCGCCGCGGCGGACAAATTCTTGCGGTCCGCGCTCCGGCGCGCGATAGTACGGCATCCTCGCAGGAAAAGTGCGGCCCGTCAAGCACGGAGGCGTGAGATGAACATCGCCTGGGTCGTCCTCATTACGGTTCCCGCCCTCGCCCTGGCCTATCGCTTCTACGGAAGGGCAGTCGCCCGGTGGCTCGGCGAAGACCGTTCCTGCCCGACGCCCGCGGTCCTCTTCAAGGACGACAAGGACTTTGTGCCGACGCGGCCGAGCGTCCTCTTCGGCCACCATTTCGCCACCATCGCCGGCGCGGGGCCCATCCTCGGGCCGACGATGGCGGCGTGCTACGGCTACGGGCCGGTGTGGCTCTGGATCCTGGTGGGCGGAATCCTTTTCGGCGCGGTCCACGACTACGCCGCCCTCGCCGTCAGCCTCCGCGAGCAGGGACGCAGCATGGCCGAGGTCGCGCGCAAGACGCTCGGCAAGCCGGGGTTCCTCCTGTTCGTCCTCTTCACGATCATCATGCTCGTCCTGGTGACGGCGGCGTTCCTCAACGCGGCCGCCAAGAGCCTCACGAGCGCCTATCCGCTGGCGAAACTCGGCGTCACGGCCCAGGAGACCTTCCTCGACACGTTCACGGACTCGAGCGGCGTCGTGATGGGCCAGATCGGCGGCATCGCTTCCACCAGCGTCATCATCATCACCGCCTTTTCGCCGCTCGTCGGCTTCCTTATTTATAAGAAGAACCTGGCCAGTTGGCTCGCGTTCCTCCTGACCGGCGCCATCGCCGTCGCCAGCATCGTCATCGGGTTCCGCTACCCCGTCTCGGTCGGCGAGAAGACCTGGATGATTCTCCTGACGGTTTACGTCTGGATCGCCTCCTCGATCCCCGTCTGGATCATCCTCCAGCCGCGCGACTTCACGAACGTCCAGATCCTTTACGCGGGCATCGCGCTGTTGCTGGTGGCCATCGTCGCGGCCGGCGTCGGCGGCGCCGCGTTCGACCGCCCCGCCTTCAGCGCCGAACAACTGGACGAAGGACGCGCGGCGGCCGGCAGCCCCTGGCCGATGCTCTTCGTCCTCGTGGCCTGCGGCGCGATCTCCGGCTTCCACAGCCTCGTCTCGACCGGCACGACGGCCAAGCAGTGCTGGATGATCAAGCACTCGCGGCCCATCGCGTTCGGCGGGATGCTCCTGGAATCGCTGCTGGCGGCGTGCGTTCTGGCGACCGTCGTCTGGGGACTTTCCTTCGCCGACTACCGCGACATCGTCTGGCCCAAAGGCGGCGGCGGAAACCCCGTCCTTGCCTTCGCCGTCGGCGCGGGGAAACTCTTTTACGCCGGCCTCGGCATCCCCGTCGGCTTGGGGAGCGTCTTCGGCATCCTGATGGTCGAGGGGTTCGTCGTCACGACCCTCGACTCCAGCGTCCGCCTCACGCGGTACCTCTTCGAGGAACTCTGGACGACGCTCCTGGGGGGGCGGACGCCCGGCTTTATGCGCTACAGTCTCTTCAACTCCGCCCTCGCGGTCATCCTCATGTTCCTCATGTGCTGGTTCAATGCGTTCCAGAAGATCTGGCCGATCTTCGGTTCCGGGAACCAACTTCTGGCCGCCATGGCCCTCTTGGTGGTGTCGATGTGGCTCCTCGCGCGCCGCCGGCAGGCGTGGTTCACGCTTCTGCCCGCCGCCTTCATGACCGTCACCACGCTCGGCGCCCTGGTGTACCTCTTCTATACCGACTATCTTCCGAAACAGAATTGGACCCTCATGGTCACCGACATCGTCCTCATCCTCCTGGCCGGGGCGATGGTCATCCTGGCAATTGTCTCGCTCGCTCGCCGGCGCTACCCGGCGGAACCGGAACCGGCGGCGCCGTAACCGCCGCGCGGCGGGCGTCCGACCTGTCGCGCCGCCAAAAACGAGAAGGGCCGACGCTTTTCCGCGCCGGCCCTTCTTTTTTTTCTCAAATGCGCCTGCCGACTACGCCCACCACATCCCGCCCGTCTTTTCCGTGAGGATGATGTTCTTGAGGAACGCGACGGCTTTCTGGAACCCCTCGTTGACGCTCATCAGGCTGTCCTCGTGCTCGATGGAGAGTGCCCCGTCGTAGCCGATGACGCGCAGCGTCGAGACGAAGTCGCGCCAGAACGTCTCGCCGTGGCCGTAACCGACCGTCCGGAAAATCCACGACCGCTCGTTCTCGTTGCCATAGTGCATCGTGTCCAGGACGCCCTTGAAGGCCGTGTTCGGCCCGTCGACGCGGCAGTCCTTCATGTGGACGTGGAAGACGCCCTTGCCGATGGCCTTGAGGCTCACGAGCGGGTCCATCCCCTGCCAAAAGAGGTGGCTGGGGTCGAAGTTGGCGCCGATGTTCGGGCCGCACTCCTTGCGGATCCGCAGCATCGACTCGGTGTTGTACACGCAGAAGCCGGGGTGCATCTCGAAGGCGATGCGGACGCCGTGGTTCTTGGCCAGCGCCGCTTCCTTCTTCCAGAAGGGGATGAGTTTCTTCTCCCACTGCCACTTGACGGCGTCGGAGAAGTCCGGCGGCCAGGGGCAGGTGATCCAGTTCGGCACGGCGTCTTTCGGCCCGCCGCCCGGGCAGCCCGAGAAGCCGATGACCGTCTTCACGCCCAGGACCTCGGCCAACCGGAACGCCTTGTGCATCACCTCGATGTCCTTCCTGGCGAAGTCCGGGTCCGGGTGCAGCGGGTTCCCGTGGCAGGAGAGGGCCGAGATCTCCAGGCCCCTGCCGGTGATCTTCTTCTTCCACTCGGCGGCCTTGTCTTTCGACGCCAGCAGGTCATCGACCGGGCAATGGGGGCTCCCGGGATAATTGCCGACGCCGATCTCCACCGTCTCCAGACCGCTCTTGCGGACGTAGTCCAGGGCCTTCTCCAGCGGCTGCCCGCCGAACAGCGCCATAAACACACCGAGTTTCATACCGATCTCCTTTTCGCTTGACGTTACCCCGTGCTCGGAACCGCTCGGCGCCGCCTACAGTTTGACCAGTCGGCTGCCCGCCTTCGCGCTTTTCACGGCCGCCTCGATGAACTTCATGTGCATCACGCCGTCGTGCACGTTCGCGTACTTCGACCCGTCCGAGGAGAACGCCTTGCCCTCGTTGTACAGCCGGACGTCCGCCTCGAAACTCCGATGCAGCCGCGCGTACGCGTCGTGGAACGCCTCGACGTGCCCCGAGGGGATGGTCGGCTCCGTGCCGACCCACTCCGGCAACTTGCCGAGGAACGAGTCGCTCCCCTTCACCTCCCCGCGCCAGTAATCGCGGTCCGGTTCGCCCGGCAGGCGGATGGTCACCCGCTCGGCGTCCTCCTGGCGCCAGACGAGGCTTCCCTTTTCACAGTTCACTTCGATCCCGAGGTCGTTCTTGTGGCCGATGGCGATCTGGCTGGCCCGCACGAGCGCCCGCCCCCCGTTCGACAGTTCGCAGTACGTCGTGAAGTGGTCGTCCAGTTGCCGCCCTTTGAGGAACGTCTCGATCATCCCGCGGACGCGCATCACCTCCAGGCCCGTCACGAACCGCAGTTGCATGAAGGCGTGGCTGCCGATGTCGCCGCCGCAGCAACTCGCCCCCGCCATCTTCGGGTTCGTCCGCCACGCCGCCTGCATCAGGCCCGTCGTCTCCAACCGCGTCGCCAGCCAGCCTTGCAGATAGTACGCGTCCGCCCATCGCACCGCGCCCAACTTCCCGCTCGTCACGATCCACCGCGAGAACCAACTCGACCAGTGCCCCAGGTACGTGTGCGCCACGCCGAACGGCACCTTGTGCTTCTTGACGGCCTTCTCGAGCGCCAGCGCCTGCTGGGCCGTCACCGTGAGTGGCTTCTCGCAGAAGACGGGAATCCCCACCTTCACCAGTTTCATCGCCGGATCGAAATGGACGAAGTTCGGCGTCACGATCACGGCGTAGTCGATCCGCTCACCCGTCGGCAGCCGCGCCTGGTCCTCGATCATCGCGTCGTACGTCGGGTAGCCCCGGATCGGATACGCCCACTTGGCCGCCTCCGCCATTGCCACCTTCGGATCCTGGTGCAGGGCCGCGCACACCACCCGCCGCGTCCCGTCGAAATGGATCGCCTTCTGGTGCGGATTGACGATGAACGCTCCGCCCCCGCCGCCGACCAGCCCCACCTTCAGCACCCGCTTCGACATCGCTTGCGCCTCCTTCCGCTCGATTCCCTTCGCTCCCGGCTCCGGCCGGGGACGCTACATGCTAATCGCGCGCCCCCGCGATTCAAGCAAATAATCGCCCGCTCACTTCACCGCTTCGCCGCCGACGATCTGGACCTCGTCGCTCTTCTCCAGGTGCCGACGGTCCAACCGGTACCGCATCCCTTCCGGCACCTCCACCCGGACCCGCCGCCGCCCGCGCGATGCCCCGATCGCCACCCGCACCCGCCCCTTCGGCGTCCACACGCTCCCGCTTACCCTCACGAGGCCGCCCGGCATCGGCGCCAGCCGCGCGGGCTCGAAACCGGGTTCCTCCGGATGCACGCCCAGAATCCATCGGGCCAGGAGCGCCTCCGGATACGCGCCCCAGCCGTGGCAACCGGCCGGCGCGAGCCGACGACCGTGCGGCCCGAAGTCGCCCTCCGCCGTCGCCTCCCCCGCGCGCGGCGCGCCCGCCCGAAACATTTCCGGCACGGCCGCCAGACGCGCCTCGGCCACCGCGCCCCAGTAATTCCGGACCATCGCCAGCGCCCGATCCACCTCGCCACGCTCAAGCAACGCCTCAAGCGCGAACCGTTTCACGTAGGGGTTCTCAAACGCGCCCCAGTCGGCTGCCTCCGTCTCGCCGCTCCACAGATTCCGGAGAATCCGATTCGCCTGCCTGCTGGTCGACAGGCGGCCCCAGAGCGCGTAGTAGTTGGTCGCCGGTCCCGCGGACTCGGAGAGATTTTCAAACAGCCTCGCGTCCACGAATCGGCCCGCCCTGCCGTTCCAGAGCCGGTCGCGCGCCGTCTCGCGCATCATTTCGGCCTCGTCGCCGAACCTCGCGGCCACCGCCTCGCGCCCCAGCCAGCGCGCCACGCCCGCCGCCGCCTCCAGCGCCCGCACGTACAGCGCCTGCCACGCCGTCACCTCCCCGCGCTTGTCCATCGGCGAAAGGTCCAGCATCAGCCACCACCCCTCGCGGTCCGGTTTGTTCTCCAGGAGCCCCGACGGTCCTCGGAACGAGGCGATCCAGTCCAGGCACCGCTCCGCCGCCGGCAGGAGTTCTTCCGCCAGCCGTCGGTCTCCCGTCCACGCGACCTCGTCCGCCAGCCAGACGACCCACAGGAGGTTCCAATCGGGCATCGCGTGCCGCGTCCCCGCCGGCACGAGCGCGCGGAAGAACCCGTCCTCGTCCTGGTCGGCGGCGAACGCCCGCAGCGCCGCCTCGCTGCGGTCCGCCCGCCCCAGGGCGATCCGCTCGATCTCGCCCAACAGGTACGCCGACGCGACGCTCTGCTCCGCCTCGCGCCCCGGCGACCCCTCGAGCGTCTGCTGGAAACACGCCCGCGCCGTCCGCCGGCAAAGCGCCCACACCCGCTCGAGCCGGCGGTCGGTCGTCTTCAGAATCACCGGCTCGGCCTCGAGGGCCGTCGTCGCCTCCACCGCAAGGCGCCGCACCTCGATGGGGGCATCGCCGCTCCGGCACACGAGTTCCAGGCACCGCAGCGCCCGCCGGTTGACGAAACGCACCTCCTGCCACCTGCCGCGCAGAACCAGCCGGTCCGCGCGCCGCATCCCCCCCGCCGCCACGTCCGTCCCGCCGACGCCTTCGGACCACGCCAAGTCCAGGATCGCCCCCGCCTGGCCGCGAACCTCCATCGCGACATGGCCGACGACCTCCCGCCCGAAATCGTATCGCACGTACGACCCGTCCGGCAGGACGAGCGGCCCCTTGCCCTTCGGCCGCGCCAGAATCGCACGGGCCTGCCTGGCGGCCTTGCGGCTCGGAGACCGCTTCTCCAGCGCCACGAGAAACGCCGGATCCGGAAACGTCCGCGCGTTCGGCGCCAGCGTCTCCGGAATCCCGTTCCGCGAGCACGGGCACAACTCCTCCGTCACGATGAACCAGTGCGACCGGTCGCCCCGCCGGCGGTCCGGCGAAAACTCCACCTTCATCGGCCGGCCCGTCCGCGGATTCTCAAACCCCAACGCGAACCCCCACGCCGACTCCGGACCGTACAGCACCACGCCCAGCGAGTTCCACCCCGCCTCCAGGTCCACCTCGACCGGCCGCACGCGGCGCCCCTGGCCCCGATGGATGCCCGTCCCCGGAAACTCGTCGTGTTCCTCTTCGCCCAGCCAGTGGACGAACGCCTCGTCGTATCCCTGCCGCAGCGCTTGCCGGTTGTTCACATAGACGGCGGCGGCCTCGTCGCAGTCGAACAGCAGGCGCGCCCGCTTCCGCCCGGCCGAGTACACGAACGTCGCCGCGTAGAACTCGCCCGCCGCCCCCGTCAGAATGTTGAACTCAAACGGTATCGCCGTCACGCCGGGCTTCATCCGCAGCCACCCCACCGACTGGACCCGCGCCGGCCGGACTTCCTCCTCGAAGAGCCGCGGCGCCCGCCGCTCGACCGGCGCGGGACGCCCCGACCCCGCCAATCGCATCCGCACCTCGTCCGCCCGCCGCCAACGCCGGTCGTCGAACGCCGCCTCCGTCCACCCCGCCGGCTCGAGCCGCGTGTCACGCACCTCCGCAAAACCCGTCGTCCAGTGCACCCGCGGGGCCCGCGAGTTGAAGTCCTCCGCCGGCTCGACGCGCCACCGCCGATCCGTCGCCACCGTCACCCGCGTGCCGGTCGCACACGTGACCTGGAGCCGAAGCCACAGGCCCGCCGGCGTCCTCGGCAACCGCGCCAGGCCCACGTGATAATTGTGTGCGAGCACGGCCACAACGTTCCGCCCGCGCCGAAGAGGAAGGTCCGTTTCCGTGTACACGTCCGTCTGCGGCGACGCGAATCCCGACGGCGCCGGCCCGCGCCCGACCTGCCGACCGTTCACGTAAAGGACGTATTCGCTGAACGCTGTCACTTCCAGCCGCGCCTCGACCGGCCGCGAACGCAGGCGGAACGACCGCCGCGCACGCAGATACGCGTCCACCGCGTGCTGGCCGCGGGCGGTCCAGATCCATCTCGGCTTGTCCTTTCGGCCGGCCATCGGAACGGCCCTCGCGAGGGGAACGGAATTTCGATTTTACCGGGACAACCCTCCAAACTCAACCGAATTTCAAGGGCTTGACCCGGCTGCGCCTCTTTGCGCCCGGCTCGAACGGCGCTGCACCTCACTTGCCGGAAAATCGTGGCTCCCCGCCCGCCGGCCTGATAGCATGGTTCCCGGCTCGAGCGCGGAGAGACGCCCTATGCCGCAACGCCTCACCTACAAGGACGCCGGCGTCGACATGGACGCCGGTGACAAAGTCGTCGACCTGATTCGGACGGCCGTCTCGCGCACCCACAGCACCCGCGTCGTGGACCTTTACGGCCACTTTGCGGGCGTCTTCGCCCTCGACTTTCCCGAGCGGATCCTCCGGCGGAACTACAAGCGGCCGCTCCTCGTGGCCGGGACCGACGGCGTCGGCACCAAACTCCGCGTCGCCATCGACGCCAACCGATTCGACACCATCGGACAGGACTGCGTCGCCATGTGCGTCAACGACATCCTCTGCCTCGGCGCCGAGCCCCTGTTCTTCCTCGACTATCTCGGCACGGGGCACGTCGAACCGGCCGCTCTCGCCCAAACCGTCATCGGCGTCGCCAACGCCTGCGCCGACTGCGACTGCGCCCTGTTGGGCGGCGAAACCGCCGAAATGCCCGGATTCTACGCCAAGGGCGACCTCGACCTCGCCGGCTTCGCCGTCGGCGTCGTCGAAAAGAGCCGCCTCATCGACGGCTCACGCATCAAGGAAGGCGACACCGTCCTCGGACTTGCCTCCTCCGGCATCCACTCCAACGGCTTCAGCCTCGTCCGAAAGATCGTCTTCGAAGCGGCCGGCCTCAAGGTGAACGACGAGATCCCCGGCCTCGGCATCTCCGTCGCCGACGAACTCCTGAAGCCCACCCGCCTGTACGCGCGGCCGGTGCTGCGCGTCCTCAACCATTACCAGCGGAAGCGCGTCGTCCACGGCCTGGCCCACATCACGGGCGGCGGCATCGCCGGCAACGTCCCGCGCGCCATCCCCGCCGGACTCCGCGCAGAAATCAGCCGAAAGGCCTGGACCGTCCCGCCCATTTTCGGCTGGCTCCAGAAGACCGGCAACGTCCCCGCCAAAGAAATGTGGCGCGTCTTCAACATGGGCATCGGCTTCGTCCTCGTCGTCAGCCCCTACTACGCCGACCACGTCGCCGATATGCTCGAGACGGACGGCGAAACCGTCTACCGCCTCGGCCGCATCGTCCGCGGCCCCGGCGGCATCGCGCTCAAGTGAAGCCCCAAGCCCAGGGATTCCAATCCCTGGGCTTCGCCGACGGAATTCCAGATTCCAATTCCGGCGACGAGCGCGTATACTATTGCCAGGACGCAAACATGCTTTCAAGAACGCATTTTTACACTTCGTTGGCACTGATGGCCTGTGTGCTGCTGCAGGTATCGTGCACCGCCACGCCGACCGCAGCGCCTTCCTGGCGCGAGGGCCTGCCGCCCACGAGCGAGATCCCTGCCGAGGCGACGCCGGAGGTCCGCCAGCTCATAGAATCTCTATGTCGCGCGATGTCGGATTACAAGGCCGCAGGTTCTGACCAATGGGTGGTCGTAATCCTGATGTCCGTTATGGCGGAGGACTTGGGTAGCAGGGGCGAAGATGCGGCACCCGCGATTCCCTGGCTGATGGGCCTGCTTGTGGAGTGCCAGCGTCTGAGGATCGGTTTCGAGACCCAAGAAAATGTTGATTTGGGATCTAAGGCCGATTTCGCCTGGTTCAAACCTCTTAAGATAGATTGTGACCATGAATGCCCTTGGGCTGCTGAGGAGTGGGGTGAGGAGTATAGTGGCGTCAGAGGGGTGGAAGATCCGGACTTCGAGGCCGCACGGGCGCTGGTTCGCATCGGCAAGCCGGCGATCGCTCCCTTATTGCGCGCGGCACAGATGGATCCCGAATTCTGGCTGGTGCGCGCCCGTGCGATAGAGGCGCTTGGCTACTTGCGCGAACCCTCGGCCATCGGGATCGTACGCCAATCACTCAAGGACGCGCATCCCGTGGTGCGCCGTGCGGCCGCTGAGGCCTTGGCAAGGCTTTCGGCGGCCACGCCTGCGTAAGGAGAAAGGGGGAGGAGACAACCCGCGGCCTGACGGTCGAGACGCTCGCGGTCCCGGCGGCATCGCGCTTAAATAATGCGAAGAAGCCCAGGGATTTGAATCCCTGGGCTTCGCGGCGGCTCCGGGCTGGCGACTTTTGCCTTGAACCTTTCCATCTATGCCGCTAGGGTCAAGGGCCTATGCCGACCGAGGAGATAATTCGCGGCCTGACGGTCGAGACCTTGGCTCGCCTCATCGACCACACGCTCCTGGCGCCCGACCACACCGTCGAGGACGTCGAACGCGTCTGCGAAGAGGCGATCGGCTACGGCTTTCACACCGTCTCGGTCGCCCCCTACGACGTCGAGCGCGTCGTGAAACTGCTTCACGGGACGGACGTCCTGGCAGGCGGCACGGTGGGAATCCCCTTCGGCTACTCCGGCCCCGAGGTCAAGCGCGAGGAGGCCCGCGTCTCGGTCGAGTCCGGCGCCGGCGAAGTCGACATGGTCATCAATCTCGTCGCCATGAAGAGTGGACGCTATGCCGACGTCCGCGACGAAATCGCCGCCGTCCGCAAAATCACCACCGGATGCTGCCTCAAGGTCATCCTCGAATGCTGCTACCTCTCGGACGAGGAAAAGGCCAGGGCCTGCGAACTCGCGCTCGAGGCTCAGGCCGACTTCGTCAAGACCTCGACCGGCTTCGGCCCCGGCGGCGCGACGACGCACGACGTCCATCTCCTTCGCCAGACGGTCGGCAACCGCGCCGGCGTCAAGGCCGCCGGTGGCATCCGCACCTTCCACGACGTCACGGAAATGGTCCGCGCGGGCGCTTCCCGCATCGGTACGAGCGCCGGCGTCCGGATCATCGAGGATTTCCAACACCGCGAAGACGACTAGGCCGCCCATGACCTCCGACCGCACGCCCGAGGAAACCGTCGAACGCCTTGCGCGGAGCCTCCGCCTCCGCCTCGAGGACGATGGCCGCGCAGGACGCGTCGCCGTCCCACGCCCCACACCCCAGGTCGGCCGGGCCCCGACCGACAGGCGCCGCCCTGAGCCTTCTGAAGGGGAGCGGCCGGCACGCCCCTCACAACAACCCGAGCCGAAGCCTGAAGTTCGCGCCGCCGACGCCCTCCGCAAAGAACTCGCCACGGCCGCCCAGCACACCGAGGGTCAGGACCTCTTCGACTTCGGCTCCCCCGACCTCGAAGGCGGCGTCGGCCGCGAGGATGCCCTCAAACGCATCGTCGACGAAGTCGCCCAGTGCACCCTCTGCAAAGAACTCGCCGACTCGCGAACCCTGACGGTCCCAGGCCAGGGCGACCCGAACGCCCGCCTGGTCTTTGTCGGCGAAGGGCCCGGGGCCGACGAAGACCGCCAGGGACTCGCCTTCGTCGGACGCGCCGGACAACTCCTGACGAAAATGATCGAGTCCATCAACCTGACGCGCGACCAGGTCTTCATCGCGAACATCCTGAAGTGCCGGCCTCCCGGCAACCGCACCCCCGCCCCCGACGAAATCGCCAACTGTTTGCCGTACCTCATGCGCCAACTGGAGATCCTCCGCCCGAAAATCCTCTGCGCGCTGGGCGGCGTGGCGGCCCAGACGCTCCTGCAGACCCGCGACGGCATCACGCGCCTCCGCGGACGCTTCCACCCCTACCGCGGCACGCTCCTGATGCCCACCTTCCACCCCGCCTATCTCCTGCGGAACTACACCAAGGACGCCCGCCAGAAAGTCTACGACGACATGCTGAAGATCCAGGCCGAACTGAAAAAGTAGCGCCGGCCGCACGCCATAACGCCCGGGGATGAGGCCCCGCAGGGGCCGAATCCCCGGGACGCTTTTACCCGCCTGTGTCCATGTTCCCTTTGGACCCCTTTGGGGGCGGGCCCCCGGGGACGCCCGGCGCAAAAAGGTGGGCGTCGCCACCATGGGGAAGGCAGCGACGCCCTAGGGCCAAAGGACGGTCCGGGAGGGACCACCGAGCGGCGGTCCCGCGGGCCGCAAATGACCGGGATTGTAAGAAGGGGCGGTTCACCCCGGCCATTCAGTACGTTAAACTCATGCCGGCCGAAAAAGTTGCTGAAAAACTTCCTGATTCGCAAAAACCCCCGCGCCCTCCCAGTGCTCCGTCAGCCCCGGCCCGCCGGGGCTGACGGAGCACTAGAGCGGGAGAGCAGGAGAGAAGAGAAAGTAGAAACGGCGTCAGAGCGAACAGGGGCGATTGACGCGGGGGAGGCGACGGCACCGCTCTCCCGCGGTCTCCTCTCTCCTCTCTACGCTCCGGTTTGCCCCAAGTCGCGGGCAAGCCCGCAGCATCCATCAAATAAAGACTGACGGAGCACCAACTATTCGCCTTCCGTCATCGAGCGGGTCTGCTTCCACCGCTCGATCTGGGCGACGATCCGGCCGTGGATCTCTTTGGGCCGGCGGACGTGTTCCCAGGACTGCGCCTCGCGTTCGCGATTGCCGCACCGGAAAAAGATCGTGCCGATCCCCACCGCCCGCTGAAACGCCGCCTGCGCCACGAACGTGTTCTCAATCTCCTCCAGGCCCACGCACCGCACGGACACGTTCACGACACCATACTGCTTCAGTATCCGCCGGTCCGTCAGAACGTACGTGCAGGCGAGCCACTGCAGGAACCCGACCGCAACCCGCAGGCCCACCGCCCAGATGCCGATCACCAGGGCCCAGTGCCGCCAGACGTACGCCACTTCCTCCACCAGGCACGCCAGAAGAATGAGGGCCACCCCCGCGGCCGCGATCGGCAGACTGACGATCAGCACGTACCAGAGGGACGGCTTCAGTTCGAAGACGACCGCCTCGGCCGGCAGAAGGAGCGACGGCGAAATGATCCGCGACCGGGCCGGCAGGCCCTCGTTCAGCCCTTCCGGCGCCGAACCGGACAACGGGGCCGGTGCGGCCGCACGCTCCGGGGAATTGGCCATCCGCTCCGTTCCTCTGGCACCCTCTTACGGGAAGCATTGTAATGGGCCGACCCGCCCCCCGCAAGGCCACAGGCTACTCTAACCGCAAAGGACAAAGGTTGTTTCTAACCGCAAAGAACGCGAAGAGCGCAAAGAAAGGCGGGGATTAGGGTAAAGGCCAAACAGCAAGGAGTCTGTCGTCTGCTTGCCGTTTGTTGTTCCCCCCGTTAGGTCGTTCTTTGCGGGCTTTGCGCACTTTGCGGTTAAGACACGCCTTCACTTATGGCAACCGGCGATTGTGGATAACTTTTTGGAGGAGGTTTTGGGGGGTATTTTTGGGCGATTTTTTGGAGGCCACCGGCCCTGGCGCTAGCGCCGGGGCGGTTTTTTCACTACAGGTGTCGCCCGGGGGC
>Ga0307378_10003678_pt1 | contig 22291 bp, 29 predicted proteins | sample UN1MG_FD_202238 | JGI IMG/M metagenome (GOLD analysis project Ga0307378, IMG submission 202238) | Soil microbial communities from Risofladan, Vaasa, Finland - UN-1 | ecosystem: Environmental > Terrestrial > Soil > Coastal area > Acid sulfate soil | place: Finland: Risofladan, Vaasa | collected...
CTATCAGATCAGCCAATCGATGAGTAAGTGGAAATTCAATTTCTCTATAAGCCAGGAGCGCCTTGAGCATTTTCTCAGCCGCTTGCTGAGCATGAAAGCCTAAAATCTCTTCCGCAATGTCTGGATCTAATCGCCATTTCTCAAGAACAAGCATATCCTGATCAGCCTTACGCAAAAATTTTTCGGCGAGTTTAAGGCTTCTCATAATATAACCGCCCTTCATTTTTTGCTTTATGGATAACGGTTCCCTGGACATCGGCCCATTCAGCAAAGGCAGACTCACTAATGACCAGAATATCTACAGGAATACGCATTGGCCGTATCGCATCGTGGAGGCGAACCATCTCCTTCCGGCGGCTATTTACTGCCTTTTCAACAACAAGAAAATCCAAATCAGATTGCTCTCGCGCATCACCACGGGCGTAAGATCCGAATAGATATATTTTTTGTGGCCTTGCTACTTCCACTAATCGATCGACAGCCTTTTTAATTATTTCCTCAGAGATCATGGGTAATCTTTCAATTTAAGCCTGTCAATTTAAGCCTGTGGTAGTATTCTTACATCATTATCTATCTCTCGCATTTCAGCCTCTATGTTCTTTATCTCAATCAGGTCTTCCCAGGCAGAATGTCCTGGCACTCCACCCTCTCTGATTTTTCTTTTTAATTCCTCAACAGTCATTGCCTCATACCTTGCAAGAAGTTCAAGCCTTTCGATCTGGAGATATCTTTTTTTCTCTTGTATGGTGGTTAATGTGGAGCCGCAACTGATAAATTCTGCAGGCGAACCTGAGTATTTTTTTGAAAACTCTTCAATAGCCCTGATGCCAACCATAATAATCCTCCTCTCCTAACCAAAATACTATGCAACGTCCTCCTAACACGGTTTACGGTTTCTACAAAAAATACGTTATGCGGTGACCAGATGGGCCACCGACCAAAAAATTGTAACAATACTGTTTTCAGCCTTATCTCCTCCCCCTTGAGGTTCAGGGGCAGAGACAGGTTTGGTTAACCATAAAATTTTACGGCCTTAACCATAAAATTCGGCTGTCCCAGGAGCTCCCCGCACCACATCAATGTCATTCCCGCGAAGGCGAGAATCCAGAAGGAAGCGCCGTCATTCCCGCCTTCGCGGGAATGACGGGAGATACTTATACTTGTAGACGTATGCGGTTTTAACTGAATGCCTACGCTTCTAAACTTATTCGTTTGGAACAAATCATGTTACCCAAGTACATTAATCTGCTTACGCTATACCAAACCTGTCCGCCCCTAAGCCCCTTGAGTGGGGAAGACTGGGTGAGGGTGATCAATGTTATAAATGTTATAGATGTTTATGAGTGCTCGCTGATCTATATGAGTGCTCGCTTATCTATAAAGGTGTCATCAACAAGCATCAATCGAAAATTTTTTCTCTCCCTGTATAACTGAAAATGATGCCGCTTTTTTAAATGATATCACCATATTCATTATTAGCTATCTTTTTTAGCTTTTTGTAACATTATAATATCATTATCTATTTCTATCATTTCAGCCTCTATGTTCTTTATCTCAATCAGGTCTTCCCACGCAGGATGTTCCGGTATTGTACCCTCTTTGATTTTTAACTCTAATTCCTCAACAGTTGCAACCTCATACATTGCAAGAATTTCAAGTCTCTCAATCTGGAAGTTTCTCTTTTTCTCTTTTATGGCTAACGTAGAGCCATACCTGATAAATTCATCAGGCGAACTTGAGTATTTTTTTGAAAGCTCTTCAATAGTCTTTGTGCCCAGCATAATAGTAGCCCTCCTCAATAATTCTCTTCAATAGCCATCATCTCTTACCAATGGATATGTATGCAATACAACCTGTTTTTTATTTCCCCTATGAATCTATGAATCCCCCTTTAGTTCCCTTATGATTCCCCGATGTCTTCTCTATGCCAGCAGAAGACGCCTCCCCTTTGGCTCTGGCGACGGATCACCGCACTCTCTCGCTGTGTCCACAGTTGTAGATTTTTTATATCAAAGCTCCTCTTCGGATATTCCTGTGGAATCCCTGATAATTTTCGGGTCAACCCCTAATTGAAAAAGTTTCCTGGCAGTTTCAAGCCTTCCACGCTTCTCCCCCTCAGCTATACCTTTTTCAAGTCCGATCCTCTCTCCCTTTTCCAGAGCCGCTTCCACTGCTCCTTTTTGGTCTTGGATGAAGACAAGACTTTGGTCATATAGCTCCCATTCCTCCTTACTAAGGTTTGATCTGCTGGCTATGTCAAAAGCCTTTTTGAACACCTCGACCTGAAGGCTTTGGGGGATATAGTCAAGGCTGCCTGCATTCTTGAGAAAGAATACCCACCGCTCAAGATCAGTCTCCAGTTCATCCTCTTTCCTGGTAAACTTGGGCAGTTCAATAAAGTAATAGCTGATCTCATCAAGATAGCTCTGATTGGTCTTTGACTCCTTGACCACATGATGAGATAAATACCCTATGTTCGGGTCCTCAAACATGACAAAATCAAGAATATTAATAGAGATGACCTGATTGAGTCTGGGGTATTCCTCACCCCGCTCGATCTGGTTGACATAAGCCTTTGAGGAATTGTAAATAATTCTCTTAATAAGCCCCTTAACATACTCAACCTGCATCTCAACCACATAATGCACTTCACGATGATCCGTGCACTTTACATCCAGGAAGCTGTGCTTAAGCTCCTTGATCTTTGGTGCCTCATAGGGATTCAGGATGACCACGGACTTGATCATCATCTCTCCCTCCAGTCCCATGACCGCATTAAGGAAAGAGATCAAAACATCATGAGCTTTGTTATTGCCAAAGATCCTCTTGAAGGCATAATCAGAACGAGGGTCAGTAAACTGCATGATTACTATCCCTCCTTTCTTGTCTCTCTATCATAATTGTCTCTCTATTATCTTGTCTCTCTATCATCTTGTCTCTCTATTGCAATATACTCTTTCATTCATCTGACTTTCTTAAGTTCTGACTTTCTTAAGTGTGGTCATGATTATTTTTTACCCCAAAGCCAGCTATGCTGAATGCAATGGTCAGGCTTTGATTTTGAGTCTATATGTTGGCGATAAATTGATCAATGGTTAAATCGGCTGACCGAATAAGACTCCTCAGTGTCCCTTTTGCCACTTCGTTATGATTAGGAATGGATAGAGTTGCCACCTGGTTTTCCTTAATCATAACGATATGACTTCCTTTTTGTCGTGCCATACGCCAACCAAATGATTCGAACACCCTGACAACCTCTTTTCCGCTCAGTGCAGGAAGAGTTGCCATTTATACCACAACTTCCAACTGGCGTGTTTCAATGGTCAGGGGAAGCCCCATTTCTGCTCGCACTTCAAGACATAAACTAATAGCCTCTTTTATATTTTCCAGGGCTTCGTCTTTTGTTTTTCCCTGGCTGACACATCCGGGAATAGCTGGGCACTCCACAATCCAAACCCCATCCTCATCACGATCTATGGTTACGTTGAATTTCATTGCAAATCCTCCCGGTGCTTCCAGTGAAATGAGTATGTTCTCCTCCCATCCAGCAATTTATCAAGAGCAATATCTATCACAGGGTAAGTCGCAGATTTATCAGCAGCAATATGTCCTTCCAGTTGTTTGACTTTCCTAAGTGTGGTCATGGTTATTTTTACCCCAGAACCGGTATTAGGTATACTTGAACAGGTATTGTATTTGCCCATGAAGACCTTAATTTTTTATCCATAAGTGCCATCTAAGACAGGGATCTTCACAATCTCTTCAACAAATTCTCCATTTTTAATCTTCTCAAACAAATCTTGGCTAACCTTTGGAGAAATAACTTGTTCTCCACAAGCTGGACATTCTTCATAAGTGACATTTCTCACAAGATAGAGTTTTCCTCCAATCCTGAGATCAATTTCTCCTTTTTTCGTTACCATCTCATTATGGCAAGCAGCACATCTCATAATCTTGTTCGCCTTCTTTTAAAATTCTTATCCCATTCCTCCGGCTTTAAGGTTGGGTCATAGGCTGTAATAATCCAAATTGGGTCAAGCGAACACTGAACATGTAATATTTTTCCCTCTCCAGTAATTCCCCAGACAAGGCAACTGGGTCCATATTTATCATCCGGATAGTTCTCTATAATTTCACCGGACAGGATAACATCCTTTATTTCTCCTGGCGAAATATCGCGTTCGACACAGCGTTCGAGAGCATGAACAGTAAGCCGATAGTCTCCATTTTTGACTCGCTCTCTAATATTATCAATCACCCAATTTTATTCCATAATCTTATCGTAGTTTATTTTAAAGGTTAAGATCTTTCAACCTTTTAGGTTTGATACCGTATTCTTTTCTTGTTGCTTCCAAATCCTTTTCCTCAAGTTCAGGTTTTTCTAAGTATTTTTCAGATAACCTATCCCTTATTTCTCTCATCATCTTAACAGCATCAAACTTTTTTTCTCTTGGGTTAACTTGCATCAATGATTTCCTCTGGTGTCCTTAAATACCCACGCATTTACCTATTTCAATGTTTCCTCAATTGTTTTAATAACGAGAAAAGAATCGGGTATATCTGTAGTCTCTCGTACCAAGCCGTTTTCATAGTAAATATGATGTGGCGAATTAAGCAAGTTATGGTAATGTGGCGTATCCCATCGGCGTATTAATTTCCCTTCCACATCTTGCCAGTGAAAACTATATTTCAATAAATGAATATGTTTGTCCGATTCAGCCACATATTCAAATAATTCGACTGTTCCTCCACCAGTTAAAATCGCTTTGATCCGAAACTTGCCATCAGAGTTTGTAATCTCCTGCCTCAATACCTGATAGGAAACAATGACTGGACTTTCAATCAATCGGGCCTCAACTCTGCTAACGTATTGCCTAATGACCGGATTCATAAGTCAGCGTCTTGTTCCAATAATGCCAATCGTCTTTCAGCATTCGCCAGCATTTCCAAAGTAGCTGACCATTCAACAAAGTCCATTTCATCGCCCATTTCGCCATTTTCATAACGTTTATAAAAATCAGATGAGCTTAAAGAATATTTCTCCTCAAACTTTGCAAGTTGATCTGTCAATCGTGCTTTAAGTTCAAGCATACGGGTAATTTCACGTTCAAGTAATTTGTCAATAGCAATATCTATCACAGGGTCAACAGCCGACTTATCAGCAGCAATATATTCTTCCAGGCGTTTGACTTTCTTAAGTGTGGTCATGGTTATTTTTACTCCAGAGTCAGCTATTAGTATTCTCGAACATGCAAAATCTCCCTGCCCTGCATTGACGGATATCTTTCTGTGTAAGTGTTAAAAGGGCAGTTGTCTCGCCTCCGGAGGTTACAAATTCAACCTCAAATGCAGTGCCATTCTCATAGCAATGTACAACTGCTCCCACATCGCCCTCTTTCAAACCATATTCGTCAATGTCATGAGAAAGGACAACGTTATCTAATTCATGCATCATTATCCTATCTCTCGTAAGATTTTTGAGCAGGTCTTCCGCTGTCCAATCCCCAACGATATTACTTGCCTCTTTATCTTTATCTGCTTCCTTCTCCATCTCTTGCCATTTAGTTGTCCAGAAATACATCTGAGAGGGATCAATGATATAGTTTGCTTTGATAAAGTAAATAAAATCCAGAACCTCTTTTATCTTTTCCGGTGGCAACCCCTCTACTTCCCTGATGAGATCTTTTTTATAATCAGTATCAATAGACTGCATATAACGACCTCCCTGAATGGTTAATATGGTTAATATAGATGTATTTATATTAGCTGCAATCCCTTATTCATCAGGTCTCAGATTTCCACGTAGGAATTTTCTTAGTCTCCTTTGCAGGAGCTGATGCTGCGCCTTTGGTAGCTTTTTTAGCAGGAGCTTTCTTAGTCTCCTTCCTGCTATCCCTTGACTTTGCCATGATCAATTCACCTCCAGTCTTATTAAGATGGCCTATGTACAGGCTCGACTATAATGCCGATTGTAAAATTGTTTTACTGATTTCAAAAAATACTGTCGCAATCCCTTCTTCATCAGGTCTCAGATTTCCACGATACAAGTAAGTTTTCACCCCAGTGCCTAACACACAACAGTCGCAATCCCTTCTTCATCAGGTCTCAGATTTCCACCTTGTAGAAAAGGCATGCACCACTATAGCAGGGTTGGATATGGTCGCAATCCCTTCTTCATCAGGTCTCAGATTTCCACAAGTATAATCGGTCTCAGCGATAATACAAACGTCGTTCGTCGCAATCCCTTCTTCATCAGGTCTCAGATTTCCACGAAGGAGGTGAATAAATGCCATCATTAAATTTGGATAAGTCGCAATCCCTTCTTCATCAGGTCTCAGATTTCCACCCACCCCTTTTTTGACACAATAAATACAAGCAATTATCCATATATTTTCTGTAAGGTACTTTTTTCTGGCTCATTGAAAACTCTTACTTCCTCATCATTTGGCCTTTTAATCTGCATTTTCCCTATGATAACAAGCAATTACAATTTTCCTGTAACCACCTCCTTTTTGACCCCTTTTGTAAATTTCGATGATTATATAATTTTCATTACTATACATCGATTAACTTACAACATTTAACTTATAACTTTTAACATTACCCACACCTAGCCACCTATTACCTGCTCGCTGCTCACCCAAAACCCTTGCTACTCCGCGGCAATCTCCGGCCTTGGCCACAACCCGGCATCCTTAACAACGGTCGGCACAATCTCTTCCCATTCCACAGCCATAATATGTACACCTTTAATCCCTGGCATCTCGCGCATTTGCTGGATCATTTCAACGCAAATCTTGACGCCTTCCGCCTTGGCATCCGCTGCACCAGTCATCCTGCGGATAAGATCATCAGGGATGCTCATTCCGGCCACGTTGTTCTTCATATACTGAAGAACTTTCGGTGACTTGACGGGCATTACTCCTGCCAAGATGGAGACCTTCTCATGGAGACCACGGTCAGTTACCATCTGCATAAAAGTCTTGAATTTGGGCAGATCGAAGATACATTGGGTCTGAACAAAATCAGCACCTGCCTTGATCTTCTTGGCCAGCCTTACCACCCGGAATTCAAAAGGATCACCGAAGGGATTGGCAGCAACTCCCAAAAACATTCTTGGTTCCACGATTTCTGATTTTTTGGTATTGCGGATTTCCTCACCGCATTGAAAAACCTTGCCATCCCGCATGTTCTTGCACATCTGAACCAATTGAATGGAATCGAGGTCATAGACGTTCTTGGACTGAGGATGGTTGCCAAAGCTCTGATGATCTCCGCTTAAGCAAAGGAGATTCTTCAGCCCCAAGACGTGAGCACCCAGAATATCGGCCTGCATGGCCAGACGGTTACGGTCACGGCAGGTCATCTGGATAATCGGCTCCAGGCCCTCATCCAGGGCGATTTTCGCAGCAGCAATGCTTGAAACCCTGACTATGGCTGTCTGATTATCCGTGATATTCACTGCATCCGCATACCCGCGAAGGATCGCGGCCTTTTTCTTAATTATTTGAATATCCGCACTTTTGGGTGGCCCCAGTTCAGCGGTAGCCACAAATTCTCCCTGATTCAATAATTTTTCCAGTCGGCTACCTGCCTTCATAGACACATATCCTCCCTGATTACCTTTCGCGGTCCGCCATCCCTGCTCGTAGACCAATTTTTGACGGGCATAATCTCTTCAAGGCATTCGAGTCTGTTCAAGGCCTTAAGGCGCTCATAAATCAAATGCCAGCCACAATCGATATCCTTGTTGATTTCACACTTGCCGTTTTGCGATCCTCCGCAAGGGCCGTTCAGCAGGCTCTTCGAGCAGCGGGAAATCGGGCAGATACCGCCGGTCTTATCCAGGATACACTGTCCGCAGGCCTGACATCGCTCGACCCAGACGCCCTGCTTTTCCGGCAAGCCCAGAAAGCTGGTATTCAGGGCAGGGATTACCGGCAGGTCGGGAAATTGCTCGGCGATTGTTTGGACACCGATTCCGCAGCCTGTCGAGATCAGAAGGTCATGCCCCTTGACCGCACTTTTCAGAGAATCCACAAACTCCTTCTCGCACTGGCGCTCGATACTGGTTTCATGCACTTGCACCTCTTTGCCCTGAACCTGGTAAGCCAAACGAAGGCTTGAGGCCAGAATGGCCACTTCCTTGACCCCACCGGCCAGGCAAACCGTAACGCAGGTATCGCAACCGATTACCAGAATCTTCTGGTAACCTTCGATCATTTTAATAATTTCCGTTATATCTTTTTGTTCAGCAACAATCATCGTCTCACCGTTTCACCTTTCACCGTTTCAACTTTTTTGGATTCCCGCTTTCGCGGGAATGACGGTTGAGTGAACCTTTGCTGGACTGGGCCCCAGGCTCTTAATACTTTCATTGCCCTGTCGAACCAGATCCAAAAATGTAGTCCATTCAAGTTCGGACAGATTGAAGAATCGCAGGCGCTCTTTTTCGATTCCGATTTTTTCCAGCAAGGTATTCGTATGATCGATTCTTTTTCCTGCCCGCACGTTCCCTAAAAGAAACTTGCAGCTATCCGGGTGACAGGCAAAGACAAAAACCCCATCAGCACCCTCTTCAAAAGCTTTCAGGATGTGAATTATCTCAAGCTTCCCGGAACAGGGGAGCCTGCAGAGCTTGACGTTGGAAGGATATCCTTCCTGCTTTGTCCCTGCCAGGTCTGCCGCCCGGTAAGCGGAATTTTCGCAACAAAAAGCCACAATGGCCGGTGTAAAGTCCATTGGTTTTACCCCTTTCCCAAAAAGAAGAATTCAGGAGTCAGAAGTCAGAAGTAAAGATAGTGTCAGTGGTCAGTTATCAGTATTTTTTACTGGCCATTGCCATAGTTTGCTGCTTTTATTCTGACTCCTGAATTCTGGATTCTGACTCCTGTCTTTTCATTGGTTCTACCCCTCAAAGGTTAGTTCAGAAAAAATCTGATTATCTGAATAATGTACCATTTCAATAGCCTTGGCCGGGCATTCACCGGCACAGATCCCACACCCCTGACACGCTTCGGGGATGACTTTCGCCCCCCATTTTTGCCCGGCGGTTACCTCTCCGATTTCTATGGCCCGATGCGGGCAGGAGCGAATACAGGTCAGGCATAAGGCGCACTTGTCAGTGTCGATGATAATTTTTCTCTCCGTTTCCAGGTATCCAAGTATGCCACAGCCGCCGGGTATAGCGCAGCCGCCGGACAGAGAGGAGTAGACAGCCATAGCCACGGAACGCACATCACAGAGCGTCTCGTAGATATCTTCCTTCCCGTGACAGGACCCTGCCAGAAAGACTCCTTTCCTGTTTGAGAGATTGGGTTTAAGGTGAATATTTTCTTCCTGATAAAAGCCACTCCTGTTCAGATTGACTCGCAGGGCAGTGCTCAGGCTTTCGGTTCCATCGCTCGGAAGGATTTCATCCTCAAAAACCAGAAGGTCCGCGCAGATGGTGACAATTCGACCGCCGCCATCGCCGTTCCCGCCATAATTGGCCGATGTCGATGCCGATGCCGATGCCGAAACCGTAGCCAGTGCCGGATCATACACCCGAACCGTGATAACTCCTTTTTCGATGCTGACCTGTGGCTGAAAATCTACGGAGGACTGAGCATCTATGGAAGGCGATGCTCCATCGGATGCAGGTGATGGAGAGCGGAAAAAAAGGACTCCCTCCTGCCTTGCCTGCCGGTAGAGCGATTCCATTTCTGTCCCGCAAACCGTGATATCCCTGGCAACAATCATGACTTCAGCCTTAAATTGCCTTTTAAGGGCAATAGCTTCATTAAACGCCATTATGGTTGCTGTTTTGGCAAAAGCCCCTTGACCCTGGCCTTTGCTCTGCCCCTGACTCTGCCCCTGCCCCTGCCCCTGATTTGCTTCACTTCCTGCGAGGATAAAGCAGACATACTTAGTCAGTTTATCCGGGGTGACGAGGATTTGCTCAAGGGATCTTCGATCGGAGGTAACCATATCCCGCAACCGGGACAGGCTGACGATTCTGTGTGAAGACCGCAGTGCGGTTAGGCCTTGCCCTGGTCGGATCTGTGACCCCGTACTGATCACGATACTTCCCACCTCCAGGGTCTTTTCCTGGCCCATGCTGTCCAGGGTGACGCGAAAAGCTCCAGGTCCGCCGCTTACTTCAGTAACCTCGCTGGAAGTCAAAATCTCGATCTTTCTATCACCAAGCTCTTTCACCTTTGAGGAAAACATCTCCCCTTCGGCCATGCCCTGCGTGCACTGAGTACCTGTGCCACCTGTGCACTGAGTGCCTTTGCCCTGTGTGCCTGTGCTCTGAGTGCCTTGCGTACCCTGCATACAAGGGCTCAGGACAAAGGAATTTTTCCGGTTTATCTCCGGCTGCTTCTCAATGAGGATAGGCTTGATGCCAAGCCGGTCAAGCTCCAGAGCCATCTGAATACCGGAAAACCCTGCTCCGATCACCAACGCCGAAGGGCTTATCTTTTTTTGCACCCTCTCCATAGGTTTGGCCACAGCCGCCCGACGTATAGCGGATGCGAGCATTTGCCTGGCCTTTGGCATGCAGTCGGCCTTATCCTGGCATACCCAGGCGCAGCCTTCCCTGATATTGGCTATGGTGAGAAAATACCGGTTCAGGCCCACATCCTCAAGTACTTTCATGAAGCTTAGTTCGTGCTGATGAGGCGAGCAGCCGGCAATAACGATCCGGTCACAGCCCGAACGGGATATCCTGGCTTTCAGCCATTCAAGGCCGTTCCTGGTACACAAAGAGCGATGCAGATCCACGTAGGTCACTCCAGGGGCTTTACCTGCATAATCCATCAAGGCTTTCATATCGAAATAATCATTCATCATATGTCCGCAGGTGCAAAAGAATACCCCGATCTTTACCGGATTATCCATGAATTACCTCCTTCAGCCCATTCAGCTCTTGCAGCGCTGGCAGATCATTTCGCCCGGTCATCCCGGTCATCCGGGTCATCCCGGTCAGCCCTTTCATATAGACAAGTGCTCTCAGTGCCGCCTCCTGGCCATGCGAAATGGATTCGACCAGGCTCTTTGGCCCCTGACACGCACCTGCCAGAAAGATTCCCTTCCTGCCGCTGACTGTAGAATCCATGAGGTCAGGCGGAGCAAAGAACCCATCCTTCCCAACCCTTATTCCTAAATTTTCGGCCAAAGATTGACTTTCCGCACAAGGGCTGATTCCAACCGATAGAACGAGAAGATCAAAATCCGCCTTTTCCATGCATCCTTTATCTATATTCTCATAGCGCATCGACACGCCGCATCCTTCTTCCGCCTTTTCGATTTCCACGGGGAGCCCCTTGATCAAGCGGATTTTTCCTTTTACCTGCTCAACCAGTGATAAAAATTCTCTCTCCGTCTTCTGAAGGTCGATGTAAAAGATGGTTACGTCAACATCGCTGTTCCGGGATTTGAGTTTGGCAGCCATGCGAACTGCGTACTTGCAGCAAACCCGCGAGCAGTAATCCTGATTGATATGGGGATCACGGGAGCCGACACATTGAATGAAAGCTACCCTGGGAGCCCTTCCCTGACCCTGTGCCTGGGGGATTGAATCGCATAAGCTCCCTGTCCCTTCGTTCAGCAGCCTTTGCTCCAGGTCAAGCCCCGAAATCACTTCAGGAAAACGGCCATAGCCCAAATGCCCCTTTTCCCGTGCATCGTATGCCTCAAAGCCTGTGGCTACAACAACGCTTGAGGCCCTTAAGGTTGTTATTTCCTCTTTTTGATTTATTTGATTCAAAAGAATGGCACCGGTCGGGCAATTATCCTGACATAGTGAACACCCTGCCTCTTGTTGAAAAGCCAGGCACTTGTCCTTGTCAATAGAGAATACATTCGGAATGGAGGAAAGATACGTGCGACTGATTGCCTCATCGGGCTTCGGGCAGATCTGATAGCATAATGAGCAGGCAATACATTTATCCTCGTCAATAAACCGTGGCTGCTTTCGAATCTCGACTTCAAAACAGGGCCTATTATCCTGCTGCAATCCTACATTCCGCAGTCCCGCATCCTGCAATTCCACATCCCGCCGCTGTCCAACCTCACGCAGACCCACCACTTCTGATAGGGTCAGGAAGTGAATATTGGGCTGCGCTACGGCCTTGGTGATCTTATCTTTGGCCAGACAGACACCGCAACTGTTGCATTGCTCGGTCGCCTTGCAGCAAAAGCGCAAAGCATGGCCGCCAATACTTGATTCCTTTTCTATAACATACACCTGATAGCCATTATCAGCCAGGGAGAGGGCAGAACTGACCCCGGCAATCCCACCGCCGATAACAATGGCTTGATCCTGATCGTTCAAGGTCTGAAACCTCCTTACTTACGAGAAACTGTACTAGAAGCTGTCGGCATTTAGCATTAATGGTTCTTATTTATAACTACTCAGTGCCTTTGCCCCTCTGTGCCTACCTGAGCGGCCTACCTGAGTGCCTAGAAAAATAGTAACCTTATTTTGACCTTCGGCCTTGCCCTTTTAAAGGCCCGCTTCATCCAGGATATCCGGGATTTTTTCCTCCAGACCGATGGCCATGATGTGCACGCCTGCGCACATACCCTGCACCTTTCGGATCTGGCGGCTGGCAATCCTGATTCCCGCTTCCAGGGGATTGGCCGAAGATTCCATTTCTTTAATCAAACTATCCGGTACCGTTATGCCTGGGACATTCTTGTTGAGATACCGGGCCATAGCCGGGGAACGCAAAAGAAGAATACCTGCCAGAATCCTGGCTCCAAGGTCATCGGCATATTTCATAAATCTTTCGAATTTCTCAAAATCGTAAACAGCCTGGGTTTGAAAAAACCTTGCTCCAGCCGCAACCTTTTTGGAAAACCGTAAAAGGTGAGGTTCCAGAGGATTGGCCTCCGGATTCACCATTGCTCCTGGAAAAAAATTCGTGTTTCCTTCCAGTTCCGCGCCATTAGGCAGTGTGGACCGGGTGGCCTGGGCCTTGTTCATGAACCGGGTGGAAATATCGCGGCCCTGATTAAGGTGTCCGATGACCTGCAAAAGCTGCGTGGAATCAAGATCAAAAACAGGCTTGGCCTGCGGATGGTCCCCCATCTTGGGATGATCACCAGTCAAAACCAGAACATTCCTGATACCCAGTGCACTGGCACTTAATAAATCGGATTGCAGAGCAAGGCGGTTTCGATCACGACAGGTTATCTGATAGATGGGATCAAGGCCCGCATCCATGAGCAAATGACAGGCAGCCAGGGAGCCGAGTCTCATAACCGAACTTTGGTTATCGGTTACATTTATTCCCTGCACTCTGCCTTTCAGCTTGTTTGCATGGCCCAGCATTTTAGAGACATCGGTACCCTTCGGAGGGGCGATTTCGGCTGTAATGGTAAATTGATTTCTTTCTAAGGTATGCTGAAAGCCCATCCCAACCTCGACTTACTTTTTCAGTATTAACCCTTGAGGTTTGGCGTCTTTGGAATAATCTCTGGGAGCGAATATTTCCTCAATCGCCTCTATCTTTCCTAACTCTTTCAATCGCTCATAAATTTTGACCCAGGCACAATCCTTGTCAGGGTCCACCTCACATTTGCCGTTACTCATGCCTCCACACGGGCCGTTCATCAGCCCCTTGGAGCAGGTAGTCACCGGACATATCCCGCCGGTTTTGTTTAAGATGCACTCTCCACACAAAGAGCATCGCTCTTCAAACTGGCCGAATCGTTTCACATTGCCCAAAAAGAGGCTGTCCAGGGCTGCCACAACCGGCAATTTTTGAAGCTCCGAAATCGTCTGAACCCCGGCCCCACAGGCCATGACCAGAATCGCTTCAGTTTCTGCCAGCTCATTCTTTTTTTGTCTCAGTTCTTTTTTGCTGTTCAGGACATTGCAAACAGCCTCAAGTATAGCATACCCCAAAACCTCTTTACCTTCTGAAATGAGGCGTTCCCTCATCTCCAGGACCTGGTCTTCCCCTCCACTCTGACAGGTAGTGGCGCATAAGCTGCATCCAATTAAAAAAACCTTCCTCTTCTCATGAAGAAGATCCTGGATTTCGGAAAAAGGTTTTTGCTGAGTAATAATCATGTCACGCCATTCCCATAGCAGGCGCTGACTGAGCAGCGCCCTCAATTCAATTGCACTGCTCTCAATTCAATTGCACTCTTCCTGAATATATTGGCTGTATTCTTCCTCTTCAAGCAAGTCATTAAACTCTTTGGTGTCTTCCAGGATTACCTTAATGATCCACCCCTTCCCGTAAGGGTCCTCATTGACTAACTCAGGCTCTTCCTCAAGAGTACCGTTTACCTCAATAATGGTACCGCTCACCGGAGAGATCAGGTCAGATACTGCCTTGGCAGATTCAATCTGGCCAAAAGAGGTCGACTGCTGCACTTTTTTCTGCACTCCTGGGGTTTCGACCAGTAAAACATCGCCCAATTCCTCTTGGGCATGATCAGTGACTCCGATAGTTCCTTTATTCCCTTCCACTCTGACCCACAAGTGCTCTTTATTGAAATATAATTTTACAGCCATGATCATCCTCCTTCGGACTATGACATGGGCTCAAAACCCTGCCTTGCTTCCTTAATTAAGAAGAGCGCAGGACGCATACAATCAGGAGAATAATTCCGCAGATTTGACGGTATTTGCCATGAGCATGGTAATGGTCATGGGACCTACGCCGCCAGGAACAGGGGTAATCGCTGCCACTTTATCTTTCATTCCTTCGAAGTCTACGTCTCCGACGAGTTTCCCGTTCTCAAGACGATTCACTCCTACATCAATCACGACAGCCCCCTCTTTGACCATATCCGCAGTGATCATCTTGGGTTTGCCGATGGCTGCAATGAGAATATCAGCTCTTCTGGTCACATCTGCCAGAGACCTGGTTCTGGAGTGGCAGATCGTTACGGTAGCATGCTCTTGCAGAAGCAGGCTGGCTATGGGTTTTCCAACAATGTTGCTCCGCCCTACCACCACGGCTTCTTTTCCTTTGATATCGATATTGCTGGCATGGAGAAGCTCCATAACTCCTGCCGGAGTGCACGGAGAGAAAAGGGGTTTTCCCAGGACGAGGTTCCCGATATTTATTGGGTGAAAGCCATCCACATCCTTCGTGGGGATAATCGTTTCAATGACTATTTCCTCATTGAAATGGGCAGGCAGCGGAAGCTGGACCAAAATCCCATGAATCTTTTCATCATGATTCAGTTGCTGAATAAGGGCCAATAACTTATCCTGGGTGGTGTCAGCAGGCAGGGTAAACTTTTCGGAATGGATGCCAAGGCTTTCACAGGCTTTTTCCTTCATACGGACATAAACCTTTGATGCAGGATTCTCTCCTACGAGAATTACTGCCAACCCGGGGGGCTTCCCCCTCTCCTTAAGCGCATCGATTCTGCTCTTCAGCTTTTCCCGTAACTCATTGCCGATTTGTGTCCCATCAATAATCATGCCATTCATTCACGGACCTCCTTGTGTTTACCTTTAATCGTAAGTACTTAGGTTGTTTAGGCTGTTGGTATTTAGGCTGTTGGTAAATGCTGGCTGTAGGTAGATAGGCTGTAGGCTGTTAGCCTAAAAGCCTACAGTCTATCTATCTACAACCTATCTATCTACAACCTATCTACTATACCCTATCTACCTGAATTGTCGCTACCTACAGCCTAAATGCCTACAGCCTATCTACCTGAGTAGTTACCCGGAATCTAACGTTTCTGAATAAGTTCCAGCATCTCCGACCTCGTTTTGGGGTTAGTTCGAAAAGCCCCGCGCACAGCCGAAGTAATCACCCTGGCGTGGGGTTTCTTCACTCCCCGCATGGACATGCACAGGTGTTCCGCCTGGATCACGACCATGGCCCCTATCGGTTTTAATCCATCCATGATAATATCTACCAGCTCTTTAGTCAATCGTTCCTGAAGCTGGGGCCTTTTGGCCAGGGCATCAAGAGTCTGAGCCAGTTTGCTGATACCGATAATCTCTCCCTTCTTGGGTAGATAGGCGATATGCGCCTCCCCGAAAAAGGGAAGAAGATGGTGCTCACAGATTGAATAAAAGGGAAGATCTTTAACCAACACCATCTCATCGTATTCCTCTCCTTGGATGGGAGTCATAATCTTTCGCGGGTCCTGGCCCAGGCCGGAAAAAATTTCTTTGTACATCAAGGCTATGCGGGTCGGAGTCATCTGCACTCCTGGCCAGTCAGCTATGCCGATTCCTTCAAGGACCAGTTTGATTCCTTCTTCAATTTTTTCTGTATCCATTTCCCTTTATCTCTCATTATCTCTCGGCCACAGACTGCCCGCTATCACGTGAGCCGATTTTTTTTTAAAGATCGCGACGGAGAAGGCGACGGGAGCTAAGTCCCTCCAAGGAAGCGCCTATGACTTGGCAGCCAGCTTGGTGTCCAAAGATTTTTTAATTTTTTCGATTTCGACGATTACCTCCCGGCACCCAGGAAAGGGAGATTCCCCCTTCGTATCGGCTTCGATAAGATCCCAGGCAAAAGGCAAAAAGCCAATGATTTCAAAATCGGACAAATGGCTCTGAATAAGCTCTCTATCCTGGAGGTGACGTACCTTATTAGCAACTAAAAAAACTTCCGAAATCCCCAGATCCGAAGCCAATTGCCGAATGTCCCGTGCTGTCTGAAGGCTCCTGAGACCTGGCTCCACGACAATCAGGAACGCATTGACCGCTTTGGCAGTGCCCCTGCCCAGATGCTCTATCCCAGCTTCCATGTCCAGAATCAGGATTTCATCCTTTTTCAAAAGGAGATGGGTCACCAGTGTCTTGAGAAAAACGCTTTCAGGGCAATAGCAGCCACTCCCGCCCGGTTTGGGTTTGCCAAGGGATAAAAGGCGGATGTTCTCGAATTGAATTCCAAATCGGTCGGCCACATCATCAACTGAAGGATTAATTTTGAAGAAGCCTCCAGGCGCTCCAGGACGGGCCCCTGTCCGCTCTTCGATCAGGGATGATAAAGAGCCGAGCGGCTGAATTTTCAAAATTTCCGATTCAGGAAAACCAATAGCTGAAGCCAAATTTGCATCAGGGTCAGCATCAATGGCCAGTACCCGTTGCCCCTGCTGTGAATAAAGCCTTGCCAGGACACTCGATACGGTGGTCTTCCCTACGCCTCCCTTACCAGTGACTGCAATTTTCACGTTTCTATGAGCTCCTTTGAAAAAAAGTTGTCAGTTATCAGTAAAGACCGTTATCGGTGAAGACAGTATCTCGCAACCTGCACCCCGCAGCCTGTACCCCGCAACCCTCATCTCGTCAGATAAAATTCGAGCCATACCCAATGCGGCGGGAAATTTCCAGAGAGGCCTTTTTGATGAGCGGGACCAGTTCTTTTTCCAATCTCTCATTAGGCATTCGATGGGTGGGGCCGGAAATGCATACACCAGCCACTACATTCTCCGTGTAATCCCGTATGGGAGCAGCAACGCACTTGACATCCTCTTCATATTCTTCATTATCAATAGCATAGCCTTGGTTACGCACCAACTCAAGATGACGCAGCATCTCCACTTCTGAAATAATACTGTTTTTCGTAAGCCCCTTAAGTCCTACATCCTTAAGAATCTTCAGGATTTCCTCCGGTGACTTGTAAGCTATTTGAATCTTTCCGGCTGAAGTGCTGAATATCGGTGCCCTGCGGCCCAGCATAGGGATAATGCGAACAGGACGGCTGGTTTCTATCATATCAACATAGATAATTTCCTCATGGTCGCACACGGATAAATATACGGTTTCCATAGTCTTGGCCGCTAAAGTGTCAAGAATATCATGGGCCTGGCTGACCAACCCCATTCGTCGCAAGCAGGATTGCCCCAATTCAAAACATCTTAAGCCAAGCCGATAATTGCCTGTGGCAGTATTCTGCTGTATATATCCCTGATAGCTGAGAGTGGAAAGTAATCGGAAGATATTATTTTTGGGCAATCGTAAACGGGAGCTTAATGTAGTGACTCCAAGCTCTTTCTCATTACTCATGATGAAAATATTCAGGACATCAAGAGCATGGACTACGGACTGGATTAAATATTCAGATGCTTCTTTCTTATGCATTCACCCACTAACCTTACCGTAATAGAAAAGCATTTTAGTCGGAGCAAGATATACGCGCGATGCAGAAACTCTTTAGGATTTATAGAAATCGACGCTTTTTTTGAATAAAGCAGATCACCATTTATCAGCGTATACTTGCAGTGCATGGTAGTTTAACACACCGTTCTATTCTTGTCAATGAAAATGCCACAGGCCAGATGTTCCCCAATTTAATCATCCCTGCTCAGTTGAAGCTCAGTTGAAGCCAGAAGTCGTAAGGCTAAAAAAGCCTTAAACTGCGTACTAAAACTGGCCCTCAGACGAGCCCTCAAAGGGTGTAATAATAAAAAAGTGGGGAAACATCCAATGAAAGAACATCTGCGGGTACGCTTATATCAGAAATTTATGTTTCGCCATAGAAAGGTCAAGGAGGGTCAATTGGGGATGGATACCTGTTCTGAAATAAAAAGCCGTTTTAATTCCCCCCCCGCCTTGTTGTCCTAGTCAGCCACTCATAACTGCCTATAGAAAAAGACAACCACTCAAAACACAGAAAGAGAGTCAGGTTCTCTCAATACCTCTTTGTCTTGAGTGGTTTTCCCCTGATATTTTTATGGTTTTTTATACCCGTTGCTTACCTTGACAATGTTAAATTGCAGTTTAGCCTTTTAATGGACTAAATATTACCACGAAACACACGAAAAGACTTTGTATTCTTTCGTGTATTTCGTGTGTTTCGTGGTCAAAATATTTTTACCATTATAAGACTTATATAAGATTTCTATATTATAATTATCAAGTTTCAGTATTGCCAAGATGGCTTGGCTAATATAACATTGTCAAGTTACTTTGTCTCTTTAAAGTCTTTCGGGGTATGGCATTCGGAGCATTCCTCGCCATTCTCTCCCTTATGGATATCCTGGTGGCAATGAATACAATCCTTTTTATCGAGTAAATAGGTACGACCTTTTGTATGGCATGCTTGGCATTTGAGAAGAGCATGCTTGCCATCAATTGCCCATCCGGTAGTCACATGTTGGAAAGTCTTTACATCCAATTGGCTAATATTGTATGATCTCCCGTGATGTTCTGAATGGCACTGTGTGCATTCCATGCCGGCCCTGCCATGAAACCCGGCTTTCGCTTGAATCTTATTTCCGATTTTCTGGTGGCAGTCCAGGCATTTGCTGTTATCCAGCCTTTTCCCTTTTGTATGGCAGGCTTTGCACTCACCGTTTTTGTCAAGCTCCATATGTGCCGATGAGAGCGGGCCAGGGGAAAACATCTTTGACCGCGTAAGATGAGCCCCTGCGTAAAAGAACAGACCAACAACTGCCAGCGTGAATACAAGGAAAATTACCCTTCTCGTTAGAAGATCCATCTATACCCCCAGTATGAGGTAACCAGAACATGGGCCAAGGTGATAAAAAATAACAAGTAGCTGGAAACCTTGTGAACAATCTCCCATTTATTCAATATGGAAAGATATAAATCCAGGACGGAGACGGAGCGGATTTCCCTCAGCCTTTTGATAAGCTGGTCTGCCCATTTGCGTAACTCAACCTCTTGAGCATCGCCATATTTTTCGTTAATGAGATCAAGCAGATAATCACTCTCTTTTTTGATAGATCTCCACTGCTGAAACGTTTCTATAAATCCTGCGCTGGTGGGGAAGCCGGGCGATCTCAATTCCAGTATTTTTTTGATAGCCGGTGAGATCTCGCCTGCATTTTTTAAATCCTTTTCTATGAAAAGGTCAATTTGATGTAGAGGCTCATATATCTTGGACATACCAAAGAAGCAATAACCGGAGAGTACCCTGCCAAAAATCCCCGAAACTACCACCACAACCATAAGCCAAAAAGCCACACCGATTATTCCCCTCAAGGAAAAAGCGGAATGGAACATGATAAGAACAGGTCCCAGGATACCGAAAAAAATGTGTATCTCCAGCCACATCGAAAGGGGACCTAAAAATTCCAGGCACTCGAGTTTTTTCCTCACAAAATAGAGGATATAGGAAAGAAACATGAAAACGGTTCCCGCGATACCCAGTGCATGCCCCAATGTTCCCGAAGGTTTAAGCCTTACGTGCAGTGCAGTGTTAAGATATCTGATCTGTTCAGGAACAACAATGTACGGCTTGTACATGGAGTAGAGAAAACCTGCGGTAAGGATAACAAGAATAATCCATATTATGCGAAAAATAAAACGCGTATCACTATAAAAAATTCTATCCTCTGCCATTTTTTCCCTTGCCTTCAGCCCCTTCAAGTGAATACTTTAAAAGCTCTCTTAACTCGACATTGATAGACCCTTTATTCTTTGAGATAAAGTCCTCAATAGTCATGACCTTAAGAGCACCCGTAGGGCAATTATGGACGCAGGCCCTGTTGTTATAGCCTGCGCAGCCATCACATTTTACCGCTACCCTGACCTGACGTTTTTTCCTGACATTCTGATCTATGTGGTCGAGGGTAATGGCCCCGGTTGGACATATCTTGACGCACTCACCGCACCCGGTACATGATTGGGTAAGCTCCATGAAGGGGGTGCCAATCCGCCTCTCGAAACCGCGATGTACGAACGATATGGCGTTTGCCCCGATATTCTGCTCACAGGCCCGGACGCAGAGCCCGCAGAGAATGCACTTATCAGGGTCATGCCTGAGTGCAAAACGGCCCTTTTCCACTCCCGCCTCTTTGGCCAATTTCTCAATGACATCAGAATCCGGACATCTGGCCATAAGAAGCTCTAAAATCATCCTGCGGGATTTTAGTACTTTCTCCGTATCCGTTTTTACGATGATATCGTCATCTACGGGATACATGCAGGAAGGGAAAAGGCGGGTCATCTTCCCAAAGGTGACCTCGACCAGACAGATACGACAGGCACCAAGAGAACTCACCGTCGGGTGGTAGCAAAGAGTAGGGATATAGATGCCATATCTTTTGGCCACATCAAGAATGGTCTCTTCCCGCGTACCTATCACGGTATGATCATTGATGGTGAATTGGGCCAGGTCCTCTTTCGGCCTGTATTCCAGGATAACCCGCTCATAGGCTGGCGATTCCCGCTTGATACAATCCTTGACCACCACTGGAAGACGATCGATGTAGTCCTCTGTTTTGATAATGCAGTTTGAAGCGTTTTGCCTCAGAGCTTCGGCAGCGATCATTTCATTCTTGTGGCCGATCAGAACAATAACAGGCTTTTGGAACCGGTATTTTTCTCTTATCTTCTTAAGAGTCTCAAGACCGTTCTTTTGAGAAAGATCGAGATCCAATATGATAAGGTCATACCGTATCGCCTTTTCCAGATAGAGAAAGCAATCTTCCGCACTCGCAGCAGGCTCTATAATCAAAGATTCAATCACACTGTGCAACTTTTCTTTGATTAGTTTGGCATGAGTAGGATCATCTTCAACCAAAAGAATCGTATTAATGGCATTTTCCATGGGTTTGCCTCTTTCGTTCTACTTCACCCAGACAGCATTTACAGGGCATGCCTGGAAGCAGATTCCGCACTTAATGCATTTTGATTGTTCAATAGTGTGCGGCCTCTTTTTCTCACCGCTGACTGCTGACTGCGGACACTGACGGGCACATTTCGTACACCCGATACACTTTGTCTCATCAATCCCGTAGCTGATCAAGGCCCTGCATACCTTGGCAGGGCAGCTCTTTTCCTGAATATGAGCCAGATATTCATGCTCAAAATGTTTTATGGTGGATAAGACCGGGTTGGGAGCTGTCTGCCCCAAGGCGCACAAGGAGGCATCTTTCAGTACTGCAGAAATCTCTTTCAAGAGATCAAGGTCACTCAAGACTCCCGTGCCCTTGGTGATGCCTGTTACTATGTTGAGCATCTGGCTGATTCCTTCCCGGCAGGGAACACATTTACCGCACGACTCGCCCTTCAGAAAGTTCAAGAAATACCTGGCAACCTCAACCATGCAGGTATCCTCATCCATAACGATCATACCACCCGAACCCATCATGGAGCCTGCCTTGGTAAGCTGGTCAAAATCAATATGTAGATCGAGCATGTGGTCGGGCATGCATCCGCCTGATGGCCCACCGGTCTGCACGGATTTAAATTTTTTCTTATTGGGAACTCCGCCGCCAATGGCAAACACGATTTCCCGCAACGGTGTCCCCATAGGGACCTCGACCAAACCGGTATTGTTTATCTTGCCCACTAAGGAAAAAACTTTGGTCCCCTTGCTTCCCTCGGTGCCAAAACCTGCAA
>Ga0307378_10003679_pt1 | contig 22288 bp, 17 predicted proteins | sample UN1MG_FD_202238 | JGI IMG/M metagenome (GOLD analysis project Ga0307378, IMG submission 202238) | Soil microbial communities from Risofladan, Vaasa, Finland - UN-1 | ecosystem: Environmental > Terrestrial > Soil > Coastal area > Acid sulfate soil | place: Finland: Risofladan, Vaasa | collected...
TGCCGTCGAGTTCCGCGCGGGGCGCCTTCACCTTCGTTCTCCACGGGCATCTGCCCTACGTTCTCACTCATGGCACCTGGCCCCACGGCTCCGATATGCTGTTCGAGTGCGCGGCCGAGAGCTACCTGCCCTTGCTGGATACGTTCCACCGGCTGATCGCAGAAGGGATCTCCCCCAAAGTCACGCTCGGCATCACCCCCGTCCTCGCCGAGCAGCTCGCCGACCCGGCCTTCAAGCACCAGTTCGTCGACTACCTGGATATGCGCGTCCGCACGGCGGCGGAGAACATCGAGGACTTCAAGCAGTCGAAGGAGACCCAGCTCGCCGATCTCGCCGAGATGTGGCGGAAGCACTTCCTGCAGGCGAAGGAGTCCTTCCTGACCGACTACGGCGCCGACCTCATAGCGGGGTTCCGGGCGCTCCAGGACGCCGGCCACATCGAGATCATCACCTCCGCCGCCACCCACGGCTATCTCCCTCTCCTGGGGACGGACGAAAGCGTCCAGGCCCAGGTGAAGCAGGCCGTTTCCTCCTACAGGCATCACTTCGGGCGCCAACCTCGCGGCTTCTGGCTGCCGGAGTGCGCCTACCGGCCGCGCTACGCCTGGAAATCGCCTCTGCCGGACGCCGGGCCGCAGCAGCCCCAACTGCGCAAGGGCGTCGAGGAGTTTCTGGCGGAGAACGGGCTCCAGTACTTCATCGTGGACACGGCCACCCTCCTCGGCGGCGCCGCCAAGGGCGTCTACCTGGAGCGCTTCGCCGGCCTCCAGCACCTGTGGGAGCAGTTCCGCGCCTCCTACAGCCCCGGGCCCGTCGACGTCGAGAAGTCGCCCTATGAGGCCTATCTCGTCTCCTCCGCCATCGAGGATCGGCCGCCCGTCGCCGTGTTCGGGCGGGATGAACGCACCGGCGTCCAGGTGTGGAGCGGAGATCACGGCTACCCGGGAGATGGCTGGTATCTGGACTTCCACAAGAAACACTTCCCCGGCGGCCACCGGTACTGGCGCGTGACGGCACCCAACTCCGACATGGGAGACAAAGAGCGGTACGAGCCGCATCGAGCCGCGGAGCGCGTCCCCGAGAACGCGGACCACTTCTCCCACCTCGTCCACGAGCTGCTCACCCGCCACAACGCCGACACCGGCAGGTATGGTATTCTCTGCGCTCCCTACGACGCCGAGCTCTTCGGCCACTGGTGGTTCGAGGGGCCGGAGTGGCTCTACCGCACCCTCAAGGGCATCAGCTCCAATCCCGCGGTCGACCTCGTGACCTGCTCCGAGTACCTCGACGCCCACACCCCGGAGGCGGCCGTGGCGCTCCCCGAAAGCTCCTGGGGCCAGGGCGGCTTCCACTGGGTCTGGCTCAACGAGTGGACGACCTGGATCTGGCAGCATGCCTACCGCGACGAAGCCGAATTCCCGCAGCTCGCCCGACAGGCGCTCGAATCACAGGACGAGAAGCTTCGCGAGATCGTGACCCAGGCCGCGCGGGAGCTTCTCCTGCTCGAGTCCTCCGACTGGCCCTTTCTCATCTCCACCTGGAGCGCCCGCGACTATGCGGAGCGTCGGGCGGCCTTTCACCACGACACGTTCGATCGCCTCGTGAGCATGGCGAGAGCTCGGGCGATGGGGGATGAGATCGCCGCCGATGACGAGCAGTTCCTCGCCCAGTGCAAGGAGCGGGACTCGCTCTTTCCGGATCTGGATCTCACCTGGTGGGCGCACCTGGAGCGCCCGCCCGAGCCGTGAGGCGGCGGCGCCGGGGCGAGCGCTGCCGTCGAGCCAATACCACGCCCAGGCCTTCCTGCTGCCGTCGACCGCTGCCGGCACCGGCGCGACGGCACGGAAGCTCCCCCGGATCGGCCGATGGCGATGTCCCTTCCATAACTGGCTCCCCGCCGCGTTAGACTCCTGCCCCCGTATAGGGGTCTTATAGTAGTGAGGTTGGTCGGGTATGTCACAGCAAGAGCAGTGGCAGAAACATAACCTGACGCGAAGGCTTGTGCGGCGCCTCTGGCTGGAGCGGCTCCTCGGGCTCCTGCTGGTCGCGGTGCTCGTAGCTCTGTACGTCGGCGCGTTCCCCGGCGGCCGCAGGGTGACGCTGATCGCGGCCGATGGCGAGCAACTCGCCGTCGTCCCCAACCGCGGAGATGCCCAGCGCCTGCTCGACGAAGTCAAGTCGATGTCGGGGCTCCCCGCCGGCAAAGTCAACTTCGCCCAGAAGGTGACTCTCCACCAGGTTCCCGCCTCGCGCAACCCGGTGCAGTCGGATCGCGACGCGCTGAAAGCCCTCTCCGCCAAGCTCGAGCCCGTGATAGAGGCCGCCGCGATCACGGCCGGAGGCGAAGTGGTCCTTGCGCTCCCCAACCTCCAGGAGGCCGTGAAGACCCTCTCCCTGCTCCTGGAGGAATTCTCGCCGCCTGGGCCGAGCGCCACCGCCTACTTCAGGGAACATGTGAAGATCGACATGCGCGACGTGCCCCCCGACACGCTCTATCCCACCGCCGACAAGGCGCTCGAGAAGATCGTCGAGGACAGCGCCCCGAAGGCCGAGCACACCATCAAGCCCGGCGACTCCGCCTGGAAGATAGCCAACGACTACGGCGTTTCCCTGTCGCGCCTGGCCGCAGAGAACCCCGACCGGGACATGAACAGGCTCCAGATAGGACAGAAGGTGAACATCCCCGGCGAGCTTCCCCCGCTCACCGTAATCGCCCGGCGCGAGATCACGGAGCCCGTTGGCTCGGGCGCCTCCGGGCGGACCCGCAAGGTCCGGATCACCTACGAGAACGGCGTCGAGGTGAAGCGCGACAGCATCGGTCTCTCCGCGCCGACTTCTGCCGCGCGCAGGCCGGCTAGGCCACCCACGCGCGGCGCCACGGATCCCTGGCAGTGGAGAGACGAGATCCCGCAATGATGAGCCCCCGCAGAAGGAGGGCGAGCGCCGGCCGCCTCATAGCCCTCATCGTCGCGCTCCTGCTCTGCATCTGGCTGCTCTACCGGCTCTTCATCGGCATCCCGCCGGCCCCGCCGCCCGAGGTGAAGACCGCCGTCGCCGACGGGCGAAGCTACCCGCACCACTTTAGAGCGCATTTCGTAACCCTCACTGGCCTGGCTGTCGGCTAGAGACGCTGGCATGAAATGCGCCTGCCGGAGCCTGGCGGCTTGTGCTGCTGTTTCATAACCCGCCTCGGCGGGTTATGAAACAGCTTCTGCCACATGCTGCCGAGCGAAACCTCTCTCCTCCGAACCGCGCACGCGAGGCCGCGCCGTGGTCGAATGTCCCGCCCGCCCTCACGCCTGTCTCGGGAACGGGACATCTCGCCTGGAATCCCTGTTGCCTCCGAGCGCGTTCTGTGATATCAATAAAGACGGTCACGGGGCTCATGCCCCGTGTTCCCGATAAGAGCCTCACTAGCACCGGTGGGGCAGGGTGCCGCGAACGCCCCTCTCAAGGGCGTTCCGGCTTTTTGTTGGCCGGGATATCATGAGCCCCGCCTTGTCGCATCGGTGTCGTCTCCTGCTCCGTCGTACCGACCAGAACAGGGTGGGGCTCGCCAGATTCTCGGGTTGCCCCGTCACCCGACGCGTCTGCGCCAAGTGCCTCAAGGCCGGGAAGGCGCAGCGAACGTAGCGCCGCCCAACCATGAGCGAAGGGCAGGGCAACCGCCCTGCCCTTCGCCGTCCACCACGCCTCAATCCGCGCCTGCCGCCATCCCCCTACTCCCGCCCCGCGCTCGCCCCCACCAGAGTCAGCGCGGCAAGCGTGAGGATGAGCGGCGGCCACCTTCGAGCGGACATCGTACACTCCTGCCGGCTCGATTGCCTATTCCAGATTCGCGTGCCGGGCATCCATCTCGTCTCGCCCCCGGCCTGTCTCCCGCTCGAGCTGCATGGCCACGGCGTCGAGCACGATGAGAGCGCCCTGCTCGAAGAGCGAGCGGCCGTACTGCGCCGACCCCCCGCCTTCAGCCCCGGCGGCGATCAACAGCGTCGCATTCGCCAGTGCCGCCAGCGGCGACTCCCGGGCGCTCGTCACCGCCACCACCTTCCCCCCCGCCTCCGCCGCCAGGCGCGCAACGGCGCGCGTCAGATCCGTCTCGCCGCTGCCCGAAACCGCCACCAGCACGTCCTCCTCCCCGAACGCCGGCGTCGTCGTCCCCCCCACGACGTGCGCCCTCAGCCCCAGGTGCAAGAGACGCATGGCGAAGCACCGCCCCACCAGACCGGATCGCCCCTGCCCGGTGACGAAGACAGCTCGCGCCTCCGACACCAGCCGCCCAAAGGCACGAACCTGCGCCTCGCTGACGTGCCCCAGCGCCCCCTCCAATTCTCCCAGTATCAGCCGATACGCCGCGTCGAAATCCATCTCGTGCCGATCCCTGCCCTTCCACAGCCGCAAATACCATTTCTCGGAGTTGCCCTTTGAGTCCTTGAGTCCCCGGGCGCTCTCGGAACAAGGACCGACAGAACACCCACCAGGGGCATTGTGGGCTTGATGGCTCCTTGTGGAATAAGATCATTAGTTCCAGGGAGGTTAATATCGTGGCGACGTACTGGCACGACAGCCATCGCCGCGGCGGTTTTACACTGATTGAGGTGCTGATTGTCATAACGGTGATCGCCATCTTGAGCATGCTCGTGATCCCTCGAGCGATGGCGGCTCGCCGCTGTGCCAAGGAAGCTCAGCTCCGCGGCAACCTCAAGCAGCTTCGCGATGGAATCGAGAGATTCGAGGCGACGTCGGCCGCCTGGCCGCCTTCGGTTGCCGATCTCATGGCGGCCAACGGCTCCGATATCAGCTCCGATTTCGACGGAAGTGGTGGGTGGGTGGATCGCACTGCCTATGACGGTCCCTACCTTGTGACCGGCGACGGGCAGTTGCCCAAGGACCCCTTCACCGATAGCGCCGACTGGAGCTACGACAACACGACCGGTTCGGTTCACAGCGCCAGCACGCTCGTATCCATCGGCGGCGCGGCCTACAACACGTGGTGACGCGCCGCACGCGGTGACGCGGAAGACATCGTAACGCGCACGGCATCGTCACGCAAAAGCGTGACAGTCGAGCGCGCGCGTCCTCGTCGGCATAGAGGTAGATCGGCCGTTCCCCTGTCGTCGGACCATCTCCTCCTCCAGCCGGCGCTTACTCAGTCGAGCGTGCCCGGCTAAGGCCGGTCGCTGGATTCGTCCTCCTCGTCTCCCTCGTCCGGCTCCATCCCCTCCGGCCACTCGAACTTGCCTTCCTCCAGCGCCTCCAGCAGGTCCCGCGCCTCCTCCAGCCTGTCCTCGGGCACCGAGACGATGGCATAGTCCTCCGTCATGCCATCCGTCACCCTCCCCAGCTCCCCGGTAATCGGGCCATGCCTGCGCACTGTCGCAGGAATGTCCGCCTCCGCCAGCGCCGCCTGGATGACGTCCCCCTCGCTGGGGTCTGCCACGGTGCAGAGGCGGACGAGCGGCACGCCGCGAGATACCTCCGGCTGGGGCGGCGACCCATCGACCAGCTCCACATCGCAGTCGGGACAGATTCTCACCCCGGGGCGATACTCCAGCTCACAGCTCGGGCAGTAGGGCATGCTCCCTCCTCTCGCAAAGTCCTCTTCCAAGCACCTGGGCTCTCTCCCTGTCAGCTTTTCGCTGCCGCCGGATGGGCGTAGCAGTAGAGGCAGCGGTTGGGGCAGGGCAGGTAGCGGCCGACGTCGAGGCTCGCCGTGCACCCGCACAGCTCCCGCTGGCCCCGCGCCCGGTCGGTCCGGCACGGTTCGTGGGTCGGGTGAAGCTCCCTCAGCAGTTGACCATCGATGCAGCGCCGCATGGGAACTCCGGGCTCGCAGCACGTGACCAACTGCATCCCCAGGTCTTCGGCCGCGTCGGCCAGCTGAGCCAGATGGTCGCGCCGCTCCCCCGCTTCATACTCGTCGAATTCCACTCCCTCTCCGGCCAGCCGGCGAATCACCTTCGGGTACATCGTGACGAAGGACGCGTGGACGACCGGCACTCCCGCGCGGGCGATGGGCTCGGCGAGCGAGCGGAAGAGGCCGACATCCACGTTGCTCACACGTTCTCCGTTGCGGCGCGCCGACACCAGGGGATCGAAACGCCAGTGCGCGCGGCGCGGATCGCCGAGAGACGCGACCACGTCTTTCAGCAGCGCCAGCTGCGCCTTGGGGCGCGGCACGTGCGGCTCCAGGAACGTCCCCCCGAGGCCCGTTATCGTCCAGTGCAGGAAGACCTGTCCCACCTCGGACAGGACCGCGCGGAGCGCCTCGTGCTCCAGCAGGTTCCTCGGGTCTTTCGTCCAGACGACCACCGTATGGACGTTCCGCGGCCCGATCTTCCGGAGGCGCGCGGCCAGGTCGTCGGGATAGTGCGCCAGCAGCTCCGTGCGTCGGGAGGCGCTGATGACCTGCTTCAGCTTTCCCGCCGAGCTCCGAGGCAAGGCCGTCACTCAGCCCTCTCTGTCGGCTCCCGCCGTGTGATCGCGCGCCACGGGACACCCGTTGGGGACATAGCTGGGTCGAGCCGATGACCTCAGGCGGCGACTTCCATCGGCTGCTCGATCATCGTGCGAAGGATCTTGAGGCCCTCCGCTCCCTGGACGTCCTTCTCGCTCATCGGCGGGATGTACTCCCGGCTCGCCGGCTGCTCGAATTCGATATCCGGCTCGATGCCTTTCCGGTCTATGTCCCGAAGCTTGGGCGTCAGATATCGCGCCGTGGTCAGCGCCAGGGCGGAGCCGTCGCGCAGCGGGATCACCGTTTGCACGAGCCCCTTGCCGAAGGTCTTCGTGCCGACCAGCGTTCCGAGGCGCGCGTCCTGTATCGCTCCGGCGAGGATCTCCGCCGCGCTGGCCGTGCCTACATTCGTCAGGACCACGAGCGGCAGATCGAACGGGGAGGAGCCGTTGACCGCATTGCGGGGCTCTCGCGGCCTCCCGCGCTCCTGGATGTACACCACCGGCCCCGAGCCGATGAACTCGCTCGCCGCACGCACGCAGACTTCGAGACCTCCGCCCGCGTTGTTGCGGAGATCCAGCAGCAGCCCGCGCATGCCGCTCTCTCGCAGCTCCCGAAGTCCCTGCTCGACGAGATCGGGCGTCGTTTCGTTGAAGGTGCTGATGCGCAGATAGCCTATCTTCCCCGGCAGCATCTCGTACTCCGCGCTGCGGACCTGGATCACAGCGCGGGTCACCTTGATCTCCAATGGTTGGGGCTCCCTCGCACGTGCCAGGAGAAGCCTCACCGCCGTCCCCGGCGGCCCCTTGATCTTCCCAACGACCTCGCCCAAGCTCAGACCTGCCGTAAGCGTGTCGTCCACCCGGAGAATGTGATCCCCTGCCTGGACGCCTGCGCGTATCGCCGGGCTGTCGGGCAGCGGCGCAACGATCACCACCTCGAACCGCTTGGGATCCGTGATGTCGGCCCCGCAGACGGGGCAGCTCAGACCCGCGAGATCGCCGGAAACGCCGGCGGGCAGGTCGGTCTCCCGGAGGCCGATTTCGGCGCCTATGCCCCCGAAATGCCCTTCGTTCTCTTCCAGGAACGAGCGATAGTCCTCGGGGTCCAGAAAGCGGCTGTACCGATCCTCGTAGGGCTCAGACCGAAGCGACGAAAGCATCCCGCGGATGGCGCCATAGGTGAGTTCCGACTCGTCGTCGATGGGGGATACGTACTGCCGCCGCAGGTGAGAGAGAACCTCTTGGAAGGTCTCCAGCGGCTGGACGCTCACATCCTCGACGCCCGCCGCGGCTGTCCCGTCGGCGCCGAGCCCGAGCAACCCACTGATGATCCGAGCGGCCCGGCCCTCCGGCACCGCGCTCCGCAATACCCCGAACTCCCTGCCGGCCACGAAGCAGCTGACCATGAGGGAGATGACGAGCAAAGCGACGACAAGCTGATAGCGCATCCTCATGTGCGGGCACCTCTGCTAGTATCCAAATGGCATTCCCCAAATGATAGCGAGGAGCCGAAGCCCCTCGCTCGTGGGAACTGCTTCCTGATACGACACGATATAACGGGCCGCGCGAAGGCTTACTCTGATACGTGGATTCGGTACACCTTCATGTCGTGGAGGGTAAAGGCGATACCCTCGTAGATCATCACGCAATCCCGCGAGAAAGAGATCTGCTGGTGATCGACGACCGCCACGGCCGTCAGTTCCTCCGCCGCCCCTGCCGCCGTGGGAGCCCCAAGAGGGGGCAGCCCGCCGCCGCGTCCGCCTCCCCCCCGCGCGCCTCCGCCGCGCATGCCGCCGCGTCCCCCTCCTCCGCCGCGCATGCCGCCGCCGCGCCGGCCCGGAGCACCGGTCAACACCACATCATATGTCCCAAGTTCGTCCGCACCTGCGATCATCGTAACCGGGTCAGGTGCTGCGCCCCGGCGGCCTCCTCCGCGTCCCCCCCTGCCGCCACCACGGCCGCCTCGACCGCCACGTCCACCGCCGCGGCCGCCCCCGCCGCCGGCACGCATCCCGCCCCCGCCGCCCCCGCCGCCGGCACGCATCCCGCCGCGGCCGCCGCCGCCGGCCGCGCGCCCGCCCCCAGCAACGGCTCGGGCCGCGCCGGAAGGCGGATAGATCTCGATCAGGGGCGGATAGCCGTACTTCTTGAGCACGTCCTCGAAGGTGCTCTGCAAGATGACGCCTTTGGCTGTTCGAATGGGATCCGGCTTTCCCTTGAGGTACTTCGGGAACCCGGCGACCATTAGGTCCGACACAACCGCGTCCGCGCCCTCCCCGTTGAGCAGAATCCCGATAGCAAAGCCGCGGGTGGATCGGAAGTCATAGACCCATTGGGTCTGATTCGCCTCGAGGATCGAAGCTCGGATGGGCAGCACCCAGACCGGCGTCTCGGTGGCCTGTGGCTGCTGAGAGAAGTCGGGCAGCCCCGCCTGGCTGGGCGCGGGAACAGCCGTCTGGAAGACCATCCCCGAGCCTGATGGAAACAGTATCCCGTGCGGCGGGCCGAATCGCTCGACGAGTGCCCGGTAGGATGTTCCGATGCGAATCCCGTACAATCCGTCCTCGACCGCGTGCGCCGGCGCTGCCATGGCAGCGCCGACGATCGCAACGACGAGAGCGGCAAGGATGGAACGCTCGCGTAACCCGTGCATGTGCCGTTTCCTCACCTTGGTCGGAGAGCACACGTGCCTACAGATACCCGCGCAGCTCTTCAACACTCATTCCCGCGGGTGGCGGAGGTGCCACCTCCGGACCCACCGGGGCTGTCTCCGCCTGGGCGGCAATATGGGCGCCAATAGCGATCTCGCGCACCCGCATCGCATCGAGCGTGAAACGGACGCCGTGATCCACATACGTTAGCTCGAGAATGGTTCCCCCGGAGACGATCTGGTCGGGATACCCGTACTGGGCGATGATCTCCATGTACCCACTGCCCAGCCCGATGTTCCGCGTCGTCATTGCCTCCGGCGCCGGCGCATTTCCGGACAGCGTGATGGCGATGACCTCGCCTTGGCGGTCGAGAGTCAGCACGATCAGGGCTCCCCCGGGCCGTCGGTAGTACCAGTACATCCCCGGTCCCTCAACCGTCCCGCCCCCAGTCGCTCGACCCACGCGAGCGCCTCCTCCAGAGGCACTCCCGCCACCGCCGCGGCTTCCACCTCGGCCCCCACCCCTCATGCCGCCACCTCTCCCTCCGCCAGCGCCCCCGCGCCCTCCTCCTCCAGCAGACGGACCTGCCGGCCCGGAGCGCGCACTTCGCGCGGCCGCAGCAGTGCCGCCGCCGCCGGGAGCCTGTTCGGTCACGACGCTGATGGCGCCGAGAGGCCCGATGAAGTGTGGCTGTCCGTACCCGGGCTTGTCCAGGAGGTTCATCGCATTCGCCCCCAGCCGGACGCCCCAGAGCTCTCTCTCAACGGCCCAACCGTGGGTGGCAATGGCACCGGTGAGCAAGGCCAAGCTGATGCAGGTCCACACCGTTTTTCGCATTCAGAGGACCTCCTTACGCCCCCGCGCGAGCACCTTCCCCCTTACCCCCATCGGCCCGGCGGCAGTCTAACACAAAGCCATACCAGTGTCAACGTTGACAACCGCCTCCGCTGCCCTATACTCATTAGACGCAGAATTCGAGCGTGGAGTTCCACCGATTTGGGGAATACTGCATGGGGCGCTGATAGACGATGAAGCTGTCAGGGGTTGGGAGAAGATGAGACGTCAACGCAGAAGACGTGTCGGAGTGCTCAAGGCTGATGGGATCATACCGAGCGACATGCCGCGGTGTTGCACGTGTGGGAAGCCCCTGCTTCGGCTTCCGCCATCGATCACATCGGCCGCTCCCACGCGGGTCTTCCAGTGCGCGGAATGCTTCTACCCCGGAACAGGGCGAACCGGCCAGCGCTCCGGACCTGTCGCCTCGGACACAAATCGATGGTTCGGGGACTTCCGTTCCGACAACTTCGACTGAGCGCACCGCGAGGGCAGTGTGCCAAGGGTCCGCTCTTGGCAGCGGCATTCGAGGGCCATTCGGAACCGCGCTGGTGTGTCGCCTACGCCCTTGCCGAAACCACAGCGCGAGGCTGACTCTCCTGCGCCGCGACGCTCTCTTCGGCCAGCAGCTTGCGTAGCTTGGATATCGCCTTGCTTCGCTGCGCGTACACGCACCCAACCCGCACTTTGCGCCGGCGCGCGATGTCCCGTATGCTCTGGCCCCCCAGGAGCGCGTCCATCACCTGGCGCTCGGCCCGGGTAAGTCGCGGAAGCAGTCTCAGCACGCGCTTGTGCAGGTAAGCTGTGTCGAGACGCTCCAGCAGGTCGTCCTCGAAACGGTGCCCCACCGTTTCGTTCATGTCTTCGAGCGGCACGATCGTCTTCATGTGGAGCGCGGCTTCCCCGCGGTCGTGCAGATACCCGGGAACGCGCACCAGAGAGTACCGATCGCGGAGCCAGTGACGAATGGCCCCGACGCCAGTCTTGACGAGGTAACTGTTGCACTCATACGTCGCTCTGTGTGCCGCAGCTTCCCAAATCGCCGTTTCCGCTTCTTGATACAGGTCTCGGGCGGTCTCTCTATCCACCCCCAACATGCCGATGTAGTTCCAAATCTGGTGTGCTACTGCTGCTTCCATGGCTGCGATGTCTCCTGTGACGGCTGTTGCCGAGATTGAGGCCACCTGACTCAATTGGTCTTCTTCTCCTCACGCCTCCTTTCACACGGTCTCGCCCAACCGGGTTGAGACGCTGGGGCGGCCATAAACACATCCCAGCTTGGGAGTCCTTCCAGGGGAAACAACAGACCGGATCAGGCGAGCGGCCGAAGGCACGCGCGTCTGGCGCGCGATGACACGAAGTGCCATCTCTGCTCCGGAGAGGACGGGATCGTTCGATGAATAGGCTACTACTTTCATCCCGATCTCCTCTAATCAAGGGCGAATATACCACACGACCCCCGAATTGACAAGGGGGTCCATGTCGTGTTTATAACCGTTTCCCTCGCATATCGAAACAGCAACGTCTTGCAGCGCACACCGCTTCAGAGCGCGTGATCGCTCTCAATCACTGCTCTTCTTCTCCCAGCTACACAGTGGCAGATTGGCGGCGCAGTCCACGTCGGGCCCGCTTCCCCCTGAGAGCGCGAACTTATAGGCCCCGGCGGCTGCCACCATTGCGCCGTTGTCGGTGCACAGGTCTGCCTCCGGAAACTCGACGCGGAGGCCGCCTGCCTCCGCCCGTTCAGAGAGCAGCTCCCGCAGTCGCCGATTGCGCGCCACCCCGCCCACAACGACCACGGGAAGATACCCCGTCTCTTCCGCGGCCTGCGCCGCCCGCTCGGCCAGCGACAGCACGATTGACTCCTGATACGCAGCCGCCGCCCGAGACCGGCCTTCCTCGTCCAGGTCCGCCTCCTGCACCATGCGCGCCAAGGCACTCTTCACCCCGCTGAAGCTGAAGTCGAGGGAGTGGGCGATGCGCGCGCGGGGCAATGGCTCCACCCGGCCGGAGTACGAATCCGCCAGCTCTGCCAGCAGCGGGCCCCCCGGATACGGCAGGCCCAGCAGCCGCGCCCCCTTGTCGAACGCCTCCCCCGGCGCGTCGTCCCGCGTCCGGCCCAGCACCTCGTACTCGCCGTGCTCTCTCATCATGACGAGATGCGAATGCCCACCGGAGGCGACGAGATAGACTGCGGGCAGCGGGAGAGCGCGCCCGACGGCCGCCCCATAGATATGGCCCTCCAGGTGATGGACGCCCACCAGCGGCAGATCGCGCGCCGCCGCCAACCCCTTCGCCGCCGCCACGCCGACGACCAGCGATCCGATCAGGCCGGGCCCCACCGTGACCGCGATCGCATCGACATCGTCCCACTGCGCCCCCGCGCGCTGCATCGCCTCCCGGACCACCGGCACGATCATCTCGATGTGCCGCCGAGACGCCACCTCCGGCACGATCCCGCCGAAGTGCGCGTGCAGGTCGTCCTGCGATGCCACCACGCTCGCCAGCAGCTCCACCCCGTCCTCGCTGGGGCCTCGCACGACCGCCGCCGCCGTCTCGTCACAGCTTGTCTCGATCCCCAGTATCAGCACGCATGCCGAATTCGGGGCGGCCGGCGCGCGAACCTGCTCGGCCCCATGGCCCGCCATTGACACAAGCATCCGATCCCGATCCCCAGGACAACGTCCGCTCGGAGCGAATCGCCTGTTAGTTTGGCGATCCAGCACAACCGGAGATCGACTATGGACTTGAACCTCCGCATAGCGGGCGCCGCCGGCCAGGGCGTCGAGACCACCGGCGATCTGCTCGTCGAGACCTTCGCCGGCCAGCAGATCCACTGCTTCTCCACCCAGACCTACCTCTCGCGCATCCGCGGCGGCCTCAACTGGTACGACATCCGGATCGCCGACGGCGAGCTCTTCTCCGGGCGCGAGAAGACCGACCTCCTCGTCGCTCTCACCGGCGAGGCGCGAGACTGGCTCCGCAGCGATCTCACCGACCAGGGCATCATCCTCTACAACGGCCTCGACGGCGACAACGTCATCGCCATCGAGTTCGAGAAGATCGCCAAGGAGGCCGGCGGCTCCGCCATCATGGCCAACACCGTCGCCGCCGGCGCCGCGCTCACCCTCCTCGGCTACGACCTCGCCGGGCTCGAAGCCAACCTCACCGCGCGCTTCGCCAGGAAAGGCGACGACGTCGTCGCGGCCAACCTCGCCTGCGCCCGCAAAGGCGCCGAGCTGGTTCGCGACCACGCCGCCAGGCTTCAGGGGCCCCCGCCCAACGGCGCGCCCACGGCCATCTGCTCCGGCAACGAAGCCGTCGGCCTCGGCGCCGCCACCGCCGGCGTAAAGCTCGCCACCGCCTACCCCATGACCCCCTCCACCGGCGTCATCACCTTCCTGGCGCAGGTCGCCGACCGCTACGGGATCGTCGTCGAGCAGGCCGAAGACGAGATCGCCGCCGTCAACATTGTATGTGGGGCCAATTACGCGGGCGTCCCCGCCATGACCACCACCTCCGGCGGCGGCTTCGCCCTCATGGTCGAGGGGCTCTCTCTCGCCGGCATGCTCGAGCTGCCCCTCCTCATCTTCCTCGGCCAGCGCCCCGGCCCCGCCACCGGCCTCCCCACTCGCACCGCCCAGCAGGACCTTCTCTTCGCCATCCACGCCGGTCACGGCGAGTTCCCCCGCGCCGTCTTCGCCCCCGGCACCCCCCAGCAGTGCTACGACCTCGCCCGCCACGCCCTCCAGATCGCCCACAAGCACCAGAGCCCCGCCCTCCTCATGAGCGACCAGTTCCTCGCCGACATCCGCAAGAACTGCCCCGGGCTCGACACCACCTACCGCCCCATCGACCGGCACATCGTCGAGGACCCGCCCGCCGATTATCTGCGCTATGCCGTCACCGATTCCGGCATCTCCCCCCGGGCCATTCCCGGCGGCCCCGCCTTCGTGCTGGTTGACTCCGACGAGCACGGCGCCGACGGCCACATCACAGACCACCTTCCGACTCGGGTCGAGCAGCAGGACAAGCGGATGCGCAAGCTCGCCGGCCTCCTCGCCGACGCCCTCCCGCCCGAATGGTACGGCCCCGAAGACGCCGGTCACCTGCTGATAGCCTGGGGTTCCACCTACGGCCCCTGCCGCGAGGCCATAGACCTCATCAACGCCCACGGCGGCTCCGCCGCCATGCTCCACTTCACCCAGGTCTGGCCGCTGGACGCCGAGGCCCTGCGCACCACCATCGGAGAGCGCACGAGGATTACCTCAGTGGAGTGCAACCAGACCGGCCAGTTGGCCGCCATCCTTCGCCAGGCCGGGGTTCTGACCCAATGCGAGCTGATGACCAAGTACGACGGCCTGCCGTTTACCGCCGAGGAAATCGCCCGGAGGATCTCACAATGATCGACAAGCCCTTCTTCGACTCAGACGTCGCCTGGTGCCCCGGCTGCGGCAACTACTCCATCCTCAAGACCTTCGACAAGGCGGTGGACGAGGTTGGCCTCGACCGCCACCAGCTCGTCCTCGTCTCCGGGATCGGCCAGGCGGCCAAGCTGCCCCACTACGTCAGCGGCGCCAACGTCTTCAACGGCCTCCACGGCCGCGCCCTCCCCGCTGCCGCCGGCATCAAGCTCGCCAACCACGCCCTCGAAGTCGTCATCACCTCCGGGGATGGAGATATGTACGGCGAAGGCGGCAACCACCTCCTGCACAACCTCCGCCGCAACATCGGCCTCAAGGCCTTCGTCCACAACAACCAGGTCTACGGCCTCACCAAGGGTCAGGCCTCGCCCACCTCCGAACTCGGCTTCACCACCAAGCTCCAGGTGCACGGCGTCGCCAGCCTCCCCTTCAACCCGCTGGCCATCGCCATCGTCGAGCAATGCTCCTTCGTCGCCCGCGCCTTCGCCGGCGACCCCAAGCACCTCCAGGAGATGATGGTGGCCGCCCTCCGGCACACCGGCGGCTTCGCCCTCCTCGACATCCTCCAGCCCTGCCCCACCTACAACAAGCAGAACACCTTCAAGTGGTATCGAGACCGGGTCACCAAGATAGGGGAGGACCACGACCCCCACGACCGCGCCGCCGCCCTCCAGCTCGCCTTCACCTGGGGCGACCACATCCCCATCGGCATCATCTACAAGCACGACCGCCCCACCTTCGAATCGCACCTCCCCGTCCTCCAGAATGGCCCCCTCGTCAGCCAGTACGGCGCACTGTAGGGCGAGCGTGGGCGCCGTGGCGGCTGGTCTCGTGCCCTCCCGACGCAGGGGCGGCGCCCGCCGCGAAGAACATCGCTTCCGGACGCGACCTCGTCAGCCCAGAGCCACACGGCCGCGTCTTCCGGCTGCCGACACAGAAGCAAGGACGGCTACGATCAATGCAACAACCCATTTGGTCCGCACTCGCTCTCGCTGCCTCTCTGCTGCTCACCACCGGCTTCGGCGGATGCGAGGCCTCCTCGCTGCCCAGCAGAACCCAGACGGTGGCGGAACCGCCCTCCGGGAAGCTCTACCACGGCGTCTTCCCCGGCGGCAGCTCCGGGATGGAAGACGACATCACGGCGGCCCAGGTGCTCTCCTATGAGACGGCCGCCGGCAAGCGCGTCGCCTGGGTAGTCTTCTCCCACAACTGGTACCAGGGGACCGCCTTTCCCAAGGAGACGGCGCAGTGGATTCACGAGATGGGCGCGGTCCCCTACATCCGGCTCATGCTGAGAGAGGAAGAAGAGGAGACGCCGAATCGGTTCAGCATCGAAGCCGTTCTGGCGGGACAGCTCGACACCGACATCGAGCGATGGGGGAGGCAGGCGGCGAAGTTTCCGGGGCCTCTCATGGTCGAGTTCGGGACGGAGTGCAATGGGGAGTGGTTCCCCTGGAATGGGCTCCACCACGGCGCAGGCACGCTGGACGGGTTCGGCGACCCGGCGAAGCCGGACGGGCCGGAGCGCTTCGCGGCGGCCTATCGGCATATCGTCGATCTGATCCGGGGGCAGCGAGCGCGAAGCATCACGTGGGTGTTCCACGTGAACGCCGGCGATTGGCCCGAGGCGGCGTGGAACAGGTTCGAGAACTACTATCCGGGCGATGGGTATGTCGATTGGCTCGCCGTGAGCGCCTATGGGCCGCAGGAGCCCACTGAGGACGAGTACGAGACCTTCCGCAAGCAGATGGATGGCGCCTACCCGCGGCTGGAGAGGCTGGCCCCCGGCAAGCCCGTGATCGTGGCGGAGTTCGGATGCACCGCGGGGTGCCCGGTGATTTCGCCGGAGAAGTGGGCTGGAGACGCTCTGAGCGATATTCTCAGGGGGCGGTGGCGGCGGGTGATCGGGTTCTCGTGGTGGGACGAGGAGTGGGAGAACGATGACGACCCGGCACACAACAGCAATATGAAGATCGAGAACACCCCGGCGCTGGCGGCGGTGTTCAAGGAGAAGCTGGCGGCGGCCGGAGACGCGGTCGTGGAGCGGCCGATCATCCGGGGGGTGGGGGAGTAGGCGGCGCGTTGTATATTTGTCCGGCGGCCTGACGGCCGAAGGGCGCAAAAGGGACCTGATCGGCACGGGGGCGGCCTCGCGCGGCACGGGAAACGGCACGAACGGCACGCTTTTCGGCACGAAAAGGTCGTCGTCGGCACGGCCCTCAGCCGGCGGCCGCGGCGGAAGAGGGGAAGAGCGGATTCCATGGGTTGGGAGAGCGAGCGGACGCCAAGCATCCGCTTGTTTTTATTGCAGTCGCTGTATTGATTAGGTGGATTCGGGGAACGCGCGCGGAAGGGGTGCGTCGAAGATGGGGAGCGGGGTCGTGTTCGGATGGGGGTCGCACTCCCCCCGGCGCCCTCCCGCCCGGACTACGGAGGGCGCTCGTGCGGAGTGACGTGCTGCCCCACGTGGCCCTCGATAAGCGCTCGTAGTAAGGTGTGCGCGCCCCCTGTTTGAGGGCGCCGGGGGGAGATAGATGAGCATTGCGATACGGTGAATGCGCTTCGAGGGGGGAGGGATCCGTTCGGCTTCGCCTCAGGACAAGCTCCTCCCCCGACGAGTTGGGTTCCGGGACACAAGTCCCGGAACGCCAATACTCGATTCTTCCCTCTCCCCAACGGCCAAGACATCATGGGAGCGTTCGCGTAAGGGGGGCTAGTAAGGCGGTGGGAGGGGAGGGCGCTTGATGCTACGGGCGCGTGATGCTCAGGCTGTGGATCTGGACCCCGCCGGGCTTGTCCGGAGCGCCGTCGCGGACCCGCACGTAGACCGTACCCGCGTTGATCATCGCCCGGCTAATCGGGATCTCGGCGTGCCCGACATTGGTATAGGTTTCGATGGCGCTCTGCTCGAACTTGTCCCGGGCGCGGAAGACGTCGGTGAACGTGCCAGGCTTGCCCTGGTCATCGGAGGCGTAGCTCACCAGGGAGTCGCCCAGGACCCACACCAGCAGCTTGGCATTCTGATAGTCCGGTTTGAGCGGCAGCCGGTAGATGACCTCGGCCTCGCCGTTGACGAGACGGGAAGATGGCAGCATCTCCGACCCGCGGTCCTCGTAGAGGTAGGGTGCTTCAGCCTCCTCGTTGTTCGTCCGGATGTCGAGCGGATGTCGGGCGCGGTCCTCCCGCATATACATGTCAATCCGGCGATGGATGCGAGCCAAACGCGCTTGCTCTGCGTCGTCGAGCGCGTTGACCTCCACCCTTCGCCATGCCGCATTCTGCCAGCCGCTCGTCGGATCGGCCGGATAGAGAGCGACATAGACGGTACGCGACGGGTTGTCCGTCAGGTAGGGCGTGAGGTCCACCGCGTAGTCCTGCCGGTGCCGGCCTTCGTAGTCCGCCCGGCCGAGAAGCTGGAGCGCGTTCAACTCCTCATGGAAATCCCCCGGCATGCCTCCCGCGTCGCGGGCGACCGCGACCACGAACATGCCCCAGGCGTCGACGATGAAATCCGCGCCGTTTACATCCGGCGGTATCGCGAAGCCGTAGACGATTTTCCGGTCGAGGTAGGCGTCGCGCGCTTGGAATGCCTCGGCCAGGGTGACGCCGGTATTGACGAAGATGCAGGTTTCCTCGGCCTCCGTGCCGGGGATGAAGGAATACAGGGTCCGGCGCGGGGCGGGCGCCGCGACTGACGGGCCGGCCTCTCCCACGGCGTACTCCTGGCCGCGGGAGAGGAATCCCTCCGGCACTCGCGTGGCCTCAACCCAAGCGAAGAAAGCCTCCCCACCGGAGGGATTGTCGAGCAGCACGTAGGCGACGTGGTTCTCGCCGAGGAAGGGCGTCAGGTCGAAGATGAAGTTGCTGTAGTTGGAGGCATCGTCGACGGGGCGCCCCGCGATCGCGACCAGGTCCGCCACTACTTTGAAGGCGCCGGGTTTGCCGTTCACTTGAGGCGCCAGGCTGATCCGCAGGGTATTGGCGCCCGACACAATGAGATCGGCTCGCTTTACGTTCGCGGGAACGGGCAATCGGTAGGTGATGTGGCCCTGGGGCTGAATGCGCCGTATCCGCTGTTGACTGGGGTCTCGGACGAATTGGACCGCCGCCCGGTCCGCCTCCACAATATGCTGACGCTCCTGGGGTGAGTCGTTCGGCTCTATCTGCAGGAAGCGCAGGGTGCTCAGGTCAACGGGCTCACTGTAGGAATACGATGCTTCGGCCTGGCCCCGGGGCGGGACCGAGAGGTTCCAGGTGAAGGCGTCCTGATTCCATTCATCCGGCTGCTGGCTGAACTGGTAGGCAATATCTTCATCCTGGTCGTCATAGCCGTAGTCCCACCACGATCGCAGGTGCTCGGTGACCCGGATGGCGATCTGTTCGGAGCGGCTGTTCTCCACCTGCAGGTTGACCGTCCACTGGTTCAGCCACGTCTTGGGATCGGGCTTGCTGTCCTGGCTGCGGCGAACGACCAGGCCCTGAACGCTGGAGACCGTGGCCCGCGCGGTACCGCCTGGTTGGGTCCAGGAGAGTTGCGCTTTGCCGATGATCGTGCCGCCTTCGGAGACGGTGACGAGCCCCTCCGGCAGGGGCAAGTTGGAGGTGTTCCGGAAGGTGTATTCCGCCCGAGTGCGCTCGGCGCGGGCCGGCTCGTCCTCCTGGCGCCGTCCCGTGTCCCATCGGTACTCCTTGCGCACAGTCACTTCCGTTGCGATGAGAGGGACCTGGCGGGAGCCGCCCTTGGGCACATCAATGCCTGTCAGTTCGGTCACCAGGTGCAGGCCGCCGGTCGCGGAGCTTTCGGATGCCGCCATATCCTCCGTCTCGCGCGAGAACAACCACTGCTCGACCCAGTCGGAGTCCGGGAAGGTCTGACTGGTCTCTCCGCCCACGCGCCCGCTCATCAAGCGCAGGCGCGCGCCGCCCAAGTCGAGCGCGCCGTTGTTGATGCTCGCTTGGACCGCGAGCGCGCCTCGTTCTCCGCTCAGCTTGAGCGTGCAGGCCGGGGTCCAGTGCAGGGAGGTGTCGCGGAACCGCAACTCGACCGGAACCTTGGGCTCGGCGCCCACGACGCGGCTTTCGTAGCGCTGAACTTGGGGAGGAAGCGAGTCGCGCCGGGCCGCGTACACTGGCTCGACGGAAACAGAGAGGCTGGCGCCGCCCTGGGTGGCCTGGACCGAGTCCGGCACGAGGCCCTTGGGCAGATCGGCAGTGTCCTCGGCGCTCTCCAGGACAACAGAGGCCTTCACCTCGGCAGGAGCACCCAGGTAGAGGGTCGCCTCCTGGACGTTGAGTGTCGCGGCGAAAGAGATAGAGTGACCCGCCGCGACGACGAACGCGCAGTACAAGACCATTCGAGCAGTCCGCATGTAGGTGCTCACGGGAGATGCTCTCCTTGAAGCAGTTTTCCTGCCAGGGACTAAGTTCAAGGGCACGAGGCGAGGTCCTGCCTCACGTGACTGTCGGCCGGTAAGGCATCCGCGGATGGATGCGGAGAGGCAGATATCCTGCCCGGCAGAGGGAGGCTAGAGGATCTCCCAGGAGCGCATGATGGCGCGTGGGTTGGCGTGGTCGCGGAGGGCCTGGTCGTAGTGGACGTGGGCGGTGGCGCCGTTGAGGGTGACGGAGCGGCCGACGACGGAGCCGTAGAGCTCGCCGGAGTTGAGGACGATGGCGGCCTGGGGGGCGTAGATGCCGGCGTAGAGAGCGGCGTTCCCGCTGATGGTGATGTTCGCGACGTCTTCCAGGCAGTAGATGGTGAGGTTGGAGGGGATCTTTGAGGTGTTGACGATCCCGTTGCCGCCGATGCGGAGGTCGGGGGTGGAGTCGGTCGTCATGTCGATGTAGAGAGTGACCTGGCCGTTGCAGGTGATCTGGGCGCTGCCGAACAAGTCGAGGTCGGTCATGTGGTAAGTGCCTGCGTTCAGAGTGAGGCTCTGGTTGCTGTCGAGCCAGATGTCACCGAGCTCGATGGCGCCCGGGGGGACGCTGGGGATGCTGGGGAGGAGGTTGGGCACGTCGAGGGCGGCGATGGCGCCGGTTATGATGCCTTTGTTGTTCACGCAGCCGCTGGGGGAGGCGGCACCTGCGCCGACGGTTACATTGCCGTGGACCTCGCCTTGGGGGAGGATCGTAACGGCATCGGCGGCGGTGGAGTTGGTGCCGATGTCCGCCTTGGCGCCGACGTTCGATCCGCCGTAAGTCCCGTCGTCGGAGGTGTAGCTATCGGCTTTGACGGTGACGGTGCCGTTGCCGACGGTGACACGCTGGTCGCCGAAGACGGCGTAGGCGAAGTAGCGGGGATCCTTATGGGTGATCATGCGGATGGTGCAGGGGTTGCGCTGGCCGCCGTTGGGGCCGGGGAGATGGGATGAGGCGATGATGTAGAGCCTCTCGGTGAAGACCCCGCGCTGGGATGGGGGCGGGGTGACGGCGATGTCGAGGGTGCCGCCGGCGAGGTCGAGGTCTGAGTCACCGGCATAGGTGAGCCAGCCATTGGGCTGGTTGAGCGACCAGAGGGCTTTGTGGACGCCGGCCTCGGCGAGCTGGAAGGACTTGGCCGAGCGGTTTTCGGACGAGGCCTGAGCGACGGCCGCCATGGAACGCTCGATGAGGGAGGCGCCGAGCCCGAAAAGCACGACGAGGATGACCAGGGCGAGCAGGAAGATGGAGCCGTGCTCGCCGGGCCGGTGCCGGCAGTGACGCGAACCGTTCATTGCATCTCACCCCGTCTGCCGAAGGGTCATGCCCCTGCCAGGCGCGCGGCGCCTGGGGCATCTGGCGGCTCGGGGTGAGACTCAGTGTGAAACGCCCTCGTCCTTCGGTGTTGTCTGTGGCGCGGCCCTCCACGCCCTCTCCGGGAGCGTGCTAGCCTTAATAAGCCACTGCCATACTTGTTCCACAGTTTCCCGCGAAATAGTGTGGGAGGTTGGCTGCGCCGCGAGGGGGGAGCGACGCAGCCGGGGATTAGAACACCTCCCACGAACGGATGGCGGCGTGAGGTTCGGTATCCTCGCTGAGCCTGTCGTCGTAGTAGACGGTGCAGTCTGCGCCGTTGATCTTGACGGACTGCCCGATGAGGGAGCCGTAGACGTCGCCCGCGTTGAGGTCGATGTTGGCGCGGGGGGCGTAGATGGCGCCGTAGAGGACGCCGTTGCCGCCGACCGCGAGATTGACGACGTTGTCGAGGCAGTAGATGAGGAGGTTGGAGGGGAGCTGCGAGGTGTTGGCGATTCCCTGGCCTCCGATATTCGGCTTGATGACCTTGGCGATTCCCTCTGAGCCGAGGTAGACCTCGACTTTGCCGTTGCACTGGATCTTGGCGCTGCCTCCCATCGACAGGTCGGTCATGTGGTAGACGCCTTCGTTGAGGGTGAGGGTGCCGCCGCTGAGCTTGACGGCGCCGAGCTCGATGGCGCCCTCGGGGACGCCGGGGACGGGGAGCATGATCTTCGGGGAGTCGAGGGCGGAGATGGCGCCCGTGATGACTCCCTTGTTGTCGACGCAGAGATTGGGGGCGGTCGCGCCAAGGCCGACGACGACGTTGCCGTTGACCTCACCCTCAGGCCCGACCGCCACCGCATCCGAGCTGGTTCCGTTGGTGCCGACGTCGGATACGTCGCCCTCGTTCCAGACGTCTACGTCTCCGTTGCCGACTTCGACCTGCTTGTCGCCGAAGATGGCGAAGTCGAAGTAGTCGGGCTCCCAGTAGCTGACGACGCGGAGTGTCTGGGGGCAGCGCTGGGTTCCGTTCGCGCCAGGGCCCCAACCCGTGGAGAGGAGGGTGACCCGGGGGGATCCCGCGCGGTCGGCCGGGAGGGGGAGAACGGTCACGGTGACGAAGCCGCCGGGGAGGGCGGTGGCGGCTTCGCCCGTGTATGTGAGCCAGCCATTGGGCTCGCTGAGGGCCCAGATGGCGGC
>Ga0307378_10003680_pt1 | contig 22283 bp, 23 predicted proteins | sample UN1MG_FD_202238 | JGI IMG/M metagenome (GOLD analysis project Ga0307378, IMG submission 202238) | Soil microbial communities from Risofladan, Vaasa, Finland - UN-1 | ecosystem: Environmental > Terrestrial > Soil > Coastal area > Acid sulfate soil | place: Finland: Risofladan, Vaasa | collected...
CTGTGAAGTCATATTTGTTTATAGCCAGGTTTACCAATTCGTTGAAATGTGGGTCTGTAAAGTGGATAATTCCTGCCGCCATATCGTTATACGCATTATGCTCGATAGTGAACTCTGCCAAGTTATACTTTTCCAATAATTTGATGAGTTCCTGATTATAGTCCGAAACGCTATTATCTATCCTGGCATAATCTCTGAATGATTTTCTTTCTATCCTATTAGAGTCTTCAAATCTTTGTTTCTGCTTTGCTAATCTTATATTTTCTCTCAGCAAGTCTAAATCTATATCAGGAAACTGGTCTAAAACTTTCTTATCCGTAAATGTAGTTTGGCAGTCCTTGCAGAAGAACTGTTGAGCTTTCGTTATTTCCCCCTGTGTTAATCTTTTATACCCTGAATAAATCCAATTCCCCGAATTACATTCTGGACATTTTATATCTAACAATTTATATTTCCCCCTTTATATATCTATTTGTAAACATTATACTCCTATTTTACCTAAAAGTCAAACTTATTTTTTTCAACCAAAGAAGAGCCTTTTCTAAAGTTAAGAAATATTTGTATCTACCATCTTTCTGTCTTACCCAGGAAGCAGAAGGATATGGCTCGACTACATCAACGTGAATAAAATAATTATAAGGATATATTCCTATTCTATTAAAACCAACCTCTTTTGCTATTCTTGCCAAGGTAAAAATATCCATACCTTTTACAGATATATCTACTGCTTTACCATATAGATGTGGGGAATCCGCATAACCACCTATCTGCTTATTATATACTGGACACCTTAACCCGCCCCCACTGGAAATGATAATAGGAAGATTTATCTTATCTCTTAATGCCTGTAATAGAAATATTAATCTGGGGTCAAGTGGTCTGTTTTTACCACAATGTGGACAGGCGATTTCAATATATTTAAAATTCTTGGCGAAATAAATACTCACTTTCTCTCCATAAACTCTACTATTTTATCAGATAGATTGTTTACCGCTTTCTCTATCCTCTCACCTGATTCTGTATCTTTCTTCGTAGCTTCCGTATTGGCTTTTAATGCAGTCGTCAAATGATTGCTTATATTATCATCTAATTTGTCTATTTGTTTGCAAAGTTTAGGCAAGACAGCTAAAAGAAATATACATAAAGCCGCTGGGAATCCCCAATTAGCAAAAATTTTAATTACTTCTAACATTATTCTTCTCCTTAATATAATCTTTTAACTATTAAGAAAGTCAAGTCTATCCCTTTAAGCAACTGTGCATTTGCTCCTGAGGTTTGGTAAGTGTATAACTCTAAATAATCATTTACTGCTAAATAACCTACTCCTACGACTGTAAGGTTAAAGCCATTTGTCCCACTATTACCTACACTCGTAGCCTGGTAAGAAGTTCCATTTTTATAGACCAAACTTTTATATTGTATAAGGTCTACACTCGGATAATAGTAGCATTGACCTATGAATAGATAATATCCTGCAACTTGTGCTGTAAATCTGTAATTTGTAGTTTTATCAAATTCTGCTAATATATCGAACTCTTCTTCATCTAAGACGACTTTAGTAAAAGTATTATTCGCGATGGTTTGGTCTGCGGCAGACTTATAACCTTTTGCACCTGAGGCAAAGCCATTTGCAGACGCAAACATTAAAGCACCTGAGCCAACTTCATCAGAGATTACTCCTCTAAGTTCTTCTGAAGTGGTTGCGGCGAAGACTGATAATTTATCTGCTTTCTTAGCAATGGTTGCCTCAAAGGTGGCGTCTAAATCTGTATCGGTGTTTTGTGAATGGTCTAAAGTGTTTGCGTGTTTTTTGGTTACTGCGTCTTTCACATCTGCAACTACGACTTCATTTGCTCCACCAGTATCTAATCCCTGGTCAGTTCCCTGTGTATGCTTTGCGTCTTTATTAGCTTTTATCTGTGCGTCTGCCACATCTAAACAGTCATTGACTAAAGTCGCTTTATCTGCTCCTTTGTCACCATAAAATAATTTGTAGAAGAAATTATTCGTAGTTTTTTCTCCCATTTTTATCACCTCTTATGTATAAACATTTTTTCTTTTTATGAATTATATAATGGCATTTTCCACATAAAGTAATTCCATTATTGATATTCCACAATTCTTCACAACTTAAAGCTTCTTCTAAAGTAGTTATTTCATAAAATTGTATTATTTTAGTAAAACTTTTAATATGATGAGCATTTAAATTATGTCCTCTATTATCACCACAAATTTGGCAAGTAAATTTATCACGAACATAAATATCATCTCTCCATTGACGATAATTAAAATTGCTTCTAATTAAATTTTCTAAAGAAGCAATTCCGCCTTTCCAATTAGGATTTTTTGCTCCAGAATAATGTTGCCCATAAAAATAATTATTCTCCCCTCTCATACTTTGTCTTTTTTCTTCTGAAACCACTCTACCTTTAAGGGATTTACTTAATTTTCTTCTCGTCTCTTTTGAAGGATGTATATCTTTATGAGATTCACTTATTTTTCTTTTGGTTTCTTTGGATAAATGTTTGCCATAATTAAAATGGTTTTTACCACTAATATTTTGTTTATGCTCTTCAGTTCTTATATAAATCCCACTTGGCATATATCACTCCTTATTTATCTACTTTTGTATAAGTTGATACTTCTTTATCTATTTTGGTGTGGATATCCCCAGTAAGCCAACCATATAAAAGATAACCACACACAAGCCAACCGAAATCACTTTTGTCTATTTTATTATAAGTTGAAATATCTTTCGTTATTTTAGTATATGTAGCCATATCTTCACCTTAATACTTTTTGAGGTACTTGGAGTACTTGTCAGATTGACCATATTTTCCCTTTAAATATTTTGAATACTTGTCGCCCTCATAAGATTTGACATAGGGTTTTTTCTTCTTTGGCTCTTCATTCTTTAAGTCCAATATGTATTTGCTGAATAAAAGCTGTCTTACATCTTTATCTCTTATTGCCTGAGCTACCTGAACTCCATAAGGAGTAGGTAAACCTACTACCTGTCCAACACCTTTAGCAAAGTGTTCACAGAATTTTTGTATATCTTCTGGTGTTATATCCCTATCAGGGTCAAGCCATTTAGCTACTTTGGCTAAGCAAAATTCAACTTCTCTTAATGTTCCGAATATGGGAGATTCCTGAAGGTCATAGGCTTCATCAATTAACCACCCATACATTGACCTTAACATTGAGCCAAATACCAATATATCATTAGCCGCACCAAGGATAAAGGCTCTTAATTGATGTGCCTTAATCCACTTTCCACCGTCTCCAATAAATTGGAATATCATAGGAAGTATAGCCCAGGCTAAAACTATATTAGAAGCCGCTTTTGCTCTTGACCCTCTACCTGCTCTAAAATTCCTGGCATTATCAGCTATAAGTCTAAAATATTTATTCGGTTGATTTTGAAACATAGTAAACAGTTTAAGTAAAGAGCCACCACGTTGTCCTGTGGCTAATGATTCTACTGAGAATGATGGCTGTGTTCTTTCTGTAACAATGGTTGCCTGTATCATAGCGTCCTCTATATTTTTCGCATTGTAAGTCTGTCCCTTTGTTTCTGAATAGAATTTAGCCCACATTCCCTGCATAACTGCGAACTTATCACCTGCTCTTACCAGACCCATCATTAAATCGCCGACCTTATGAGAATTAGCCATTAAATGGACATAGTCCTGTTGCATAGCTCCGTGTATATCTCGTTCAAAACCTGCTCCGAATCTCTCCCTTGCATAAGGTGAGTGTTCGATTAGATACCTATAATTTTTAATAGGATTCTTCCAGAAATTAGAGATTCCATTAAAGAAGTCTGCTGTTGGCATTGCAGTCATATAAGCTAACACTGAAGGAATCTGCTTTATCCCTATATGAGGTTTAGCCAATATAGCTCTGGTGAAGTGAAATCTTATTGTATCCACATTCTTCATTATCTTCGATTTGTCTACTCCATCTCTCGTCATATCGTCCAGGAAACCATTGACTTTTCTTAATATATCATTTCCATAAAGTTCTCCTATAACTGACCTGACCCTCTTATCTCCGAATATACTTCTCAGGTCTTGAAGAGGTTTAGCCCAGTTTATAAAATGCTCCATTTGCATTACATAATTCATTAATCCGCCTGTAAGGTCATTGTATTGCAGAGAAGCCTTTGATTTACTTCTTGCCTTCAAGGAAGGATTTAGTATAGAAGCATACCGAAAAGCGTCTTGTGCCATCAAAGAGGCTTCTGTTATATCTATATCTACGTCCCTTCTTATCGTACCACTATAATTAGGATTATGTGGAAAATGTATTCCATACATCTCTTCAAAAATGGGATTAATTCTTTCCCACATATACTCATAGATTTCTTTTATTCCTTTAAGATAAGCCATTTCTTTCGAAGTAACTGACTTTCTTAATGCTTCTTCAATCTCTTCCGTGTAAAGCATACCGTCAGTAAAAGTGGGCTCTAAAGATGGGTCATCTAACTGCATAACCTTTTTCAAAATCTGTTCCTTACTAAGGACTAAATGCACCAAGCTCCCTTCGGAATTTTGAAATTCTCCCAGGTCAATTTCTTCTCTTAATTTACGACAGACTTTCATTATTTCTTTCTTACTGGTAGATTCAAAAGCCTCAGCAAATTTAAACTGTATCATAGCCAGTACATCTTCCAGTTTACGCATATTTTCCACTCGTGCATAATGTACATTATCACCTATCTTAGACAATCCACTTTGATAAGGTTTAGATTTTTTATCAAAGAATGAGAGCTTATCGAGTAAATTATCCCAACCGAACTGCCAGTTTACAATGCCATCTATAGCCTTTCTTATCTTACCCCACTCTTTTGTTTTAGGTAAGGTCTTATAACTGGAATCTAATTTAGCTTTACCAGTCTCTTCATCTATTTCCACTTTTTTGCCTGTTATTGTTTCTATAGATTTAATGATATCTTGCTCGTGCCTTGCCCTATTTTTTTCTGCCTGTATACTCCTGATAGTCTTACCCAGGGTCTTTAAACTTTTTATATTTTCAAGTGTTAATTGAAGATTCTCCAAGTCCATCTCATTTATCCCTACCATATTCAGGAGTTCATTCTCTTCTGCTATATCAATAGCTTCGCCTTTATTGAAAGCCTCAATATTCTTATATATTTTATCTAATGCTTCTACTCTATTGCCCTTTATATTAGCCCTAATGAAGTCTAATTTATCCTGAATCTCAGGTGTAAACCGACCTTTGAGCATACCACTCTTAGTTTTCTTAGGCTCTATTTTCTTAGCTGTCAGTTCACTGATAATCTTTTTTATATATCCTCGTTTATAATAGTCTACAGTATATTGGTCTATCTTTTCCATTGCCTGTTCTAAGGATTTATCACCAGTTACATTCTTGACGGTAGTTACCATTTTATTTTGAATAGCAAAAGGCATATTCTTCTTAATATATGCGACCAGTTCTTTCTTAAATTCTTTTCTCTTTTCAGCATTACCCTTGATGGTTTTAATTATACCTTTGAGTCTATTAATTTCTTTTTGTGCGTCTTTGAATTTTTCTTCAAAACTCTTTTTAGGCTCTCCTTCTGGCTCTTCTGCTGTCTTCTTTGGTGGTACAGGTGGTTTTATTGGTGGAATTTCTGCCTTTTCCTCAAAAGTAGTATCCAGGGCTTCCATTCCAAACTGTCTGAACTTCTTATAGGCTTCGATATGTACCTTAGGATTCTTATGAAAAGACTTCTCGATTATGTTCTCGATTACGTCTATATCCTTCACGTTTGCCATTTCCTGACCGATGATACTATCTGCATAAGCGGCGAAATTATATAGATTAATGTGAGATATTATATCCTTATTTTTTTCTAAGAAATCTAAGGTATTCTGATAACTCTCTTTTGTCTCTTCAAGATTATTTACTAATTTTAATTCTTCTTTATTTACCCCTTTTTTAATAATGGCGTCTGCCATCTTCTGAGTCCAACTTCCACCAACGATAATATTAGGAATGAACTTTATATTATTTTGTCTTAACCAATCTACTGCATTGTCTATAGTCTTAGTGAGAGCAGGTTTTCTAAAGGCTTTTTGAATAACATCATTATAAGATTCTACTCCAAGTTCGATATATCTAATCCCTGATTTTTTTAAATAATCCGCAGGGAATTTTACCTTATTCATTTCCGAAGCTGTGGTTTGTATAATAAAGCCATCAAACTCTGGCATTTTCTCTTTTATTTTATTATATATCTCAGGAAGAGTTTTATAATTCTTCTCCTGTCCAAATGTCTTATCATCGAGATAAATCAAGGGACTTTTTAAGTCAACTATAGCGTCAACCTGTTGGTCTATCTCTCCCTGTGTAAGAGCCTGGGTCTTACCGTGTGGCGTTACATCACAGAATATACATTGATATTTGCAACCTATACTAAGGCATATTCTGCCTACTACAGGACTATCTTTAAATAAGGAATAGTCATACCCAGGTATATATTTCTTCCCCTGTGCTTCAACCAGGGATTTTATATCCTTATGTACATTTACATTCTTACCAAAATACTCTTGTGGGTTGACAATATAACCACCTATATCAATAGAGACTGCCTTAGGAATGACGCTTATCAAGTCTTTTATCATAGCCTTATTGACGTCCATCGCAGAAAAAGCTACGGAGTTATACTCAGAACTTTTCAGAAATTCCTTAGCCTGTTCTACGTCTCTGACTACCAAGGTTTCTGTATCTTTACCAAAATTTTTAGTTACCTGAGCAATCCAGGGTGGTACTTCCCAGAAGTCTGCTAATCTATCATAGCCTTTTCTGACTCCACTATATAATTTATCATAAAATTCTTTACCTATATCCTGTCCAGTCTGCAATAAATCTGTGCTAAATTGAACAGTTAATACCTTACCTTTGGTCTTAGGAGAGTCCACTTGATTAACACGAACATTAATTTTCTTTCCCTTGGTCTGTTTCTGACCTTCTTCATAGGTCTTACTTATTACTGTAACTTTAGGAGCAATCTTTTGAATATCTACTCTCTTATTCTCTTTAAAATCCCATATAGCTTTCTGATTATATTTCTCACCGAGCTTCAATGCTTCTTCTAAGGTATCTACGGTCTGGCTTACATCAAAATAGGTCTTATCGGTCTTCTCATCATACCACATACCAAAATGATTTTCTGGCTTCTTCAATAACTCCATATTGCTCTCAATCAAGAGTTTCATCTGGTCTAACATTCTTGGGTGAACTTTATTTCCAGAAATAGACGTTTCTAATTCAGGGTTGACTGAAACTGCAAATCCTTCTTTTGCTTTTATTTCTCCTTTGTCGAGATTATAAGTAACTCCTTTATTTTTCTCAAATAATGTTTGTACTTCATCAACTATCTTACCAATTTCTTTTGGTGCTTTAGCCTCTGCCTTCTCAGGATAGAAAGCAACGACTTCGTCTCCTTTTGCAATAATATCTCTGGCTATAACACCATCATAGCCCTTTTTCTCCAAATATTCTCTGGCAGTTACAGCGGCTATTTCATTTGCTTCTTGTCGAGTTTTACCTTCCTTTAATGCTTTATCTCTTGCGGGTCTGGTAGTTTCATTCCAAAATTCATCAGCCTTCTCTTGGCTATCAATAATAAAGGGATTATCAAGTGTGATTTTTGAGGTAGCTACCTTTCCATAAGTCTCAGCATATTCCTCATTGGTACTATAGTAAGTACCTTTACCAAATAGACCTTCATCTGTTGGAGCTACTCCTTTTTTAGTACCTCTGTAGACTTCGGCAGTATAGGGTTTAGGCTCTACCCTGTACTTATCCACGTTCTGTAAGACTAAATAACCACCGTCTGGGTCATAAGCCATTATAAGACTATCTTTAGTTAATGGAAATCTCTCTCCTTCCCCATACTCGTCTGCCTCTTTTTTAGTTTTCGTAACCCATACCAAATCTACCCCAGGTACTTTGGATAAATCTATATTTACTTTTTTAGCTACTTCTTCAGCGTTCTCTCTAATATGTTCATTTCCGAACTCATCTGCTTCATAATCAATCGTTTCTTTGGCAGTTTCTCCCCTGGTTGTACCAGTCTCTGCTCTCCAAGCCTTACCTTCAAATATATCTCCTGGCTCTTGTGCTTTTACCTTATAGGCAAACGCCTCTGCTTCAGGCTCTTTTTCCATAAAACCTAAATCTTCAAATGTCTGTTTCATACCATCTTTTATACTCTGTTTGTTCTCTATTATATTACCTAATATCTTTTGTACTCTTTGAGATATCATATAAGAGCCTTGGACTCCACCACCAAGACCAGCAAGTAAACCTACCATCGGCAATACTTCAAGTCCTTGCTTTAATGATTCTTTACCCAATGCCTTTGGACTCATATCTACATCGAATCCCAACATTTTCTCGGCAGGGGTTTGTATCCAGGGCATTGTAGCCTCTTGTCTAAATTCACTGAAAATCGTTTTAGCAAGTGTCCCAGCTTTTCCACCATATATCTCAAATAATGTTTTAGCTCCTCTTTCCATAGCTGTTTGTACTGGTTTTTTAACCAATGCTGACATACCTAAGAAAAATTCTAATTCCGAAGCACCTTCTGCAAAACCAAGTGCGGCGGAAGCTGTTAATCTTTTCCAATAAGGTAGTTCTATCCCTAATGCCTCAGCCTTCTCTTCGATGTCATTAGCATAATTACCAAAAGCCATTGTCATAAATGGGGTCATTCTACCTAATTGAGCAAGAGTCTCAGCCCACGGTGCGGCATAGATAGCGTTCATTCCTGTCATAGCCGGAGAAATACCACCAGTCAAAGCACCAGTTATCAATACAGGTATAGCAGGAACTATTGCCTTACCAATTAAGTTCTGTAACTTATCCCTACTCTGTGTTTTCATCATTGCTTCATCTGCTCTTTTAACAGAAGCTTCCGAAATCTCTCCAACTTTTTCAGTTAGTGAGGGAACATCATAGGGATTGAATCCGTGTTTTTCTTCAAATGCTTTTACTTTTTCTGGGCTAACAAGAACAAGTTCTCCCATAGCGTCATCGAGAAGAGCAAAACCTTCATCAACCATTGCAAATGCTTTAGTAAAACCTGCCTGGGTATAATTAGCACCAGCTATCGCCCAGTTTTTTAAGTTATCTCCCCAGGTGGGATTCTCCTTCTCACCTGTACGATAGGTCTTATCTTTTAATCGTTGGGCTATTCCTTCTGTGGTAAATTGATTATCTATATTGACAGGCTCTAAGTCTTTTTTTTTCTCAGGTGGTTTTTCATTTTGAGCAGTAGCCCACTTATTGTATATTCCCACGTCCTTATCGTAACTTTCCCTGACTAAATCGTATTCTTCTTTAATCTTTTTTTGTTGTGCAGTATTGGCTTTTATTTTATCCACTAAGCCATTGTATATATCTTTGGTTTTGTTTAAATCATTGTTTAATTTAAACTTCATTTCATCAGGAGCTTCAGCTAATTGTACTTCCAGGTCATCAAGTTGTTTTCCATAATCCTGCCAATTTATATAATCTTCGGAGATAGTGTCATCTAACAACTGAAAATTATCTTCAAACTTCAATATGATATTCTGCTTCTGATTCATCTCTTCAGTCGAAGGTGCTTTTAAATAGGTATTGAAATTTACAGGTTTATAACCTTTTTCTTCTTCTGGATTCTTTTTTAAAATATATTTATCAAATATCCCCAATTATTTGCTCACTTCCTTTAAGCATAAAATGCACTTGACACTTTTTTATTAAATCCTGATTTAGATGTCTTACCCTGATTAATCATTTTCCTGATTTTTTCTATATCCACACCTTGTTCTCTACTGAGTTCATCTAAATTATAATCTTCAGGTTTTAAACCGCTTCTTTGCAATTCATTATAAAATTCCTGAGTAGCGTCAGTCTCACTCTGCCAATTCCAGGGAGTACCCTTGTCATTAACGACAGGCTTATATCCGCCTTTTTCTCCTGTACCCCAGGTGTTCTTGGTATATTTCCCTGCTTCTTCTGGGCTCAAGAATTTCTTAGGAAGTACCTCTCCTGTTTCCTCAAAATACTTCTTAGCATATTTCTCATAATCTTTGTAATAATCTGCATAAGCCTCTTCATCTTTTATGAAACCCTTTTCATCTATGTATTCTTCTCCCATCATTATTGCAGGGAACTTATCATAGGCTATCTTTGCCTGGTCTGCTTTTGTGGGTAAATCAACATTGGTAAGGTCGTATCTTAAACTTGCATTGTGCATAATCGTATCATAATCATTACCAGGATTGGATAAATCTTCGGAAAGACTCATAATAGTTTCGTGAGTAGGGATTAATTTATTAGCTTCTTTTGTCTCATCAGCTTTCTTTTTCCAAGTCCGTGTACCTGTAGAACTTTGGGTAGATAATTCAAAATCTGGATTTTCCTGTTTAAATTTTTCTTCATCAAATGGTGTCCCTTCGGGATTTTTTGCTTTCCAATAATCTTCAATCCCTTTTCCAGGATTTTCACTAAGCCACTGTTTCCATTCTGAAGTAGGCTCTTTGACTATTTCCTCAGGGAAGAATATATCTCTTACTTCTTTACTGAGACCAACATTCTCACCTAAAGTTTCCCTGGGGTCTTTAGTCAATTCAGATATTCCAGACCCCAATATCTTTGATAACATATTTTCTGCTAAAGGCGACCAATTATTTTTGAAATCTTTAAATATCATATCGGTCATTTCTGCAAAGGGAATATTTCCTGTAAGCGGTAATCCACTTATGGCATTAAAAATGGTATTTACATCAGGTTGGTCTATACCTGTTCCTTCCTTACCACCCATCATTTTCCTTTTCTCTTCTAATTTAGCCGCCAAGTCTTTACTAAATTGTTCTAATCCTGGCGGAGCAGTAATGGCTTCTGGAACTTCCATCAATGCTTTTTCTTCTTCTTCCACCTCTGCCGCAGGAGCAGATTGTGGTAAACCACCAATTAAACGTGGCATTTTTTCTTTTTGATATTTATTTGCTTGAATCTTTTTATATAAATCATATACTTGACTTGCAACAGATAAAGCACCACTTAATTGTCCTAATTCATTTTTATTCGGTCTTTGTATTACTTCGAGTGGCATATTACTTACCCCCCATTCCTCTCATTATATCGGTTATCTGCGTCTTCATTTTCTCAATATCAAGTTCTCCATTATCGCCCATAAGCCATTGAGGCATTAAGTTCTGAGCAATACCTGCTTGTGCAGTAAAAGGGAATAATTCCTGAGCATATTTATTTTGAGATTTTTGCTGAGCTTGATTAAAAGCCGCTGTATACTGTTGGTTTTGTATATCTCTTGGTATAGCACCCACAGTCGCACCAAGGTTTATTCGATTAGCCGCACCTGCTTCTCCAAATTCTGCGTATCCTAAAGCCTGACCAACTGCTGAGGTTTTTCTATCTCTTTCTTTTTCATAAAGACCACCCAACATCGTAGTACGTTCTGCTTCTTTAGCTGTTTGATATTTCCTTTCTTCACTTGCTACACCAGTAGAAAATAGACCACCACCTAATTGACCTCTACGTCTAATATCAGCTACTCCTTCTTCCTGCTCCATTTTGGATTGTTCTCTAAAACCTGACCAGAAATCAGACGTTCTTGGGTCATAAAATTCTCCACCTAAGGTCTTCTGAATTTCGCCCATACCTGCTTTGTAAGCCTCTCCCTCAGTAGCACTGCCACCGAGAAATTTTGCTAATAGACTCTGAACAGTCTGCTCATTTGCTCCCAGACCTGCAACACCTTGTGCCGCAGGAGTCGTTTGTAAGGGTGCTTTCTGCTCCATTAATTGTTTGAAGAAACTTATAGGGTCTCCTGCTCCTGGGATTTCTAATAATTCGACACCTTCAGGGAGTTTCTTTTTTGCTGTGTTAGTCCAACTTAATTTCATTTATATCACTTCCTTTTCAAGGATTTTCGCTATCTCATAAGTTCCAGAGAGCTTATTCATAGCTAAATATCCTCTGTTCATTCTCATCTGAATCCTCTTAATCCCCCTGATTTGACAAGTCTCCACTATCTCTTTCTCATACTTTTCTCTTAAATACCTACAATGTGGATTAATCCAAGCAAAGTCAATCCACAAGTATTCACCCATTCTGTCTATATGTCGAGAAACTACCATACAACCATTCATCTTTTTATCTTCCCCAAAACTAACCAATACCATTCCCGATTTGTTCGTGATATAAACTCCCAATCTTATTATAAATTCTGATTTTAATAAATCATTATTCTTAATTTCGTCTGTCTTAGCCACGACTTGTTCCAAAACTGAGTACTTGCTTGTGTAGTAAATACAATTCGATTTTATCTCATTCTCTAACATAATTTATTCACTCCCCCTTATATATTTTATCGCTTTCTTCATTATTTCTGGATTATCATTAAAGTTTCCAAGTCCAAAGTTACATTTTTTACAAAGTAGACCCCTTATTTCTCCAGTTATGTGGTCGTGGTCTACAAATGCTTCAGATGGGTTAGAAAAAAACTCTCCGCAAATAGCACATCTTCCTTCTTGATTATCCCACATCTTTAACCAATTTTCGTGAGACAAACCATAATAGTGTTTTAGCCTTATCGCTTTCATTTTGTCTGGATTATTTTTTTGCCATTGTTTCGTCCACTCTTTTATTTTTTCTCCATTTTTCTTATAGTCTTGTCTTCTATTTTTATTTAATCTTTCAGAATTATCCTTATAGTATTGTTTTCTATGTTGTTTAATATGTTCTTCATTGTCCTTGTAATATTGTTTGATATATTCAGGATTATCTTTTCGCCATTGTTTTATATATTGTTTCATATATGTTTTTCGGTTAAATCCCATATTGTCTCCTATATCCCATGAGCAGTTAATCTTTCTTCGTGTCCCGTAAGGTCTCCGCAAGTAGTTTTATTAATTCTTTGTATAGCATTCAGCATTTGCTGAAAAACCCTTTTCGTCTCAGGGTCTCTTATGTTATCTGCTTTTGGTAATAATAATTTTTTTGATGTTTTAAGTCCCATTATCGTAAATCCTCTGGTAAATATTCAAAAAGTATACCCAAACATCTAAAGAAGTTTTGAGCTGATATTTTGAATAAGAAATGTTTTGCACGGATATCAGGTGCAAGATGTGGTATTACAATGTCCGCTGTACCTGTCAATGATACAGTTCCTACTGTCTGCCAATCTGCCTCATTATCTCTCTTGACTTCTATGGTAGCTGTCCCTGAACTCTCACTCCTAAAGTATAAATGTAGGTCTAAAATCCTTTTGTAATAAGCAAGACCTTGTTTATTGGTTAAATCCGTACTAATTACAAAATAAGCTGTATATGGGTATCCATCATCTGTCTCAGATTTCATTAATTGAAAACTATATCCTGCTAAATCTGCGGCAATAAATAAGTTAGTACCTGTAGGAATAACACCACTTGCCGCAGTTTGAAATTGTATCCATTCGCCATAACCAGTTCCTATACTATTCGTAGCATAGGCTCTAATCCAATAAGCGGTATTAGCTGTAAGACCAGTTAAACCTTTAGTAAAAGCTCCTAAACCGAAAGACCCCGAATCACTTGCTGACCAGGTATCGGTTTTAGTCAATCCATATTTAAAACCTCTTACTGTCGAATTTTCTCCACCTGAAGCAGTGATAGTACCGTGAGCTATCGCTGTAGTAGTAAGTCTATCAGTCGTGTCTTGTGTGGTAACTGTTGGTGCTACTTTATCAGTGGTAAAATCAACTTCTGCACCATAACTATAACCTGATGTATTATAAGCATACGCCTTGACATAATATTTAACCCCTGGGGATAAACCAGTAATAGGTCTGGTGAAAGCACCAGTTCCAAAACTACCTACTTCCTCTGACTTATTATCTGCTACTGTCGGACTTCCTGTAGTATTCCAGCATATTCCACGTTTAGTAGGATTTTCTCCACCTGTATGAGTTATATTCCCATTACCTGTAGCAGTGATAGATAATATGTCTGTAACTGCCTGTGTGGTAACTGTTGGAGCTATAGTCGTACCAGTACCATAAAGACTTATAGTACAGTCTGCAACGAATTCAAATGTAGTATCAGTACAAGGTATACCATCTGCATTTAATTTCCAAACACCTACCTCTCCCTGACCTATACCAGTTAATTCTATCTCACCAGACGTATAGTGCATACCAAGGAAATCTCCTACTTCAACGGTAAGATTTACTGTATGTTCAGAATAACCTGTCGGTATAGTTCCTATTGCAACGGTATCACGAGTAGAAAATACATTAGCCGCCCCCTGGTAAAAAGTAGCAAATTCAACACCATACATCGCCGAGTGAGCATATACATATATTTTTGTTAATTTCCCACTATAATTAGCAGGATTACCTTTTACTATACGAGTCCAATTACCAGAAGTCCAATATAAAGGTCTGTCTATCGCAGAACTACCGATATCTATATTTGAAGGCATAATTCTCTCCTTTTATGCTTCTTTGTAACTTCCAAAGGCGGAGACTGCTAAATCGAGCTCACCCCAGTTGCTTAAATCTTTTACTGTTATTACTTTATTAGGTTGAGGGGTAATATATGGTATACTCCACCATACTTCACCAGTCTCTTCTATGTATATTCCATAAACTAAATAAGCTACAGATGGCTCTATTAATTTAACTACTGGGTCAATATCTTTAGATATTTCTCCTGCTTCCATCTCTCTTATTGAAAGGTCATTCGCCAACCAATAAACTCTTCCGTCAGCGTCCTCTACGATAGAATGATTTGATAGACAACCTATATTACCAGGTAACGTAACCCAATGCCAAATATCGGAAGATTCAACTAATGTTTGTGCTATTCTTTTCTTTTCTTTAAAAATAATTAAAGTACCATCATATATTTTGAATCCAACTATTCTATCTTCGCCTTCAGTTTCACAACCACCTGACCCTGCCGATTTCCAGTCTGTCTCATCTGCTATGCAATTCCATCTTTCTCTTTGTGGATATATCACACCATCTTCGGTAGTCCAACCCAGTAAACAATAATTCTCGAAGGTTACAACATACTTAGATTTGGTAAGGAATTTACCTGTTTCATATTCAATCCCTTGAAATTCTACTACAACTCCACCAGATGTATATACGGTATAATCTGTAGAATTTATCCCATCTAAGGAGAATATATCAACAGAATCAACGGTAACTACAAATTGTAGATTGTTTATTTGAGTCATTCCACCACAATTTTTAATAAAAACTCTATCGCCAGTAGTCAGACCGTGCCCTGCCGCTGTTATATGACAGGGGTTTTCTTTAGAAGCCGCTGTTATTACAGTCGGAGTAGTGTTCTGTAGAGGGACAAAATAACCTGATGTATCCCAGACCAATACCATATCAACATTATTAGTAGCGATTACTTTATCATTATAAGATTCAGTATCCCATTCGGTACAGTACGATTGACAAGTAAATACTAAATCCCATTCTTTGCCTGTACTGTCCCATACATAAATATGTGCTTTTGTGAAACACAAAAAATACTGCATACCTGTAGAACGTTTAATAAAGGTGTGATAATGTATGATAGGATTACCGTCTGGTGTCTGTGATTTTACTTCCCCACTATCTAACATATCAGCTAACCTCATCAAACGTCTGTGGACTTCCCCATATTTACGATATATGTTGCGATTGTCCGTTTGTACTGTCTTATCGAGAAGGATTACTGGGAAATCTTTCTTCTCTCCCAAAACTGGACTGAACACACCAAACAACTGTTTCTTCGCCATTATCTATCTCCTAAAATTCTTATAAACTTTCTCTATCCAATCTTTAAATTCCTGTAAAGTAAAAGTATTCTTTTCTCTTGTGTTCTTCGGTACGCTTATATATCCCTTTTGGCATTTTTCTCCTTATAGGTCTGTATACTGAACTTGTCTAACCTGTTTTTGTACCAACTTTTTTAGTGGTGGAAGGATTAACTGTAGGTAATCTGCCTCATATTCTTTAGCTCTATCTATCCACCCTATACCTCTACAATATAATGCTTTAGTTTTAGCATTAATTGCATTTCTAAATATATCTTTAAATTTGATATCATCAATAGCTAAAACTCCACCTTCTATCTCTAAAATGAAGTTATTGTAATGAAGTGTACAAGTATAGACTATATCTGCTGTAGGATAGGCATACCAAAATCCACCGTGTATACAGAATTTACGAGGCATACTTCTATCAGCGGAAGTTTCATTAGCAATTAACATCTGATACTCTCCCCAGTCTATTTTTTCCAGGGAATTTTCATCATCAATTTTTACACTTAGTAATGATATGTAATCCAATGGTAATGAATAATATGGTCTACCTGCTATAGTATCAACGGTTGTCTCTACCCATAGAAATTCATCTTTCAGACTAAGGTCTTTTAAGGCTTCTAAGATATATTCGTCTATATTGGTCTCTGTACGATTCAATTCTTTATTAAGATGTGCTAATATTTCAGCTTTTAATATTGTCATTTTTTCTCCTTACTATATCTTTCGTGCATTACTATACCTTTTGAACGTGCTTCTTCTGAATCATAGCAATAGGTCTTACCTGTATGTATAGCTGTCATACACCATTTCTTTCTCCCATCTCTTATCTTTGTTGATAATCTGTAAGGCATATTATTACCTCGTCAAACAGTAACGTATTACTTTATCGGTTGTAATTTGGGCTTCGGTTGATACTATTATGATATAAGGTATTGGCTCTATCGCCCTCAATATCATATCATCTAAAACTACACATTTACTTGCGGCTACACTTGCTATAGTAACAACAAGGGCAGTGCTTCCCTTTAGTACAGGTATGAAAGTTCCATCTTCTGTATCACAACCCTTAAAAGTTATTACAGATGTAACCCAATTTGCAGGTAAGAATATAGCCATATTTCTATAATGTTTTTTACATATTACTGTAGAATCATTGTCTCCTGCGGCTATGGTTGCAGTATTTATTACTGTCATTTCTGAATCGTATGCCATTTTATATCACTCCTTTTAATGCCTCTTCTAAGGCTTCTTTTTTCATTCCAAAACTCTTAATCCCCTTATCTTTCGCTATTCTCATTAACTCTTTATAGTCTATTTTCTTGACAACTTTGGGCTGAGACCGTACTGGACTACCGACTAATTTCTTTTCATTTACCACTGGTGCTTCTGGTTTTCGTGATTTTGGAGTCTTTACTTCTTGAATCTTCTCTTTTAAATACCATTCCCTAACGTGTCTACAATCAATACCAAGTCTTTCACCCTCTTTTAAAAGTTTAATCCCCTCATCTGTAGTTCTCCAATTATCCTTTTGTAACCAAGGTCTATCTGTTCTAAATAAGTCTGGACGCTTATTAAGTTTGGTTATAAGTTCTGGGTCTTCTGTATCGAGTACACCATCAATAAACGTACAAATTCTGGTCTGTTTAACAAGTTTAAATCCGTCTCTTACTTCTTCAATTATTGAATTAGGTTTACTTATCACTTTACTAAAGTATCTCATTTTTTTAATTCCCACCTTTTTGGGGAGAGAAGGCGGTTTCCCACCCTCTCTCGGATTTTTTTTACTTTAATTAACTTTACTTCCTACTTTTACGGTAACTGGATTACCTGATAACTGGTTGTAACTGCGGCGGCGGCTATCGTAACTTTGATACGATAGGCGTTGGCTGTTGCGGCAACATTGGCTTCCCATTCCATTGACCTTGCTGACTCGAAACAAAATGCCTTTGGAACATTTTGAGCTAAACTAACCTGTGTCATAGCTTTTCCACCCCAGAAATCACCTTTTGCTATATCCACGGTAACTGCTCCTGCGGCACTGTTAGTTAAGATTAGTATGAGCTTATTACAACTTACAGTAGGTGTGATGAGCAAAGTGGTTGTATCTGCACCTGTGGCTATAGGTGTTACGAGTGTTCCAGTATTTCGTACCAGTGAATAATTGGTACATTCCATTTTAACTGCCATTCTAATTATTCTCCTTTATTTAAATTTTTTAGGTAGCCTTCAACGACTGCTTTTACCAATCCATAAGAAGGCTACCAGTCCGATTATTTTTATATTACGCTATCTACTGCTTCTGTCCAACTACCTAAAACTAATGCGTTAGGTAAGAATACCTTTACGCCATAGACGTGAAGTCCCTTTAGTGCATCTGAAAATCTCTTTTCAGGCTCATAGGCTTTGGTCTTAATTATCTGCTCTGCATAAGCTACTGCTCCGTAAGCTCCTGCTAAAGGTGCGGTTGCTCCAATATTACTTGACTTGTATAAATCTATACCTAAGACGTTAGTAACGAAACCATTGATGTTTCCCTTTAAGTCTTGGGCGTGATAAACACCTGCTACTAATAGCTTGGTATTAGCCCATTTAGGTATAATTAACCATTGCTGTTCTTCTGGAACTTCTGCTTCGTCAAGTGCTAAAGCCATTTCAGCGGTATTACTAATTATAGCTGTTACGTCCATAGTGCCTTCTGCGGTTGTACTAAGTCCTGCTCCTGCCGCCATAACGGTATTAATATACTGGTCTGCTACATCTTTGAGAGCATAAGTAGCCTTTCTGGTTGCCGCACTCATTAAATCGCCATTGGCTTGTAATGCGTCTACATCGTCTACATTAAAGTTAAAGTATTTAGACTGGTCTATTTTCAGAATCATACCAGCGTCTGCTAATTCTTGTAAATCTATATCTGTTCCGTCGTAGTCGCCTATTGTGATAGCACCAATACCAGTAACGTGAACTGTCTGACCTTTCTTTGTTATGGGTGCGTCTATTTTGCAACGACATACTTTCCCTAAAACGTGAGCTTTTTGGAAATCATCGAGCATAGCTACATTCCATAATTCTGGTTTGAAATTTAAGATACTCATTCTATTTTCTCCTTTTTTATTATTTTTATTTACTTGTGCCCTTTTACTACATCTAAAAGGAGATGATTTACCCACTTCTTAAACTAAGTGGTGAGTTACATTTTATCTTCTTTTTTCCAACTTTTCTGAGATTCCCGAATTGCAGGTAGATTTGCTTCAATCTCTGGTTGAGACATTTCGTGTACTCTCTTCTGAGAGAAATAATTACTTGGTGTCTCTGTACTTTCTAAGCCAACCTTAGGAATCCTTTTCTGGTCAGGAAAGTTCTTTTTGTCTAATGCGACTCTTTTTGCTATTATTGGGTCGAGCAAACCAATTTCATAGGCTTTTTCACCTGGGTTTCTATCGTTAAGTATAACTGCTTTATATCCAGGATTGTCTTTAATTTGTCTCTGTGTGGCTTCCCATACTGAATCAAAATCGAGACCCTTACCCATTTTCGCTTCTGTCATTTTCTCTTTGGCTTTAAGGAAACTATTATCTACTGCTTCTTCTTTTTCTTTCTGAGTCATCTTCTTTTTATCCTGTTCGTGCTCTTCTAAGAGTTCTTTTTTCTGCTTCTTTAATTCTGCAATCATTTCAGCTCTTGTAACCACATTATCAGGATTTTCAATGACTTCCTGCTTAGGTAAGGCTTCTAACGCTTTGATTTTTTCCGTAAGAGAATTTACCTCAGCTTTTGTTATAGCTAATTCTGTTTGTGTTTGCTGTCTATTTCTGACCTCGTTCTGTTTATCTGTTAATAAACCTGACCACTCCTCTGGTGTGTATAATCCTTCTTCGTTTGGCATTTCTAATTTCTCCTTTATTTTTTACGCCTTTTAAGTTTAGGCGAATTTTGTCCCACTATTAGCCGAATGGGTCGGCATATTTATCTTTTAGCTAAAGTCCTCTTTTGAGGCTGATTTTTAGCCTGAATCTTCATAACTTCTAAATCCATTAGCTGTTTCTGGGCTTGTGCCTGTGCTTCTTTTCCAGCTTTAATACTTTCCAATATTTGTTCCTTCTTAGGTACATCACTTTGCTCTATGACTATTTCAGGCGGAATGACCTCTGGGTATCTCTCGGCTAAAGCCAATAACATCTGTGTATTTGCGTCTCTGGTAGTAGGATTATTAGGACTCTTAGATACCTTGCAACCGTATTTTCCTACTTTAATTGACCGTAAGGCGTCCTCAATCTGGTCTATATTAGCGTCAATTTCCTCATCACCTGCTATTGCTAATATCTCCTGGGTTGAGAATGTCTGTCCAGTCCTGATTAATTCACTTACAGTTTCAGCATAAATTTGATGTGTAAGTTTGTAATTATCGAATATAATTTCTGTACCCACGAGACCCTGTGTCTGTCTCTGTCTGTCTAAAACTCCCGATTCACCTTTATCACCTGGTAATCCCCTCAGATTATCTCCGATTGAAGATATCTCTTTAATATCGCTACTTGCTAACTGTTCTAATGTAATGTGAGCACTTGATAATGGGGTAGGCTCTATCTTATCTGGTTTAACAGACTTATATGTGATAACCACGCCAGGTTTACTACCGAACATTTCTAATTCATCTTTATCTGCTCCCTCTCCTTCACCTTTATTGAAGAATCCACTATTAGCAGAAGTATTAACTAAATGTAAAGCCTGACTTCTACGTTTATTTTTTTCCTGTTGTGGAGATATTAAATTATCAACTACACTAAACATATCTCCATTAATCCAGTATGGTGTAAATCTCATTAATGGGAATTTACTCATCTCACCAAAAGGTCTTTCAACGTGCTCTAATTCTAATCTTCCCATTGTTGTAGTGCAATTCAATACAGGTATAACTACTTCTCTGATTTGATATTGTTCTGCTCTTCCTTCTTCCTCTGCCTGGCGTCTATCCACTTCTATCATTCTCTGCATTAAAGGAATTTTGGATTTATGTACTCTTGTTCTTTCCAGACTCAAATTATCACAAAAATAAATTGCTTTTTCATAAGATTTCCACCAGGTCTCTCTCATTCTTGCTTTAAATCTATCAGGGTGATTTCTGTCTCCTGGTATATTATAGACATCTCTACTATCCAGGTCATCATATTTCATTTTATCGAGTTCTACTATACATTTAGGGTAAGTAATACCAGCCCATTCTTTATCAGTCCAGTATGACTCGATTATATATTTTCCACCTTTGTTAAGGTCATAATTCTGACAATTCCTATCTTCGGTAATATCAAAGGGATTCTTTCTTATAACTTGGATTTCTCCATTAAAAGGGTCAGAATCATCATAAACTATATCTACACCTATCCAACCTTTTCTGGCTATAATACCGTCCAGAAACATCATAGACCGTTCATAAAGACCATTAGAAGTATCTTCAACGTGCTTATTGAGTGCAGTAAGAACTTCTGCCATCAATCTATTTCCACCACGTTTAGGGTAAATTTTAGTATCTTGTCTATTTTGTCTTTCATATCCAGTAATAAGACTGATAGTCGGTAAAATCATATTTATTGTAAGATGAGGTCTACCCTTTTTGTTAAGAGCATAGATATCTGCGGCGTCCCATTGACCGTCTCCACCCTTAAAAAAAGCATAACCTTTTGCCGCCATCATTACATATTCTTCCCACCCGATAAAACCCTCTTCCCAAAAGTCAAGCATTTTCTGCTGTCTGGTACTTTGAGGCATTGTTATTGGCATTAAATCACTCCCTTTAAATCCATATATGGTATAAAAACACTACTATATTAGCTCCAATAATCGCTTGGATAACCCAGTTTATTATTTTCATCGTTAATTTCATTTTTATCGGTGCACTATCTTCTACTGTAATATGACTCTGTAAAATAAAGATGTAGAATAAAACTGAGAATATAGTTATAAAACTTTTAATAAACATTTTGCCCCTTTTCTTCTTTTGCTGGAATCCTCACTACCATCTTCCTGCAATATGGACAGTATAATGGCTCGTCTATCCTCGCTGTCATATCAATCCAGAAAGTCCTATCACATTCAAAACAGGTAAATTTCATATTATTGTCCATAATTTGCCCCTTATAAACTTAAAACCCAACCAGCGAATAAACAAAATCCTATGAATAAACATATACCAAAAAATATTATATGTATCCAACCAATCTCTATTACGGTTTTTCCACCTATCTCAAGTTTTATTTTCATAATGTTATCTCCTTTATTGTGCAATAATAGGTAGTTTTATTACCCCTTACTCCACTAATCTGCCATAAAACTACCACTTCTACCGTGGTATCTAAATACTTCCTTGAATCGTTTTTCCTCACTGCTTTGACTAACGTCATAACCCTGAGCCGCCCTGATATTCAATGCTGTATATCGTGCACTTGCTCCTGCGTGAGTAT
>Ga0307378_10003682_pt1 | contig 22274 bp, 49 predicted proteins | sample UN1MG_FD_202238 | JGI IMG/M metagenome (GOLD analysis project Ga0307378, IMG submission 202238) | Soil microbial communities from Risofladan, Vaasa, Finland - UN-1 | ecosystem: Environmental > Terrestrial > Soil > Coastal area > Acid sulfate soil | place: Finland: Risofladan, Vaasa | collected...
ACTCCATCCAGATCTATTTCCCCACCTACTCCGTCCACTTCACGCCCGATTCCTACGATCCCATTTCCGTGAAAAAGGTCTACGATTTGATGGCCCAGAAATAAAAGAATATTTCAACTGGAGTACCCTTGAAATGGCTGACCTATACCTTGGTGCAGAGAAGATAGCTGACTTAATGGGTATAGAGGATTTACCAAAATGATTGATTATGAGCCGAGTAATGAATGTGGGGTCTTCTATTATTTTTCTAAGTATCATAAATTGTTGGGTTTTGAAAAAATAATAAAGTTAACTACCCAGTTTCCAGATGTTACTGCAATTAGAGATGCCAAAAAGGTTAGAATAGAATTAGAATACAAATTGAGTTCGTTTAGAAATCATTATAAGGTAATTGATCATGGTTTTTGGGCGCACAAATTCAAATGGAATGAAGAAAAACAATTATGGTGGCTATATAATCAAGTTGATAACAAATGGGCTGATCATTGTAATTACACAATAGAAGATAAGGAGAAATATACGGTGGATGTTGGTGGAAATTTATCGTATAAAACCCTCAAAGACCAATGTGACTGTGTAATCTGTTGGATCACAGATACTAAAATTGAAGATAATTTAGAAGTCATTAATCTAAGAGAAGCCCTCGAAAAACTACAATAAAGTTTTGGTTGCCCCGGCTAGGGTATTTGGTCTTTGTTTTATTGGTTGTTTTGGGCGTATCCTAAGATGTCTGTTTTATCTAGTTTGTAGTCTCTATAGTTGGTGCTTCTCTGAAGGCCCTCTGCGTGCATGTCTGCGCGTATGGTTTTCTTGCTTACCTTCTTTACTGTGGCTTCTCCAAATCTGGTTCTTATCCTGTCTCCGGGTTTTAGTTCCATGCTTTCCGCTGGGATTCCTCCGACTTCCTTGTATTTTCTGCGTTCAATCTCTAATCGTTCCTTGACTCGCTGGAGGGTCTTTTTGTTTTCTGGGTCATATTTTTTGTCTCTTTGTTTTTCTGTTAAGCTGAGAATAAGGTTTACTTCTTGTTTTTCTAGTTTCTTTATTCTGTTGTGTATTGTTACAGGGTTTTCGCCGTGTTCAACGGTGCCTCGGGCTTTGTTTGCGAGTCTCTGGTATTTTTCGTATTTTTCTGTTGCCTCTATGGACTTGTTGGTATAGCTTCGCATTCGTTCAATGTCTCTACGATGTCTTTTTTCGCTGTGGTGCCCTACAAGGATCGGTTGACCCATCGGAATCATTTTAGCTATCCTGTCGTGTTTATCCCAGAGTTCATCGCGTTCCGCCTTGTATTTGTCTGCTAGGTACTGGTATCTTTCAGCCCGTTTGCTGTGGCTGATCTCTATCTTGACTTCCTCGACTTCTCCGGCCATTTTCTTTAAGAGGGCTTCTCTTGAGCTGTTTTGTTTTGCTTTCCATACCTTTGTACTTGGTCTATAGCTGAAGCCCTCAGCCTTTAATTGGTTAAGAATCTCACGATCTGGTTTCTCATCGAACTTTATCTGAAGCCACCCAGTAGCCACATTGTATGTGGCCTCTATGCCTTCCTTTTTCTTTAATTTGTTTGCTTCGTTTATCTTCTGTATGAGTTTTTGGGCCTCTTCCTTTGATTTAAAACCGAATTTCTCAGCCTCAACGTTACCTTTTTTGTCCCATACATCGACTCGGTATATGCCTCCTATCTGGTTCATGTTTAGCTGAGCATGTGTGTACTGTGTTTCATCTATCTCCGCTGCTTTACTATATCCGCCTGTACTATCAACACCAATTACATCATATTCGTTAGGGGCACCTACCCAGAGCTTATAATCTTCGGTTATTGGGGCTCGAAGGTTCTCATCTACTTTACGAGCTGTTGGTGTTCTTTTACTGTGTATGTAACTAACGGTACTCCACTTGATTACCTTTTGCCCTACGGGTTTAAGCCTAGATATACTCTTGTGTGGTCTAGGATCACCCCGCCCTCTCTCATAGGAATGAACCTGGTATCCTTCACGTTTGTGCGCTCTTACAGTGTGTCTATGAGGAGTTCTACGGGTGAGCCCCCTGGGTGTTTTGGGCCATTTAATTTTTTTAGCTCGATGCCTACCCATATTTATGATAAATGTTGACAGGGTATAAAACGTTATACTTTATCCTCTAAGCTGTACCATTAACGGACTCCGTTGAGTTACTACTTTTGCGGATTCGGCACCACTCATGAACCTTCTTTTTAAGGTCGGCCTTCTCTGAGGAACGGCACCATTCTTCTACACGCTTCCTAACGTATTACTGTTAACGGACAAAATTTTCAGCATCCAAATACATTTGTTTTTGAGTAGAAGCCTCATTTCCGTGAATATCCCATCCATTGAAGGTGTCTCTAGCAAATAATTCAAGTTTAGTTTTACCTGGATACCATTCATCAATTAATCTTCTTATAGAATCAGGTTTTTTACTATGTCTCCCTCGGGTTTCTCTATAAATGGATCGTATCCTTTTCCCCGCTGGTGGACATTTAGGATCTCCTTTTATACCGATTAATAATATTTCATGTTGGATTCTAAACCACCAGCCGAGGCCTAATCGGTTTTTATCCCAGATTAGCTGAGTTCTATATTTGAATCCCCAAGAGTTTAAAACTTCTAGGGATTCCTCGATTTTAGGTGCTGTAGTCCATAGAAACAAGATGCAATTATCAGATGCGGGTATTTCCATGTTTTTTATTTCTTCAAGACTCATTGTAGGGTAATGTTTCTCTATTCTATCACTTGGCCTTATGGTCCCGCCTTCATACCGCCAAGGAGGATCGGCATAGATAATGTCGTATGTTTTTTTCATGTGTCCGTGTTTCCATCCCGTTTTAGGTCTATATTGGATTTTATCATTTGTGCCATTCCATAAATAAAGATTATAGTAATGAAAAACGCAAACACTGACGCAAAGACAAACAGAGCGTTAGCGAAGAGGCCTCTTTGGTTCCATATATCAACTAGGTACTGCCTGTTAAAAACCATTTGAAAGACAGTAAAAGTTGTGGCGATCACAGCGGCTATCATGGCGATGAAGCCAAGAATCATGTCATAAGGGTGGTGGTCACCAGTAATCATTACTTATCCTCTCTCCTATTTATACTCAGGTAAAATAACCATCCAAACACGATTTCAAGTGTTAAATATAATGTACAGGATTCGCGCATGTAAGCATACCATTTTCGATAAAGAAGGGTTTTACATATACCTTCATCGTTACAACAAGTCCAACAGATATTCATTGTGATTCCTCTTGCTTATCTCTCTCACGGATTTCTTTTAATGGAATAAAGTTAGGTATATTACCCAATATCGTTTCAAGTATCTCAACGATCATGCCTTTGAGACAATTAGAGCAAGTATCATAATCTTGGGGCCGATAGCAGGCTTCCCCGCCATCATTAAGGATCTCTTTTAATGCTTCCTCTGTTATCGGGTTCATGCACTCTAGACCACGGACATAATAGCACTCTTTTTCTTCATCTAACTTAGGCATTGGGGTCATCTCCTCCTAGTAACAATTCTGCGAGGCTCCAGGCGATTGCACCGTACCCGATCATTGAGAATCCGATGGGTCTACTAAAATAGGATATTGCAGCCCCTACTAGGCACAAATATATTCCTTTGCGAAAATGAGGCAAATATATCTGTTTATCACATATGAGGGCTTTCATTCGGCGTCCTCCGTCTTTGTGGCTATTTCTAGGATAATGTCGTTAAGAACATCTATTAATAAATTGAAGGCTTCACAGAACTTGTTATTATCTATTAATTGTCGATTGCCATGCATAAACACGCCTTTCGTGTTGTTTACATATTTAGAAACTACCGTTAAGCGATCCATTAAACTCATGTCATGGAAAAGACATTTTACCTTACCTTTTTCTTTATTCCAAGCAGTGAATAGGCACTCATGACAGATTAGGTGATCTCCTATCTCATTTGATGGGACACCTTCGTAACAGAATCTAATTATCGGCATTTTCTTCCTCCATTTTATCGTTTGTTAAATGGATTCCTCGAAGGCCCCGACGCAACGTTTGACATTCTTCACATGATTTTACGTTATGATATTCATGGCATTGTCGTTGTGCCTCTTTATAGATCTTAGACCACTGTTCAGGGGTGCCTACTTGGTATGTCATTCCTTAGTGTCCTCCGTTTTACGGATAATTTGTAAATTATCTTTTAAAGGCTGAAGATATTTCCATCTAAAAAACTCCTCTTCAGATAATGCTTCTTTCATACATGATTCATTATCAAATATCTCAAAGTTAAGATCAGCCTGTATCATGTCGGCGCATGTACTTAAAATGCAAACTCCTGTCTCTTCGATCCAATCAACCTCACGAAAAGCAGGGCATTCTCTTTTATTATTGTAACAAAGACGGGGCAATAAACTGAGTAAAAACTTATTCATCCTTCGAGTCTCCCTTTTTCTGGACGTGCTCATGTAGTTCTTCATATAATTTATCAAACACTTCTATCCATTCAAAGAAAGCCGATTTATTGAAACCTTTATGAGTCCACTGGTGTCCATCTTCATCACAATATCTATCTTTTATAGTAAATTCATTCGGAAAATGATACCGCCATTTTAATAAGTCGTTAAGTACGTCTTCAATTGTCCTTATCACCAGATTTCGTTTTGATTCTAATTCTATTCCCATTATCTAAGTGCCTCCGTATTTCTGGATGTTTGGATTATGTTTTCGTCTTTTACCTAAGTCTGATCGCTTTTTTCTCCATTTCCCTGTACGGCCTCGATCTTTACTCTTATCCCATTTCTTAGTTCTTGGTTTAATCATTCCTTAGCTCCTCCATCTTTTAGGACAGCCCAATCAGTTAAGGGTGGTACATGGGCCATGGCCGAATGATCTACTTTTTCCTGTGGCTCTTGACCCCACCTCATGATCTTGAATAATTCAAGTTCGATTCTCTCCACATTGAGGCCGGTACGCGAGATATGATAAATAAAATGCCCATCAAAATAGAACCCAGGTAAGGCATCCTTGATCTTAGTCATAAGTTCTGGGTTATTGTATTCTAATGTCTCTGCCTTCGTGTACTCACAATAAACCCTTGAACGTCTAGGCCTCCACCAGAAAGGATCACAGTGACCACATTTAGGACAGATTCTCATTCCTTAGCCCCCTCATGTTTCTGGACGGCATACTCGAAAGCCCGCACCATATCACATAGCTGCCTGAGCTTACGCTGATGCTTGGATGGTTTTGGCTCACGTATAGCCACATCATCCATGAGCCTTAATTCCCAGAAATCCTCTAGGAAGTCATCTATAAGTTTCTTGAGTTCAGTTTCACTCATGTCTCCATCCTCTTTGATTTGCTGATAATGGAAACCCAGTTTTCTTCATTATAGATTATAGCTTCAAAACGAGGGAACGCCTCAGATGCAAGGGAGATAAGTATATCACTTACAAATCCACATGTCTGCCCTATTGAGCTCCACACTGACTTTTTACCGCCCTCCTTGAAATTACGATCAGTGACTTCCCATCTCAATTCATCTAGTTCTTTGATGGCCTTTTCTGTTAAGTCGTAATTTATGACCCACATATCGTAATTGATTCGCCCGTATTTCTGCTTCTTTTCTAATGCAAGAAAGGGTTTTTTATTGATTTTACACCACTGCCATAATCTGTTATATGATTCTGTTGATCTAAGCTGGAATACATGGTTTGGTTCTTTCAAGTTTGCTCAGTCCGTTTTATTTGCTTGTCTGGGGTCATTCTCTGCACTTCCACTCCGTACAGCTAAGATCCCCGTCAAACCCTATCCATTCATCAAGTTTGTTTTCCTGGTGAATCGAGGAGAGGGTCTTGGTTCCCGCGTATAGACCCACTTTGCCCGCATGGGCTTCTAAGTCTAGGGCTTTCTGGAAGAGTTCAGGGTGTTCTATCTCTAGCTGTCGCCACTCCGATTTACGTTGAAAAGGGCAGATATAGCACCCGCTTTTAGGCGGCACTTCCAAACCATGAGATTGAATGTACTCTACACAGCCCTGCCTTGTAAGTCCATGATCATAGAGGGGATACTGATATTCTACTCCTTTTCTTGATCTTCCCTTCTGTTTCTTTATTCTCTTGCCCTCACCATAATCATACCCTATGTAGGCTATGCAAGGCTTTTCGATGTACTTGTTAAATGTCCGAACCTTAAACTTGTCAGTACAGATCCTATAAACAAGCAGTGGAATGCTTTTATGGAAGTAAAAATAATCGTAGACGCTGCTAAAATGCCCCTTCCATGATACGTCGGGCTTTAACTCTGTGATGTCATATCCTTGAGTTCTGAGATAATCAGCATAATCATAAGTCTCAGGGTAATCTGTTTCATGGTTAATGAACACAGATTCAAATTCTCTACCTTGGTCAAGAAGTAATAGCATTAAGGCTACGCTGTTGACTCCGCCCCCGAAACTTAGATACTCCTTCACGGTTCAATCCTCTTGTTTTGCTTATCAATGGAGTCTTTAGATACAGCTATTATTTCATAATCCGCCGTAGGATCATCTATCACGTTGTATGAACCACATTCGGGACAATATGGAACCTCTATAAAGCTCTGTAATTTTTCCACTTCTTGTTGTGCCCACTCAGGCCAACCGCCTTCCCAATCACAATCTTCACATATCCACATTCTTTGTTCCCTCTGAACTGGTCCTAAGTTTGGTTTCTACTTGGGATTCTTTGATGAATTTCTCACAATCCTTAATTCGATGATTGATGTATCGCCTAATCCGCTTCAAGGCCACAAGATCATTTTCAGCACCAGACTGGGATTCATCAAACTGGTTTTGAAGAATTGCTCTACGCGTCTTTTCGGGGAGTTCTGAAACTATATCCATGTAAACTAAGTCAAGTGAAATAATCATAGCGTAAATGTGATCCTTGACATGATCTAAACTATTGGCATGGACTCTGAGCGTGTCTTGAATCGCCCCAATGGTTTCAGCAACTTGACGCTTTTCTTTATCATTTTTCATGTTGTCCTTCTCCTGGTTTCTCTTCTAGTCATTCTATCAGGAAGTTCTAATTGGTCGCCTTTTATCTCATCTAAACTATACATTTCCTCTTCCCCGAAATACCGCATTAACTGGTTCATATTGATTCGTGCTTCTTGCTCCGCAATTAATGCGTGTTGATTTATCCCATAAAGAGCAAACGCGAAAACAAATACCAACAGAATTACATAGAAAATCATGTTGACCGCTTCCGTGAATTGTGTTTGAAAATGGTCAATTTCTAAACCCTCTCCATAATTCAGGATCATCTCTAGGATTTACCCAATATTCCCGTGTGTCGTTCACTATTTTCTTGAGGCGATAGAAGGCATAATCGGGGTACATTTCACATAGAAACTGTTTTACTTTTTTCAGAGTATAATTAATAGGCATGTCAATTAAATCCCAGCTTCGTGTATCTGGGTTAAATTCAGTAGTCATGTAAGATGGTTTACCATTCATCCACCTACCCCAAATTTTTATTCTACGAGTCCTTTTTTCTGAAGGTCTTTCTTGAACCCGTGCCGCTATTCCTCCATGACAATACATTCATGCTTCCTCCTTTGACCTAAGATTATCTGAAATTATGGTAATATGCCCCCAATGACAGACCAAACTTATTTCGCCTGTTTCCTTGTCTTTGAAAACACTGAAAACGTTACAGCCACATTTCCCCAATGGACTATCTATGGAATGCTCACACTTGACTTCGTTATCCCAGCCAAGTTTGCGTCTTGCTTTAAGATTCTCTGGTTGCGCCCCTTGAGTGTATCCGACCATTATTCATCAATCCTCTTTTCTTTAGATTTTACGGTTTTCCATTCACCTGATTTTCCCTTGTCTTTTTCCTTACTCCAGGGCTCTTTCCTTAGTTGCTGGGATAATCTGGATGTTTGTTCAGGGTCAATGACTATTTTGGAGTGTTCAAGCTCTTCTAAGATGTTTTCAGAGAATGCTTTGATCTCTTCTTGAGTCATGAAATAGGAGGTTGTTGATTGATCCACCATCAAAATAAACTCAAGAACGTCATCCCTGATTTTGCTTGGTTGAATGTGAACCATCGGGATTCTTGTTTTAAATAATTCACTCAATTTTTTTCCTCCTGGACATTAGCTAAATGAACTTCAAATTGGTTTGAATCATAGAGATAAACGATCTTGGTTATATCGGCTGTAAGTCTCGGATATTTAGTATAACCAACTACAAAAACAGCTTTATCATGTTTTAGTTGCCCGTCTTGAAACACTATGTTTCTACCACGATAAAATTGTCCAAGAAGTTTAGCCCTCTTCTCAATAAGCCGATTCCACCAGTGATCTTTAGCATCTCGGTATTCAACTGTTTTTTTACCTGATTTGATGGCTTCATATAGATCGCCATATTCCTCAAAGCCTTCTAGGTATCTTTTCAAGACAAAATGAGCTGGCGTTATTCAACCCTCCTGAGTTCGGCGCAGCAAACGGTCATTATCCACTATCCTCCTCTGGGATGTACTTGTCGGCAATATGACCGATAACCTTGGAATGAATATAATCAATAAGATTGCTTACATCGGCACATTCTTGGGTGATACAGAGATTTTGATCTTCACCAACATAACTAAAATCTTGGCTATAATAGCCCTCTATCATTTCCTCTAGTTCATCTACTTCGTCTTTAAGCCGTTTGAATAGGAAATTAATGGGGAAGCCTTCAGGATCTCGAACATATCCCTTATCCTGGGCTCTAAAGTTCTTCTCACGCTTCCAATAAGATAGACTCAAATTCATGTCCTTTCGCCACCGTTGTTAATGGATTCGGGGTTAGCCTCGCCTGATTTCTCAGGGTCGTGAACCGTACCCCTATCCATATCGGCCGACCGTGATTCGTTGGGGTTGAATGACGCGATCCACTCAAATAGTGAATCGTATTCTTCTTGGGTGATTATTTTAGAGCCGTTAAGCCACCAGTCGGTGAGGGTTTTGACCCTCTCTAGATGAGTCCACTGTTCTCTCGTTGAGACATTGAACAAGGCTTCAGATGCTAGGAGATGTTGGTGGAACTCGTAGGAGGGCCATTTCCACCCCATGTATTTTTCCTCAAGTTCTAACATGAAGGCTCTTAGTTTTTTACTGAAGGCTATCTGCCCCACTGTAGGATCGGCTTCAGGGTAAAACCGCATGCTTTGATACTTGGCTAATTTTTTGACACAGCCTGTGTGGGACTGTCCTAGTACCTTTAGGTTATCCCAATCGATAACTGTTCTTGGTTTTGTACCTTGCCCCATTGTTTTGTGACATAGTACACATTCAGTCATTGTTTTTCCTCCGTCCTCTTGGCTTGATTCTTAATGGATTCTGGGCGAATCACACCTAGAATTGGGATGCCAGGGTACTTTTGCTTAAACTTGTACTCAGCATCCTGCTCAGAAAAGGCAGCTATGGGTACATCATGTTCGATTGTAAAATAATATACCTTCTCAAAGGCATCATAGATATATTTGTCCTGGCACTCGTCACAGTATACTTGATGATCCCATAATACGTGATCCTTAGCCTCATTATAGTCTTTGAAGGCTTTATCACATGCTTGGCAAACATTAAGGTGTTCTATTTCTGGATGTTCCTCTTTAACGTGTTTAACTAGCTCATCCTTGGTAAAGTTGCCGTCACCACAGAAGCATTCAAACCATGCCATCATTTTGTTGATCTCCTAACTTCGTTGGGGAAAATGGAAACAAGGTTTTCAAGTAACAAAGATGCCTCGGTGCGCCAGTCTTTCAGCATTTTCTTCATTTGATAGCCGTTTACCTTTGATAGAGGTACAGCGATGTGTTGATGGTCGTCATAGAACTCGATTGCGGGTTCATCGAAGTTCCATGATCTCAGTCTTTCAGGATCGTCTACGTACTTAATGTTAATTTTCATGGTGTTTCCTCCTGGGACCGTGAATCATGGGTAACTAAGGAATCAATGATTGAATCCAAAGCCGATAGATGGGTTTGAACGACCTTTATTACTTCAAAGGCATCAAGTTCACCAGTGGGTAACGAATCATAGAGGTTGTTTCTGACTCTTGTTAATCTCTCTGCTAAAGTCAAAGGTGGAAGTATCAGAACATCAACACCCTCGCATCCGTTAGGGCATACAAACTTGTTGCCCTCTCTAACGAGTCGTGTTTCTTCCTCACATTTTGGGCACAGACATTCCTCAGTGGGATCTCTTGTGTAGGCGGGAACAACAATCGGACGATACATTATTCTGAGCCCTCCGGTATCCGTTTATCAGATGTCTTTCTGGATTGGAGGCAGTTTATGAATGGGAATCGTCTACCGTTTCTATCTGGGCAGTCTAGGCAGACGCGACGGTTTTTTGATAGTTCACAACAACTCATTTCATACACCTTTGTATACCTACGTGTAGCCTACCATATATTAATTTATTGGTAAACTGGTAGGCATATTTATATGTGAAATAGCCCTTAAATAAAACCAGATAGCCTATGAGTAGTAATATGGAGTCAACCACAAGCCTGAACCGACCAGGTAGCAGTAGCCTCAAAACCACCATACCCACCGGAGTAGTCAACGCCCTCAGACTCAAGGCAGGAGACAAAGTAGTATGGAACCTTGAAGTGAAGGAAGGGCAGATAGTAGCGTTTGTCAAGACTCTTGGCCCTCCTCTGTCCGTTTAATTGCCTCTCCTCTGGATGCCTCTAGGTCACATTTGGGGCAGCGCAGGATCTCAGCGTAGCCCTGGGGGTAGTTCTCGACGGGGCCGTGTTGGGGGCATCTGAACCGGTAGAATGGGATGGCGGCGTTCCAGCCAGGATAAGTTCGGCTGCTTATGTAGGCGTAGCCGAGTATTTTGAGGGATACCCATTGTAGGATGTTCATTCTTTGCGCCTCCTTACAACGAATATGTAGACGGCAAGGCAATAGGCGATCCAGAACCCGAGGACAGCGACTGCATCGTTCACCTATTGCGCCTCCTATCATGTTCTCGCGTTATTTCTAGCATTACCCACCAGTCGTTTAGCTCCCAACGATGTCTAGTACCATAGTAGTCTCTGACCGCCTCGCCTACACCGAACCTTGTGTTCAGGTGGTGCCCCAGTGGGTAGTAGTCGTGACCAGCTATTATTCCGCCGGGTTTCACCAGTTTTTCAGCGTGTATTATGTCGTGGGTTACTGCCTCGTAGGTGTGCTGACCGTCAATGTAGATGAAGTCTAGGGGCTCTGGTATCTGTTTGGCGTCGAATTTCTCTCGTACCCATACTATGCGGTTCTTATAGGGCTGTAGCCGTGTTTTGGCCTCCTCCTCAGCTCTTCGTAGGAGCTGGTTGCTAGGGTTCTCAAAGTCTGTGTAGCCCTCATACATGGTGTAAGGGTCTACTAGGTAGAGGTGGATCAGGTTGGGTAGGGTTCTGAGCATTTGTTCGGCGTGTATGCCTCTGAAGGTGCCTACCTCGCAGCCTACGATGGGGCCGGTGAACCTGTTTTTCACTACTTGGATGCTTGGGCGGGCGTCCCTTAGCTGGGAACGTAGGCGTCGGGCTCTGCGTTCAAGTCCGTGGCTTAGTCGTGCGATCATATCAGGGCCTCCAGTTGTGTGGGGATTAGCCCCATCTCGGTGCGGTAGTGGATGGTCTGGGGTTGGGGTCGTTTCTTGTGGTGGTAGTTCCAGATCATTATCTCGTCTAGGTGTATGGGCCATCCGGTCATGCGGGGTATGTCGTTTGGGTAGGGTATTTTTACGGTGCCGTTGTTGTGGAATAGGAAGCTGTGGAAGCCGGACTGGTATAGTGGCATGGTCTTATCTGGGTATATGAGGTTCTTGCGGGTTCGGTAGTATAGGTTGGGTCTATTTCTGGGGATGTGTTTTAGTTGTTTTGTATAGAACTCGTCGCCGTCCTGTATCAGTATCCACTCGGCTTTCTGTAGGTGTTTTAATGCGAAGTCTCTGGACTCGGCTAAGGTGAGCTCTGGCTTTACATGGTATTCGGCTGTTATCTTTAGGCCGCTATCCTTGATTGTGTCGATGGTTACGCCGTTCTTATCTACCACCACGTAAAAGTCTATTACATCCATCGTGGTCTTCAAGGCATCAACTATTGTGGCTTGCTCATCGTAGACACACACCATGCAGCCCACTGGGTTAATGGGTGCAGACTTGAACATGGACTCATAGATCATGCGTGGAGGGGCTAAACTGTATCTGATCCTGCTCACCAGGTTTCTGAGAGGGTGCCGCCTACCGTAACGGATCATTTACTTGTTTCTCCTCCGATCATATTTCCTAGCTATCTTCAGCAGCAGCGGCTTACCGCAGCAGAGACAATATTTTGTCTCAGGGACATCGTAGCCACAGTTTGGGCAATTCATGATTCAGCCTCCCTTAACAGGTATCTACGAGCCGAAGTGTGCAGTTCTTCAGCACGCACCGAGATAGGGGGCTGGCTCTCTTGGGCTTCATGGGCTTTCATGAGGTTCAGCATATGTGGTTTCAACGGTTTTGCCTCCTTAGTGGGCAGTTCTGGGGCTCCTCGTTGCAGATAACGGCGTCCTGGTCATGGTATTTGCAGGGCCGTGGGCAGTTGTGGGGCTTTAACTGTATTATCTGCTGATTCATCAAAGTGCCTCCAGTTTCTCCTTGCCTCGGCTGGTGAGGGTGTAGTACCTTACATGGTAGCCGTTGCTCTGCCGCTCCTCACTCACTATCTTGACTAAATTATGCAGCATACGCCACTTGATGTGCTGAGCAACACTCTGCCGAGACATGCCTGTAGCTCTGGCTATGTCGCTTGTCTGCACAGGCTTATGGGCCTCGCCGATGGCGCGGAGTATATCGTAGACCGCTACACCCAGCCCACCACTCACAGCGAAGCCTCCTTGGGTACTGCGTAGTTTGGGCACCTGGTGTAGTCGCCGTTGTAGCACTGCTCTGTGCATGGTGGATAGTAGACTGAGACGCCGGTAGGCGTGACCGTGCGGGTGACTTTTGGGCCGCAGCCTCGTATATGCTTGAGATCTATTTGCTCCGCGTGTGGGCACGTCACTTTGTTACCTCCATACTTTGACACCTTTCTCGTAGAGCCTCTGGGCCAGTCTTTCGGTGGCTGCGATGAGTTTAGATCCCTCGTAGCCCAGGGTTTCACGTATCCTAGCCACCACGTCCGTGTACCTTACCTCCTGCCCACGATCCACGTAGAACCGAACCAGGGTCTGCTCTTGCTGGCCTTCGCTTTTTATGCCGCCGTCCTCGTAGCTGCCGAGAATGGTCTGGTAGTTGCCGTCAAAATGCCGGGCAACGTACTCATCCACCGCAGCCACACAGAACTCGTCAAACGACAGCGACTCACGTTTAATGATGGTGTACGCCTTCTCCATGACGCCATAGAACAGTGGATCGTCAAGTGGAGCCCTGAAGTTGAAGATATTGGTAGCGCGGTCCCGGAGAGGCTTCAGCTTACGGCCCAAGCCACCGCCTCCCAATTTTTTTTATTTATTGAAATAAATAATTTATTGAAATAAATAAATATTATATAATATAGTCGCACAAAAAAAACGACGCCGTTAAAAAAAATGGTACCATTATTCAAAAGAACGGAGGCGTTAATCACTCAAAGGTACCTCCTGGCTAGGCGTCAGTTCGTTTAATACGTCGATAGGAAGTTCCCGATCTCGAATAAAATAAAGAAAATCAATATATTCCTGTTCTTCTAGATCTTTCGTTGTTTTAAGGTGTTGACACCATATAGAAGCTAGTTTATTCATTGGTGTAATTTTCCAAACAGAAAACGTTTCTTTATATCTAACAACAAAAAATGGTATTTCTGATAACGTAGCTAATTTATTTAAAGCCTCATATGACTGAGGAGCCATACCGAGACTCGTTAACTTTGTGAAATCTACCTTTGCCTTCTCATGTTTATACTCAATTAATGCCTTTGGTCTAGCTTTATCATATTCAACGACAAGAAAATCAATATCCACCATGGGGCAATCAAACCCCCATTCTCGGTGTCTCTGGCTTAGTTTACCATCACGCCATCCTGTGCGTTCAGTCTTAACTTTCTTCAGCCAGGACACCTCCTATTCGTTGTTTAGCTATGTTGACCATCTTAGGGTCACAATCTATTCCTATGAAACGGCGGCCAAGTCGTAATGCAACTACACCCGTAGTTCCGCTTCCCATGAAAGGATCTAAAATCAAATCCCCGGGATTGGTGACTCGTTCTACTAGATCACCCATACCGCTTTCGCTTTGCTGCCAACCCATGAACCGCTTATCGTTGTCGTTGGTGTCGCTTTTAGTTACATCACCCATCCATTTTCCTTCATATTCTCCCTTGAGGTACCACAGAACAGGTTTCCAGAATGTGTTTACTTTTCTTTGCCATAATTGTACGGATTGGCCTCCCGGGGTCAAATATGCGAGAGTCCAATTATATTTTAAATGCGAACCCATCAGTTTGATGATTTCAGGTAAATACGATTGTCCTGTTAAAACAAAAAGCGACCCGCCTTCTTTCAATATCCGTGAGGCGGTTTCTGCTAAGTCCTCATAAAGCGATAAGTAATCTTTTCCATATGGCGGATCAGTAATGATATAATCGATTGAGTTTTCCTTGAGTTCCTTACATACGTGCTGAAACTCGCCTTCAATAATTGTGACGATTTCATAATAGTCCTTAAGAACGACACCGTTATTTTCTGGTGTTTGCTCCTCCTTTGAACTGATTTTTTTAGCCTCTTTCAATAAGGCTGATTGAGTTTTCTTTCTAGCCGTCGTTAAGTATTCTTCAAAATGTTCTTCGGGTATGCTGGCTATACGTTGCCAACGTTTAGATTCCACGTTTTTTATTCCAAGATCGATCAAAGCGACACGGTGTCGTTTTGATTTTTGGTCTCCACCTTGTTTAATGGTACCATTTTCTTTTAGTTCTATGATACACTCGCCTGCTTTGCGTTCAGACCTGAGTTTGATTTCGATGGCTGCCTGTGCGACTTCATCCGCGCCCCGGGCTGTAGCGTATGCGTGTGCGGCTACTGCTGCATCTCTTATCTGTAGTACATCTGTTATGTCCCTTGCATCCGCTAGGGCTTTCTTAGCTATCGATATGTTTGCAAGGGCATCTGGTTGCACTTTTAGTATGCTCTCCAGGGTCGTATTTCCTGTTGGATGAAGTCTTCGGCTCGTAGGCGGGCCTGTGTTTTGTCGTTGTTGGGTGCCTCTATGACGAGGTTTTCCCTGTCTTTGGGCACTTCGATGCGTATGGTGTCTTCGTCTACGATCTCGTAGAACTTCCATTTGGTGCCTTCAAGCAGCCTTACGGCTGTGTCGAGATCCACTTTCAGGACTCTGTCTATTCCCATTTTTCAAGTACCTCCATTGAATGCGGCGAGGAATCCCCGCCAATGCTTCACGATGTTGCGGCCCTTCGGGGATAAACCCAGCCATCGACATTCTCTTCTAAGTGGCGTAACAGTTATGGCCCCGATCTCTATCAACTCGTCCACGATGGGACCGCAGCGACTGGTCGAGTTGAAAGTGTGCAGTAGTATCTTATTCTTCGAGTTGCTACCTCTCTCGAAAAGGGTTTCAAGGATCAGGGCAGCGTTCTTGACGCGGATAAAATCAGTTATCATGAACGGATTAGAGGGCTCAGGGTGGTTCGGTCCCTGGCCCTCCTTCTCCCGCTGGGTGTGGGCTACCGGAGACGGGTTCAGCGTGTTCCCTCCCGAGCTTTTTCTGGGTCTGAGACAGTAGCGACCTCCCATCGGTGGTTTTTCTGGTTCCAGTCTGCGTTTAGCAGGCGGCCCAGTACGCCGTTGTAGCTGTTCCAAGCGTCCTGTTCTATGTCTTGTGGTGGCTGGACTATGATGTGTTTTCCGTATTTGTAGATGGTGACTGCTCCGTTTACTTTGAGGTCGTTGGCGAGTAGTGTGTCAACCACTTTTTCTTCGTCGGGATCTGGTTGTGGCTCTGGGTCAGGTTTTTCTTTCTCGATTACCTTGGATTCGGCTTCGACTTTCTTGGGTTTGGGTGGGGTCTTGGTTGTTTTTTCTGGTCGTGGGTCCATTTCTTCGGCTGAGACTAGGCCGCCCGCTACCATGTCGCTGATCGCCCTGTTCTTGGCTCTGGTATGGGCTGTAGCGTAAACGTCGTGTTCTATATGGCTGAAGCCTCGTTCTTGGCTGTCGCAGATGCCGACTCCGACGCTGGTTCTGCCGTTTGGGGCGCGGGACTCGACTTTGATGCGCCAGAAGAAGGTGCCGTTTTCTCGGTCTACGCGGTCTTCGCTTATGATGCTGTCGCTGAGGCCGAAGAATACGGCGATCTTGCGGAAGCCTGATTTTTTTACGTAGGGTTTGCCTTGTATGGTGGCGTAGTCGTCGTCTGTGAGTAGGCTCTGTTTTAGTTCCTCGAAGAGCCGCCATTGTTCTACGGCTTGTTCGGTGGTTACGAGGGGTCGGACTACCTCGAAGGGGGTGATCTGTGTGGTTTCAACCATTGGTCACCACCTCCTCTGTTTGTATGAAGTTGTCTAGGAAGGTGAGGTTGTCTATCTGGTTCTGGGTGGAGATTGCTTCTTGTCTTATGAGGTTGAGGAGGTCTAGTATGTCGAGGACGGCGCGGTGACAGTAGCTTGGGTAGTGTCCGGGTGTCTTGTCGTTGCATTTGCCTCGGATCTCTCTGAATTTCCTGTTTATCTCACGGTTCATACGGTGTCCTCCTGTGGGTGGGCCGGGGCAGCGTGTATTTTGGGGGAGTTAGATTCTTGTCGCTGCCCCAGCTTGCCTCCACCAGCGTGCTGCGTGGAGTATTCGATGTAGGTGAACGGTGGCGTTACTGCGAAGTGTTTGACCATTTCCCAACTAAAGGGTGGGTAGTCTGGGCGGCCGTTTCGCGCCATCTTGTGGTGCTCTTCGAGGCGGTACAGGATTTTGAGGGCTACGTGGGCTTTGTCCTTACATAAAAATCCACTGCGTTCGTTGTTGAGCTGGTGTAGGAGTTCGCGTAGGGCTTCGTTCACCACATCCAGCTCAGAATAACGGTGGCGTTCCGGTTCAGGTAGATCATAGTTCTGCTTGGTTTCCTCAGCGATCTTATGGTAGCGTTGAGTGGTCATTGTATTAGCGTCAACTCCACGGGTCGGCCTCGTTTTCCTCCGATTTGGAGGCTGAAGCACCCTTTCTTGCTTTTAATTGAGGCTTCTGGTTTTTCGAGTCGTTCCTTGATGTCCAGTAGTTGCCCTGTTTCGGTTTTCTTTAGAACCTCATTCATGAGCATCTTTGAGTCGAAGTGTTCCGCAAGCTGGGAGGCCATTTTATCTATGTCTATTTCGATTTTCTCTAGTTCGAGGGGGTATTCTCTGACTATCCTGTAGATTGCCTTTGTCTCATCTTTGGTGTTGATCACTGTGACGAGTTTTGCTTCCTTATCAATGACTGGGTACTGTTCCTTCTCTAGTTCTCCGTAAAGAACATTCAAGGTAATCCGTTTGCCGCTCAATCCGTGGCCTCCAGCCGGTCGTTGATTTGCTTGAGTTTCTTGCTGTAGGGCGTTAGGGATTTTTTTAGGTGGCCTGTTTCTAGGAAGTAATTAAGCTCCTCATCGCCTTTGGAACATATCTTTCCGCCCTCCGCTATGAGGGCGGCCCTGGCTATGGATTCGATAATTTTCAGTGATCCAGGTTCAGTAAAGCCCGTTGGATTTTCTGGGGCATCATTTTGTTTGGATAGTAATTTCTCTCCTGTTTTTGTTTCGGAGTCTAGTAAGAGGTGGTCTATCATGATGTTTTTTGCTAGAGATTCGCCGTACATCTGAATCAAATATTTAGGCAGGTTCTGTCTTGGGTTATGTCGGGCGTTTCGATGTGTTGAACCCAACAACTTTGCTGGTTCATCCATCCATTCATGGATTTCTTCGCCAGTGACACCGTACCTTTCAAAAGTGTACTGGCAATGCTCATCATGACTGGGCATCTAGTTCGCTGCCTCCTCTAGCTGCCGTACCAGGGGCTCTAGCTCCCGGTTGAGGCGGTACATGTCATCGGCGGTGCGGGCCTTGCTGAAGGCGATGTGGTTACGTAGGATCTGGTTCTCCAGGGCTTCGAGGTCGAAGGGCTGAAGGAACGGCGTCGTTTCCTGTAGCTGCTTCGCCATCAGGCGGGCACCGCCATCTCGTTATAGGCATCGTTGATGAGGCTGCGAATTACCTCGGTGTTGTGTTTGAGGCCTTTCCTTTTCTTGAGGCTCTTGAATTTCTTGGCAGTTTCTTCGTCGAGGTCGATTCTCAGCGTTATATCGTTAGTGGCGTACATCGTTGTACATGAGTGTACGTGGATGTATTATTTAACAATTATGTACACCGTGTACATTCTAATACGCATAGGTATAAAACCGATTAACGTATGTGAGTGTACACGAATGTCACTGGAAAACGAAAAATTGATACTTAGAGTGGATTTAAGAGGCGATGCGTTGCGTAAATTTAACGCTTTAAAGTCAAAGTACAATCTAGAGAGTAACACCGATTTAATCCGGTTCCTGATCTCTCAGCAGTATGAACGTGAGTTTGGTCAATAGCTACGATTTTAACATCTTTCTCTGAAAATCGATAGCCACACCCAACTCTAATTGCTCCTTTAATTCCTTAAACTCCTCAACGGCTATTTCTTTGTCAACCTTCTGAAGATAACGGATCACGTAGTTAAGGCACTCCCACGCCCCTAAACCATAATCATTCATGTTTGATTCTCCTTTGTTCATATATTAAAACCATACAGAGTTTATTTTAGGATAGTGTAGAGTGAAACTATACCTGCCTTATAGATAAGAGGCGAGGTGGGTGAAAGAACGGAGGCGTTTTATACCTTAACATATAATTAAAAACACATGAACAAAAAACTCCTAGCCCTATCCATCCTAGCACTCATAGCCGTACCCACAACCTACTCCGTACAGACTTACTCAACCTCCTATGCCGCGAACATCAGGGCACTCAACAAGTCGTTAAAGGTTCCACTCCGTGAGGCACCATGGAGCGAGTATAAAGCGAACTTGGATATACTTGACAGATTATTCGTCGTCGATATTAGGTACTATGAGTGGGAAGAATTCAACGAATTCATGAAAAACAAGCCACTCAACTACGATCTATACTATGACCGTGATGCCCGCATGATCTGGATAAAAGAAAGCTTCCAGACAAGCCTGATAAGAGTAACTGTTTACCAACACAACACCGTGGAAAACTTCGTTGCATGGCTAAGGTATAAGATTGCCCCACCGAAGATAGCGGAACCAATTTAACGCCTCCGTTATTCTCTTCTTTTCAGCCGTTCCTTGGCCAGCTCTATGCGCACTATCTGGGCTATCCTGGTGTCCATCTCCTCACGTTGCCTGCGTAGCTCCAGCTCATGGTCCTCGCGGCTCATCTTATCTGGCTCATCTGAGATTAAGTTGAGCCACGGCTCCGCCTTCATATACATGTTGCGCGTGTGGCCTACGTCACGGCTGATTTTATCGTAGTGGTCCCGGTCAAACGCCTCGGTGTGGCCCATGAAGAACTCCGCGTAATCCGTATCCACACCGGATCGCCTCCACCGAGTGCGAAACAAATCCCTAAGCTCGTGTATGTTCTTGCCGTACCGTCTGCCTTTGTCTGTGTTCTCCTGATCTATTAACCCAAGCCTACGCTGGTGATCATTCCAATAGGTAAACATGGTCTTATAGCTCAGAGGCGTCCCAAACTGCGTATTGAATACACTATCGCCCTCGGGCCGTATCTCCACCCATCTCTCCAAGGCTTCTATCGCATCCCTACCGATGAAGGTATAGTAGGGCGTCACGTTACGCCTAGCCTTACGACCCGGCAGATCTACCTTGATATACCGCTCACGATCCAACTGACCCAGCACACTATCCAGCCCATTGTCGCTCCAGTACACCAGCTCCCCGGCACCCATGCCACCTTGGAACATACATAGAAAAGCAGCCCTGTAAACCCGGTTACACGACGCAAGTATCCGTCGAAACTCGTCAATAGATAGCGTCCCCTCAACCGGCGGCACATCCCCCCGCAGCCGGAACCCCGGATCACCAGGCAACGCCACCCGGTTATGCCTGAAAAAACTCTTCACCACACCATACCGCTTCTCAAGATAACCCACACGCCCCGACTTGAAACGAGCCCACTCCTGCACCACATCCAGCAACTCATACCCATAAGGCGAAGCCCGCTGCCAATCCACCATCTCGTCAGGCGACAACTCCGAGAAAACGCCTCCGTTCTCAGTCAGCCACACCAGAAAATCCCTGAAAATATACTTAGACACATCCCAGGTACGAGGAGCCAACCGGGACCGCCAATGACCAACACACCGGCTGCCTAACGTCTCAAAATACTCGTTACAGCTCATACACTATCAATAACTACCGGCGTTTTTTAGACTTATCCGACATCCACCAGTCCAAGAAGTTACATATAAAGTTAGATTGGTTTTGGTGAAACGATTTGGTTTTATACATGGTATCTAAATGGTGATCGGTGTCTGGGTGCGGTTTGATCGTAAGGACTGGGCCTTGGTGGGGCTTGTTCTAGTTTTTAATATTCTTGTGCGTCTTAAATACTGGTCTTTTTTCTTGGTGGAGTTGGCGCGTGACCCGTTTGGTGTTATTATGGAGTGTGTGGGGGCTTTCCTTGGGGCCTGTGTTTTCGTTTACCTTGTGAAATGGGTGTTTAATTGGTATAGGGCGTTACCTGATGCCGAGTGATAAGCAGAAGACGATAACGGTGGCGTTAAGTCTCTGGGAACGATACCAAGCCATCTACGAGGCGGATAAGGATCAGTGGCGTGACCTGTATAATGTGCGTAGCGTGACGGGGCTAATCGTCTATTTCTTGCGTAAGGAAGTTCGCGCACTCGAAGAAAAGACGTAGCTCGGGGTCGTCTTCACGGTCCACTACTCGCTTCATCTTTACCATCTCGCCGACGCAGTAGAGGCAGAGGGGTATCAACGTGGGCCAGAAGAGTGCCCTGGGGCTTATCCATAGGTGCCCGAGGTTTATGTAGACTTCTAGTTGGTAGTGTAGGAAGATTATGGCTCCGACTAGGATTAGCTGTAGCCTCTGGTATCTCATAGGAACCCCTTGAGGACACCGGACTTTATCAGCGCGATCCCTACTAACGCACCCACTATCAACGCCCCTATTAGCAGAGGGATCAAAGACCCGCCGAACCCGCCTTCCTTGGGTGGCTTTGTGTTCGCTAGTTTCTGGGCCTCCACGCCCTTTAGGAACATCTCCCGCATCTTCTTGGGGCCGAGGTCTTTAAGATATTTCTTCAGGTTCTCTGGGCTGATGATCTCTAGGAACGACACCGTTTCTATAAGCTGGTTGCCCTTCCCGTCCTTCAACTCAGCCATTTCCTTTAGAACGGGCTTGACTTTTTTATAGTCTTTTTGGTTCTCGGCTTTAGCCACTGCCGCGTACAGGGCCGGTGTTATGGTGAAGCTAACCACGTCTGTCGCTATGACGGCGGGGCGTTTGCTGCCCGCCCATGTGCTGCTCTCGCTTATGAGTTTGTTGTAAAGATGGTCCTCTCTGCTCGTTGGGTTAAGCAGCTTGTCTAGGCCGAAGAACATGGCTTCCTTGCCCAGCTTCCAGATGCCTTTATCCCATTTGAGGCTCGTTAAGCTGATCCTGTTGCTCAGGGGCTCATGTCGTATGAGGTCCACGCCCCCGCCTCCGAAGCCGCGTTTTATGAAGTGGCGGCCCTCCTGCCGTGCGAAGTACCATTCAGCCACCGCGAAGAGGATGGCTATTACTGTTGTGCCTCCTAGCGCGAAGGTGGTCATGATCCATAGGCTGCTGTCACTCACTTTTCTTCACCTCATAGATTCTGTGCCCGCCAGCCATCTTGATATTATAGTCTTGGTGGCTGCCGCCGATGCTGCCGCCCTTTATGCTTCGTCTGAGTATGAGGTTCAGGGCGTCGAGTACCCGCAGGGCCTCCGCGTCGTCGTCGTAGTAGAGACTCAATGGATCGTAGAATAGTCCCTCCCAGTATAGGATCTCGGCCATTCCGTGACTCCACGTGTAGTACATGACGCTGTTCAGGTGGCTGCCAGCGTAGCTCAGGGCTTTCTCAAGTTCCGGGTACTTGGTTTTTTTGATTACTTTGGTTATGGCCCCGGTTTCTTTATCATCAATGTATCCGTATTCGTAGATGGTGTTGAGGAGGATCGCC
>Ga0307378_10003684_pt1 | contig 22272 bp, 14 predicted proteins | sample UN1MG_FD_202238 | JGI IMG/M metagenome (GOLD analysis project Ga0307378, IMG submission 202238) | Soil microbial communities from Risofladan, Vaasa, Finland - UN-1 | ecosystem: Environmental > Terrestrial > Soil > Coastal area > Acid sulfate soil | place: Finland: Risofladan, Vaasa | collected...
CGCGCTACATCATGGGCGACCCCAAGCCAAAGAGGGTGTACGCGGCGCTCGGGACGTATTACGGAGATTATGACGTTGACGACACGGGCGTGCTCATGATCTCGTGGGACAACGGGGCGACCTCGCTCGTCGAGAGCGGGTGGTGGCAGCCGCACATGGACGGCCCGGAGGCGGGGACGAGAGTGTACGGGACGGCAGGGTACGCGAGCCTGTTCCCGACCGAGCTCAAGTTCAAGGTGGGCGGTTACGCGGGCACGTTCACGGCGCCGATGCCGCCGCGGGAGGAGCACTGCACGCAGGCCATGTACGACCGGCAGATGGCGCACTTCGTGGACTGCATCCGCAAACGCAAGGCCCCGAAGCCGGGCCTCGCCGAGGGACTCACCATCGTGCGGATCATTGACGCGGCCTACCGCTCGTCCCGGACCGGCCAGGCGGTCAGGCTTTGATCGCGGCATCAAGCGAAAAGATAACCGCCAAGACGCCAAGACCGCCAAGAATAAATAATATATAAAATATAATTAATAAATATTGTTCTTGGCGGTCTTGGCGTCTTGGCGTTCAATTCTTCAGCATGATTCATTAAAAACCTGGAAGAATGACATGAAAAAAATCAGGGTCGCCATTATCGGAGTGCGCGGCATCGGGAGGCGCCACGCCCGGGCGGTGCTGGCGGGCGGAGGCCGGATCACGGCGTGCGCCGCCCGGACGCGCGAGTCGGCGGAGCGATTTGCTGAGGAGTTCAACGTGCCCCGCGCCACCACCAACGCGCTCAGCCTGGCCCGCGCCGGCGACGTGGACGCGGCCGTGATCTGCACGCCCAACAAGTATCACGCGCCTTACGCGCTCGCCTTCATGGAGGCGGGCAAGGACGTGCTCCTGGAAAAGCCCATGGCCATGAACGCGAGGGAGGCGGCCAGGGTGGCGGCCGCGGCGCGGCGGCGGAAGCGAGTGGTGCTGGTCGGCCACATGTGGCGCTTCGCGGACGAGGTCAATTGGGCGCGGGGGGTGGTGAGCTCGGGCGCGGTGGGCCGGGTGGTGCGGACCGCGGGTTACGGCGTGCACGCGGGCTGGGGCCCGGCCGGCTGGTTCACGCAAAAGAGGCTCGCGGGCGGCGGCGCGCTCGCGGACATGGGCATTCACGCGATTGACACCGCGCGCTTCATCCTGGCTGACCCGCTGCCGCGGCGCGTGTATGCCGCGGTGGGCACGCATTACGGCGATTACGACGTGGACGACACCGGCGTGGTCATGATCACCTGGGACGGCGGCGCGACGTCGGTGATCGAGAGCGGCTGGCGCCACCCCCACGCGGACCGGCCCTACGCCGGGACCCAGGTGTACGGCGACCAGGGCTACGTCGCCATCTTCCCTCCCGAGGCCAGGCTCAGCGTCTCCGGCCATCCGGGAATTCACCTGCCTTCGCCGGAAACAACCAGAGACCGGGACCGCCAGCAAATCTACGGCCGCCAGATGGAGCACTTCCTCGCGTGCGTCCGCAGCCGCCGCGAGCCCACGCCCGGAACTCGCGAGGGCCTCGTCAACATGAGGATCGTGGACGCGGCCTATCGCTCGTCCCGGACCGGCCGGGCGGTCAGGCTTTGATCGCGGCATCAAGCGAAAAGATAACCGCCAAGGCGCCAAGACCGCCAAGAAATATTAAAATAAAAATATTTAATTAATAATTATATTTCTTGGCGGTCTTGGCGTCTTGGCGGTTGATTTATTTTCTCACCGGAACAGCCACATCTCGACCGAGGCCAGGGAGTTCTGGAGGATGTGCATGGCCAGCGGGATGAGCAGGGAATTGGTGCGCCAGCGGGCGAGGCCCAGGAGGATGCCGATCAGCAGGATGAGGAGCATGAAGTACCACTGCGCCTGGTACTGCACGTGCATGAGGGCCCAGGGCAGGGCGGAGAGGGCCACGGCCCAGAAAGGGCCGAGCCGGGCCTGGATGCCGGTGAAGACGAAGCCGCGGAAGACGAGCTCTTCGAGCAGCGGCGCGAGCAGGATGATGGCGAGCATGAGGCAGGGGAAGCAGCGGGCGCTGTCGTACACGTCGGTCATCCAATCGGCCACCGGATTCAGGTGGAGGTAATAGAGGAGGGCGTCGGAGCCGAAGGAAAAAACCAGGAGCGCGGCGGGCCAGATGATCCAGTTCTTGAGCCCGGTGTTACGGAAGGCGAGGTAGAGGCGGGCCGGATATTGCGGGCGCAGCAGCAGGGCCAGAACCAGGACGGCGCCCAGCACCGGGATGGTAACCAGGTAGTTGATCCACAGGAAATCGCCGTTCTTGACGGCGGCGTCCAGCACCGCCCTGCTGCGCGCTGACCCTAATGGCGTCCCGGTCCACAAAAGATAGGGGTAGATGGCGGCGATGGAAGCGGCGACGGTCGAGCCTATCATCAGCACCATCCAGCCGAGCGTGGCCCACACGCCCCACGGCCCGGGCGGCCGGGGCGGCGGCGCGAGTGGCGGGAGCGTGGCGGGAGGCGGGATCGGAGAAGACGCCGGCCCGCTTCCGGGCTCCGGTGATTCTCCGCCCCAGAGGGGCCGGCCGTTGTTGCCGTCATCCATTGGCTTTACCCGATCACGCTTCCGGAGGAGGCTGGTCGAGGGCATCGAGGTCCACGTCGGCGAGGGCGACTCCGGGGTCGGGGGCGGCGGCGAGTTTTTCGAGGGCCTCGCGGTGCAGGTCCTCGGCGGCGACCAGGTGGGAGATGACGCGGTCGCTGACTCCGAATTGCTCGATGAAGATGCGGTCGTTGTGGAAGTCGAGCGCCATGTTCTCGGCTTTGAGTGCGATTGAGATGCTCTGTTTGAGGTCGGGCGGATGGACGATGGAGGCGCGGAGATCGTCGAGCCTTTTCATCTGGCGGATGAGGGCCGGGTCGTCATAGCGGATCCCGGGGCCGTCGAGTTCCTCGCGGACCAGCCTCCATTTTTCGAATTCGAGCAGGAGGGCGTGGTTGGCCTCGGCCCGGGCCATCTTTTCCCAGAAGGCCTGGGCCGCGGGCATGGTGTAAAAGGACGTGGCAAAGACGCTGAAGAGCTCGGAGAGCCCGGCCTCCATGAAAATGGACTGTTCCACCGCGGTCAAGCGATCCACGCCACGTCCTCCACCCGGCCCCTTGGCAAGGAAGTTGCCCCGCCCCGGGACCGCGCTCCCGCAGGCCCACGTCCGGCCGCTACTCCAGGCGGAAATGGATGTCGAGCGTGACCTCGTACTCGGCGATCCTGCCGCGCTCGAGCCGTACCGCCTGCGACACCACGTCCATGCGCTTCAAGTTGCGCAGGGTCTTGTTGGCCCGCGCCAGACCGTCGGCGATGGCCTCCTCGAACCCCTTGGGCGACGTGGCCGTTATCCTGGATATTCTTTCCACCGGCATTTTCAATTCCTCCACCTATCTTCTTAAATATTTCGGGGCCGCTTGTCAAGTTTGCTGATGGCGGTCAGGGTCAGAGCTTCAGTTTTCAGTTAATGAGAGGATCCCTGAAGTCTCCGGCCATCTCGACATTAACTGAAAACTGAAGCTCTGATACTGACCCACGCCCTTGGCTTAAAAACCGGGCCTGTTCCAATAACGGATGGATGTCATGGCATTTTTCAGGGAGCGGAAGAAGCAGGTATAAAGTATAACCCGTCCAAAATAGGAGCTAAGAAAACCGCCAAGGCGCCCAGAACGCCAAGAATCGCCAAGTAAATCCTGGTGTTTCTTTGCGGCGGGACTAAAAAACAGCTCCAGTGCTTTGGCCCCAACCTGCTTGGCGGACCGGCCGACAGGAGCGCCAAGAAAGAATCATTGGGCCGGCCTCCGGCGCGACATGGCGCTTTCAGCCTTCGTAGCCAAAGCTACTTCGGCGAAGTGGGCCCCGCCTGCAGGAGCCTTGCGGCGGGCAGGTTGGCGGCGGCGCGAAGCTGGACGGAGATTGAAATAAAATCATGATTCTTGGCGTGCTTGGCGCCTTGGCGGTTTTCTGGTTCGTTTGTTTTGGACAACACTGAAAGTATAAATACTTAAAGAGCCCGGCTTTAGCCGGACCGGCGGGGCTTTCTCTTGGGCGCCTTGCGCGGCAGGCCGGTTGCGGAGAACTCGCTGCACTTGACGCAGCGATCGGGGGCGTTTCCGGAAATGATCCGCTGGATCAGCTCATGGAAGGCATCTCCTTGAAGGATTTCGCCCAAGCTCTGTTCATTGAGGTTGCCGATAACGAGGTCGGGCTTGCAGTCCAGGCAGCAGGGGGAGACCTGCCCGTCAGTCAACACCAACACGTTGCCGCGCCATGGCTCCATGCACACCGGGGGCGATCCGCTGCCTTCATAGCCCATGCGGGGGTTGGCCTTGACGTTCGTGACCAACGCGCCCCATTCCCGCCGCGCGTTTTCGAACCGGTCCGCATTTTTTTCGTGGGCCACGATCGAGAGTTTTACCTCCGTCTCGGGACGCTTGAGCTCGATGAACCGTTCCAGGTTCCGGCGGATGACCGCATTATCAACGCCGCGAAACTCGCGTGACGCTTCCGCATCAGCCTCAACGGACACCGTCAGGACGGAGAGCCTGGACGCGGCCAGCCTCTCCAATACGCCGCCGGTCAGCAGCGTTCCGTTAGTGTAGACAATTGAACGCAGCCCCCGGTCCGCGCAATAATCGGCCATTTCGCTGAAGCGCGGATGCAGCAGCGGTTCGCCCATGCCCACGAACGTCACGGCCTCCAGCGAATTCGGGGCTTCGTCAATGGCCTTGCGGAAGAGCGGCCACGGCATGAGGTCGGGCCTGAGTCCCGTAAGCTCCGGCGCCGATTCGCCCCAGCAGAAACAGTACCTGCATCGAAGATTGCACCCGAAGACGGGTTCGATCGTCAAGTTGAAGATCTCGGGAATGAGCGGAAGCTGCAGGTAGTAGCAGGCCATGTTGCGCGCCAAGGCGAGCACGTTTCCGGGCCGCTGGACCTTCTCATGGATCCAGTCCGCGTTGTCACCGCTGCCGAGAAGCAGACGGGAACCTGCCCGGTAGAGTGTCTTGAAAACCTTATCACTAAAGCCCAATATCAGCAGGTTCCTTTTCAGTCCGATTCAAACGGATTGCTGCTCGGCGCGAAACGCGGATTGCCGCGGAAAACGCCGGTAAATTATGCCTAAGATACTCTAACTTGTCAAGGAGCGCCCGGCCTGATGGGGGTCCGTTCACCCCCGCCTGGCGCATTCCGGCTTATTTTTTCCGGGCGGCGCGGGCGGCCTCCACCCGGCCGCTCATCCATTCCGGGTATGACGACGTTATTTGATCGAGAATGGAGACGGCCTCCTCCGGCCGCTACTCCAGGCGGAAATGGATGTCGAGCGTGACCTCGTACTCGGCGATCTTGCCGCGCTCGAGCCGTACCGCCTGCGATATCACGTCCATGCGCTTCAAGTTGCGCAGGGTCTTGTTGGCCCGCGCCAGACCGTCGGCGATGGCCTCCTCGAATCCCTTGGGCGACGTGGCCGTTATCCGCGAGATTCTTTCTACCGGCATGTTCTCCTCTCCTATTCCTTTAATGGTTCCAAATCACTCTTGTCCAAAATAGGCCGCAAGAAAACCGCCAAGACGCCGAGAGCGCCAAGGATCGCCAAGTAAATCATGATGTTTCTTTGCGGCCCAAAAAAGAACAGCTCCGGAGCGTTGGCTCCAACCGGCTTGGCGAACCGGCCGACGGGAGCGCCAAGCAAAAAACATTCGCACCCAAGCCCTCTTGAAATCGTGTTTAAAAATAATCCTTGGCGCTCTTGGCGTGGCGGTTCTCCGGTCCGTTTATTTTGGACAGCACTGGTTCCAAATCATCTTGTCAGGCATGACGAGTTTCCAGTTTCAAGTTGAAAATACTCCAATGCCTTAAACCGCCGTGAGCCGGAATCGGGCAACCGCAAGCCGCATCTCATTCTACCATAATTTTCGCGGACGACTCATCCCGGGCCGGCTATTATCTCCGGGGCATTCATGAAGCCATTCACGCCTCTTTCAATATGATCCTGATCCACGCAAGAGAGAGTATCCTCAATAATGGGGGGTTGTATCGGCCCATTATTCCGGATGCGCGGTACAGTAGACGTGGTCCTGATCTCCCAGGTACCACTTTCCTCCGGATGGACAAGAAAGCAACTCGATCGCCGCGGGCAGCAAGGTGCACCCCGCGAGGCAGCTCTCATCCCAGCCACCCTCCTTTTTGCAAACCGCCTCCATGCTCTCCCGGCACCTTTCCATCTCCCTCCGCCGATACTGCCCGTAATGCGCGATGAAATCCTCCAACGGCGGCTCGTCCCGCCATCTGTTTACGTATTGGCCCCTCGCCTTGAAAATCTGTTGTCTGGCCACGGCGCACCTATAGGCTTGAACCGAGCCGTAGATAGTGTAGCCGCAATAAACCCACACCAGGACCAGGACCGGAACCAGGACGATCTTCGAGTATTTCCATTTCCGCTCGGACCCGGGAACGGACGCCGCGGGAGAGGCCTTCCGCCTTTGCCACGGCCGCAGCCAGCGGTCGGCGTCCGGCCGGGCCGCCAGATAGCGCCGGAGCCGGAGACCCAGCACGAAGAACGTCAGCATCCAGGCCAGGCCCAGCCAGGCCACGTTCGGCCGGAATTCATTCGAGTCCCGCATCCACCCCGAACAGAAGAACACGCCGTCCGGCGTCAGGTCATAATCAACGATCACTCCAAAACGCTGGGCCGCCCGGTCCCAGTAAAAATAGTCCCGGTATTTCCCCGCCTCCCGCCCGTCAAAATCCTCCATGCCCGCCCCTAACGTCGCGAGGGCGTCGCGGACCTGCTTCCGGGTGGCGCACTCCTTGGGCTGGCCGTAAAAATTCACCGTGGTCGGCTCCTTTTGCCCCGCCAACGCGGCCATCGCGTAGAAAAACTCCCAATGGTGCTCGCCGTAAGGTCGCTTGAAAGTGACATCATCCCACCACAACATCCCCGCGTAAAAAATCGGGATGCCCACCAGCAAAAAGATCCCGGCGGAGACCCCCGCGGCGCCGAGCCAGTTGACTCCTTGGTCCGCCCCTTTCACTGACTGCGAATGCGGAACCGGTGACAGAGTCCGGGGAGGCGATGAAGGTTTGCTCGAAATGCTTCCGCTGTCCGCCGGCGTTGGCGATGTCTGGAATTGTTCCCGCCTCTGGCCGCGCGCGTAATGCATGGTCCAGACGGTGTGGGTAAGGGCGAACATGAACCAGAGGGAGATGGGTCCCAATACAAGGGGGTAGACCAGGTTGGTCCCGTGTGCTTCGATGAGCCATTTGTTTATGGCCACCACCTTCTCCAGGCCGCCGAGAAGGACCCCGGGGGTGGCCGCCCGCCAGGAGGAAAGGCCCCACGGTTCGACGTAATGGGGCAGATAGAAGATTGACCAGCACCAGATCAGGAAAAATGGATAGACGTGGAGGCAGAGCCTGCCCAGGCCGGACCAGAGAAAGCGCAACAGGGTGTAGAGGTCGGCAACGAACATCTTGACCGCCTCGATGATGGCCCGGTGGGGCTCATTGTGCCTGATGACCATCATTACCGCCATCACCATGATGAAGAGGGCGTAGAGACTGTTCGGCAGGACGACCCAGGCCGGGTACACGGGATTGGGGTTGTTCTGCTTCAGGGTCAGGACCGCGCCGAACACGAACATGACAACCATGCCGAGGCCGAATAACAAGAGCGCGGCCAGACATCCCACGCCGGCACGAGCCGCGACGTCAGCCGGCCTCGTCTCCGCGGGTATATTTTTCGAGTAGAAAAAGGACGCGGCCAGCGCCAGACAGAACTGGGACGCGGCCACTTTGATGATGATTATCAGCAGGAGCTTCGTCATGTCGGCCGGTGTCGGGAGGCCGGTTGCTTCACCGGAGATGGGCACACCGAGCGCGAAAGGGAAAAGAGTGGCCGCGAGGATGGCGAAGTACCATAGGACCGAGAAGCGCCGGTTGGAGATCATGAAGCCGAGGGCCTCCCGATTGATGTATCGGAAGTCGAGGTCGCTCCTGAGCTTTGGTTTCACGAGTCTGTCATAGGCGAGGGCGGCCGCGCCGCCTAGGTAATAAGCGGCAAAACATAGAGCGATGGCGGCGGCGCCAAGAAGGTATAGGGAGGACTCATCGCCGTTGTCCAAATACGGGCCGATCAAGGGGCTCAAGCCGATCCAATCTATGAAGACGATGCGGGACGGGTCGTAGCCGCCGACGAAAACGACGATGAGGAACAGCAGGTACCAGGAAACCAGCAACAACAGCAGCTCGCCGCCCCGGCGGAAAGGTCCGGGCTTGGGGCGAAGGCCTTGGCCGTGCGTTCCGGACGCTCCGGGCTTCTGGATCATGGCTTAAATTCCCCCCTGGCGTTCGGCGGTGCGGCCGCCGGCTCAAGATCACGGAGTATGATGATCATGGCCGGATGCGGCGGGGTCTTTACCCCTTGGGCTTGAGGTTGGCCAAAGCCGCCCGGACCTGGTCGGCGAAGGCCACGTCCGGGTAGCGCTTGAGGATGTAATCGAACATCTGCGCGGCGGCGTCTGGTTTTTGGCAGCGGTCCCGGAGCAGCTCGCCGCACTGGTACAGGGCCTTGGGCGACAGGGGGTCGTCGGGATAGGCCACCGCGACCTCCCGGAGCGCCTTGGCCGCGTCCAGGTCCAGGTTCCGGCCCGAGAGCCAGCGGGCCAGCGCGAACTGGTCCTTGGAGGCCAGCGTGAAGTTGGCGATGCTCTTCTTGGTCTCCGTCACCAGCTCCCACAGGGTATCGAAATCCTTTTGCCGGATGAGCTCCGCGCCCTGCTTCTGGGAGTATTCCCTCACCCTGTCCATGTCCTTCAGACGCATCGAGGTCATGACCATGCCCCGAAGCGCTGCCAGGTTGTTGGGGTTTCGGGAAAGGACGTCCTGGAACAGGGCGGAGGCGTCCTCGAAACGGCCGTGGTTTAACATGCTCATGCCGTCGTTGATCTGGCGGGCCAGGTCCTCCGCGTCCACCCCCATGGGCGGCAGGCCCGCGGCCACGGCGCCCGCCGCGGCGGCACCGGCGGCGGCGACCCCGGCGGCGGCCATCGGCGCGGCGGCCCGTCCGGGGGCGGATGCCATGGGCGGCCTCATTCCGGGCGGTGCGGGCGGGGGCAGGCGGTAGCCGGGGCCGCGCGAGTACTCGAGCCTGGCGGGCCTTCCGCCGACCATGAAGACCGGCTCGGCCTGGATGCCGGGGGCCCACTTGAGCTGGTAGCGGCACTGGTAGGCCACGTATCCGAGCAGGTGGCCGATGACCATGAACAGATAGAGCTGCAGGGCGCCGTCAATGGGGAAGAAGAGCAGGTACTTGACGAACGACCCGATTGCGGCCATCACCAGGTAAAAGACGATCCTGATCGCGGTGTAGAGCACCAAGAGGCCGCCCATCACGGCCAGGGCGATCAGGTACTCCTTCAATATCTTGTTGATCTGGTTGAAGAGGTAGATGGGATTGAGCACCATTCCGGGGTGTCCGAACACGCCCATGATGAGCAGCGCCATGGGAAGCAGGCAAAGGCCGGCCAGGCCGGCGAGCCCGAAGATGCCGATACCCAGAGGGGTGATCACCGCCTTGCCCGCGTCCATGAAGTTGAGCCCGTTGATGACGAGCAGTCCGATGAAACACAGGGCCATGGGCCAGAACACGGCGAGGCAACCCATGCCGAAGCGCAGGATCAGCACGAATGAGTCCCAGAACCCGGAGTAACCGGTGAAGTCCGGGACCGTGAAATCCCCTTCCTCGGCCTTGCCGATCACCTTGTAGAAGTACGAGATGAGAAGCCCGTAATAGATCAGGTTGCATAGCACGAAGCCCAGTACCACGAAGAGGCTGGGCAGCGCCGTGGCATAGGCGCGCAGCCCCAGAATGAACAGCGAGAACACGCCCCACGCCACCAGCAGCATCCAGGAATCGCCCTGCAGCGGCCAGAACAGGAACTGCGGGATCCTCTCCCAGAACGGCTGGGCCGGCTTGAAGGGCGCCAGGTTGGTGATGGGGTTCCCGCACATCGGGCAGGTCTCGAGCTTGACACGGTCATAGGTCTTGATGTTGATGCAGTCCCTGCAGAACCCGACCTGGCAGCGGGAGCAGTGGAAATCCGCTTCCTTCATCGAGTGGTTAGCGCAGTTGATCACGTCTCGCTCCTTAAACTTTTTACGAGGAGTAAGGTAGTTCTCCCATGATGATACCGATGATTGAAAAGACTCGAAGCGTCAATCGCCGGAAGGCCCCGTGCCTTATTTTCCCATTATAGCAAACAATCGCGGTCCATTGCCACCGCCCGCGGTTTTTTTGACCGCGCGGTTAGCGGGATTCACTAGAGGCGGTTTCATAACCCCGCCAAGAATTTTATAACAAGGATATTCAGGATGCTCAGGATTAAGAAAACCGGAAATCATCCTGGAACTCCTGAATATCCTTGTTAATAATCTTTTCATCGGAGATGGTTGTCCTGGTTATGAAACCAGTTCTACTCAAGTTCGCGGGAGTCGAGGGTGCTGATACGGTCGCCGGTGGCGGCGGATTCGTAACAGGCGTCCACCAGCTCATGGGCCCTGACCGCGGCCTCGAACCCGGGGGACGCCGGCTCTCCGTCGAGCACGGCTTTGAGGAACAGGTAGTCCGCGAGCGCGCCTATCATCAGGGAAAGCTCGCGGATGGCCGGGTCGGCGATGCCGCGGAGCTCCCAGAAGCGCTCGTTGACCTGGCTCTCGCTCCAGGTTTCCATGCGGCCGGCGCCGCGCATGATCTGGATCTCGCCGGTGAACTCGGCCTCCACGGCGCAGAAGGTTTTTTCGTGGAAGATTTCGAGGCGGCGGTTGGAGTGGCGCTGCTCGACGTCGTGCCAGACCGAGACCAGGGACCCGGCCATGCCCGACTGGAATTCGAGGTCAACGCGGGCCAGGTCCTCGATGTCGCGGTGGCCGAAGCGGGAGGCGGTGCGGGCCTGCACCGAGCTGACCGGTCCGAACATCCATTCCAGCAGGTCGAGGTCATGGATGGAGTGCTCGATCAAGGTGCCGTGGCCGGCCTTGCCCGCGTCCTTGCGCCATGCGGAAGGGTGCGCGCCCTTGATGGGAAAGCACTGGTCGTCGCGGAACACCAGGGCCAGGGGCAGGCCGTGGCCGTTTTTGCCGAGCTCGTGGCGCAGCGCGTTCCAGACCGGGCCCTGCCGGAGCACCAGTCCGACCTGGTGGGTCACGCCGGCGCGCTTAACGGCCTCATGCATCAGCGCGGCCTCCCTGGCCGTTACGGCCAGCGGCTTCTCGCAGAACACGTGCTTTTTCTCCGCCGCCGCCGCCATGACCAGGCGGGGGTGCTCGGAGGTCCAGGTGCACACGTACACCGCGTCCACCTCCGGGTCCCGGAGCACGGCCTCGGCGTCTCCGGACGACCGCGCAAAGCCGAAGCCCCGCCGGAAGCGCTCGGCCTTCCGGGCGTCCACGTCCGCGACGTGGACCAGCTTGACCGGCAGCCGCGCCCGCTCGATCGCCGCCCGCAGGCAAAGACCATGTAACGAGCCGATCAGGCCCGCTCCCACCAGCCCGACACCCAATTCAGTTGCCGCCATTCTTTATTACTGCCTTTACAAAAAATAGAAACGGAGGATTTATCAATTATTCTAATTTATCAAATGGTGACGACTGACGCAAATTCTTGACCCCGAATCCCGGTTAAGCGTGATGAAAAATTGTGGCGTGGGCCCATGGCCTGCACAACAATGAACGGCCATCCCACCGCATTCGGGCGTAACGGGAAGCTTAACCGGGAACCGGGCAATTTATTGACAATGCCGCCTTCATCGGTGAGGATGAATGTTCAAAGGAACCCCATGATCTATATTGTACTGTTTCTTTTTTTCATCTCGGGTGCTTGCGGCCTGACTTACGAGGTTGTGTGGAGCCGGGACCTTGTGGTGGTGATGGGCGGCGCCACCCACGCGGTGTCCACGGTGGTGGCGGCCTTCATGGGAGGTCTCGGTTTCGGGAGCCTGTGGGGCGGTCGCGCCATTGACCGGAGCCGCAGAAACCCGGTGGTGGTTTACGGGTTTTTGGAGGGGGGTATTGCGGTTTGCGCGCTCCTGGTTCCGGCCCTGATCCGTATCGCCCGGCCGCTCCTGGCCGTGGCCTATGCCCGGCTGGGCCATCATTCCTGGCTTTTTGACCTGGTCAGCTTCATCGTCAGCGCCGCCATTCTTTTCCCTCCCACTTTGCTCATGGGGGCGACCCTCCCGGTTCTGGTTCGCGCGACCCTGTCCCAGCGCGAGCGTTTCGGGTTCACCGCGGGACGCCTCTATACCATCAACACGCTGGGCGCCATGGCGGGCGCGGGAGCCGCGGGTTTTGCTCTCCTGCCGGCCTTGGGCAACCGCCTCACCGCGTCCGTGGCGGTAGGACTTAACCTTTTCATTTTTTTAGTGGTGATATTGCTCCGGCGTCGTTTCCCCGTCTCCGGGCTTGGCGCGCCGCGGGAGAGACGGGAGCGAACAAAAAAGTGGAGTCTTGCCGGATGGCTGGTGCTGGTCGGTTACGGGGTGTCCGGGATGGCGGCGTTGATCTATCAGATCGCTTGGACGCGCTCGCTCACGCTTGCGCTCGGGAGTTCGACCTATTCTTTCAGTCTGATTCTGCTCGCATACATCGGGGGGCTGGGGCTGGGCGGGGCGCTGATTCTGAAGTGGGTTGACCGGATTGGCCGCCCTCTTTTCTGGGCCGGGGTGATGGAGTTCGGCATCGGGATTTTCGCCATCGCGGTCCTGCCGGTCCTGGATAATATCAACCTGTCAATGTATCGCTGGGCTTGGGAGTTTAGGGACCGCGCGCACCTGCTTTCCCTGGTCCGGTTCGGCATGACCTTCGGCATTATTGCGGCGCCCACCATGGTGATGGGGGCCTTGCTTCCGCTGGTGGCTCGGGTGATGGCGAGAGAGCGTCCGGGCGCGGGCGAGCCCATGGGCTGGGTTTATTCGTCCAATACCGCGGGCGCGGTGGGGGGCACGTTCCTGGCCGGTTTTGTGTTGTTGAACCTGATTGGTGTCCGCCAGACGGTTGTTTTAGCCACCTTCTTGAGCCTGGCGGCCGGCTTGGTCTGGACCATGGCGGGCGAGCTTCCGAAGCGTCCGGCTTTTTTGACCGCGGCCCTGGGACTGACCGCCGGCCTGGCGCTGATCTCGTCCCTTCCCCGGCCTGACCCGCTGGTGCTCAGCTCCGGCCCTTACATTTACGCGGACTCGGTGATGCGGCAACTGTCTCCGGGCAAGACCGTAAAGCAGGCCCTCCATGACCGCTACCGGACCCTGTTTTACGGGGAAGACGCGGAGGCCACCGTGCTGGTCGCGGAGAACTCGCTCGGGCTGCAACGGTCACTCCGGATCAACGGAAAAATTGACGCGTCTTCGGAAGGGGACATGCCCAACCAGTTGCTCCTGGCCCACCTGCCCCTGCTCCTCCATCCCCGCCCCAGGTCCGTCATGGTGATCGGCCTCGCCAGCGGCGTTACCGCCGGGAACGCACTGCTGCATCCGATCGAATCGCTGGACTGCCTGGAACTATCCCCGGCGGTGGTCCAGGCCAGCCATTATTTCGAATCCGTCAGCCATTTGAATTATTCCGACCCCCGCTTCAACCTCATCGTCGCCGACGGCCGCAATCATCTCGAGCTCAGCCCGAAAAAGTACGACGTCATCATCAGCGAGCCTTCAAACCCCTGGCAGGCCGGGGAGGGCCTGTTGTTCACCCGGGAGTTCTTCCAGCTGGCCCGCAAGCGCTTGAATCCGGGCGGTATCATGGAGGCATGGATTGACGTCTATAACATGGACGCCGCGAACCTCTCCCTGTTCCTGCGCACCTTCGCGGACGTCTTCCCTCACGTGACCCTCTGGGAGACCGGGTTGCAGGCGGACTATGTCCTGCTCGGGACCAACGAGCCGCTGATGATAGATTATCAGGACCTGAAACACCGGCGGGACGATCCCCGGATCGCCGCGGCCCTCGACCCGATCCAGGCCGACGCCCTGGGCATCCTCACCCGCTTTGTCATGGATGAACGGGTCATTCATGAGATCGTGGGAACGGGACCGCTGCACACCGACGATCGGCGGCAACTTGAGTTCGACATGCCCAAGTCGGCTTTCTCTCTCTATGTCGAGCGCTTGCCAGGCCTGATCAACAAGATTTTCTCTCATCATGTGGATGCGGGAAGGATGATCAAGCCGCCGGAAGGGGAAGCGGGAAAGATCCTGCTCGCCGAGCTCAAGCAGGCGGACCGGATGCGTGATCAAATCATGGACTTTGAGCTGGCGCGATTTTCTTCCGGGTCGGACGAGAAGGAGGTGATTGCACGGACGCTGGCGCTGATTGCGGCCACTGGCGGCCGGTATCCGTGCCTGGCGGTCTCCAAGGACTTGGCGGCCTACCTGAGCACCTATGCCGGCAAGTTGCACAACAGCGGCGACGACCAAGCGGCGGAAGCGATTCTGGCCCAAAGCTTTGAGCTTGATCCGAACCGCGGCCTTCCCGCCGCCGCCATCGCCAATTACCGCTTGAACACCGGGGATTTGGCGGGGGCCCGGCAATGGGCCGAGAAGGCGGTGAAGAGCTTCACCACCAACCTTCCGGCCTATGATGTACTGGCGCGAGTGGCAAGGAAAAGGGGTGAGCAGGAGAAGGAGGAATTGTACCGGCGAAAGGCCTTGGCGATATGGCCGCAGAGCGTCAACAACCGCATCGCCCTGGCACGCGTGCTCGATGAAAGGAACCAGGAAGCCGAGGCCTATGCCCTCTTGCGGGGAGTTCTGGCCGACGACCCCGATAACGCCGACGCCCACTTCTTCTTGGGGATCGTGCTCTACAAAGCCCGCCAGTGGGACCCGGCCGAGCGCCATTTTAAAAAGGCCCTGGCGCTGGACCCCGGCCACCCCTCGGCCGCGCTGATCAAGAAGACGTTAAAGGAGCTGGAACAGAAGCGTGGGCGGGGAGAGTGACCGGCGATAAATATCTAGCATCACTCTTGTCCAAAATAGGTGCTAAAAAAACCGCCAAGGCGCCAAGACCGCCAAGAATCGCCAAGTAAATCTTGGTGTTTTTAGCGGCGGGACACTGAAAAACTTCAGAGGGTTGACACCAACCTGCTTTGCGGACCCAGCGACGAGAGCGCCAAGAAAGAATCATTTGCCTGGAGGCCGTTCCGGGGTTGCAATAAAATCATGATTCTTGGCGTTCTTGGCGCCTTGGCGGTTTTCTGGTCCGTTTATTTTGAACAGAACTGATACTGGATCCTATTTGCGGAACCTCGAGAACAGCCCCTTCTTCTCCTCCAGCTGCCGCTGCTCGATCTTTTTCAGGCCCTTCAAGGCGAAGCGGTAGCGGGGGTTCAGGGACAGCGCCTTTTTGAAGTCGGCCTCGGCCAGCGCCGCCTTTTCGTCGTCAAGGAGCAGGGCGCCGCGGTAGGCGAAGGCCGGGGCGCAGCGGGGCTTGATTTTGAGGGCCTGGGCCAGGAGCTCCTGGACGCGCTTCTGCATCACCTTGGACTTGCGGTTCTTGTTGTAGAGGGCATAGGCGTATTGGGCGATGATCTCGGCGTTGTCGGGCGTGAGCGACATGGCCTCAGAGAGCGACTTCTCGGCGCCGTCCCAGTCTCCCATCTCCATGAAGGCCATGCCCGACTGGAAGGAGACCTCGGCCTGCATCTTGTCGTGGTCCTTGGCCCCCGGCACGCCCGCGGCGCGCGTGTGCGAGTCGAGCATCTCGTCGTACTTTTCCTTGGACACCACGTTGGAGAGCGTGTTGTAGGCGGTGGCGATGATCGAGAGCGCTTCCTCCGATTTCTCCAGGTAATCGCCGGAGCTCATGATGAACTGCTCGGGCCCGAACTGCTTGGTCAGCTTGAAGTATTGCTCCTTCAACTTGCCGAAGTCGAAGTTGCCGAACTTGAGCCCGAAGATCTCGTAATAATTTTTCGACTTGACCGCCTTGTGGAACTCGGCGAGCTCGGCCTCCTTTTGGGCCTGCTCCTGGTCCGGGGCCGAGGGCGCCTGGGCGGCCGGCGCTTCCACGTGGATTTCCTCGACCACGCCGGTGAGCGTCCGCTCCAGGTCTCCCACCATGTCATCGAAGCCGCGGGCTTTCGGTTCCGGCTCCGGCGCGGCCGCGGCCGCTTCCGGCTCCTCCTCCTCGCCGGCGGCCACGCCCTCGAACACGCGCTCGCGGATGGGGTAGGGGGCCTCGATCCCGGACTCGACCGGCCGGTCCCTGAGCTCCACCATGCCCAGGGCCTGGAACGCCGCGAACGAGCGCATGATCTTGTCCGCGTCATCCGCCGCCTCCGGCAAGAGCTCCTCGAAGCGGCGCGTGCCGTCCGCCCGGTCCAGGAACAGGGCCTCCATGGGCTCGATCGAGATGTGCATCTGGTGGTCGTAATAATTCCGGGTGAGCGCGACGAAGCGCCCGGACGCCCGCTTCTTGACCTCCATCAGCCGCTCCCCCGGCACGAAGCGCTTGAACCCCTGGTGGATGATGTGGGAAAGGTTCATGGGCGGCAGCGGAGACGACTCCGGCAGCGGCGGCCAGAGCTGGAACGTGAATTCCGCGTCTTGCCAACTGAACATCTGGCTAAGCGATTCCTCCACGAACTTCTTCCATTCCGCGAAGAACTCGTCGGGAAGCAGCGCGCCCATCTTGATGAAAATCTGGTCAACGTCCGCGCCGTTCTTTTGCTGTCCCTGGTAGACCTGGTACTCCATGAGGCTGATCTTGCCCTGGTTGAACAGCCAGTTGCCGAAGGAGGTCTCGAGCTTGGCCGCGGAAAGACCGATGGGCACGCCGTTGATAAAGAGGAGCGAGCGGTCGTCGTCGCCCTTCTTGATGAAGAGGATGCCGGTGGCGCGGGTCTTTTTGGCCTCGAGAAGCAGCCCGTCGAGCGGCCGGGAACTGAGGTTCCCCATGAGGGCGCGGCGCGGCTGGATCTCGGCGACCGGTTTGGGGCCCGGGGCCGGCGCGGAGGGCGCGGCCGGACGCGGCGCCGGGGCCGTGGGCTTTTCGCGCGCGACGGGCGCGGGCGGCCGCGTTCCGGCCGCCCGGTCCGGCGGCGTTTTCACCACGGTCACCCTGGGCCCGCCCGCCGGGGCCGGGGCGGCCGGGGCCGCGGCCGCGCCGGCGGACAGGGTCGCGGAAAGCGATTGCTTCACGGAATCCAACAATGCCTCCTGGCTGAAGGGTTTTTCCAGGTAATACTTGATGGCCAGGGCCTCGCGCGCCTTTTTGGCGTATTGATCGCCCTTGTACACGCCGGTGACGATAATCACGGGCAGCGCCTTGCCCCGCGCGGTGCTCCGGATCTTGCGCACCAGCTCCACGCCCGAGAGCCGCGGCAGATGCAGGTCCACCACCAGGAGATCGTACGGGTCCGCCGCGTACTTCCGCAGGCCCTCGATCCCGTCCCCGCTCACGTCCACGCTCACGTTAAGGCGCGAGATCAACCTGGCCATGGCCTGGGCCAGGGGCAGGTTGTCTTCCACGATTAAGATGCGCGGGGCCATAGCAGCTAATTATAGGAAAGAGCGCGGCCAAGCGCAATCAAGTGGACCCTCCCCCTTGTGAAAAGGAACGAGGATCGAGGAGCGGGAATCGAGGGGACTTTCCGGACCCTCTCCATCCTCACTCCTCGATCCTTTTTTCTGAACAGTCCCTCATGCCGCGAGGCGGCGCCCTGAAATAATGAAAAGATTTTTGACGGGATTAACAGGATTAACAGGATGTTCCGGAGCGAGTAGATGCTTATTTTTTTTCATCCTGTTCATCCTGTTCATCCTGTCAAAAATTATTTTCTAAACAGTTAGCGGCAAAAAAAGCGGGGGCGCACCGCGCCCCCGCCGGTTGGGGTGAGTGGACGGATTAGAAGAGGTTCACCTCGACGATGACCGCGAGCTCGTCGGTGTTGGCGTCCCAGCCCTCGATGTCGCGGAAGGTGTAGTTGACGCCGACCTTGGTGTTGTCGTTGATGTTGTAGTTGCCGCCGATAGTGGTGGCGGCCTCCTGGTCGTGGGCGTCATTGGCGATGACCTTCTTGTTGTCGTAGTCGAAGTAGTCGTAGCGGGCGAAGGCCTGGCCCTGGTCCCCGATGTTGGCGCCCAGCAGCACGTACCAGCCCGACTGGTAGAGGATCTTGGTGTGCGGGTCATTGAAGTTGAGCCGGGTGCTCAGGTACTGGCCCTGCAAGATCAGGAGGTCCGAGTTATAGCAGAGCTCGGCGCCCCACTGCTCGATGTTGGCGTCGTCGGCGATGATCCGTGGATACGGCGCCACCGGATCGCGGAGCTTGACGCTCGCCTGCTCGCCGTAGTACCAGCCGCCGGCGTGCAGCCCCTCCGAGTCCACCGCCAGCTTCACCGACGTGCCCTTGGTCTTGTCAATGTCCATCACGTTGCTGAGGCCGAGTGGAACGATGCCGCCGGCGTGGGGGGGGCGGGTGGGGATGGCGCCGAAGGGGAGCAAGCCGGTGCCGCCCACGATGTCGGACCCGTTGAAGTTGCCGATCATCAGGCTGGCCGGGCCCATCTTGGCGGTGAGCATGACCCCCGTCTGATAGATGGGCAGCGGGATGGCCACGTTCTGCAGGCCGGAGCCGTTGAGCAGCGGGTAGTTGATGGTGTACATGGCCTTCAACAGGTGCGGGTTCCAGGTCATCGAGGTCGGAGGGATGAAGCGGCCCGCCGAGAAGGTCAGGTTCTCACCCAGGTGGATGTTGATCCGGGCGTCGAGGAGTGACGCGGTCACCGCGTTGGTGTTCTGCGTCGCGTCAATGTTGGCCAGCGCGCTGGCCAGCGAGCCATAGGGCTGGAACACGAACGCCTCCGTGATCACCCAGTCCACGTTGTCCCCCACCTGGCCCGCCACGCCCAGCACCGCGAACTCCAGGTTATACGTGTCATACCCGTTCCAGCCCTCGTCCACGTCATCCGCCGAATAACGGCCCACGAAATCAATGTGCCCGAGTAAAACGATGTTCCCCGCGCCCGCGTTAACGTCCGCGCGCGCCAGGCCCGGAATCAACACGGCCGCCGCCAGCAGTGCCATCAAAATCTTTCTCATTGCTTGCCTCCTTCTGCCATTGAATGTCCCTTCCCCCGCCCATGATGCGCCAGGGGCCGATCTAACCGCCATGCATTGAATCCAACTGATCTCGCGCCAGTGCTGCCCCCTTCCCTTCACCTCCTTTCAATTCATTCCGGCCGGGGACCCCTTTCCCCGAGCACCGAATATTTTATCCTGCAATCTTGAAATGACCTGGTCAGTTCGTATTAGTCGGATGGCGCCTCACGATGCCGCCGCATCAGGGGTAACTCTTTTATGATCGTAAAAGCTTAGCAAAAACCGATTGCAAACTCAAGCGGGAAATCGGACCGAGGTAGCGCCGGCAACTTGCCGGCATCCGGAGCCGCCGGGACGGAGGCGTTACGCCCTGGAGTGCGCCAAGCCACCGCACTGCATAATCAGAGTCCGGGCTTAACCGGGAATCGGGAAAACGGCCGGCGCAACGGTGGACAGGTTGGGCGGGTTGTGGTAGGGTTTCCGGAGCCGCCGGGAGCGGTGGAGACTATTGGACGCGGGGGGAAGCGGAGCAGATGGGAAACACGTTGTGTTCGTGGGGAGCGGCGGGGGAGGTGACGGGGAGCAAGCATTTGCTGGAGCTCGAGGGCCGGCAAATCGTCCTCGATTGCGGGATGTTCCAGGGCAAGCGCAAGGAGGCCCGGGAGAAGAACGAGAATTTTCCTTTTGACCCATCGGCCGTCGAGTCGCTGATCCTGAGCCACGGCCATTTCGACCATACCGGCGCGATCCCGATCATCGTGAAAAAGGGCTTTGCGGGTAACGTGTACTGCACGCCGGCGACGCGGGAGATCTCGTCTCTGGTGATGATGGACTCGGCGCACCTTCAGGCCAAGGACGCGGAGTACGTGACCAAGAAGCGGGCCAAGGGCGAGGACCAGGAGGCCGTGGTGCCGGTCGAGCCGCTGTACACGGAGCAGGACGTGGTCGCCGGCCTGTCGTGTTTCATGACGGTTTCTTACCACCGCGAGTTCCCGGTGGGCGACGGCATCCGGGCCTCGTTTTACGACGCGGGCCACATCCTGGGCTCGGCGCTCACGCGGCTCACCATCGGCAAGGGCCCCAACGCCCCGGCCCTCGGCTTTACCGGCGACCTGGGCCGCACGCGCATGGCCATCATCCGGGACCCGGAAGCGCTGCCTCCGGTGGACTGGCTGATCTGCGAGTCCACCTACGGCAACCGCCGCCACGACCCCATCACCCGGGCCATGGACGAGCTGGCGGAGGTCGTGAACCAGGTGTGGGAGCGGCGCGGCAAGCTCATCATCCCGGCCTTTGCCGTCGAGCGCACCCAGGAGCTGGTTTATTACCTGCACCTGTTGCGCGACCAGAACCGCATCCCGGAAATCCCGGTGTTCGTGGACAGCCCCATGGCGGTCAACGCGACCTCCGTGTTCCGCACCCATCCCGAGTGTTACGACCAGGAGACCCGGCAGGCCTTCCTCGACCACCACCAAAACCCCTTCGGCTTCGAGACCCTGCGCTTCGTGTCCAGCACCGAGGAATCGAAACGGCTCAATAAGCGCTCCGAGCCCTGCGTCATCATCTCTTCCTCCGGAATGTGCGAGGGCGGCCGCATCCTCCATCACCTCGCCAACAATGTGAGCAACCCCAACACCGTCATCCTGATCGTCGGCTTCATGGCCCGGAACACGCTGGGCCGCCGCCTGGCCGACCGGGAAAAAGAGGTCAAGATTTTCGGCCAGCGCTACCCGGTCAAGGCCAGGGTCAAGATCATCAACGCCTTCTCGGCGCACGCGGACTACGAGGAGATCAAGGCGTGGATCAACCGCCTCGACCGCGACCGGCTCAAGTCGGTGTTCCTGGTCCACGGCGAGACCGAGGCCCAGGAGAACCTTAAAAAGGTGCTGCTGGAGGACGGGGTGAGACGGGTCGAGATACTGAAGTACGGAGAGGCGGTGGAGCTGGAGTGATTTAAGGCTTGGGGCTTGAGGCCTGAGGGTTGCTTGCCTCTGGCCTCAAGCCTCAAGCCCCAAGCCTCACGCCTTTTCCCGCAAAGGAGGATGGAAATGACTTAGGATTTGACATGGTCCGGAAAGTGTGATTTCATAGCATTCAAATTTTGAATCAGGATTTAGAAATTGAACAACGATTCAAGGCAGTCCGGGATGAGCCGGAAGGAGCGCGAGTTCCAGGCCCGCAGACAAGAGATTCTTGAGGCGGCGACGCGCCTGTTCGCGAAGCAGGGTTATCACGGGACCTCGATGAGCGAGATCGCGCGGGAGGCCGAGTTTTCCACGGGCTCGCTGTACAACTTTTTCCGGAACAAGGAAGAGCTTTACTTCAAGCTGCTGGAAGAGAAGATCTCGCTGTTGGAGGCCCAGGTTTACGCGGTGATTGATGGTCCGGGCGGGGTGCTGGAGAAGCTGGGCACATTCGTTGACGTATTTATTCATTTTTTCGAGGCGGAGCGCGACTTTTTCCGGATTTTCGCGGAGCAGCGGGGCCAGTTCGAGCTTTCGGCCAAGGGGCAGTTCGCGGACGTGATCCATGACCGGTACGAGCATTATCTCGGGGCCATGGTGAACCTGATGCGGCAGGGGATCAACGAGGGTCTGTTCAAGCCGCTCAACCCGGCGGAGCTGGCCCTGATCTTCATGGGGATCATCAACACCATGCTCATCATCTACGTGAACAGCGGCGAGTCATACAACCTGAAGGAAAAGCGCGCGGTCATCCTGGATGTGTTCTTGAACGGGACTCGCCGGACCTGACGGCGGGGAGGAATAAGTATGAGATCGTTTGTCACGGTCATGGCGCTGATCGGTTTGATTTTTATGGCGGGCGCTCCGCGTTCGGAGGTGGCCCCTCCGGCGGACGTGCGGGAGCCGGTGAAGCTGACGCTGGACGAGTGCATCGCGCTGGGGATCGAGCAGAACCCGCAACTGATGGTGAGCCGGGCCCAGGCGGACCAGGCCAAGGGCCAGACGATGCAGGCCAAGGCGGGCAAGCTGCCCAAGGTCACGCTCTCGGCCAACGCGGTCCATTCCAACATGCTGACGGAGTTCGCGACCGGCACACCCACCTATTTCTCGACCGGGCCGAGCGAGGCGAGCGGACTCCCCTCCACCCCTATCCACTTCCACATGCTGGCCTTTCCCGGCATCGAGATGACCAACACCCGCGAGG
>Ga0307378_10003686_pt1 | contig 22270 bp, 31 predicted proteins | sample UN1MG_FD_202238 | JGI IMG/M metagenome (GOLD analysis project Ga0307378, IMG submission 202238) | Soil microbial communities from Risofladan, Vaasa, Finland - UN-1 | ecosystem: Environmental > Terrestrial > Soil > Coastal area > Acid sulfate soil | place: Finland: Risofladan, Vaasa | collected...
GCCACGCACGTTTTTTCACGGGTTTTGGCCGGCACGGGTAATACGTTGAACGCGCGTGCATGGGTGTTGCGCAAAACAGGGTAAGAGCCGATGGGTAAACGTGGTCCAAAGCCAACGCCGACGCCGCTTCTGAAAATACGCGGGTCATGGCGGGGGAAGACCCGGGCGGACGAGCCCGCGCCAGACCGCACCCGCCCCGCCTGTCCGTCCTGGCTTCGGAAAGAAGCCAAGCGCGTGTGGCGCGAAGTCGTCCCACAGCTCGAGGCCATGGGCGTCTTGGCAAAATGCGACCGCAACGCCCTGGCGCGGTATTGCCAGACGTGGGCGAAATGGCGGACGGCCGAGGAAGTGCTCATAGCGGAGGGCGACACCCGCGAGGTCAAGGCGCTTGATCGCGCCGGCCGCATCGTCGTGATGGACCTGAAGGACCGCCCCGAGGTCGCGCGCTCGATGAAACTCGGCGACCAGCTTCTGAGGCTCGAACAACAGTTCGGCTTGACCCCGAGCGCCCGGGCCTCGTTGACGCAGCCGCGCGAAAACCGCGACGAGAACCGCGGCAAGGACAGGTTCTTCAAGACCCACGCAGGTTGAGGATCCGAATGACCGTCGCAACACGACCACGCACGAAGCGCATCGCGAAAGCCTGGCGGAAGATCCTCCTGGGCATCCCGGGCTACGATTCGATCGCGACCGCCGGGCCCGCCTGGTTCGACCCGGAAGCCGCGCAGGAGCCCATCGACTTCATCGAGAGCTGCTGCATCCACATCGAGGGCGCGCTGGCGTATCAGCCGTTCCTCCTGGCGCCGTGGCAGAAGAGCATCGTGGCGAACCTCTTCGGCTGGAAATGGCTGGACGAATTTGAGCGCACCGTGCGGCGCTATCGCGAAATGCTGCTCTTCGTGGGGCGCAAAAACGGCAAGACGCCGTTTGTCGCGGCAATCGCGAACTACGTCTTTTTCGTGGACGACGAGGCCGGACAGCAGAATTACCTCGCCGCCTCGACGGCGGAACAAGCGAGCCTCGCCTTTCGCCACGTCTCCGGAATGATTGAAGCCGAGCGGAGAATGGCGGACCGGGCGCGGATTTACCGGAGCTTCAAGTCAGTCGTCAAGCTCGGCGAACAACAGAGCTTTATCAAGGTCCTGGCGGGCGATGAAAAGAAGGACGCCAAGGGCAAGCACGGGGGCAACCCCCACCTCGTCATCGTGGACGAGCTCCATGCGCAGCCGACGCCCGACCTGGTGGAGGCGCTGGCCACGTCGTTCGCCTCTGCAAACCGGGCTCAGCCGCTCTTCATCCACGCGACGACGAGCGATTACGAGCGCCCGAGCATCTGCAACCGCAAACACGATTACGCCTGCCAGGTTCGCGACGGGATTATCAACAATCCCCGCTTCCTTCCGGTGATCTACGAGGCCAGCCGCGACGATGATTGGACCAAACTCCGAACGTGGCGGAAGGCGAACCCGAACCTCGGGGTCAGCGTCTCGGTCGATTACTTGCGGCAGGCGTGCCGGGACGCGCAGGCGCAGCCGGAGTACGAGAACACGTTCAAGCGGATGCATCTCAATATCAGAACCGAGCAGGCGACGCGCTGGATGGTCATGTCCGAATGGGACGCTTGCGGCGGCGAGGTCGACCGCGAAGAGTTGAAAGGTCTCCAGTGCTGGGCGGGCATCGACCTGGCGCAGAAGGTGGACATAGCCGCCTGCGTGCTCTTCTTCCCGGATGCCGGCAATGCGCTCGTGCCGTTTTTCTGGCTCCCCCGCGATTCCGCGGAAGACCGCGAACACCGGGACCAGGTGCCCTACCTCACGTGGGCGCGGCAGGGGTTCATCGAACTGACGCCGGGCAACACGATCGACTATGCCTTCATCCGCAAGCGCGTAAAGGAACTCGCCGAGGAATACAAGCTCGTCGATATCGGCTACGACCCTTACGACGCCAGGCATTTCGCCCAGGAGTTGCAGGACGAGGACGGCTTTACGATGGTCGAGTTTCGCCAGGGCTTCATCTCGATGAACGAGCCGGCGAAACACCTCCAGACGCTGGTGCGGTCCGGGCAACTGCGGCATGGCGCCAACCCGGTACTGCGTTGGATGGCGTCCAACGTCGTGGTCCGGGTCGATCCCTCGGACAACATACGGTTCGACAAGGCCAAGAGCGCCGAGAAGGTCGACGGCATTGTCGCGGCGGCCATGGCGGTCGGCCGCGCTTTACAGGCGCAGAAAACGGCGCAATCGGTCTACGAGGAGCGTGGCGTGTTGACAGTGTAGGGACATAAAGGCGGGGCGTTCGCGGCCAGCTACCGCGGGCCCCTTGGGGTAAACGACGAAGGGCTGTACTGCCGGCAGCGGTACAGCCCTTTTTGTTTGCGTCCCGCACCCCCCTTGGGGGTCGAAATGAACGGACATAAACCAGAGACGAACCCGGGGCGCCGCCGCCTGCAGGTGGGCACGGCCCTCGTTGCCATTCTCGCGCTGGGGCTCGTCGGGACCGGCGTCTGGCTCATCCATCCCCCGACGGCGTTGATCGTGGTGGGCGTCTTGCTCTGGGCGGACCTGTTCGTGGAGAACCTGAAAACATGAGCATACTGCGAGCGATCTTTGCGGCCGAGGCCGCCGCCGACACTTGCGACAGCCAAAAACCATCCCCCTGGCTGGTGGACCATTTCGGCGGCCGGCGGACTTCCGCGGGGGTGACCATCACCCCGGAAAAGGCGCTGTCTCTGTCCGTGTATTATGCGTGCCTGCACGTCATTTCAGAAGACCTCGGCAAGCTCCCGCTCTTCGTCTATCGGCAAACGGCGGACGGCAAGAAGCGCCTGCTCGACCATCCCGCCTATCGCCTCCTCCACGTCAGCCCGAACGAGGACATGGGGAGCATGACGTTCCGCGAGACGCTGACCCATCATGCAATGGGCTGGGGCGGCGGCTTCGCCGAGATCATCCGCGACGGCCAGAATCGGCCGGTTGAGCTGGGCGTGATCCACCCCAGTCGCGTGGAGGTGAAGCGCGACGAGGACGACCGGCTCGTATACCTGGTCCGGGAAGGCTCGCGCGGGTTCAAGAAGATACGGTTCCCGGCGCAGGATATCCTTCACATTCACGGCCTGGGCCCCACCGGCACCACCGGCTACGCCATGAGCGTCCTCGCCAGGGAGGCGATCGCCCTGGGGCTCGAGGCGGAAACGTTCGGCGCCAGTTTCTTCGCCAACAGCTCCGTCGCCTTCGGGGTTTTGGAGCATCCCGGCACGCTGACGCCGGAGGCGCACGCAAACCTGAAAAGCTCTCTTGTAGAGAACGAGCACAAGGGCGCGGGCAGGGCCCACGGCACCCTGATCCTCGAAGAGGGGATGAAGTGGGAACAAACGTCGATACCGCCGAACGACGCTCAATTCCTTGAGACCCGGCAGTTCCAGGTTGAGGACATCTGCCGGTGGTTCCGCGTGCCGCCGCACAAGATACAGCATCTGCTCCGCGCGACGTTCTCGAACATCGAGTCTCAGGCGATCGAATACGTGACCGACGCCCTCACGCCCTGGGCGGTGCGCTGGGAGCAGGAGCTCGCGCGGAAGCTCTTCCGGCGCGAACCGGATGTCTATGCCGAGCACCTGTTCGCGGGGCTGCTTCGCGGCGACCAGGCGCAGCGAAGCAACTATTACCGCCAGATGTTCTCGGTCGGCGCCATGTCGATCAATGACATCCTCCGTAAAGAGAATGCCGACGGCATCGGGCCGCTCGGCGACATGCGCTTCGTGCCGGCGAACATGCAGCGGCTGGAGGTCGCGGCCACCGCCCAACCGAAAGCGACGGCGCCCGGCCCGGGCAGCGACCAGACCGGCGCTCCGGCGGATGATACGGGGGCACTCAAGGCCGCGCATCTCCCCCTCTTCGAGGCGGCGGCGGCGCGGTTCATGGGCAAGGAGGCGCTGGCGGTAACGCGGGCAGCGCGCAAGCACGCCGGCGATCCAGCGGCCTTTGAAAACTGGGCGAATGAGTTTTTCGCCAAACATGCGGAGTTTGTCGTCGACGCCCTTGAGCCGCCGGCGGTGGCCTTTGCCATGTTGGCCGACCCGTCCGGTGGGCTCGGCGCAGACCAAGCTGTCCGCAAATATGCAGAGAACTATGTCAAGTCAACGCGCGCAGACGCAGTGAGCGCCTTCGGACGTGGGACCGTCGAAGGCTGGTGCGCTGCGCGGTCGAACGGCGCGGCGGCGGCGGCGGCCGCGGAGACAATAGTGGAGGTCATTTGTGATGCCAACAACGCGACAGGCGCGTAGGTGCGCGGCACAGCATTTCGGACTCTGGATGATCGACCCGACGTGGTTCTCGCGCGCGGTGGCCGCCGTGAAAGCCGGCACCCTGAAACCCCGCGCAGACGACCTTGACGGAGATTTTGACGACGGCCGGCCATTGTCGGAAATCCTCGACGACGGCATCGGCCTGATCGCCCTTCACGGGCAGATGACGAAGGGCGTGTCGAGTTTCGGCGGCGTCTCGAGCGTCCAGGCGCGGCAGGCTGTCCGCGCATTCACGCGGGACGGCGAGGTCAAGGTCATCCTCCTGCATATCGACTCCCCCGGGGGCACGGTTGCCGGCACCGCGGAACTGGCGGCGGATGTCCGGACCGCGAACGCAGCGAAACCGGTCTATGCGTATATCGAGGACCTCGGGGCCTCGGCGGCCTATTGGGTCGCGGCCCAGGCGGGGCGGGTCTCCGCCAACGTCATGGGCCAGATCGGTTCGATCGGGGTCCTGGCGATACTCGAGGATTCAAGCGGCATGGCGGAAAAGGAGGGGATCAAAGTCCACGTCATAACGAGTAAGAACGCGGATGGGATCAAGGGCCTGGGCGTGCCCGGCACCCCGGTCACCGAGGATCAACTCGCCTACGTTCAGGAAGAGGTGGACGCGATGAACGAGCATTTTCTACAGGCGATAAAGGCCGGTCGGGGGCTTTCACTGGCCGCCGTCCGAAAACTCGCCGACGGGCGGCTTCACCAGGCTGATGAAGCCCGGGAACTCGAGCTGATAGATGCCGTCGAGTCCGAGGATGAGCTGTACGCATTGATCCGCAAGGACATCGGCCCGAGCACAAGGGCGCGGTCCGCCAGGGCTGCCAGGGGCCGGGCCGCGGCGGTTGAACGACTGAGGTTGAGTTGACGACTCACCGTGCGAGCGCAGATGCGTTTGCAAGGTGAGCAGTTTCCGCGAACTTGGCGCGCAGAGGCGGCCAGCGAGCTCGCGGGCAAGAGGCGAAGGGACAACGAATAGAACGACAGACAACAAACGCAAAGGGGTATGACCGATGAACGAACTGGAAAAACTGAGACAGAAGAAAGCGGACGCCCTCGCGAAAATCGACGCCATCAACCTGGCGGCGACGGCGGAGGAGCGCGAGCTGACGGAGGAACAGGAGGCGAAGCTCGACGCGCTCCTGGCCGAGGCCAAGGAGGCCGATACCGGGATCAAGGCGCTGGAGGCGAGGCTGGAACTTCGCGCCGCGCGCAGCACGGAGATCGCGGCGCTCAATGCGCCGAGAGGCCGTCGGGCTTCTCCCGATGCCGTCCCCGCGCCGACGGCAGTGATAACCACCGGCGTGCATGAGCGGGCCGAGGATGACCCCAACCGCGGCTTCCGGCACCCCCGCGAGTTCATGATGGCGGTGTTGGCCGCCGGTTGCCAGCGAGGGGTTGACCCGCGGCTGGCGGTGCTCCGCGTGAAACCGAGCGCGACGGCGGGGTCCGACGAACAGGGGACCTACGCGGACCCGTACGGCGGCTTCCTCGTGCCGGCCGGGTTCAGCCCGGACCTCCTGCAGATCGGCCCCGAGGCCGACCCGGTGCAAGGGCGCGTGACGCAGATCCCCATGGAATCTCCCGTCGTGAAGATGCCCGCGCGGGTGGACAAGGACCACTCCACCAGCGTCTCCGGCGGGCTGCGCGTCTATCGCCGGGCCGAGACCGACACGAGCGCCTCGAGCCGGGTGGCGTTCGAGCAGGTCGTGCTCAACGCTATGGGGCTCTTCGGGCTGGCGTACGTGAGCGAAGAATTGCTCACTGATTCGCCGATCAGTTTCGCCGCGCTCCTGGCGACGATGTTCGGGGATGAATACGCCAGCGTGATCCTCAACGAGCGCCTCAACGGTACGGGCGTCGGCGAGTTCATGGGCGTGATGACGTCGCCCTGCCTGATTTCGATCACCAAGGAGACCGGCCAGGCGCCGGATACCATCGTCTACGGAAACGTCGTCAAGATGCGCGCGCGCGTCTGGGGTTATGGCAACGCCGTGTGGTTGGCGAACCAGGACTGCCTGCCGCAGCTTGCAACGCTCAACCTGCAAGTCGGCACGGCAGGGATACCCGTCTGGCAGCCGAGCCTCCGCGAGGACGTCCCGGACATCCTGATGGGTCGTCCGCTCTTCTTCACCGAGTACATGAAGACGGTCGGGGACACAGGGGACATCGGCTGTTTCAACTTCAGCCAATTCCTCGAGGGCGTATATCAGCCCCTGGAGCAGGCGGAGAGCATCCACGTGCGCTTTATCTACAACGAGCGCGCGTTCCGCTTCACCATGCGCAATGCCGGCGCCCCCTGGTGGAAGTCGGAACTCACGCCTAAGAACGGCGCGACGTTGTCGCCGTTCGTGGTGTGCAAGGCGCGGTAACGAACGACCATCAATCACACAACGTGGTTGATACGTGAGAAGGTAAAAACCGGAGGAACGGACAATGGCAAGCCCACAAGCGAGCGACAAGCTCTTCTGCAACGTGAAAGCGGAGATGTACTGGGCGGACGACGACTACTCGACATCCGCCGAGCTTTCGAGCACCTGGTTCGACATGCGGGATTACAACGAGTTCTCGGTGCTCATGACCGCGGGCAACCTGACCGGGGCCGGCGTCAAGGCGCTCGACATCTACGCCGATAGCGATCCGGCCGGCGGCGGCACCCCCACGAAGATCAAGGCCTTCGCGGGCAGCGCCGGCAGCGTGGAGGGCGATTACCTGGTGCTCTCGGTGACGGCGGAGGAGATCCGCCAGGAGGCCGAGGACGCCGGGGTCGACTTCCGGTACGTCATGCCCTACCTGACGCTGGCCAATGCCGCGGATGAGGCGGCTGTCTGCGTCATTCGCAGCGGCGCACGCTTCCCGCAGGACGGGCTCACCGCCGACGTCGTGACGTGATGTGAGAAATGACCCGGCGCTCCGGGGCGGGCCTCCATGTCCGCCCCGGGGGGCCTACCCGGCAATGGCCGCCCGGCCATAGAGCCCGGGCGGGATGAACCCGGACAACTGAAGGAGATTTGATTATGAGCGCAAAGACGGAACTGTTTTCACGATGGTTGGGCGGCAACCTGGTGGTCGCCGATCAGGGGCTTTCGACGGGTCGGCGCGTGTTCGTCCACAGCACGGACGGAACAGACGCCGCGGGCTACGGCGCGAGCCCCGATGCGCCGGTGGCCACCCTCGACTATGCGGTCAGTCTGTGCACGGACAACGAGCATGACATCATCTACCTCATGCCCGGCCACACGGAGAGCCGTGCGGTCACCGGGGAGCTGGCGGACCTCGACATCGCCGGTATCGTCGTACAGGGCATGGGCGCCGGGGCGGACCGGCCCATCTTCACCCTCGGCCACGCGACCGCGAAGATCACGGTCGATGGCGCGAGCATCACCATCCGGAATATCCGCGTGGTTTCCGACGTCGCCGACTGCGCCCAGGCGCTCGACGTCGGGGCCGCCGCCGACGGCCTGACCATCGAAGACTGCGAGTTCGAGGACGGCGGCACTGACGTCACGGAACTCAAAGAGGCGATCAAGATCGCTGCGGCCTGCGATGACGTGACGATTCGCAACTGCCGGTTTCTGACGGCTGCCGGCGGCACCATCACCAGCGCCATCACCTTCGAGGGCGCCAGCGACAACAGCCGCATCGAGCGGTGCTATTTCAACGGTGATTTCGGGACCTCCGCGATCCTCGGCAGTGCCGCAGCGCAGACGCGACTGCTGCTCCTCAACAACTGGATGAAGGTGCTGGACGGCGAGCCGGGCATCGAGCTCCACGCCAACAGCGAGGGCGTCATCGCCGACAACCGCATCGAGTCCACGTCGATCACGGATCCGGATGCCGCGATCGTCGCGGCCGACTGCTCCTGGTTCGAGAACTACGTGGTCGATGCCGACGGCGGCACGGCACAGTTGATCGGAACGGGTACGGAAAGCGTCCAGGGCATCGGCACGCTCTTCTCAGTCAAGAAGACCATCACGAAGACCGCGATTGTGGCGGCAGGGGTCGATGTCACCGCCGCGAGTTCGGGCGGCGCCCTGCTCCTGGAGGACTGCATTCTCCAGAACGACACGACCGAGATCGATTCGGCCGGACACGCCGAGGTCATCGAGTTCTACACCAACAACGCCGCGGGCTCGACGTCGTTCATGACGATCGCCGCGAGCGTCTTGGCCAGCGAGATGAGGGACCTGCGCGACGCGACGACCGGCATGAGGGTGGTGCTCGAAAGCGGCAAGAAGGTGACGGTCAAGGCGACCACCGAGGACGTCACCAGCGGCGGCACGTGCGACGTCTACCTCATTTTCCGGCGTCTGGCCGCTGGGGCCGCCGTCGCAGCTGCGTAAGCAATGAGGGCTCAAGGGCTCAAGGGCCAGAACCAGAAACGGAGAACCACATATGCTTGAAAAGAAAAAGGACTACGACGCGATCGAGCTGCTGGCCAGTGCCGCGCGCACGGCGGCCACCGGCAGCGGCGACGCCGTGCGCATGCCGGGCATGGTGCCCGCCTTCGGCCTGGTGCTCGACGTGACGGCGGCCGCCACCGACGTCGGCGACCTCCTTGACGTCTACATCCAGACGAAGGTGGACGGCACCAACTGGCTCGACGTCTACCGCTTCACCCAGTGCCTGGGCAACGGCGGCGCGAAACGCTACATCGGCAAACTGGTCGCCGATGCCGCGCTCACCGAGTTCGAGAATGGCGCGGCGCTGGGCGAACACACGAGCCGCGCGCTCTTGGGCGACGACTGGCGGGTCCGCTGGGCGATTACGAACGCCGGCGCCGACGACGCGAGTTTCACGTTTTCGGTCAGCGCATGTCCCATGTAAGCGAGGCAGGACGATGGGATTGAAACAGACGATAGCACCGCGGGCGCTGCCGGTGACGGTGGACGAGTTGAAGCTGCACTCGCGCATTGACATCGACACGGACGATACCATCGTGGCGACGTACCTCGCGGCGGCACTCGCCAGGGTCGAGGCCTACCTTGGCCGGCAGTTGATCTCGGCCACGTACGAGTTGGCGCTTGCCGCGTTGCCGAGTGAGATTGTGCTGCCCCGTCCGCCGCTCGTCTCGGTCAGCTCAATCACCTACGTCGACGGAAGCGGGGAGACGCAGACGCTCGCGACAAGCTACTACACCGTCGACACGCGGGCCTACGTCGGCCGCGTCATCCCCGCCTACAACCAGACCTACCCGACCGTCCGCGGCTACCCGGCCGACGTGCTTGTCACGTATGTCGCGGGTTACGCCGTGCCCTTCACCGCCGCGCCCGGCAGTGGAAGCGGTAGTGGTTCGGGGTCCGGGTCCGGCAGTGGGAGCGGTAGCGGTTCGGGGTCCGCGGAGACGGACATCCTGACGTTCCTCGGCCGCAACCCCGTTGACGGCGAGGCGGCGGTGCTGACCAATTCGGGCGGGTCGACGCGCGCGCTCCCGGCGGGCCTGGCGGAGGACCTCACTTGCTACGTCCGGGACGCTGAGGGCGCCACCTGCAAACTCGCCGCGACGGCGGACGGCGACGCCATCGACATCACGGACACCGGCACCGGCACGCACTTCTTCGGTTGCGTCCCCGCGAACATCCGCGCGGCGATTCTCCTGACGGCGGCCGATTTCTATGAAAACCGCGAGGAGATGATTACCGGTGCCCCGATAGCCACGATCCCGCACGGCGTCGAGGCGCTCTTATATCCCTATCGCGTCTTCAACCGGGGGAGCGACTGATGCGAGCCGGGCGGTTGCGCCACCGAATCACGATCCAGAGCCTGACCGAGACGCGGGACGGCGCCAATCGCGTCACCGGCGAGATGTGGACGGCGGTATACGAGAATGTCCCCGCGCGCATCCGACCCATGTCCGTCAACGAGCGCCTCGCGGCGGCGCAGACCGCCGGCAGCACCATGCACGTGGTCGAAATCAGGTATCACAGCGGCGTCACCGCGGACATGCGCATCCTTGCGGGCTCGCGCGTCCTGGAGGTCGTCGGGATCCGCGACCCCGAAGAGCGTCACCGGGAACTGTGGATTGACTGTATCGAGACCGGCGCCGAGGTCGGCGCGGGGTCCGGTAGCGGTAGCGGTAGTGGTAGCGGTTCCGGGTCCGGCAGCGGGTCCGGCAGCGGGAGCGGCGAGTAATGGCGCGCACGGATGTAGAGCTTATCGGAGACAAGCAGCTCATGCGACGGCTTGCCGTGTTGAAAAACTCAACCCTCAACCGGGTTATGCGGCCGGCCATCAACCAGGCGCTGACCCCGATCGCGCGAGCCGCCAAGCAGAAGTGCCCGAAAGAATCGGGGGCGCTGCGCCGCTCGATCGGCAAGAAAACCATGACGGCGCGGCAGGGCGTCATCGGCCTCGTCGGGCCGCGGGTGGGCGACCAATTCACCCGGGACTATAACGGCGAGAAGCGCGTGCCGAACAACTATGCGCACCTGGTCGAATACGGACACGGCGGGCCCGGGCCAGCCCCCGCGCACCCGTACCTGCGACCGGCGCTCGACGAAAATCGCGCAACGTCGCTCGGCATCGTTGCGCGCGTGGCGGCGGAGAAGTTCAACGCATTGGCCGAAGAGGCGAAGAAGGTGCAATGAGCATAGAGACAGCTCTCACATACGAGGTCACGAACGACGAGACGGTCTCGGAGCTCATCGGTTCCCGCTTCTACCCCATCGGCGAGGTGCCGACGAGCGCGGCCCGGCCATACGCGACGTATCAGAAGATTTCCGGCATCGGCCATCGCCACCAGGTCGGCGCCAGTGGACTGCACCAGGCGCGCTACCAGATCAACGTCTACGCGGATACGGGCGCGTCGGCGGACGCAGTCCGCGACGCCCTCTACGCGCTGCTGGGACGCTTCGTCGGGAATATGGGGGAGGAGGGCAGTCAGGTCGCCGTGAAACTGGCGGCGATCGAGGATGACAACGTGAGTTTTGAATCACCCGCGTCAGCCAAGCAGCGCGGCACGCAGATACGCACGATGGACCTTATCGTCTGGCACGAAGAGTAGAAAGGAGAAAGACCATGTCCGCTCCAAAGATCTACACTGGCGTCACAATCGGTTTTGGCACTTCGGAGTTCGACCTTGAAGTCCTGGCGGTGACGCCGCCGGGCGGTTCGGTGGGGAAGGTTCAGACCAGCCATCAGGGGACCACCGGTACGCACACATTCCTGCCATTGAAGCTGGTGGAGCCAAAGTCGCTGGAGTTCGATGCCCACTATGACCCAGAGGTCACGCCACCCCTCGGTGTCTCGCAGACGATCACCGTGACGTATCCCGATGGCGGCGAGACGGAAGCCTTCACGGGATGGCTCGAGGACTATACCCCCGGCAGCGGTTTCGAGGACAAGGGCACGGTACATTGCGTGGTTGCATATTCCGGGGCTATCGAACGCGGAAGCGGCTCCGGAAGCGGATCGGGGAGCGGAAGTGAGTAGGCGACGGGCCTTCGTGCGCTTTGCGAGAACTTGAAAGGAGAGGCTATGGAGAGGCTTTCACGAGAGACGATTCTCGGCGCGGCGGACATGCCGTTCGAGGATGTCGAGGTCCCCGAATGGGGCGGCGCCGTCCGCGTCCGCACCATGACCGGGGCGGTGCGCGACGAGTTTGAGCAGGAGGTCCAGGACCGCAAACGGGGCAAGGGCAGGAACGCCTCCATCGACGTGCGCGGCATGAAGGCGCGGATCGTCGCCCTGACCGCGTGCGACGAGAACGGGGAACTCCTGTTCGGCATCGACGATATTGCGGCCCTGAATGCGAAGAATGCGAAGGCGCTCGATAGGCTCTTTCAGGTCGCCTCGCGCCTCAACGGCCTGTCCGACGAGGATGTCGAGGACCTGGCAAAAAACTCCGACAGCGGCCCGAGCGGCGCGCCTGGTTCCGACTAGCGCGGGACCTGGGCTGTTCGGTCCGGGAGGCGCAAGCACGCATAGACGCACGGGAGTTCGCGGAATGGTTGGCCTGGTACGAGCTGGAACCGGTGGGCGATGTGCGCGCGGATTGGCATGCAGCGCAGGTGGTTCATGCGATCGAACGGGTCTTCGGCGGCCAGAAGCGCGCGAAGGTCAAGGATTATCTATTGCGCTTCGGCCCACGCGAGCAACAGACGCCCCGCCAGGTTGCGGCGCATGTGAGAAGTTGGCTGCGAACACAGCACATGGCGGAGACAGGGTAAACAGGACATGGCAAAAACGACCATAGGTAAGCTGCTGGTAACACTCGGCGGCGATTCCAAGGGCTTCGGCAAGATGATCAACAATGCCGAACGGACCCTCGCCGGGTTTCAGAAGGGCGTCCACGAGACCGGCAAATGGGTTGAGGGACTGGGCAAGGGGATGCTGGTCGGCTCGGACGCCGTCCAGGCGGTTCTCACCGGCATGTCGGTGGGATTTGCCCGGTGGGCGGACAACATCGCCAAGGCGGCGAAGCGCATGAGCGTTTCGACGGAATGGCTGTCCGCGATGGGTCACGTGGCCGGGTTGGCGGGGGGGGACATGGAGACGCTCGAAAAGGGCGTCAAGCGCATGTCGAAGACGATCTCCGACGCCAACGACGGCATGGCCACTTATGTGCGCAGCTTCGACAAGCTGGGCCTTCATGCGGAGGACCTGATCAACCTGTCGCCCGAAAAGGAGTTCATGAGGATCGCCGATGCGATCGGCAAGATGAAGAATCCCATCCTTCAGGCGGCGGTCGCCCAGGACATGTTCGGGCAGGCGGGGACACGATTGTTGCCGATGATCCAGCAAGGCGCCGAGGGGATGCACCACTACATGAAAGAGGCCGAGCGGCTGGGCCTCGTGCTGCGAGGCAAGGATGCCGTTGCGGCGGAGAATCTCGTTGACATGCTGACGCGCATGAAGGGCGCGTGGCAGGGGATCGTCAACGTGGTGGGGGTGACCGTCGCCCCTGTTCTCGGCAAGGTCGCGACGTGGATAACGAATATTACCGTGGCGGTGCGCCGCTGGCTCGACGTCCATCCCGGCTTCATCGACGGCCTGATGAAACTGGCGAAATGGGCGGCGGTCGCCGGGGTGGCGCTCGTCGTCCTCGGCAAGGGGATTCAAGTGTTGTCGGGCCTGTTGAGCCCGGGGGGGTTGTTTGTTGTCGCCGTGGCCGGGTGCATTGCATGGAGCGGGGCGCTCGACGGCGTGATATCGAGATTCGGGAAACTCGTCGGCGACATTCGCGTCGGCGGCAGGACGATTGCCGAGTGGGCTCGAACGGTCGGCGAGACCTGGGCGGCGCTCGTGCCGACGTTCAGGGCTATCGGCGACGGCATCCTCAGCACGTTCGGCTGGCTCTGGGAAAACATCAAGTACGGCTTCAACAAGGTATGGTCGGATGTCGCGTTCGGCATGGGCGTGATGATTGACAACCTGGGCGCAAAACTCCTCGAGGGCATGAATTGGGCAGACCCCATCGGCAACAAAATAAAGCTCGAGCTGTCAAACGCGCTCCGGGGGGTGGGCGGCGCCTTCATGGAAAGCGGCGCGAAGGCGGAGGCTGGGCTCTTTGGGGGCAAGGAGAGCATCGGTGCGGCCGCCGACGCCATGAAGGACTCGTGGGCGAAGGTCCCGGGCGTAGTCCGGGGGAGTTTCGCGGATATCGCGGACATCGGCGGGAAGGCCCTTGCCGACATCAAGGCGAGCGAAGGCGGCCAGTTCATGATGAACCTGCTGGACAAGGTGAATCGGGATTTCGACGAGTTCGACGCCAACGTGCGGAAACGGATAGGCGATATTCAGGACGCGACGGGCGGCCGGCTCACCGGGCAAGCGGCGCGCCCGGCGGCCATCGAACGCGGCTCTGCCGCCTCCTACAGCATCGCCGCGGGCGCGACCTACGGCCCCCGCATCTGGGAGAAGACGGCCGGACATACCCGCCGCACGGCGGCGGCGACCGAACGGATGGTCAAGGGTCAGAACGATACGAACACCAAGCTCGACGCGCTCGTCGCGGGTCAGGCCGTGGTGGTGGCGATATGACACAACCGACGAGTGCGGAACGCGGAATTCACAGTTCGGAGTGTGGAGTTCGGAGTTCGGAGTTTTTCACTCCGCATTCCCCGTTCGGCACTCCGCATTCCCCGTTCGGCACTCCGCATTCCCCGTTCGGCACTCCGCATTCGGAAGAGGCGGTGACGACATGGCGGTTGTAAGCGTCAATGAGGATTACTCCGGCAGGCGCGCCCAGGTGACTGAGGCGGGGGCCTCCTATACGCGGGTGTTCAAGGTCGTGGTGGGCGCGGCAACGGACGGGCCCTATGTGGCGATCTATGCCGCCAGCATCCCCGATTACGGCGACGCCCACCCGCACGATACGAGCGCGAAGGTGACGACGATCACCGCCGAGCCGGTCGACAACGACGACTGGCAGGTCCACCGGGTCACCGTCACCTACAACGACAAGCCCTCCGGGTGGGCGGCGAGCCCCCTGGACGAAGACCCGAAGATACAGTGGTCCGGCGTCGAGCGGACGGCGGTGCAGGCCCGCGACAGAAACGACAACGCGATTCTCAATTCCGCCGGCGACCTCTTCGACCCGCCGCTTGAGGGGACGCTCCACGAGCCGGAAGTGACGATCGTGAAGAATCAAGCGCATTGGAACCCGTTCCTGGCGGCGCAGTATCGAGGGGCGATCAACAGTGACACCGTGAAGATCGCCGGTTTTGCGGCGGCCCCCGGCCAGGCGCTGATGACGGTCATGGACGGGACGACAGCCAACCGGAACGGCGTGGACTACATCGAGGCCACCTACAGGATCAGGTTCTGGCCGACGTACAGAACGTTCCTCCTGGACCACGGGCTCCATTATCTCGTGACGATCGGGGCGACGACCTACAAACGGCGGATCATGGTGAACGGCGAGGAGGTTCAGGAGCCCCAGCGACTGGACGGGTCGGGAGGTGTTCTGGCGCTGGACGGCGACAGCGTCTTTCTGGAGTTCGACACGAAACGCGAAAAGGTCTTTGGCGACCTCAATCTGCCGACTGATTTTGAATAAGGACTCAAGTTTCATGCCCGGCGTACTCTTTGATAAGGATTCCGCAAAACGGATTGCGCACGTTGTGCGCACGGTCGAGCGCACGCCGACAGGCCTGTTGAGGATTCGGCGCAACCGGCAGGCCACCCCGGCGAGCACCGTCGGCATCTACAATATGGACGCACAGACAATCCCGGCATACGGCCTCGTCTGGCTCGGCGCCTGGCGCGCGAACAACGGCGACATGCAGGGGAAACGGTGCGAATACGGGGGCGTGACCGAGGTCGCGATCGCCGCCGGCCCCATCCCCGTCGGCGCGGTCGGCACCGGCTGGCGGCTCGGCGTCCACCCGGTCATTGTGACCGGTTACGCCGCGATCTCGACGAAGGTCCGCCTCGGTGTCACGCCCGCCTCCTGGTACGCGCGGGTGAACCCGATAGGGCCGATGATGGTCGTCGGCCACGTCCCGGCCATTGACCAGCCGGCGGGACTGCCCGCCGGCACAGGCCTCATAATGGTGCGGTTCGACCGGTTCCGCCCCGAATGTCTCTGATGTAGGGAGAGGGATAATGCCGCTAGTCTGGGTCGACGAAAACGGAGATGACCAGTACGTCGGGGTCATGAAGCTCGGGGGCGGCCTGACCATGACCGACCTGGGCGACGGCGTCTGGGAGCTTGCCTCTACCGGCGGTTCGGCTTCCGGCTCGGGTTCCGGGTCGGCTTCGGGTGGTTCGGGGTCGGCTTCGGGTGGGTCCGGATCGGCTTCGGGCAGCAGTTCAAGCGGCCCCACGGGCTCGGGCAGCAGTTCAAGCGGCCCCACGGGCTCGGGCAGCAGTTCAAGCGGCCCCACGGGCTCGGGCAGCAGTTCAAGCGGCCCCACGGGCTCGGGCAGCAGTTCAAGCGGCCCCACGGGCTCCGCTTCGGGCTCCGCTACCGGCTCGGGCAGCGGGCCTCCCGAACCAGGCTTTTACTGCATATGGCAGGATGTCTGGATCGGGAAACTGAATTGTCCCGGCGACCCCACCACCTCGATGGCCCAGGGCTGCGTTTATTACTACGATCGCCCGGCGGAGGAAGAATGCGAGAATTCTCTGCCGGACTCATCGAAAATTCGCTACGCCGGACCGTATGAGGACGCGATGGACTGTGATATGGGATGCTTCTAATAGGAGGATGCGATGATGCCGGTTGATTGCACTTACGCGCGGAGGACGCGCAGGCATCCGACGATCGGTTGCACCATGAACGCCTGTACGCTCGCAGAGGCGGCAGGCGGCCATCGAGGGGTTTACGTGCCGCACTCGCACTGCGCGACGTGCGCCGGCACCGACGACGGCGCAAGCCACGTCAGCAGGGTGATTGACGCGGCGCTCGCGCGCCGGATCGCGTTCGACTGGAACCGCGAGGTCGCGTGCGAGACGTGCGGCGGCCCGACGTTGACCCTTGATAAAGCTATCGAGGCGCTGAAGGCCCGTGACGCGCAGAAGGCGCAGGACGCCCTGGTGCGTGCGGTGGAGTCGGGCGGGATGCCCCAGGCGCAGGCCGAGGCGCTTGCCGAAGCTCATTTCGGTGGCGCTCCCGTCGAGGCGCCCGCATGACGGCATTAAGCGAACGCATCCGCGAGGCCGCCGCCCATCCGAAACCCCGGCGGGACCTCCGTAATTGCGGCACCTGCAAGGAACGGATGCTGGCCAAGATGCGAATTGATGTCGTGGCGCAGCGGGCAGCCGGATTTGAGGGTCGGATCGTCGTCGTCATGCCGGTGCGGAATGAGGGCGTCAAGGCGGTCGAAACCGTCCGCCAGCTTCGCGCCATGAAGGCCCCCGGAACGCATCTTCATTTTGCCGTCGTGGATGACGGCTCGACGGACCGCTGTTGCGAGATTTTCAAGCCGGCGCGCGATTGCACCGTCTGGCGCAACGTGGAACCGATGGGCCAGGGCGTCGCGCGCAATCTGGGCGTGCTCGCGCAGGAGGCCGATGCGTATCTTTCTATCGATGCTCATATAGAGATCGGCCCACATGATGCCGAAAAGCTGGCCGTGCTCGCCGAAGAGTCCGGCGGCGTCGTCGGATGTCTTTCCGGGAGCCTGGCCAACAGAAAGAACTTCCGCGGGTGCGGCCACCGATGGGAGCGCAAACCGAATCCGGTGGGTCGCGCGATCATGGGCAGCGTCTGGAATTATCACCGCGTTGACACGCGCGCGCTCATCCCGGTCCACCGTCATGCCGGCGCCTGCTATGCGTTCACGCGAAAGACCTATGACCGCTTCGGCGGGTTCGGCGAGACGCGGGGCCTGTACGGGTTCTTCGAGCGGGACCTGGCGGTGCGCTGCCGGTTCACGGGCGTCCCGCAACTGGTGTACCCCGATGCCCTGGCCTGGCACTGGTATCGCAAAAACCGGCCCTACCGCATGACGGGACTCGGCTACTGGCAAGGGTACGTTGAGAGTCTCCGGACCACCTTTCGGCCGGATGTATGGAAGCGGGTGTTTGAGCCCGCGGCGCGGCGGACAAACGACAGCCGTCTTCACGACCCGGTCCTCGATTGGATGCTTCGCGACCCACGGCTCCTGATTCTCCAGGCTGATTTTGAGCGGAAGAAGGTCGTTTCGGATGAGGAGGTCCTGGGGTGGCTCGGCCTGACCTGACCTATATCGACCAATACTATGGGTACGCCGCTGACCTGATGGGGCAGGCGCCGTGCGTCATTGAGGTCGGCACATCGAGCCTTCATGCGACAGCGGCTCTCCGCAAAACCTGGCCCCTGGGGCGCTATGCGCTCTTCGAGGCGGACCCGGGCGCCTACGCGCACCTGGCTGCGCTCGACCTGCCGGACGGAGTGACGGCCCATCATGCAGCTCTGGCCGACGCAGACGGGCAGGCTCGGTTTCATCGGTCGAAGCGCGCGAGCGCCAACAGCCTGTTCAAGGGCGTCGCAACCGACGAAACGGTGACGGTCGAGGGCGTGCGGCTGTCGACGATGATGGGAGTAGCCGGGTTCGAGATGCTCGACCTCTTGCTCCTGAACTGCGAGGGGGGCGAGGTCTACGCCCTGGCCGAGCTCGTGAAACGGCCGGAACTGACGGAGCGCGTGAAGCAGGTCTGCGTGAGTTTCCACTGTTGCCACGTCCACCATTACCCGCCGGTCCTGCGGGATGTCCTGCTCGATGCACTCCGATGGGCCTATGAGGTCACGCCGCTGCGCTGTCGCGAATACGATTACTGGTTGCTGACCTGGGAGGAGGGCCCCTGATGCACATCTATGACCTCTGCCTTATCAATCCGCCGAAGCCGTACCTGGTGAACCCGCACGCGCAGGCGCCGCTGGGCCTCCTCTATCTGGCGGCGGCGGCCGAGACGAACGGGGCTCTCGTCCGCATCGTCAATCTCGCCGGGGCTGGTATGGAGGCTGCGCGCTGGCGCATTCCGCGCGCGAACATCTACGGCATCACAGGCACCTATCTGGACGTCGAGGCCGTGAACGCGGTGGCCCGCGCGATCAAGGCGCGATACGGCAGCGATCGCCATGTGATGGTCGGCGGACCGATCGCACTGTCGGCGAACGAGCTGGACCGCGACGCGATTGACCTGGTCGTGGTCGGAGAGGGCGAAGGGGTTGTGCAGAGCATCACGAGCGACGACGGCTGGAACTATTACGATAGCTATATTTCCGGTGTCCCCGCCGACATAAACGCCCTGGCGCTGCCCGCCCGCCACCTCTGGCCCGGACCGTTCGGCGGCAACGTATTCATCGGCGGCACAAACTATTTCGGGGGCGGCTCCGCGACGCTGCTTACCTCCCGGGGCTGCCCCTACTCCTGTGCGTTCTGCGCGGGGCCCGCCCTCCGCGCGAGCGTGAAGGTGCGGTTCCGCGAACCGGGCAGCGTCGTTGCCGAAATGGAGTCCCTCGTCACGGACTACGGCGTGCGGCAATACCGCCTGTCGGACGAACATTTCACTTGTAGCCGCGAGCACGTCGAGAGTATCTGCGCGGGCATCCGGGCAAGCACTATCCTGAAGCACGGCGCGGATCTGGCCTGGCGCGCCTCGATCGCGGTGAATCCGCACGACCTCGAGCTCTTCGGCACGCTCCGTTCCGCCGGTTGCCGCGAGGTGGCGCTCGGAGTCGAATCGGCGGACCCCGTCGTCCTCAATCTCATCGCGCGCAAGGGCGATCCGTTCGACGCGCGCGAGGCACTGAAAAACGCACGGACCGCCGGCCTCCGGACCAAGGCGCTGTTGATGGTGGGCCTGCCTGGGACATTGCCGATAACCGGCAGGCTCAATGCCGAGTTCATTCGAGCGGATGTGGCCGACGCGATCGCCATCACGGCCTTTACGCCGATACCCGGCTGCGCTATCGCGAGGGACCCCGAGAAGTACGGCTGCCGCCTCATCTCCGAGCGCGTGAAGCGGAGCTTATGCGCCTACGGCCCGGACGGCCTGAATGCAATCGAACCGGCCATAGAAATCGACGGTATGCCGGATGCCGAGTTCGCCCGCCAGATGCGCGAGACGATCGCGGCGGCATCGGGGGCGGGATTGTTGGGGAAGGGATAAGACGATGGCGGTACAAGACAGACTGACGCGGAGCCTTGAGGTGATTGAAGCCACGCGCGACCTGGCGCGGCTGCTCCTGGACCTTCTGGGCCGGGACGACTGGCCGCGGCTTGAGGGCCATATTCGCACATGCCTCGCCCGTGCGGGCCTCGAGGATGCTTTCGTAAACTTCGTCGCCGGGATAACAAGCGATACCTTGAAGAAGAAAGGGATTGCGCCATGACGGAACAGGCAACCATCAACCGGCCGGCGCGTGAGTGCCAGTCCGTCATGGACATGAAAATCGAGGCTTCAATCGGCAGGATCGAGGAATCCGTGAAAGGTCTTAAACATTCCGTGGACGAACTTCGCAACGACCTGCATGGGCGCGAGGACGCGGATAAAGCCATTATGGTACAGCTGAACGCCATCTCGCAGCGCCTGACGATTCTGGAAACGACGCAGCGGGATGACCGCGAGGCGGCCAAGCGGTGGATGGCGTGGTGGGCGACGCTGTCGCCAGTACTGGGCGCGGCGGCCGCATGGATGTTGATGCGGTTCTTTGGCGGGTAAGGCCACGGAGGCGAAGAAGCCATGAAAAACCTGAATGAGATATGGCATATCGCGTTGCGCTTTTTCAACAACCTCAAGGCATGGTTCGTGAGTATCGAGGTCCATAACCGGAGCATGACCGTCGAGACGCTCATCATTATCAACGACGTGCTCATGGACGGCATCGAACACGGCGGCGACGCGCACGCGAAACAGGCGGTGCAGCGTATCGCGGAATTGCGGGACGTCGAGCCGGAGCTCCACGCCCTGCTTGTGAAGAAAGGGTTCGCCAAATGACCTGGCGGCTGATTGTGGGTCTGCTCATGTTGGCGGTCCCACTGTGGGCCACACTGAGTTGCGGAGTGTGGCTTCTGTGGCACATGGCGTATATCTCTGACGCCGGCACTCGCAGGCGGCGACTCGTAGTGTTTGGCGTCGGTTGGCTTGTGGTTAGCGCCTGGACGGCAGGCGGCATTCTGTTCGTGGTGCTGTAAGCAGAAGGAGAAGTGAAATGAGAAAGCTGTCTATCGTTTTGGCCCTGATTGCCCTGGTCATCCTGTCCGGTTGCGGGTTTTTGAAGGAACAGGTTACGCCCCGAGTGCAAGAGGGATTGCTTCGGCTCGACACCGAAGTGCAAATGGCCCGTGCGACCGGCGAGGCGCTGGTCGAGGCGCCGGAAACCGTCTCCGACGCCGAGAAGAAACAGTTCCGTGAACGGCTGAAACTGGTCAACGACATCACCTACATTCTCAATGTGCTCGTCGGAAACTACGACATGTCGGGACTCCTGGAAGGAGTATCAGCGGACCCGGCGGCGGACGCGGTTATTGAGTGAGGCGGGAATGATGACGCGAGCGGAACGCAGACGCCGAACGGAGACGGTTCACCAGCGTAGACGCGAGCAGTTGCGAAGGCTGACTTGTTTTCCTGACTTCGACTATGGGCCTGTGTTTCTGGAGACATACACGCGGTGCAGTTGCTTTATGTGCGGGAATCCCCGACGGCACTGGGGACAACGGACGGTGCAGGAACGGAGAGCGGAGACGACGGGATGAACGCAGTGCTGATGATTCTGCGCGGCGCGTGCCATGCGATAGGGCGCGGCCTGCGCGCTATACTCAACTTCGTGACGGGTGGTGCAGGCGACAGGCCCGTATCGTGACCCTGTGGAGGCGAGCCCATGATCAACACAATCATCGACTGGGTCCTGGCGAACCCAAAGGTGTTCACGCTGATGGGCGGCCTTGTGGTCGCCGTCTTTGAGGCGTTCCGTCAGCGAAAAAAGCGCCAGGCCACGGAGGATACGCTGGATGCCACGGTGAACTACATGCGCCGGCAGGGAATCGCCGAAAAGGATATCGTCCCGGCAACTGAGGCGATCCAAAGCCGGAGCCGGAAGAAAATGGCCATCGAACTTACCAAGGCGGGTATCCGGGTGGATACGGCCGCGAATCGGCAATGGCGGGATGAACAAGTCGCCAAGCTGAAAGGAGAATGACGTGAAAAACTTCCTGGCAAGACTCAGTTCCCGGCGGTTCTTGCTGGCGTTGGTGGCTTTGCTTGCGATGCTATTCGCCGGCGTCGGGGGTGCCGACGAGGAGATGCTCAAGACGATAGGCGGATACGTTATCGCTGCGCTCGGGATCTTCACCGGCTCCGAGACCGTCCTCGACGCAGTTCGAGCGAAGGCAGAGGCGGAGGCGGCGAAGCAGAAGAACAACACTGACTGAAAAAACATTTTGAGTACTCCCGGCGGCAAACGCACAACCCGTGTCCCTCCAAAGACTTGTGGGGGGCGCGGTTTTTTTTTCGGATTTCCCGGGATTTTTCGCTTGACTATTCCCATACATGTGGTATCATATATGTAGAGAGTTGGGAGAACGAGGGACTGGAGGCAGGCAA
>Ga0307378_10003687_pt1 | contig 22263 bp, 25 predicted proteins | sample UN1MG_FD_202238 | JGI IMG/M metagenome (GOLD analysis project Ga0307378, IMG submission 202238) | Soil microbial communities from Risofladan, Vaasa, Finland - UN-1 | ecosystem: Environmental > Terrestrial > Soil > Coastal area > Acid sulfate soil | place: Finland: Risofladan, Vaasa | collected...
GGGCCAGAATAGAGGCTCACAGATATCCTCCCCTGTAAATGGCCATCTCTGATTCACACGCTCTTTGCAAAAATGTCAACGGGAGTTGACCTTGGAAGGATTGTCGAGTCAACAAATGTTCACTGTTTAAGAAGGCTGGTGATGAAGCGTCAGGACCATGGAACGCTGTTCAGTATGGCACACCATGTTCTGGAACATGGCAAGCTTCTGCGGATTGATGATTATAATATGATTATAGGAGTTGAATTTCAGGATGTGATAAAATGGTCCTGCTCCAAAGCGGGTACCTGAGGAGCGAAGGTACAATTCTTCACACTACTTCAACTCCGCAAAGAAGACGTTGAGTTGAACACTATTTGAATAGCTCTGATTCAGAACTTAGGACTCATCCCCCTCAAGTTTGACATGATTGGCAGCTGCAAACTGCCGTGCGAAATCCCGATTCCAGAACCAGATTGTAATCTCAGGGAGACCGCCCTCAGGTGGTGTTGAAACCAAGAGTGACATCGGTATTCCGGCACGGGAGTGATCGGGATGCTTTTTGCCCCAGTGCGCTCTGATAATGAAGTAGGGCGCACCTGCGAGTAAGCCAAGTAGTACAAAGAAAACTAAGATGTCGAGGTAGAAAAAAAGCCAGAGGAGTATTCCCAGAATCCCACCAAGCAGGGGGAGCCAGATACCTAGTTGCTGGAAACCTCGAGTGTGCCTTCTACACGCTCCACAAAGCGGGGCTTCAATATCTACCTCTGTCTTTTCAGCGAAACCGGTCATTCCACTGCCCTTGACCGGTAGTGAGCTTTCGGAGGGAGCTAGACAGCAGGCACACACTTGAGGGGTCGAAAAGAAAGCTTGAAGTGGCAGTTTCACCCACGTTTTGGACGGATTACCCATTGGTATTTCCTTCTTAATTTCAGTGTTATTATTGAAAATAGTCGGAGAGTTCGTAGATAATTTGAATGAAGCGCTACAAGGAACTGACATCATAGTGGAACATAAAGGAGTTTCATTCGTCACGGGTCCTAAAAAACCTCATGACTTTTTGAGAGGAGATGAGAGCATGGCAAAGATGAAAATCACGGCAAGAATTTTATCTTTGTTGCAGAAAAAGTAAAGCTCTGAAAGGAGGCTAACCTATGAGCAATGACAATGAGAAAGAAAGCGGTGCCATGATCCAGCTATCCGGACTCTGGAAACAGGAAAGCCGGGCTGGCAAGACTTATTACAGCGGCAGTCTGGGCCCCAGCGTGCAGCTGCAGCTATGGCCGAACAAATTCAAAGAAGAGGGTGACAAACGACCCGACCTCATACTTTATGTGGTGAAGCGAGAGCCCAAAAAAAAGCCGGCCGAGAGCGAGAGCAAGTCCACAGACGAAGTTCCCTTTTAGGTAAAAACATGAAAGAGAAAGAGGCTGTCTTATTAGCCGATGAGTTTCCTGGATGGGTAAGCGAGACTAAAGTGATCCAGCTGTTCCATTTTTCACTTAGAAAATTTTAATATTTCTTCTCTAACCATTTTTTTTATTAAATCTTTTGGATCTCCCTCAACAATGGTAATTTTTAACGGATGCTTTTCTTCAACCTGAAAAAAATCAGAGACATCACACTTAAGGACCTCAGCTATTCTGAAAAGCAAATCGATCGAATAGTTGGATCTTCCTGTTTCGATGCGACTCAATGTATTTACTGAAATCGGATTGGGGTTCATTTTTTTCACCAGCTCCTTCTGCTTCAATCCCCTTTTTTTCCTTATGTTTTGTACATTGAGGCCGACATCCATTTTGCTTGCCATAATTAATTCTCCTTCCTGCGTTTTAAAACTAATGTTTTATTTTTTTGTATCACAATATTCAAAAAAAGAAAAATCGAAGAAAAGAGTAAGAAATGCTTGACATGGTGATTTTTAACCTTTAGAATGTTTATCACCATGGGGAATGATGATATAGAGGGATTATTAAAGAGATTTAACAAATTTCGCATGGAGCGAGATCTAACACTGCAGGAAACAGCAATATTGCTGAAGATGTCCATATCCCAGGTCGATCTTCTTGATAATTGTAGAGTCTCAAAACCGCATAAAAGAACCCTGTATAAAATCAAGAAACTTATAGGTGAGCTATCATCCAAGGCAGACTCCTCGCCATGACGGAAGTCGCCCGGTTCCTTCACACTTCAAGAGGCGGGGAAGGGTGAAGAAACTTTTCTCTTTTGTATCGAAGGCCTTGGGCTTATTTCTCAGGATCAGTGAACTTTCCTGGATCATAATAATTCTCATTGTGTTTTTTACTATTTTCATAATGATTTTTATGGGAATTATAAAACGTTAAGGAGACCGAATGGGTCAAGAAAAAAGGCGGGGGTTGCCGCTAGACCAAGCAGAATCAAGACCAACTAACCAAGTAAACCTCCATAAAATAGAAATTATATCAGAAAACTCGGAAATATTCAACTATAACTTTAAATTCTATTATGATCGAAAGCTTAAAGCGATCATTTTAAGAACTGAAAAATTAGCGATGAAGAGGAGATTTGTCTCTTTGAGTGCGGCTCAGACTATGGTTTTGCGAACTGTCCAGGAAGAGCTTTCAGGATTCAAAAAGAAGATCACCGCTTCAGATCTTAGAGAGAAGGTCATTTTGAGACGCTGCGATATGGAGACAATCAGAAACATTCTAAGAGCTTTAGTCAAAAAGAGAATCCTGAACAGTGAGAAGATAGCTGTCCAGAATCATATAATTGAGATTTTTAAACTACGAGGGACAGGCTGGGGCACCTTATCGATCTTAAAAGATAAAATAAGGTGGCGACGATGAAAAAAAGATGCTCCTACCAATATTACCCCCCTTTTGCTGACATTTCCGCCAGGTTTTCTGGTGTCTTTCCTGGCTCGCCGCCTGATATAATTGGCCTGCTGTCAAGCCCTTCCTTAGCTTCTTTTCACCCCATCAATCTGCTTAGGCGCCGGGCTTCTTTTTGCTTCCTAAAAAAGGAGGCAAAAAATAAAAAATTATTAGGAGTTCTAGATCAAATAAGGAGGAGGCCATGGTTGAGAAAGTTCTTATTGGCGTGATCGTCATATCGATTATCGGCCTTTGGCTAGAGCTAAAAAAATCCGGAAGCTGGAGTACTCATGCGACCAATAGGAGAATCTCTCGGCGCCGAATGAGAAATAAGGAGGAACGAATTGAAAGAAGAAAAACAAGAAAGGCAGGATCTGAAACAAACGACAAAAAAGGTCAAACGCCTATTACATTCTAAAATACGGGAGCTCGATAATCGAGAATCCCAGCTTTTTCTCAAATTCTTGGCCATGCAACCGGAAACTGTTCTAAAACGCGATACAGTAGAACTAGTTTGAACGTTCATTATGTTCCTCAAAACCAGCGGATATCATATCCTTCACGGGAATACCATTTTTTGCATGCCGCTCACCAGGATGGTCAAGCTAAAGGACCTGGAATGACAGCCAAATCCATGGTCCGGTTCTATGCAGTGATATTCAATAAAATCGATGTATTGTTCAATGAGATCTATGTTGACATCCGTTCTAAATCCGAAGCGCATCAGCTGATGAAAGACTGGATTCAGAAGCATCGGCCCGGCGCCGGCTTTCTACGCCATAGCTTCCTGCATTTTCCTATACTTCTCAGCCGCGCCGGGCTTCTTTTGCTTCCTAAAGGGAGAGTCGGTAAGGATAGCTTCAAAGGAATCAAAGCTCCCTTAATTGAAAAGAGTAATAACCATGCTAAGCGATAAAGAAAAAGACTGGCTCTTATTGGTTATTGCCGGTCTTATATTTACTCCGATAGTCAGAGCGATAACAAAATTAAGCACCTTTGGAGCTCTCGCAGCAACCTCTATCGGATTGGCCTTCGTATATGGCATATACCGAATCCATAACCGTTTACCAAAAAAAAGAAAGTCTAAATGAAAAAAATCAAAAAAATTATGTTGAGCAGAGGGAGAGGAGCTGGGAAATTAATTGGAATAATCTGAAACAGCCGTAATTGAACCAGCATAGTCAGGTAGTCCAGGTAGCACTAATGGCGGTAGCCTATCAATTTTAAATAACAAACGAATGAAAAATTATAATAAAAGAAGGGAGGATATTATGAACGAATATGAAGACGAATTTGTATTAATGGATTACTTGAATGTTCTCTGGAAAAGAAAATGGCTCATTATAATACCCACCTTCGTCTTAGTAGTGGCAGTCGGTGTGTACAGCTTTTTTTTGCCTCGAGTATGGGAAGTGGATGCCATAATTGTGCCGAGCAAATTTCTTGTCCAGACAGAGGCGGGCCAATTTAATGAAATTGTGGTTGTTGATCCTAGGCAAATAGCAGGTCAAATTAATCAAGGGTTTCATAATCATCTAATTGCTACTCAATTAAACCTGGATATAAGAGAATTCCCGAAATTAAAGGCAGAAAATCTTCGAGATACAAATCTGGTGCGGGTTTCCACAAAAGAAAAAGATACTGAAAAGGCTAAGTTAATTCTATTTTCGCTTTTCAACCATTTAAAAAGACAACTCGATGAGAAAGTGGATATTGAAATAAAAGGGATTGATTCGGATATAAAATCAAAGAAAATAGAAATGTTGAGAATAGAGGGAGAAATTAAGGGAAATAAGAATAAGCTTAATATTGTTAAACAAAGAAAAAAAGATATAAAAAGAGAATTGAATGATATAGGAAAAAGAATTGAAGCACTCGAAAAAGAACAACGTTTGAGTTTAAAGAGAGAAAATAGGAACGAATCCGAAAGTTTAGCAATGCTCCTTTATTCTAATGAAATTCAACAAAGCTTAAGATATTTTAATACATTAAATGAGTTGCTAAGCAATAAAAAAATAGAAGAAGAGAACATAAATTTAGAAATAGAGAATAAAGAAAAAATAATAAATCAGTTAGAAAACAAAATTGACAATTTAAATGAGAGTAAAGGAAGGATAGATTATACTCAACTCATTAAAGAACCAACTTCTTCCCTTTATCCCATCTCCCCCAAAAAGAAACTCAATGTCTTGATTGCCGGCATACTGGGTCTGATGGCCTTCACAATGCTCGCTTTCTTTCTTGAATATCTTGAAAAGCAAAAAACAAAGAGCAACTAAACCATAACCTATTTGGGCTGTTTCGATAAACTTAACTTTGTCGACGATCGAGACAGCAGGACCAACTTGAGTACATAAACCAAATAACCTAACGACGGTAGCCTATCAATTTTAAATAACAAAATGAATTAGGCGACAAACAAAAAAGGCGCGTTCTCGTCTTTTTGTTTCCCATCAACAACTCCCCAGTTGCTGACAATTAGGGCCAGGTTCCGGCGCGCTCCTGGCCCGTCGCCTAAAAAAAAATAATTAGGAGGTATCAAATGATTAAAAAAATGCTTTTATGTTTTCTGTGTTTGTCTTTGTTTTTATCGATTCCTGGCTTCAAAAAAAAAGTTGCCCACAACTCCCGACATCCCGGTGAAAATTCTCCCGACTATTGAGTATTTCAACGCAAGTCCTAGCTCAATAATGCTGGACAGCTCCTCGACTCTTTCCTGGGCTACGTCAAACGCAACGAACGTCACGATCGACCAGGGAATCGGGACCGTCTCCGCGACAGGCACGAAGGAAGTAAGCCCCGCGGATACGACCACTTATACTTTGACGGCAACCAACAGCGACGGCCAGAAAACAGCCTCTTGCGTAGTCGAGATTAAGAAATGGGCGATCCTGGAATTCAGCACAACTCCCGAAAGTCCGATGTTTTATTACGATCCGATTGAAGATATCTGCACGGCTAATTTTACTTTTAACATGACCGAGACAAACGGCATCGGAGGCCAAGTCGACAGTCTTCTGATCGGCGGTTTTCTCACCATCGAGCCAGATTCGATCTGCAGCTCCCAGGAATTTGGAGGAGGAACTTTCAATCCTCTTGGCACTCTCTCACGCTATTGCTCTTTAATTATTCCATGTCAGCCGACGATTGTAATCTTTTACATTACTGGAATTGACGACAATGGTTATGCGATTGAACAAGGGACCTATTTCACTATCACCTGGACTCAAAGCACAGGCACGATGAGGTTCTTAAGAATCGTTGAAGGAGCGAGTCATCATAAGCTGATCAAGTGAATGAATCAGGCGGCATGAAAAAAAGAGCGTTCCCTTCAAAGAATAACCCCCTTTTGCTGACATGCTGAGGTTTGACACCGTTCCTCAGCCGTCGCCTGAAAAAAAGGCTATTTTAAATCCTTAAGAAAAATTTATGTGATTCAAAAAATTGAATCAATCCAATTATTTGGACGTATATGCGGTGGGTAAATAGAACTGGCAATTTATAATTTACTGATAATAAATGAAATAAAAAAACCCATCCAGTTGGCATAAATATTGCATATAAATGGAATATTAAACATCTGATGGATTATATGCAAATTAAATTGTCTAAGATGAGGAAAAAAACACCTAAAGGAGGTGATAGCCAAAAATCTAAATTTCAAGAAATAGAACTTAGAAAAAGAATTTATTAACAGGTTTCGACAAAGGAGGTTAAAAGAGATGAGAAAACTTTTAGCGACTATTTTATTATTTCTTACTTGCGCTCTCTTTTCCGCTGCTCAGATTACTCAAACCGGAACTCTTAACGGCACTGTTTATGACCTGGAAAAACAACCGCTTCCAGGCGTCTCCGTGACCATTAAGTCTCCGGCTTTAATCCTGCCCCAGATGGTCGCAGTAACAACGGAAAGAGGGCATTTTCGCTTCCCGGCCCTTCCCCCAGGTGAATACACCGTAACTTTCAAACTGCCAGGGTTTAAAACGTTGATCCGAGAAGATATCAGAGTTAGGGTCGGTGTTACCATTACCCTGGATGTGGGTCTGGAGCAAACAACCATAGAAGAAAGTATTGTTGTCACCGGTCAGAGTCCTACAGTCGATATTCAGAGGACATCTATGAGCGTCAACCTGACCAAGGAAATACTCCAGAGCCTCCCTGCTACAAGGAGTTTGGGAACTTACTTTAATCTGGCTCCTGGGGTTACCAGCAGCACAGTCCACGGAAGCTCAGAGCGCGACAATACTTACAATATCGATGGAGTTAACGTGACCGATCCAGTCACCGGAACTCAGGCGGGAAGTTTCAGTATTGATATTATAGAAGAGCTATCTATCCAGACTGGAGGTCTTCCGGCTGAATATGGAAGTGTCCGTGGCGGCGTGGTTAATGTCGTTACCAAATCCGGTAGTAATAAATTCAGCGGAAGTGTCAGTGGTTACTTTCGTAAGAAAAATTTACAGTCGGTTAATAATAAGGGCACCATCTTCGAAGGGCAGGTGGGTGGTTTTAACTATGAAACTGAACCCTCCATTACTTTAGGTGGTCCGCTCATCAAGGATAAAATCTGGGTTTTCCTCACCGGAACCTACCGCGGAAGGGAGGAATTCGTTCTTGGCTATCCCTGGGATCAATCAGATAATGTTCCCCTCGATTACGCCTACTATATGCCTTTCGGCAAAATTACTTGGCAGTTGACCGAAAGGGACCGCGTGGTTTTGTCTTTCAATTATTATGATTATATCAGGCATCATCGCGGAGCCTCTACCACACAGAATGTGGACAGCACCTGGAACCAGACTACTCCCATCTATACTTACAACTTCCAGTTGGCCCATTTCTTCAATCCCAACCTGTATATGAACTTAAAAGCTTCTTATATGAACTATCATCTCAACCTGAGTGCAAAGAATGACAAGGTTCGGGAGTACGATCGCTTCATTTCTAAATACTCACAAAGCTATGGCTATGATGATATCTACTCACGTGACCGCTTTCAGGCTATGACTGATGCCACTTATTTCATCGACGATTGGTTAGGCCGCCACGAAATCAAAGCTGGAGTTGAATTCGAATACTCCTTTGATAGCCGCTACCGCCGTCACAACCTTGACGAGTATGAGCTTGGTCCTTTCTTCTACTTTAGAACCAACATCATTCCAGTCTATCCAGCTACACGTTCAGATACCTATATGACTTACTATCAGGATTTCACCCGTAAAGACAGGAAGATAGTCATCGGTGGATATTTCCAGGATGCCTGGAGCCTGAGTTCTCGACTGACTTTGAATATCGGTCTGAGATTCGACCACCAGGAAGGAATAATCCCGAAACAGGGACTCGAACGTGAACCAGTAATTTATCGTGGCGAGACTTATGATCCTCGTGTAACCGAATCCTTTAAACCCATTATCTGGAACACCCTGGCTCCTCGTCTTGGGGCAGTGTTTGACGTTACTGGAGACGGCAAAACTGCTTTTAAAATCAACTTTAGCCGCTATTACATCGCCAATATCTTGCAGTGGTTCGTTACCGTCAACCCCAATAGCTTTATTTCCTGGAGAACCCGTTACACTACAGACCCAGATACTGGTGAATGGCGACCAGTTGACCCGACCAGCTCTTATTACATGACTAACTTCAGCGCTACAGCCAATGCAACCATGGATCCAGACCTAAAATCTCCTTATCTGGATGAATTTGTCATTGGGTTGGAAAGAGAGTTGATGAAAGATATACGGATTGGTGTTCGTTATATCAGGAAGTGGGATAGAAATCTCATTGAAGATGTTGACCTGAATGCATTTAATTTGGATCTATGGAAGACTGGCCAGTACGACATTCTTGATCCTATACTCTGGCCCAATTATGAACTAAAAACAGTAAACGACCCCTGGTACGACCAGCCAGTTACTTTCTGGGACTTAAAAGATTCGAGCGTGCCCTGGAATGGAGTTATAACCAATCCTCCCGGCGCCCAGAGGGATTATGACGGAATCGAAGTTACTTTTGATAAACGTTTCTCCAATCGCTGGTCGATGTCTTCTTCTTTCGTCTGGCAGAAATCTCGCGGATTGATCCCCACCGACTTTGATGCTAGCTGGAGTGGCGAGGCCTATTTCGACAGCCCCAATGCTCATGTCAATGCCATAGGCCGCTTCCCGTATGAAAGAGAATACCAGGTTAAGATTCAGGGAATGTGGCAGGGTCCGTGGGGCATTCTCATCAGCGGATATTATCGTTATCTCGAAGGTCAGCGTTGGACAAGAATAGTCCGTGCCAGCGATTTAGAATTAACCTTAAACCAGGGTGATACCTCTAACTTTGCTGAAACTCTCGGTTCCAGGAAGGAAGATGCTCTCTCTCTCTGCGATCTTCGTTTTGCAAAGAGCTTCAATTTGCCCGGGAAAGTTGGAAACATTGATTTGTTTGTCGATATCTTCAACGTTTTCAACGTGGCTATCCCAACTTCAGTCTGGTCTCGCTCCAGCAGCACTACCACCATCAACAATATGATCGTCCGGTTCGGTGACCTTACTGCTATAACTGCTCCCAGAGTTTTCCGTTTGGGCTTCAGATACCAGTTCTAACTCGCCCTTTAGTCCCAAAAAGGGGAAAGCGAGTTTTCGCCTTCCCCTTTTTATTTTATTCCAAAGGATAAAAAGTTCCTCAATGCCATAGGTCGCTCCTTCTCGTTTCTCCTGCCGTCTCCCGCCTCATTTATTTCCCAAATTTTTTATAAGTTCCCTTAGAATGGCTCGATGATCCCCATCAAGGCATTAAAAAATCTTACAAAATAAATAAATTATGGCGGCAAAAAAAAGAGTGTCCCTACCAGAATCACTCCATTTTGCTGACATTTTTAAGGCCGGTTCTGGCGCTCTTCCGGCCTCGCCGCCTAAAAAAGTGAGCAATAATGAAAGGAAACAGAAAAGCCGGGAGAGAGCATCCGATAATTGAACAGATCTCAAAAGAAATAAGCATCATTGATAAAATCAACCGACAATGGAAGGAAGGGCTGATATCGGAATTTCAGTTCTCAGAAACACTCGATCGACTCTTGGTGAACCTCAAAAGATATCAGGCTGAGTTAAAACACCCTGATCCTCGAAGCCTTGAAAAAAAGATTGTCCCGGAGTTCCCTGACATTGAGGTCTCTGAATTAAAGCTCCCTGATATTAAGCTACCAAAGATTGAGGACATCGAGCTCCCGGAGATTGAGAACCTCGAGATTCCCGGACTCCCCGGTCGCGGGGGACTCGTCCTCGGACTGCTCAGAAATCTCATGCTCGGGCTGAAAATCACTCTGAAAAAGCGGCACTCCTGGATCCAGGCTTTAAAGAGAATGGGGCCAGCGGAGATCAGCCGGATCATCTATCTCAGCTAGGACGAGAAGCGCTGCAGGAGAGCTATCGAGAAGGCCGTTAAAGCACTGGAAAAATAAAGGAAATGGATCAAGCGAATTGGTATAATAGAATATCAGAAAGGGGTCCAAAAATGAAAAAGTCTATTCTGGAAATTAGTTGCCATTATTCAATCATTATGATTTTTTTTATCTTTCTTTTTTATTCATGTTCCCATCCCTATTCCCCATGTCCAGAAAGTAATTGGGGAAGCAACTATTTATGTTCTGAATGCAAGGGCCTTGCTTTTATTATGAATATTGGAACATGTGAAGCTTGTGCAAGAGGGACAAGTAGTGGTGCTTTTAAGTTGTGTAATAGCTGTGCATGTAAATTAAAAGAATGTCAACATTGTAGGAAAATTCTGGAGATCTATTTGATACTTTTGGTTTGCTAAATTATTAAAGGAAGTGCAAAAATGCTAGAATTTGAAGTGCTAAAAGAAATTATAAAAGAAAAGAATTTAAGCCAAGAAAAACTAGCCAGGGCCTTAGGAGGCAGCCTAAATACAGTCATAAGATGGTTCCAAAATAAAAGCAAGCCCAGCGATTTAGATTTGATCCAGATAAGAAAATTTATTGGCGAGTATAAAAAGGGGCATAAATGAAAGCCAAGGTTTTAGTTTTAGGATTATTATGTTTAATTTTATCTCTATCTCTTTTATGTTTACAACTTGAGGAAAAGGAAGAGCTATTTAAAATTAAGCAGAAAATCAAAGCTATTCCCAACGATGAATCTTTCGACAACGAGCCTTTTGCTAAATACATTTCAATTCCAGGAGTTAAGGATGATGGCTCAACGTATCGCATCTGGATGCACCTCTTATTTCATCCAGTAACTCTTGACCAAGCGCGAGCTTGGGCTAATACCGTATGTAAATCGTCAAAACGTATTCTCGATGATAATGGCGTAGTTAGGGATATCGAGGTCTGGGCAATCCGACTGGTTCGAGCTTCTTGGGAGGAAGGCAGTAGGACAATAGTCTACGGAAGGACATTTTATGACCATGATACAGACAAATTCGAATTTAAAAAAACAGAAGAACTAAAATTATAAAAGAGGAAAAAGAAGGCAGTCGAGGCTTTGGAGCAGGATGGTCAATAAAGTGGCATTCGATATTGATACGAATCGAGAGTAAGGAGGCGTTTTAATATGAAAATCTACGATGTCTTATCTTCTCAAAAAAGGTCTGACCTTAATCGCCTCGCTAAGGATAAAATTGCAAATTATGTAGGGCTTCCTATAGATATTCTTCGAGATGAGCTTAGCAAAGTTTTAACTACTTATGACCATATAAAGAGAAGGATACAGTTCAGGAAACCTCCAGGCTATACCATCTTAGGCATCATAACAAATCGACAAGACTACTTTATTCCTATTCAGGAAATAAAAGGCATTGTCCAAGAAGAAATAAAAAATGTGATAGAGGAAGCCAAAAGCGGAGAAGCTCTGAAAGAAGATAAACAATATGATTTATACGCAAAGATGCTCAAAACTGCTTGGGATTATCAGGAAGACCTTTTACCTCCAGAAGCAAATCTTCTAAGTGCCTTAAGAGAATATCTAAACATTACGAGAAGTGAACATAGGCTTTTGGAAGCCCGTCTTGAAGTCTTTAAATTCAGCCAAACTTCCTTCAATCGGGAAATAGAACATTTTGCAAGGGAAGGCATCATGTTTACGCATGAGGCTAATTACATTATTCCAGAAGAAATAGTTGAGCGGATAAAAGCGACGTGGGGAATTGAGCTTGATCCAGAACCATATCGGAGGTTGTTAAATTATATGACGAGTTCCCAGTTGTATTTGGCAATGGGTGGATTAGAACTAACAAAAGGTGGAAGTCAAGAGGCGAGGATTAACCGTGTATTGGAAAAAGGAGTGAAGCCCTCAGATTTATTAAATACTTTAACGGTAGAAGATCTACTAAGTATTGCTCGAATGAGCAAATGTCCTCGAAAACATAAAAAATATGAGTTGGTTCCTACATTAATTAGTCATGTAAAAAGAGGAGAGGATATAAAAGTGCCTGAGAAGAAGGTTACTATTATACAACCAGAGTCGCGTTTAGTTGCGGATGAAGCTTTTAAGGAAGCCTTGTCCAAATTTACTACTTCTCAGTTAGTCAGTGTTCTTGCGAAGAAGAAACTCATGGTATCAGGAGTTAAGGATCAGACAATTGAGAGAATAGTAAACAGCATATATTCCTTAGCAACTACATTGGATAGTTTAAGGACAGAAGAATTGATTAACTTGTGTAAATTATATGAAATTTCTGCAAGAGGAAGGAAGGCAGAAATTATTGAGAGAATTGTTCACTATTTTCGGAACTATCAAATAAAAGGAACTAAGGCTACACCAAAGGAACTTTTTTCTATATATGAAGATTTAAGCAAACAGAACATAAATGCTTATAGAGATATTGGCGTTGACGATAAACAGATTTCATTACCTACTGTAGCCACAGACTTTGAAAGAGCAACAAAATATATTTTCGAATCAATTTTTAGACTTACTGTAAAAACACAGACTCCAGGGAGAGAAGAACCGGACGGCATCATAAAAGAAGACAATATAATTTTATATGAATGTAAAACCATCTTATATCCACCTTACGAATTACCTATAGCCCACCGCGACCAATTTCGCAGATATATAAAAGACCAATATGATAAACTTGAGCCTCACGCAAAGACTGCATTGAAATGCTTTATGCTCATAGCACATAGTTTCGACAAAAAAATCGAAGATAAACTTGCTCAGATGAAGATTGAGCCTTATATCCCATTCTGTTTAATAACCGCAAGCGATCTGAAGTTTATTGCGGAGAGATGGCTCGAGGAGCAAAGAGATAGGATTTTACCATCATCCCTATTGATTTTCCAAGGTCTTTATACAAGAGATAAGCTAAAAGCAAAGTTCTTATAGACTTTTTTAGGAAAAGAAGAAATTGAAAAAGTTATTGATTCAAGTACAGCTAAAGACCTAAGCCCTGGCTTCGCTAAGATTGAAAAAGACAGCTAAGCGAGGAAGAGTCTCAATAGTATAGACGGTTTGAGGGAGGGAAATTTTTAGTAATAAGATATTTTTAAGGGAAAAAGGATTATTAATGGCTAAATCTCAGAAAGAACATCACCTCAACGAGGCTGAAGTCAAATTATCTATTGGAGACTGGCTGACAGAGTTAGGTCTGCAGGTCTTTGATGAAAAAAAGAACAAAGAGCGTCCTAAATGGGGAATATTCAAAGTTAGTAATGTTAGCCGGGGAAAACGGCCTGATCTTATTGCACGTGGAAATATTAGTGCTGCACAAAAATTAAAGAAAGCAACATATGTTGCAATAGAGATAAAATGTGGCTACAAGCATCGTGATATCTTAGATGGCTTTGACGCAATTTTGGATTATTTTGGTGATTATTTATGGGGTGCTGAGTATAAAATTGATAATAATATAATTCAGATGGCTACATTTGTGTTTGCGACGTTTTTTAGCAAGGAGGGTTTCCTTTTTAAGGAGGAAGGGAAGTTTGACCCACACCGTATTGTTCAAGGCCCTTGGGATGCTTATCCAATGACATTTACGATTTCATGTCTTCTTTGGCGGCAGAAGGACAATTTAGTCAAGAGATTTCAAACATTATCTGGTATCCCCAAGATTGAGAGAAAGCTAAGGGGTGTGTTTTATGCAGGGAGACCCATTCCTGAGATAGGCATATTAGTTCGGCATCCAACTAAAAAGCATAGTATTCTCTTGATGTTATCAGAGAATCCTTATCACTGGCGATTTGAGGCGAGTGGAAGCCAAAGGTCCTAAAGCGCTGGCTTTCCGAAATTGAAAAAGATAGTTGAGTGAATTTAAAGCTAATTTCTTTTCCCCATAGCATAGTGAAGGAAAGGGAAGAGAGAGGGTTGATGAAGACATGAGAGGATTTCATTTTAGGCGAGACGACTTTATGGCTGCCAACACCGGCACGATAATGTTGTGCCTTGGGGATTCCGACGGCTAAAGTTGCCGTGAGGCAGCCTTCCCTAAAAAAAAAAGAAGCGAACATTGAACTATAAAAATGAAGCGATAGAAGCAATCAGGAGAGTAGACAGGATCATCCAGAAGTGGGAGGAAAACTGGCTCGATAGCCGTGAGGCGCTCGAGCTGCTGGTACCCGATTTAAAGACAATCATATGTTACTTTGAGATAATCCAGAATAAAGTCAATGAGGCCTGCTATAAGAAGGGGAATCGTAAGTGCTAAAGAAAAAGCACACAACGACTAAGCGAAAAAAGAAGAGGGAACGGAAGGAAAGAAGGAGAGAGAGAAAGAAAAACTTTTAACTCAAGTCGATTATTTTTTGAAAGGAGAAATTTTATGAAAATGAACGAACCTTTAATCTTTGGCATAATTGTTGGTGTCTTAATTTACTGGGGCTTCTGGTGGCAGATTTTCGATAAGGCAAAATACAGAGTACCTGCATTTATGGGAGTCTTGATGTGCCTGCCTATTGTAAACTTCGTTATGTTAATTTTTTTTGTATTTCCTACTTGGCCGATAGAAAGAAACCTTGAGGAGTTAAAAAAGGCTTCAATAGCACCTGATGCTCAAAGCCTCTCCGGGCCAGGGAATGCGTAGGATAAAGGCCCCCTGGGCCCGTGTCGCCTAATAGGTATTGAAAACTCGCTACCTGTAAATGACCTTGAGAGGAAAAAAGAAGGCGGTCGAGGCTTGGAATAGGAGGAAAAATGATTTATCTAAAAGTTTCACCAGAAAGGGTATTAGAGCTTTTTCAAACCGTGAATCATAAACTATTCCAACGGAAGAAAGATGTCCACTGGAGAGTTAGAGAAGATGGTTCGGTTAGAGCTCAGAGTGTCCTCTGGTTATTCTGTTGGGCATATAACGGCGACGGTTCTCCTAAAGCTCAGGCTGCTTGTGAAGAGATTTTTAATGAAATTATGCCCTTTAGTTGTACTTTTTTTGATGCAACTGTGGGATATGATTATGCTAAAAGATTCCGCTACTCATCGAGTGATTATATTGAAAAAGAGTTAGAAACTTTGTTAACAAAAAAGTCGGAAAAATAACATTTTTTAGAGAACCTTCCATATTCCTTGACATCTTCATTCGTCATTATGTATGATTCTCATCGATGGGAGTAAGAAACCATCTCTACAATGCTTTTACCGCAGCTGTCTCAATCGAAACAGAAATATCAATTACTTTGTTTCACTATTCAAAATGAAGATTTACACGCCTGAACAACTTCTTGGGCCTTTAAACGATGTCGAAGCTCAAAACTCTCCAAAAGAGCTTTTTGTAGCCGGTGATGTTTCGCTCCTGGACGGTCCACCCCGTGTAGCGGTTATCGGAACCCGGCACCCTTCAGATAAGGGAGCAGCAAGAGCAGCTCGTTTGGCTAGAGATCTCGTCAAATCAAAGACGATTGTTATCAGTGGGCTTGCCGAAGGGATCGATACTATAGCTCATCGTTCCGCAATAGAGAAAGGCGGACGAACAATTGCTGTTTTAGGAACTCCACTTAACAAGGTTTATCCAAAACAAAATTACGATCTACAACATGAGATTATGCAAAACCATCTTGTTATATCTCAATTTCCTGTTGACTGTCCGATCCAACGTAAAAACTTCCCAATGCGAAATCGAACAATGGCGCTTATAAGCCATGCATCTGTAATTGTCGAGACCGGGGAGGGAAGCGGGACCCTGTCGCAAGGATGGGAAACACTGCGGCTAGGAAAGCCTCTTTTCATCCTCCAATCAGTGATTAATAACAAGTCTTTGAATTGGCCGCGCAAAATGATCGAATACGGTGCGATACCACTTTCCGATTCGGACATACTCTTAGAAAATCTTCCAATCTCAGACAACTCCGATAATCGGCATGTTGATCTCTGACCTTGAATTCGGTTCTTTTCTTACTTATTCACCGCGCGGCGAAACCGAAGACATTCTCAAATCGCGAAGAATAGCGTATAATCTCAAGGTCGATAGAACCTTTGGTAGCCCCCGCGTACCACGACCCATTACATAGTTGAAATCCTAACTCAGCGAATCATCCAGACCCCGCTTCAGGGACTTCTGGGACCGGATGTTACACTCGTTCCTATACCTAAAAGCTCTCTACATCTTCCTGGAAGCTTATGGGTTCCTAAACGAATTGCGGATGCCCTGGTTGAAGTGGGATTAGGGAACGGGGCTTTTCCAATCCTTGAACGAAGAAGAGCTGTGCCGAAAGCAGCTTACTCTGCGCCAGAAGATCGTCCGAAGCCATCAGACCATTACGAGACGATTGGTATGCATCTTCAACTTGAACCTATGCAACGGATCGTACTTGTTGATGATGTCATTACAAGAGGGGCAACTATGCTAGGGGCAGCTAGCCGACTCGCAGAAGCTTATCCCGAAGCAGAGATCCGAGCTTCCGCCATGATTCGGACTATGAGCCAACCCGGAGCGTTCGTTCATATAGAAGATCCTTGCTTGGGACATATACGACTCCATGGTAATCAGACCTTCCGCGATCCTTAAATTCAATAATTGTTCGACACATTCCTTATAGTGATTTGAGGAGCTAAAATATAAGGGGGATTCAAACTATGGACGATAAAGCCATCGAAAGACTGCAAGACGATAAAATCATCGAAGGACTTGAAGAGATAATCAATAGCATCAAAATCTTTATGGAAGATGACATGACGAAGAACCACCGTCTTCTTATGAGTACTTTTGAAGCCTGGATGAAAGGTAGAATCAGTGATAGATCCCTTACCCTCAATCTAGAGCAATTGAGAAAATCTAACGATGAAATTCTTAAAACGCTACGCAGGCTGATGGCAGAAGCATCGGAGATTTTAAAAAGACGGTCGGCGATATCTGAATCGAAGATGCTTTAATGAGAGGTGATTTTTTTTAATTTGATTTATGCTATTCTCACCTTTTTATGTGTTTTTTTCCCCATCTTAGACAGCATAATTTGCATATAAGCCATCAAGGGTTCCTGGATTCGTGCTCCAAGGACTGCTGCAACAGGCACCTAATTTCAAGCTAGTCCTCGTTAAAGTATTTTCCAAACTAAAGGGTGATGCATCAAAAAGATGCATCGCCCTTTTTTTTTACCAAAGAAGCTGAATGTAGTTCTATCTAAATATTTGATCTAAAAAGAAACTTCGAACCGGTTCTCCCAAGATGGTCGCAGTGTCCTCGACTGAAATATAGCAATGGTCAGGTGGTTAAGCAAAAAGGAGCTTAGAGAACGCAGGAAACTTGTCGGGCATCTCAGAGACAATAAGGGACTCACATGGTCCCAAATTGCAGAAAGATTAGGGATATGTATAAGTACTGCGAACCACGACTATAGATTAAGCAAAGAAGGCAAGCGTGATTTAAACCCTCCCACTAGGCGAAGAAGAAGAGTGATTGATCGCAGACTGATTTATTATAAATATAGAATTATAATTCTAAAGGCTAGGTTGATAACTTATGCTTTTTACTCTGATCACAGGCCTTAATATATATTCTTCACTTTGGCCAGCATTTACCACATGTATCGATTCATCCGCCTCAAAATCTAAAACTATTTCAGTAATGCCATCTTCGATGATATTGAAAACCAAAGGGATTTTTACCTCTAAACTGGGTATAGTCATGTTATCATAGTCGTTTTCGCCCGCGATCTTGATCCTCCCCTTGTCTACAACTAATCTAATTTGTGTATACTTCCCTTCTTCTAATGTAATATCTAGCATAAAAACTTCTCTCTTCTGTAATTTGAGCAAATCATATTCTTTCTCACCTTCCCATACAGTTGAAAAACCTTCCTCAGCTTTCTGGACGTTTATCTCGCTTATGGAAACCCATATTTCTTCTGCATTATCAATTGGCTGATCTGTCAAATAGAGTTTGAAATTTCCCGTTCCATCAGAAGAAGTGCATCCCCATAAGAGTAATGTTACAGTAAATGCAAAAAGAATTAGCTTTTTCATTTTTTCTCCTTAGTTCATTTTATTTTAAAATAATTAGCCATTTAGTCTATTTTTTCTTCATATTTAAAGCTTTTTGCCAAGTGGCTCTCGGCTTTCTCCACTTTTGCCTTATTTTGCACCTCTCCCCTCGAGAATTTTGTCGATAATAGCGATTCTTGTATTGACAAAGAGCTTAGATTCCTCGGTTTTAACAGTATGAAACATGTCGTACACAAGCGCTACCCTTATTGTTTTCAATTGCTTTGTCGTCAACCATTCGTATGCAGCCCTTGGGTTTCTGGACATTCGTATCATTTTGACCTTGTTCTAAACGATGTGCGGGTTTGCTTTCTTAAACTTCTTAGAGTCAACTGTGGCATCTCGTCTTAGCTCGTGATACTTGCAGAGCGGATATTTAATGACAAAATCGCCTTGCTTTCTTTTGCTAAAAATTGCCTTCGTAATCGAGATAGTTTTAAAGACGGGTTCGTTACAGCCTTTCATACAGCAAGCCTTCATCTTCGTTCTCATATTCCTGTAGCATTTTAGCAGGACCTTCTCTCCCAGTATTTTATGATGGCTGCTATCACCATGATTAGCAACCAAAATATCAATACATCATAACCCATCTCATCTCACTCCCTTATAACCCCCTTAGCAAACACTCGATACCCCCTCTCTTCAACCACAAGAAGATTCGTAGGGTCTCCACACTCCTTGCATCGCCAACAAGGCGGCCATTTGTCAAGTTGTTCGAAGTCTAGTTGTATGTTTCCCATACAGCACCTGCTTTTGAAAGCTATTATTTGCTCCTCCTAATCTGAGTGACTTTAAGGGTAGCGTCTGTACCATCTTCTAGAGCTATATATGTGATGTAAAAGTCCAAATTGTGATTCCTTATGTTTGACGTTGTCTCCACCAGGAATCTCCTATGTCTATCATCTTGGTCGCTCATGGGGCTGTTTGCAATAGCGGGTCTCCTGTAGAGATGAATATTTGTCGAAGGTGTGCCAGAAACTCCTACAAAGGGATTTGCTGTTTTTCCTAGCACCCACATTCGAACTCCGCGGATTCGACTTATCAAACCCAACTTCCCCAATTTCACAGCCATGTCGTCGTACGGGTCTATCGTCCAGTTATTGTTATCCCAATCCGCAGACGCATCCATGTATCCGTCATAGTCTAAATCACCGATATACTGAAACTGCAAATTCTCGATGTCTAGAGCTATCGGCATGTGCAGAACATTGCCAACCTCATCCATAGTTGTCAGGTATAGAGTGGAAGCAATTCCTAAATACCCATCTACTCCTAAGCTTAAATTCAATCCAGGGTAGTCTTCAGGAATCCCCGTCGAATCAAGCCAATATTGCTTAACATGTCCGAATGTCACTACCGCATCCTCCCAACACTCTATAGGACAACCCGTATCAACTAGTCCGCCCGGAGGATTGAATTCAGATAGTCCGGGTGCCATGTTGATTTTCTCTACACCGACCTCACCGAATCCAAACATATTTGTAATAGAGCGATAGGCAAAACAACCGGGACATGTAGTCGAAACTATCAGAATTACCTTATTCTCGTAAAATTCAGCAAGATATGGATGATTGTCGAGCTCTCCGTCATATAGAAAAGCCGTTGCAGCAGCACCTCCTTCCCCACCTTGATACTTCTCTATTCTCAAACTTAGAGGATTCTCGTAGTTTCCCATGAGTTTAATGGAGTCAGGCGCTCCTGGAGAAGGGCTGTATCCATCCACACCCTCTATGGCATACCCAGAATTGACGGCCAACAAGCCTACTCCAGCATTTGCTATGTCTTTTGAGATAAAATACATAGCAGAACGAACGTTATGTTGAATATCTGTAAACTGATATTGGTCGACAGTAATTTTATTGCTCTTTGTGTAGAGAGTTAAAGTCAGAATCACAAGTATTAGCATGATAGAACTGCCGACTACAACCTCTACGATAGTAAATCCCTTATGTCTCATTTTGACCTCCTAGAGCCCGACAAAAACTGTTACGGGCTTTGATACAGAGTTACTACCGACAGAGGCAGTCAGTGTGTAGGTGGTTGTCCCCTTAGGACTCACTTCCATTGTTCCTACTCTCTCTACCGTAATACCTTCAGGAATGCCAATTTCGAAATAAATGACCACCGTCAAAGTGTGATGTGCAGTAAGTCCAGCTACATGTACGTCCCAAGAAAGTATTGAACTTTCGCCAACCGAGATTTGTGACGGCGTTGCCCGAAAATAATTTATAACGGGAACTCCCGCAACATCAGGGCTTGTCGGTAGGTCACACCCCAGAAATGACAAAAGCAAAACCAAACAGGTCAACCATAACCATACTTTTTTAGTCATTTTTGACCTCCCCTAATTTAATTCCTGTTAATTTTTAAGATCCCTGAGTGTGACAAGTGCTTGGGCGATCGCAAGTCCCAACCAGTGGGCCGCGACTTTGCGACGTTTTGCAGAAGCCAAGCAGCATCTCTTGAGGTCTTAGCGGAACTCTTTTTATCTCTGGCTTTTTATAAGGTTTTTTCGTCTTCATTTTTTCCTCATCTCATGTCCTTTTTTATAATATAATCATCTTAACAAGGAAGTAAATCGCCCCTGAAGATGAATTGGGGGGTTATTTTTTGAAGGAATTAGCGTGGGGGGGTGATTAGCCTTATGGAATACCGGAGTATAATTCTATTTATTTTATGTTATTCGGCTTCGCTGGCCTCAATAATTTGTTCTCCCCCCTATAAAAGTCATTTTACAGGTAGCGAGTTTACATAAATACCTCTTAGACGACACAGTCCTCTCGCGGAAGAGAAGCCGGCTTAAGCATTAAGGCAGCATACGACTTTTCGTGCGCTTTTTCGGACACGAAGCGGACACATTGGCATAAGGCAGGGGGAGGTAAGCTTGATAAATCAAGCCTTGCTTTTCAAGGACATATTCTGGACATAAATATTAACCAAACCGAAGTCGTAGTTCAGTTTGCCGTTGCCTGATGTTCTCTGTTTCTCGAGGGGGAATAAGGACATGAAGCGACATGAGAGGACTGATAAAGACATTTTATGACGAGGTTGGGTCAAGATTTAATTCTTTCATTTTTCAATTTGTACAACATTCCTACAGTTGAAGCGTTAGAATAGTCTAAATTTTTTGGCAATTATCCCTAAAGCGTGGTAGTATAATAATGTTATGGTGGGCGTCAGCTCCTTCACAACTTTGAAACATCCCCAATTTCATACATATTTGCTTGGCTGTCGCCCACAATCCTATCCTGCTTAAAAGGGAGAGAAAATTTATGAAGAAGCAAAAGCCAAGAAATTATTTTACTTATTATTATAAAATTGGGAAAAAAATCAAACACGGCGGCATGACTGATGATTTAGAACGAAGAGAGAAAGAACATCAACAGAAATGGCCCCGCGGTCACATCTTTCAAGTTGGATATCGTAAAACTAAAAAAGGTGCTGAAAGATGGGAGAACATCTATAAGAATTTCGTTTTTTTGCTTGCCACAAAACCCTCACAATTTTCCTCAATTTCCACCCACTGACATCCCGGAATGAGTGTATCACGGTCAAAACGACAAGTTCAACAGAAAATAAGGTGAATAAAACAATATCGAGTAACGATCAATCAACAAAAGAATAAACTTCATCCCCCAGACAAAATCTATGATCCAAAGCAGCAGAGGAATCCCTGCTGTGCCCAGGTCGAATACGCTCGCAACAGGCTCGTTAAAATTAAAGGTCTGTATTAGATCAAGAGCATCCTTCCCTTGTTTAAGATTTTAATCTTGACACGCTCCCCTATAAGACTTATGTTATTGGGTAAGGATGTAAGGATACAAGGAATCAAGGAGTTCTCATGAACTACACAGAAATAGCAAGAGTGACGTCTAAAGGCCAGGTGACAATTCCCTCGATTATCAGGGAAATCCTCAAGCTTGAGCCTGGCTCAAAAGTGATGTTTAAAGTCACTGACAGGGGTGTCATCCTATCTCCATGTGAGATAATAGAGAAACCAGTTTATACAG
>Ga0307378_10003691_pt1 | contig 22250 bp, 21 predicted proteins | sample UN1MG_FD_202238 | JGI IMG/M metagenome (GOLD analysis project Ga0307378, IMG submission 202238) | Soil microbial communities from Risofladan, Vaasa, Finland - UN-1 | ecosystem: Environmental > Terrestrial > Soil > Coastal area > Acid sulfate soil | place: Finland: Risofladan, Vaasa | collected...
TGCCTCCAGCTGCGTTGCGTTGAGATTTCCAATCATATCTTTTCCTCCTGACCTGCGGTTTGTATAATCTAAATATAATGACTTCGCTTATACCAGGCGCCAGTCAATTTTAATTATTTTTCAGCTATTTCGGCAAATGCAGAACCGGCAGGGCCTATTATATCGTAATTTCACAAAGGCCGCAATCTGAGATGCTACGCCGTATTCAGCCGGGATCTTCAGGGATATGAACTTCGAAGTCGTTCCGAACTATCAGCAAGTATGATGAATCGAAAAGAAAAAAACTTTCTCCTTTTTTCCCAACTCTGATTCATTAAAAGTGAAGCCCAGGCCCCATATTCACTTTCCGATAAAAAGTATTGTTAACCCCTTTTACTGAACTGTTCGAGAGCCTCTAAGGCCTCACAGCCGTACATCAATGACGGGCCTCCCCCCATCAGAATAGATACACCGATGGTTTCCGTGATCTCGCTCCTGGATGCGCCCGCCTCCAGGGCATCATGAACGTGAAACGCAATGCAGCCGTCACAGCGAACCGTCACCGCAATACCGAGGGCGATAAGCTCCTTGAATTTTTTACTGAGAACACCCTCTTTTGCCCCTGCCTTGTGCAGACCGGAAAAACCCGCCATAGTATCGGGAATTTCTTTACCCAGTCTGCCCATCAGTTCGACTACGTGCTCATAATGTTTTGGATAATTTTCTGCCATCTGCCGGCCCCCTTTAATAAATATTTCTTTGTCACAATTTAGTAAAATTACGATAATAAAACACACTACCGCGACGCCTACCCGGTTTTACCGACGACGGCTTCGTATGTATATTCAAAGACAATGTGCGGTGACTGACAGAGGGTTGAGATTTCGCCTGTTTATACCAAAGGGTGTATTAGATCAAATTTAGCACCCGGATCGATCTCGGTGCAGAGTAAATTACGGTGACAGTATACACAACTGCGAAATTGGACCGTGAAAAGGGTGCCGGGCCTTTGAAGGAGTAATATAAATCATACGCCCGCCCACTTTCCCAAAATTTCATGTTGTATCTACGTGTAAAACTCTTTTAAATTTATTCTGAGGACAAATGGTGAAGGAAAACCGATATAGGCTGTATCTGGAAAGGATCGAAGTCGAGAGCTACTCCGGCTACAAGCTGCATGAATCTCCGAGGGCGTTCATCTTTAAAGGGAAGCGATACATCGTAGAGGAGATCAGCGATCGCTGGTACGAAGGGGGAACAAAGCCCGAAGCTCCCGTGGTGAACTACTTCAAGGTCCGTGCGGATGACGGCGCGCACTATCTGCTACGGTATGCTTCCTACTACGATGAATGGACTCTTGCCATCCGCCCTTCGAACGAAGATTGAAATTACGAAATTATGGTGAAACAGTAACACAATCCAATCTGTTTTAGTTGATTATACGAATCATTCCCCAACAACTTTCTCTTTTTTTAATGTCATTGCGAGTGCAGATGTCAAAGACATCTTCCGAAGCAATCTGCATCGTCACACTATAACAATTATGAGTCAGGAGCAGATCTGACACTTCTTCTCGGAGAGATTATGTATACTGCAACCATAATTCTGAAAATGAACTGTTACCTATATGCATCTTTTCTATGATGAAACTCAAGTATAAAGACTATCTTCCTTTTTTCATAGATTATATAAAAGAGCCTGTAGTCAGCAATTCTATATCTGTAAATGTTCTTAAGCTCACCTTTTAACTTCTTAATCTGCGGACCAAAATAGGGATTTGCTCTTAATTGCGGATAAATTAGCAATTTAATTTTTGCATATACTTTACGATACTCTTTTCTTTGGATCTTTTTTTCAAAAGAGCCGGTCTCTGCAACTTGATACTCATTCAACAATGGTATATTTACCTTTTTCAATGTCGTCTAATGATGCTTTTATACTGGTGATAAAACCCTTATTCTTCAATATGTCCTCCATCTCTTCATCCGAGACAAAGTTTTCATTTAAAATGTAAGATCGTGTTGCATTCTCAATGTAGTTAGATATACTTCTGTGTTCTGAATCTGCTGCATTCTTAATATTTTTGTATAACTCATCATTTATGCGTATGGTAATGGTTTTAGCCATTTGATTCACCTTCATTCAATTTTATTCCATATTATTCGATTCCTTTCGATTTGTCAATGCATATATTTATTCAAATTACCCCCGAACAACTATACGACACTCATCTCTTGTGCTCTTCTTTTACATATTCACGGATGTGTTTCTCATCGATATAGAGCCCTTCTATTACGCCATTTCCAGATCGAACCCGCACCGTGATATAAGTCTCGGAATCTTTTTTTCTGCTGCTGGCTCTATACGCCGCCTCTGCTTTGGGGGCCTCGAATTCATCCATGTAGAACCTATTGAATGGAAGGTTCAAACTGACGGTGTTTTTATTCCTATTAACATACCCGATTTTTACTTTGATGTAGTTATCATGGCCCGGTCGTTCCGGCTGAACGCTTTTAATCCTGGCAAATCCCTGCTTGTCCTCCTCGTATCGACTGCCGCCGGTTCTCCGTATTAGCTTTTGAGCGCTCTCGTCTGAAAGTACACCGCCCGATACCAGGCCGGGCAGCTGTTCGAAAAACCACTGGATCGCTCGTCTGTTTTTTTTCATATAATTAAGGTGACAATATACATAATTAGTTTCTGGTGAATAATTAGTTAAATTGCCTAAGAATGTATTTATAAAAGAAAGTATTTACTTTGTAACTCATTAATTAGAAACTAATTATGGAGCTGGTGGTGATTGATGTATCGCTAAATATTGCACTATTCACCAGCGACTAATTAGTTTAATCATGGCTCATTTCCGCAATCACTTCCGTAATCCGTTGCCGAACTTTTTTGTATTCAACCTGCTTCCAACGTTCGAGAACAGGAATAAGTTTCCGGTTTCCTGTGGCTCTTATCTTGTCCAGCAACATGAAGATCATCTTCCTATTACGATCTTTTAAAAAACTCAAGTCCGTTTCAGCATCTACTGTGTCGGAAATCTTACTAAGTAAGTCCAATAGTTCTGATGAGTACGTATCCTTTTCAATTTCCCATCCCAGTTCGGTATAGACCAGCAACGGCAGACGATAATCATATTCAATCGCCAAGTATCCATGTACTATTGTCCAGTCAATCCTTGCGATTATGTCTGAAAGGCTAAGAGCTTTGAAATAACCATAAACAGGACATGCATCGAGACCAAGCTCTAAGAGCTTTTTATCCTTCGATCCCTTTAGAATTCTTGCCAACAGATTACGCCCTCCGCTCATGATAAGCGGGTCAGCGGCTCTGAGAATAGCGATCAGATCATTCCGAGAAAGCGATTTTACGTCTTTAGTATCAAGATGATATCTAACTCGTTGAGCTTTTCCTGACATGAATTAACCGTGCGAATACTTATAAGATAATAACCCGATTATGTGTATACTAAACTTCCCCAAGTATCGTGTCCTGAAGTATGATGTCCCTAATGTATGAAGAGTCTTTGTTATATGGCATCCGAAGTATTATTGCGTTATCCTTTAAAAACCGGAGATATTTTTACACATCAATATATTTTTCCAGACCATCGTATAGATCATCAAGGGCCGCTTCTATATCTTTATTTTTACTGTGATTTGCCTCTGCTACAATAAAACCTAAAAGATAATCTAATTCCTCAACAGTTAGTGTAACCACAAGATTGCTTCCTATAACTTCAGCATGATTGCATTGTCCAGGAATATGTAAATATGATCTTCAAGGACCTGTTTATCATGCATTGAAAGATCGATTTTTATTTTGTCATCCCAATCCATTACCCAAGACTCCAATTATAGTGCTAGTGTACATAATTAGTTGCGAGTGAAATAGTTACATAGATGTCTTTTCTTGTTGAACATACTAATCATTCACTAAGAACTAATTATGATCGATCTTTCTTTTTTAGGCCAGCCTTCTTTTTAGGCTCTCCTCTAAATCTGTGATTATCTACAGGCAGCAGGAGTAAAGGGTTTTTGATAATTTTGAGACGGGTTCGGGGGAATTATGTATACTGCAACCTTAATTCTTTTGAATAATATGAGTCAAGCAAAGACTTGACCCCTTTACCCGTGGTGCAGAGGCCATGGACAACCAAGTCAATCTTTGGTTAAAATTGCCAGTTTTCATTATTTAAAAATCCTTCAAGATCAATACATTCAATATTAAAATGCTTACATATATTTGGAATTTTTGTGGCGTTTTCTTTATATTGTTCTTGTGTTACGACAATTCCATTATTTATTTTTGCTTTTGCTATAATAAAAGGGTCTGAGAAGGATCCGCCATGAAGTAATTTCTTTTTTTCCAGATTCTGTTGAAAATGTTTATTACCATAGATTGTTGTAATGAATTGCAATTCTGCTGTTATAGGTGCTTCAAAGAAATCTGGATTAGTTTTTACCCATTTTTCAAGGTTATCGCTTCGGCTTAGTGCTTCAATTTCACGACGTACTTCCCTAACTGATATAATTTCCTTTATTTCCACTAGATGGTTAAATTTATCCCAGAAAGATGGAAACCTATCATAGTAATAGTGGCGAAAAATAGCGGTTAAGGTATTGTTGTCAAAAACATATTTCATAAATCCTTCTAACCAAAAGCATAATACTCAAAAGTTGAAATATTTTTAACTTTAATATTTAAATAATCAGACAAATTTTCTATTGTGATTTTTTCTTGATAATACTTCTTAAAAGCAAGATTTATATAAGTATCACCAAGATAAGCTTTATGAGTATAATAATAGTGACCACCCTCTGATTCTTCTCTTGAGATTTTAGCATCAGCAATCCATTTGTCTGCCATCTTTCGATAATAGTTTGCATCTACAAGACCAAGATCCAAATAATTACGAAGTATGACTTCTCTGCTAACAGAAAAAAGGTTTGCTAATTCCACAATGCGTTCTTCTGAAACTATTAATTCCTGAGCCTGTAATATCTTTTGAGGAACAAGGGATTCATTGGCAAATTTATTACAATTAATTTCGTAAATTTTATATTGTCTCTCAAAAGAATTGGTTACACTATTATCCCTGAAATCGATGCCTCCCAAATGATAAAGAAGATGACCAAGTTCGTGAAATAGAGTGAACGTTTGACGGGACAAAGGCATGCTGTTATTGATATAAATTACTGGATATAGTTCATCGTAAACGCAAAAGCCTGAGTAATCATCATTATGGAAAGCGTCTTTAAATACAAAAATTCCATTTTCTTCGAAGAACTTTCGCCATTGTTTAAAGGCCACATTCACTGACTGCCATGAAAATTGGTCTTCAATAGAAACATCGAAATATTCCCGGATATTAGAAACAAGTTCTGGAATATCATTGATACTATTCAGTGAATAGCGATCTAATAAATTAGCTTCTACCGGTTTATTTCCATCAAAGAGTTCTTCAAGATTTAATTGAAATACCTTGGCCTTCCGATATAACTTAATCAATTCAGAAGGAAAGTTTTCAACTATTAGATCCGGTAAAGTTCTAAATTCGGTTTGTGGTGATTCTTCCTCTGGAATATCCGGAAAGAAAAATACAGCCATTGGTCTTTTATATATCTGATAAGCTAATTTTTCAAGCTGAGGATAGGTAGGGCTTGATTTTCCTGATTCCCATTCCAAGATAACATCTTCAGTTTTAGAAAATCTAGATGCTACTTCCTCAGCAGTCAGGCCAATGGTTGATCTGGCCCATTTTAGTATATCTTTATTAATAGGTAATGATTCCTTCATTCTACAACCTCGAGAAAATAAAAATAATTACATTTCCATTATGATTATACTATTTAGAGCCAATGTCGAGTTTTAAATAGTAATTGGAACAATATATAGAATTACATAAAATAACAATTGGAAATGCACAAAATAGTCACGGTTAATTCTATATATTATAAATAATTAAAAAACTCGAATTTCGCCCTATTTAAAATAACATTTATTCATTAATGTAATAATTCATATTGCATTAAACATTTCAATTACTTTTTGGTTGGCCCCGGATGGCCTGCTTCTTACACAAAAAATAGTAAAGACTTTCACACAACTATTTCTCATCCGTCTTTCGGATAATACGCATATATCTCAACGACTCTATTCATCGTCGTCCCTTAAAATATCGCAAGTATGATCAATTTTCCCCCTCCCTATAATTATACGATTCTTCATACGGTTGTCAAATAATTGCTTTTGGATAACGGACTATTGGGAATGTTGTTTCTTAACTTTCATGAAGCGGATGATAGAGATCAGGTCTTAGAAGGGTTGTTGTTCTGGTCGGGGTTTTGGGGGCCTCCCTGCTGAGGTGGAGTATTCGGAGGCTTTTGTCCGTTCGGTGGTCCCCACTGGGGCGGGGGCTGGCCCTGGGGCGGAAATCCTCCCTGAGACGGGGGCCGCGGACCCTGCCCGCCTGGACCCTGCTGCCACGGAGGCTGGCCCTGGTAACCCCAGCCCTGCTGGGGCTGACCCCCGGGACCCTGCGGGTTCTGGTTGTAGCCGTAGTACTGCTGCTGGGAAGGAGGTTCCTGTTCCGGCTCATCATCCACTATCCATTGATCGAGATCTATGGGGTTTCGAACAGTGTCCCTGACCTTCCTGAATCCCCTTACACCGGAGCTGAGAGAGCGGAGTATTCCCGGCATCTTCACACCGCCGAAAATGAGCACCCCTATCACGAGAACGATAAGAATCTCAGGAAGCCCGAGCGTGCCGAACATCTGTTTTTCCTCCCACTCTCCTTTTATGATATCTTACACTCATTACAGCATAAAAACAAGCATAATGAACCGATCGATCTCATCGGGTAAAATAATACTACCTGAAGGACGTTGAACAGGGTATTATTTTTACTACATATTATATTCGGAGCTACACGGTGACCCATAGAGAGAGAGTTCAGACAGCGCTCTCACACGAGGAGCCGGACCGCTGCCCCATGCAGGTGAGCTTCACCCCGGAGTTCGCAGCACGCCTCAGTGAGGATTTCGGCCTGGACGCAATCTCTGAGCACAATCCTCACGGCGGCGGAAACACGTACGAGCTCGAACATGCAATCGACTCCGACCTCCTCCTCACCTCGGTCGGTTGGGCAAACTCCTACTACCAGCAGGAGGGAGATTACACCGACGAGTGGGGAGTAGGGTGGAGGTCTGTCACGTATGAGACGAAGTTCGGAAGCGGAAGATACACCGAGATCGTCCACCACCCGCTGGCCGAGGATTCGGCAGTCGTGAGCTACCGGCCCCCTGACCCGGGGCGCCCAGCCCTTTACAGAGAGGCGGAGCTGGCCCTTGAAAACTTCAAAGAGGAGTACTGGATCGTCGGGGTAACTGTGACCACCATATTCGAGTGCGCGTGGGCGCTTCGCGGTTATGAACGGCTTCTGATGGACCTCGTCGAAAAGCCGGACCTCGCCGACGAGATACTCCTTATCCCCTATCGCTACCATCTCACAGCAGCCAGGAGGCTCGCCCGGATGGGATGCGATATGATCTGGATTGGAGACGACGTCGGAGGACAGAAATCAATGCTCATCTCTCCCTCCCTCTGGAAAAGGGTCTTCAAGCCAAAGGTGGCGGAATTTATCCGTACAGTCAAATCCGAAAATCCCGGCATAACCGTCGCATACCATTCGGACGGCAACATAGAGCCTATAATACCGGACCTCATCGAGATCGGACTCGACGTACTCAACCCTGTGCAGCCACGGTCCATGAACCCGGCTGCGCTGAAGCTTCGGTACGGCAAAAACCTCTGCTTCTGGGGCTCAATCGACGAGCAGCACACTCTTCCTTTCGGGACTCCTGAGGAGGTGAGGGACGAGGTGGTAGAACGCATTGTAACACTCGGCAGGAAAGGCGGGCTCATAGCAGGACCAACACACCACGTTCAGCTCGATACCCCGATGGAAAACTTCCATGCAATGGTGGACACGATCCGAACTACACAATATCAGGATCTCTAATCAGGAGAGGAATCTATGAGTTATATGGGACTCGACATAGGACAGACCGGCTGCAAGGCGGTCGTATTCGACGAAAACGGGCATGAGATCGGTTCGTCCTACCGGGAGTATAAAACCCTCGTGCCAAACGAGGGGTGGGCGGAGCTCGACTCAAAAGAGGTGCGCGACTCCTGCTTCACGGTGATGAAAGAGGCAATCTCGCAGTGTGAGGGAGACCCGGTACAGGGGCTCGGTATTTCGAGCCAGGGAGAGGCGTTCACGCCTGTAGACGTTGACGGAAACTACCTCGCAAACGCGATGATCACATTTGATACACGCGCCACAAAGACAGCCGAGAGGTGGAGCGAGCAGTTCGGGAGGAGGAGACTCTACGATATTACAGGCCATACTCCTCACCCAATGTTCTCCCTTTTCAAGCTCCTCTGGCTGAAAGAAAACCAAAAAGAGGTCTTCGACAAAACATGGAAGTTCCTCTGCTTCGAGGACCTCCTTCAGTATGAGCTCGGCATAGAGCCCGTCATCTCCTGGACCCTTGCCGGCAGGACCATGATGTTTAACGTCTTCGAGCACCGGTGGGAGGACGAAATCCTGAGAGAGGCCGGCCTGACGGAAAAGAACCTCGCCCGTCCGGTCCCGTCCGGTACATCATGCGGCTTCGTAAATGATGAGATCGCCAAAGAGCTCGGCTTCCAGAAAGGAGTAAAGATAGCCTCCGCAGGACACGACCAGCCTGTCGGAGCGCTCGGGGCCGGAGTCATCACTCCTGGCACTGCGATGTACGCGATAGGGACATCTGAGTGTATATCTCCCTCCTTCGCAGACCCAGTGACCGGAGACGAGCTGTTTAGCAACAACCTCTGCACATACGATCACGCGATGCAGGGGCAGTACACGACAACTGCTTTCAGCCTCACAGGGGGAAACCTCCTTCGCTGGTTCAGGGACGTGTGGGGCGCTCTCGAGAAGGAGAGGGCTGCCCGTGAGGGAAAAGACCCCTACGAGATGCTCCTCGAACAGATGGGAAGAAAGCCGTCGGGGCTTCTCTGTCTCCCCTACTTCACGCCGACCGGGACACCGTACTACGATGCGGATGTGTCAGGCGCGCTGCTCGGCCTCCGTCTCACTACAGAGAGAGGAGAGGTGCTGAAGGCCCTGCTCGAGGGGGTGAGTTTCGAGATGCGCCTCAACCTGTCGATCCTCGAAACCTCCGGAATAGAGATAGAGGAGCTGCGTGCAATAGGAGGAGGGGCAAAGAGCCCTGTGTGGCTCCAGCTCAAGGCTGATGTGATGGGAAAGCCGGTTACTACGGTGGAAGTGACAGAGGCGGCGTGCCTCGGATGCGCGATGCTCGCGTGCAGCGCCGTCACAGGAGAACCTGTGGAATCGCTTGTGTCGCGGTGGGTGAAAAAGGGTGCGACTGTAGTTCCTGATCCGGGCAACGCTGAGTATTACAGGGAGCGGTTCGAGGTCTACAAAAGCCTCTACCCCGCGCTGAAAGTGCTGAAAGTCTGACCCCTGATTCTCACAAATCAAAGTAAATGAAGGGTCCTTCTCCGATTCAGGTAAAAAAACTCGGTGAAAATCAATTGCAAACGGTAAGTATAACTATAAATACACATACCGCATCGAACAGTATTAAACAACCGCGATGACAACCGCCGCCAAGTTCGATTCTCAAGATATATTATTATATCACGTAAGATTGGAACATTTCCAAATATCAAGGGACTATTCGGTGGCGAGCTGGACGATCTGTTTTGCAACATCCTCCACGGTTCTGTTGCTCACGTCGATGACGGGCCACTTTTTACCTTCCTCAGCAAGCTGCCGGCAGTAGGAAAGCTCATGAATAATAGAGGAGAGCTCCGTATAGCCGTCGACCTTCGGATCACCGAGCCTTCTGATTCTGTCGACTCTCCTTTTCTTCAGCATCTCCGGTCCTATAACGAGACAGAACACCTTGGCCCCGACCTTGTCGACTGTCTCCGGAAGCGGTGTCTGTGGTGTCTGCGGTATCACGGGAATGTTTGCGACCTTCCACCCGGTGTATGCGAGGTAGACCGCAAGCGGCGTCTTTCCCACTCTCGACGGCCCGACGAGTATGATATCCGCCTCTTCTATATCAGAGGGAGACTTTCCGTCGTCATGCTTGAGCGTGAAGTCGACCGCGTCAACCATCCTGTAGTAATCGCGGTTGAGATTGTAGGAGAGACCGGGGCTTTCGAGCGGCACCTTCCGGAAAAACTTCTCCATCGCAGCGATGAGCGGCCCGAACAGATCGACGGAGAGGATGCTGTTCTCGGCAGCGAGGCGGTGCAGAAGCCTTCTTCGCGTTTCCGAGACGATCGTGTGTACAATCATCCCGCTCTCGTCTTTGACACGCTTCACGAGGTCTGTGACCTTGTCCTCGGTCGTCAGATCGCCGACTACCCTTAAGTCGATCTGTATATCGCCGAACTGGTACAGCGCGGCCTTTATAGCCTGGAGCGCGGTCCTCCCCGTACCGTCGGAGGCCACCCATACGATCTGTTTCTCATCGGGCATAGTATACCTCCTGCGACGCTCATCACAGGCATCGAAGAGACCGACCTGCGCTTCGGCTCAGAGTCAGGAGAGAATCTCTTCCAGCCCCTCCTGCTTCTCTTCCCCTGATGAGAGGTCTTTCAGTCGTACCTTCCCCCCTTTGAGCTCGTCCCTGCCGAATATGAGCGCCTTCTCTGCTCCGGACCTCGACGCCCTTGCCATCTGCTTCTTCACTACGAGCGGCCTGTACGCGTACTCCACGGCGAGTCCTTTGCTCCGGAGTTTGTGCGCAGCCTCGAGGAGACTCGGCAGCTCCTCCTCTGTGATACGTACAAGAAAATAATCGATCTTTTTGGAATATTCAGGCAAGAGTCCCTTCTGCTTCAGTATCTCCCCAAGCACGACATCGCCCATGCCGAACCCGCACGCGGGGAGCTCGGCCCCGCCGAACTCCTTCAGGAGGTGGTTGTATCTTCCGCCTCCGCATATCGCCCTCATCCTCTCGCTCCTGTCGAATATCTCATAGACCGTGCCCGTGTAGTAATCGAGACCGCGGACAACCGTGACGTCGAGCGAGCAGTAACCTCCCAGCCCTGATGAATCTATAAATGAGAACAGGGAAAGAAGCGACTCTTTTCCCGGGTTCGAATACTCCATATCGCGCAGGTCGGAGATGTCTTTAAGAGAGAGATACCTCTCTAGTCCCCGCTTCTGGTCCGTGGTGAAACCGAGGTCTTCTGTCTGCTGCTTGGTGACAGAAGAATCGACCTTTCTCGCGTTGTCGATGATCTTGTACAGCCGCGACGCATCCTCATCCCCCACGCCCATATCATGAAAAAAGCCGGAAACGAATTCACGGTTGTTTATCTTCACCACGAAATCATCGGGACCGAGGCCGAGGGCAACGAGCGAATCAATCGCAACACCGATGACATCCACATCGCTCAAGCCTTCCTCCTCGCCGATGATATCGACATTGAATTGAAAGAATTCTCGAAGTCTCCCCTTCTGCGGCTTCTCATACCGCATGCACCGTGGTATCGAAAACCACTTTATCGGCTTCGGTGTCTCGCTCTGAATCTTCGCCACCATCCTCGCGACAGTCGGCGTGAGCTCAGGGCGAAGCGCGAGCTCGCGTCCTCCCTTGTCGATGAAGTTGTAGAGCTGTCCCGTAATCTCATCGCCCGACTTTATTCTATAAAGATCGAGCGTCTCGATTATGGGGCCGTCGAACTCCTCGAAACCGTAAGAAAGGGCCGTCTTTCGCCACGTCTTTATTATATGATCGAGGCGGGAATACACATCGGGATAGTAGTCCCTCATTCCCCGAACTGTTAGATCTGTCTTCATTGTTTTTTCCACCTCTCTATTGTTACTTCCCTGATGAACGAAAGATCTCTATCCAGTCGTCGACCGAAAGGTCGTCCGTGACAATCTTCTTCCGATCGTCCGGCTTCTGTACAGCCTTTCTCTTTTTTTTACCCCCGGACGTGTACTGAATAAGCGATAGAAACTCCTCCACAGTCATGACCTTTGCGCCGAGGCTCTTTACAACCCCCCGAATATGCCGCCTGTCATTCGATACAACGGTGATCCTCCCTCTGCTACCAGAGCGTTCCACGAGACCCACTATCCTGTCATCAGCGCTTTTTTCTTCCCCGCTATATATGCTCCTTACACGTGCTCCTCCTCCGTGCCCGCCGGGAGGAGGGCCGCCGTCCCACACGACGGTAATCTCTACCCGCTTTTTCGCCCTGTAGGAGTCGGCCGCTCTCAGGAAGCGCTCCTTCTCCCTGATGATGTCCTTGCTGTCGGATGAGAAGCTTCTGCTGAGCACGACATTATACCCGTCAACGATATAGAGGGGTATACCAAAAACGTCCAATTATCTTTACCTTGCTGTAATTTACGATATTATAATATAATAAGTTCTTGGTGAACTAATGTTGTTTTATTGACCGGTATAATGAAAATGTTCGCATCTTTTAGAGCGATATACCGGTCCAAACGAACCCGTCAGGTTAAAGAATACGGTGCGTTTCACGACAGGCAGGAATATCGCCCTTTGAAAAAAGATCCTTTCATTGATGAGGAGATGAGAGAGATTGGCAAAAGAAAAAGAAGAAATTTACAGTATTCTCGAGCGATACAGCGACAAGCTTGACCCTTCAAAGCCTGAGATCTCCGTTATTCTGGCTGCCGGGCACGGGAAGCGGATAAAGAGCGAGCGTTCGAAGATGCTCCACGAGATATGGGGCAGGCCGAGTGTCCGGAGGGTGTGCGACGCGGCGGCCCGAGGGCTCGGTAGCGACAACCAGATCATCGTACTCGGCAAGAAGGCGCTCGATGTCGTGCAGACACTGGGCTGGCAGAAGAACCGCTTCTTTGTATATCAGAAGGAACAGAACGGAACAGGAGACGCGGTCCGTATGGCGATCGAGCACAGCGGAATCTCGGAATACAGTGGAGACGTGTATATCTTTCCGGGAGACATGGGTCTTCTCTCTGATCATACTGTGGATGAATTCAAGAAATACTTCCTTGAATGCGACTGTGATATGCTCGTCATGACCGGGCAATACGAAGGAAAGAGCGAGGACAACTACTATGGCAGAATCATGAAGGGAGCCGAGTCGGGCGGAGTTATCGAGATAAAGGAGCACAAGGACATCCTCGCAATGAATGATAGGATACCGTACCGAACGGAGTTCAGGGGAAAGGAGGAGATCTTCACAAAGGAGGAGCTTTTAAACATAAGGGAGTTCAACACCGGTGTATACGCATTAAAGATCGACTCACTTAAGAGCTACATCTCTGCCATACGTCCGAATAACGTGCAAAGCGAGATATACATCACAGACCTCATCAAGATCTTCAACGACAACGGACTCAGGGTTTGTTCCTCTCCTGTAACGAACAACAGCCTCGTCGTGGCGTTTAACGTGAAAAGCGTGCTGAAGCGAATGGAAGAGACGTTCAGGTCCATGGTGTATGAAGAGCTCAAGGATATCGTCACAATAGACGATCCCGACGATTTCTTCATAGCCGAAGAGACGATACAGCGCATCATCCAGCTGGACAAAAGCTACAAGGTCGTGGATCTGAAAGTTGGTAACGGCGCTTACATAGGGCCTAATATCGAGATAAACCGCGGTCTGACAGTGGGGAGAAACGCGATCCTCAAGGGAGACGTTCGAATCGGCCAGAATGTTAAAATCGATGAGGGTGTCATGCTTTCGACATTCCCGGAACAGACAATCGAAATAGGCGACGGCACACACATCTACAGAAACAACGTAATCCAGGGAAACGTGCGCATAGGGAAAAATGTACGTATCGAAACAGGGGTAAGGATTACCGGGAGCTCGGATGAGCCGGTGGTCATCGGAGACAACGTGCAGATAAAGGGTATGACATACATTTTCGGCTCCGTCATCGAGAAAGACATCCTCGTCGAACACTCGATTTTAAAGAGCAGATACGTGGAACGGGTGATAAAGAAGAACGGAGAGATCCAGCCGATAAAGTATATCCTACCCCACCCGGAAGGACTCGATTCTATCAATGCCCTTTAACACCGCTCTGTGCCACATTACTTACGAATCTCCATAGATATATAATAAACGGAAGTTTCGGTGCATTTCTCCCCCTCAACTCCCCTTTAACACTAAAAGGATTATCATATAAATCCACTGTATGTAACAGGGGACAAAACCGCTCTGTGCCACATTACTGACGAATCTCTGCCACTATGGATGGATTTTCCAAAAGTTAACAACAACATACAAAGCAGGAAAGCGAGCCGTCCTACCTAATAATTATTAAAACAAACGTATGGAGAGACAGCTAACCAGCTTATCGTAATCTCGTAAGTGAGGTCAGCTGATATCGATCCTTGGGTCAATGGAGAGCTTATATCGTTTAATTTGAGATAATGTCAAATGTCAAGAAATGGGAGTTAGAACTCAAACTTGAACCGAAGGTACATGGAGTTGCCGTTTTCCGTCTCGTACGGACCGAGGAAGGTGCCGGGCTTACCGAAGAAGAGAACAATACCCGGTTCGAGGAGTGCGCCTTTTCCCACACCCATACGAAGATACAGGTTCATCGCCGTGCTCCACGCATCCCTGAAGTCTGCGAAGTGCAGGAACAGTGCGGCCCCGGCATCAAGCTGCTCCCTGAGGTGGAATACGTTTTCTACCAGGATCAACGAATTCGCGCCCCATATCGCATACTCGGCGATCACCGATACAGCACGCAGCTCCCGCTTATAACCCAGCACCATGCTTCCGAGGTCGGCATCGTACAGGCTGGATTCCCAGCCGATCTCACTCCAGAAGGAGGAGCTCTCATCCTCTGTCACTGCGGTAAGGAAGAAGAGGGCGGGCGGTAATCCCGCACGCCTCACGAATCCGAGGCTCATGTCGTACCCTTCCCACCGTCCCACAAGCCTCGTTCCGAGCAGAGCGTCGTAGATCGATGAGGGGACCCCGTCACGGCCCGATATCACGAACTGTCCGTGGACCTTTTCGCTTCCTACCGTCATTGAAAACATCGGATTCGGCCTGTAGTAGCACTGGTAGAAGACGTTGTCCGGGTATCGGCTTTCCCTGCTATTGAGGATGCTTACCGGGCTGGACCGGTACCCGACACCCCAACGTTCCTCGTAAATCCCGATCTTCAGGTTGGAGTATCTCGTTCCGCCTTTGACGTACGTTTCCCCTATACCGGGCTCGTTTATGTAATCGAGAGAGACCTTACTCTCCACAATGCCAGATGTATATGTGACGCCGAGATTGCCGTAGATCGGGAAATCGAACAGGTAACTGTCCCCGTCTGTCCGGTAGCTCAGCCCGACCCCTGTAGTAATCCGTCCGTGGAACTCCGGCGCGTTTCTCCCCACGGCACCGACGACAAGACTCGCGGGAAAGAGAATGAGGGTCAGTAGAATAGCGGCTATTCTCATTTCATCTTCCAGTCAAGCGGCCGTTACCCGGCCGCAAGAGTTCGAAGGATCTCGAGATTTCTCACATCCATATCAGTACCATTCATCCTTTTCGGTGTTTCGATGATCTTCGGTACTTCGGCGAACCTCTCATCCCGCATGAACCGTGTAAAGGCATCAATGCCGATCTTTCCCTCACCTATGTGCTGGTGCCGGTCGAGCCTCGACCCGATATCCCCTTTCGAATCGTTGAGATGTATCACCTCTATGTGAGAAAGTCCAATTGTCCTGTCAAACTTATCCAGTGTACGCCCGTACTCCTCCTCACCTCGGAGGTCATATCCAGCTGCGAATACGTGGCAGGTGTCGAAGCATACACCTGCCAGGACATCTCCGACTCCCGCAACGATATCGCGCAGATGCTCGAACCTGTATCCGAGCCCAGTTCCCTGTCCCGCGGTAGTTTCGACAAGTACCTTTACCCTCCCATCCCGGCCCTTCATCGCTTCCCTCAGAGAGGAAACGACCTTACGTATGCCCTCTTTTTCGCCCGCTCCCATATGATTTCCGGGATGGATGACAAGGCAGGAAATGCCGAGCAGACCGCAGCGCTCGAGCTCGTCCTTTACAGAGACGATTGATCTTCTTTTTATTTCAGGGTCGGGTGAAGCAAGGTTTGGAAGGTAGGAGCCGTGGGCACACACTTCCCGTACGCGGGTATTTCCGGAGAGGGAGCGTGTAAAGCTCTCTATCTGTTCTCTCACTACCGGCTTGCTGTGCCACCGCAGCTGGTTTCTCGTAAAGAGCTGAAGGGCCGTGCAGCCGAGACCTGCCCCCCGTTCGACTGCCCGGTCAAACCCGCCCGCGATAGAAACGTGGCAGCCCAAAAGGCCATCCTTATCCGTCATCCTCCCTTTCACAACGCCGGTTCTTCCACATCCCAGTTTTCTTGCCCCTCTCTCGACTCTATTCTCGCCCTGGCTTCCTCTGCAAACATGCTTTCCGGGTACTTTTTCAGTATTGCCCTGTAGCAGTCCTCTTCACCGAGGATATCGCGGGTCAAATCATCTCTTATGATGTTTGCCATGTCCCATAACGCGTCATCCGCCCTCTTCGAGCCGGGAAACATGAAGTAGATGATTTCGAGGATCTTCACCGCTACCAGATGAGCCTGTTCCGGGACTGTATCATCCTCCGCGGAGTAGTTTCTGTATATATCGCTGAGGTTGTAGTAGTACTCTGAGATGAGATCATTATCGCTCTTTACCTTAGGGCTGAAGTATCCCATTGTAATCGTGTATATCTCCTGGTAGCTCAGTGTATGGATCCTCTCCGGTTTCCACTCTCTTTCCACTATGTTCCGGAGATTTGTGTCGTCTTCTCCTGTGATCACGACTTCTGACACAACGTCGAAACGGTTCGGAACCGGAAAATCACTGTACTGCCTGATGGCAAGCTTTCCCTTGTATCCGAAATTCTCGAGAGACTCGATATACCCGACCGCCTCCTCCTTTGTGGCATAGAAGGGAGATTCCAGTACCACCGTCTCGTAGTCCCGGGCAATGAGGAGGTAGTTGTCGAGACCGAATTCGGTGAGATTACGCATTATCTCTATCACCTGAGGGAGAGGATCAATTCTCGTATCTGCGATCCTCACACCGTAACCCTGATTGTATAAGGGCGGCGAAAACTCGTACCACATCTGAAGCTGCTTTTCCTCCTTGCTGTATTCGCCGCTTCCCACAACCCAGTTCTCGAAGAAGATCACATACTCCGATACCCAGCTGCTGGTAAAGGGGTTCGATACAACTCCTAGGATTTCTATATTTTTGAAAAAGCGGAAGGTCCTGTCTTCGCTTCGCACCCCGTAGAGCCTGACGATTATTCTCGGAGGGAATCCCACGGAGCTGATATCGTAATAGAGCTCTTTCTCGCCCATATCCCCGCCGCTGACAGAACCGCTTTTAGCGCTGCTTTTAGCGCCGCTTTTAGCGCCGCTGCCCTCCAGTGACAGCAGAAAAACCATCTTTTTCTCATCTTTCCTTATCTTTATGCCCTTGATCTTTGCGCCTGTTATATAGCCGTTCTGCCGGAGGTAGTCCAAATTTATTACTTCACCCTCCTGCGAATCTCTCTCGAAGACAGGAAGAAACTCTTCAAATGATGTGTATAACTCATCCTGTTCGGCATATGCAGAAAAACAGGATGCCTTGCGGGGAGAAAAGTACAGAAAAAGGGTACAGGATAATAGGAGGAAGAACAGGAGGGTATATACTGCTATTCTCTTCATACCTCTCATCTCAAAGATAGATTATACAATCCTGGCGAGCAAAAAGCAATGCAATCTGTACCAGTAACACCCCGACTCCCCTAATACGGCACCTCACAAAAAGGGTGGCAGTATAGATGACAATATACTATTATTTCACCAGGAAGGAGAAGAGAGTATGAAAAAGAGCCGAGTCGTCGCCGTGGACCTCGGAGCGTCCGCAGGCAGATGTTTTGCCGGTTCTTTTGACGGCGGGTCTTTTTCCATAGAGGAGATCCACCGGTTCTCTCACGAAGGAGTGGCCTTCTACGCCGAAGACAGTACCGGATCTGTCACAGAGCGCACCTACTGGGACGACACATATCTCTACAACAATATTCTGAAAGGCCTGCGTCGGTTCCGGCACGAAATGTCCGACCGAATCGACGGGATAGGAATCGATACGTGGGGTTCAGACGGTGGCTTCGTCACTCCTGACGGAGATATTATCGGCAAGGTCTATTGCTACCGCGATCACCGCCTCGATGGAATGATCGATGCTGTAAAAAGGAGGATCGACCCCGTCCGTATCTACGAGATCACAGGAATCCATTTCCAGCCTTTCAACATCAGCAATCAGCTTCTGTGGTTCATGCTCAACAGGCGTCACATGCTTCCGCCTGGGTGCATCTTCCTCCCCATGCCTACGATCTTCAACTTCTACCTCGGCGGCATAAAGACGGTAGACTCGACCTGGGCGAGCATTACTCAGCTCATGGACTGCCATACAAAGCAGTGGAGCAGGGAGATCCTCGATCGTCTCGATGTACCGTTCGAAATCATGCCCCGTATAGTAGAGCCTGGGACGATAGTGGGATCTCTTAGAGAGCAGATCACACGTAGTCTTGACATTAATGACGCGCCCATCATCGCTGTAGGTGCACACGATACCGCAAGCGCTTATGCTGCAGCGCCTGTACACGACCCTGGCGAAGCTCTCATAATAAGCTCCGGTACATGGTCCCTCATTGGGAAGCTCATTCCAGAACCCATTACCTCCTCTCTCGCTATGAAGCACAACTTCTCAAACGAAGGCGGTATAGGAAATATCAGGTTCTTAAAGAACTGTATGGGCGCCTGGATCGCCCAGGAGGTGAGACGCAAGTGGCAGAAGGAGGACGGCAGAGATCTACCATGGGGAGAGCTCACAACACTTGCCAGAAGGGCGGAGCCGTTCACCGCGTTCATAGAGCCGGATGATCCCGGGTTCTACAACCCATCCGATATGGAGAACACGATCTTTGACTTTTTAAAGCGTACCGGCCAACCTGTCCCAAAGGACAGAGGGACTCTGCTGCGCATCATCTATGAGAGCCTCGCGATGAAATATCGAATGGTCTCGGAACAGATAACAGCCGCGTGCGGAAAAGCCTCCAGCGTGGTGCACATAATAGGCGGCGGGTGCAAAAACGTGCTGCTGAACCAGTATACTTCGAACTCCACCGGTCTTCCGGTTTTCGCGGGCCCGGACGAGGCTACCGCCTGCGGCAACCTCATGGTCCAGGCAAAAGGCTTGGGAATCATCAGAAGCCTCTCAGAAGCGGTACCTCTCATAAGCGAAGCATGCAGCATCAAAGAGTACGGTCCCGAGAACCCGGAACAATGGCAGAGGGAATATGGAAGGTTTAAAAAATCGGCTGCCGTCCCACAGTAGTCAGCATACCGTTGACCTTTATTACAGGAGCATCTATACGTACTCTCTGGCGTCGTGACGGCAGCATGTAAACGTAACCTTTATGATAGAACAGATAACATACCCGGCATTCTGGCGTCGTGAGCCATATGCTCCCGAATCATGCGCATAGAGAGTGTAAAAGCGATGCCCAAGCATAATGATCAGTATTTGCGGGAGATCTCTCCACTCCCTCAAAGGATATGAGGTGTGAGATATCGGAGTAATCCAGCTTCATATCCGGACTCTCATAACCCTCTATGAGATTACCACAGACCACTTCTTGAAAGCCGAAGGGCTTACCGATAATTTACCGGTTTCTTTTCTCCTCAAAATGGAAGCTCATTTTTTGGATGATCTGAAAACAGCAGAAGTTTAGCCGCCCTCCTTGGCCGAAGCCAGCTACCCGCACACAAACCTGAGATGTTCAAACTCCTCGAGGTCTATGCCTCTTTTTTCTATCTCATCGATGAGTATCTCCGCCGCCCATGATGCCGCTTTTCCGACAAGCGAGGTACACTTGTCTGTGTGCGCGCCGGCCTCATCAAAGAGCTTGTATTCATCAGGGTTCCAGAGATCGAAGCTTCTTCCGAAAAGTTTTTTATGTATGTCCATGCAGATGATGGAACCGTATTCTTCTATAAATCTCTTATGGTGCTCCACTGCCATGCGATACGAGCTCTTGCTGTCTTCTCTATCATTATCAAAGAGCCTTCGCCTTCTCGCAAAAAACATGCTCATTACCATGATCCCGCCTGTGTAGCCCCCGCACGGGCCATCCCTCAAAAGTCCGCACCCTCCAGCCAGCCCGCCTGCAGCTTTGAAAATGTAGTCGTTTCTTATCCCGAGAGCGTCCTGAACAGCGGCAATCGTACACTGCGCACAGCCATGGTACCGTCCCTCATAATTAAAGCCGTTCTCATATGCACTTCGAATCACTGCATCTTTATCCATAAAGACCCTCCTTATATTCCCGGCCTACGTACTCTGATATCCCGAACTTTTCCCCTTCTTACTTTCGTTTTTTACTCCTCTCTCTGGCTTTCTCTTCAGTATAACCACTCCTCCTAAACGCATCGATAGGATCGGGATCGATCCCCATCTTCTTACGCACCTCCCTCAAAAGAGGTCTCACATCGGTTTGATACGCGGACTTGACGCACTCCTCTGCATCCAGCACTCTCCCCTCCTCCTGCGCGCTTCGCAGGTAATCTCTGTCGATAAGAAGGGCCTTTGCATATGCCTCCTGAATGTTTATCACAGACTGTATGGTTGCTTCGATCTTGTTTTTAATGTTGTGCGACTGATCTATCATATACGCTATCTCTGCGGCCGCGGAAGCCGTCCCTGAATCGAGAGCCGCAGAAACGAGTTCATGGTAGATCAGAAAGAGCTCGTACGGATTGACCGACCCGACCACCAGATCATCGTCCGCATACTTCTTGTTGTTGAAGTGAAAGCCCCCGAGCTTTCCCTCGTCGAGAAGGTATGCGACTATCTGCTCTATGTTCGTACCGAGCGGATGGTGACCGAGGTCAACAAGAACCTGTGCGTTAGGCCCGAGTTTCATGCTCAACATGTAGGCTGTTCCCCAGTCTCCGATATCTGTGTGGTAGAAATACGGTTCGAAGAACTTGTATTCCAGGAGCATCCGCATCCCGTCTCCGAGCGAATCATACACCACGCCGAGCGCTTCCTCCATGCGCCATTTTCTTTCTCTGAAGCTGTCCTGACCCGGGTAGTTAGTACCGTCCGCGAGCCATATGCTGAGGTCCCTGGACCCGGTGGTCTTCGCAATTTCAATGCACTCCAGCATATGGCCGACTGCCTTTTCTCTTATGCTCTTATCGGCATTACAGATACTTCCGAGCTTGTACTCCTGCTCCTGAAACAGGTTCGGGTTGACCGCTCCGATCTTCAGGCCGATGTCCGCAGCAAACTGCTTGATACCGTCCCAGTCTTCGGTCTTGTCCCACGGTATATGAATCGCTACAGAGGGACAGATCCCTGTAAACCTGTGAACCTGCGCCGCATCCTCGAGCTTTTCCTCTAGTGTCAGTGCCGCAGATTCCTGAACGAAAGTGAAAAACCTCGTACCGGAATCCGCGTACCCCCAGGACGGTGTCTCTATCCTCTGCTCCTCAAGCATCCTCATCACCGTATCTTTATCCATCACATTCCCCTTACGATTTAGAAAATCTATCTTGTCCCCCATTTCTTATAAACAACAGTAGATACCAAGAAGATGAAGCTTTGGCTCTTTTTTTTACCGTACACTTAAAAAAACATGCTCCCGCGTCGTTATTCGGCCTTATGATAGAACCGTAATAAAGATACGGTCAAGGTTTTCGATCTGCAATTCGAAAAGTGTAAACAACAGCCTTAAAAGGCGGAGCAGAAGGTCAGGCTTTCACCAGCATACTCCCCCCCAAACAGGCCTTTTTACTATTATACCGATATGCGTTTGACCAGCTCCGCAAACCTCTTTCCGAATCTTCTGCAGACATCGGCGCCCTTCTCATCCGGCCTTTCGATCGATGTAGCTCCGTAGTGGCATCCTTTCGGGTCTCCCTGGATTATCATGCCGTGGATGAGCAGCGCCTCCAGTATGCTCATCACCGTTGTCTCCTGCCCCGTCGACATAGAAGAAGAGAACGCCGCGCCAGCCTTGCCGTCAAGCTTACCATGGTGCTTTATGCTTTCATCAAGAAACTTCTTGACCTCATAAGCCATGGTGCCATAGTAGGTGGGCGAACCTACCACTACACCGTCACAGTTTAACAGTTCATCA
>Ga0307378_10003693_pt1 | contig 22243 bp, 35 predicted proteins | sample UN1MG_FD_202238 | JGI IMG/M metagenome (GOLD analysis project Ga0307378, IMG submission 202238) | Soil microbial communities from Risofladan, Vaasa, Finland - UN-1 | ecosystem: Environmental > Terrestrial > Soil > Coastal area > Acid sulfate soil | place: Finland: Risofladan, Vaasa | collected...
CTTGCACCTGGTGTAAAATATACTTCTGGTGTAAGTGGTGCAAGATTAGGTAAGTTAAAAGGTTTTTTTGCTGAAACAGCAGAAAGAGGAAAGTCTTATATTCCATTTATTAAAACAGAAAAAGAAGCAATAATTCCAGTAGGAACGGAGTTTGTGCAAACAGGAAGAAAAGCTTTCTTTAAATTTGAAGGTAGAAGAATTCCTATTCAGGAATTTAAAACAATTTCTAGAGGTAAGATTACAGGAAATAAAGTTTATTCTTTAGGAGATATTTCAAAAATAAGTTCAAGTTCAAGAGTTGGTAGGAGAGGATTATTCTCAAGTTCTGATATAGGATTATTCTTTAGTTCTTCATTATATAAATTAACACCAAGCAGTTATTCAGTTTTACCAAGCAGTTCTAGTTCACGATTATTAAAAGGTTCTAACTCTGCTTTAAAAAGTTCAGGTAAATCTTTTTCTTCTAAATCATTTTTAAAAGGAAGTTATGGTAGTTTATTATTTTCGTCAGGTAGCTTTGGAGGTGGAGGTTCTTCTAGTGGACTTGTAATTTCTGGTGATATATTTCCACCTGGAAAAAAGATTGTATTTAAACCTATTCAGTTTGGTATTCCACAGAAACAAAAAATATTAAGACAAGAGAGAAAGTTTAAAAGAACTCCTAGCTATCTCGGGTTATATGGGAAAGGACTTGGAATTAAAATTCCAAAGTTTAGTTTAGAATTAGAAAAAACTGGTTTAGTAAGCAGAGCTTATATTGGAAATGTTAATCTTGGAAATCTTGGACCCTTCCCAATTAAAACTAAGAAAAGAAGGAGTAAAAAATGAATCCAGAAGAATATGATATGTATAGAGCACAAGAAGCATTACAACAGCAACAGATAGATGCAAATTCAATGTATAATGCACCAATGCTGCAGGAACAAATGCACCAAAGTCAATCAGCATTAGTTAAGCAAACTGATCCAAAGAAAATAGTAAAAGAAATTATGTTAAGACTTCAAGGAAAGGAGGAAAAACAAGACGGAACATGTATTCAAATAGCAGAACCAAAATTAAACAAAGATGGAATTGATAATATCTGGTTTATTTTAGACAGCCATATAAATCAAAATGTAATTTTGTCACATTTAAATGACAAAGAAATTCCAAAAATAATGGAGTCTTTGCAGTCAGATGTCGTCGACGACTTAACTTTAAATTGGAAATCATATGGAATTAAAAAGAAAACAGATTTGGATACAATTAATAATTCAATTTTAATAAATATTTTTCTTGCTTTAAAAAGAGCAGAAGGGCAGAACGAAAAGAATTGGTTGGGTAAAGTAAGTATAGAAAACATTTCAAATGTTGGAAGAATGAATCCACCTAAAAAAGGAGGTTTCTGGAGTAATTTCAGATTAGGATAAATGGGAAAGAGAGGTGTTTTTTTTTTAATTCTATTCTTAGTTCTAGTTAGTTTTGTATCAGCAGAAATTGCATTTTATGTTCCAGAAGATACAGATTATTGTATAAAATTTAGCTGTGAAAATGGAGGAGCTACTTGTTCCTCGTCGGCAATTTGTAATATTTCTATAAACTATCCAAACTCTACTGCTGTTGTTGGAACTAATTTAACTTCAAATTTAGAGAATGGATACTTTCAATTTTGTTTAAATAAAAATCAAACCAATATTAAAGGAGAATATTTTACAAGGGTTGAATGTTCTGACGGAGGATTAAATGATACTTCAACATTTATATATGAAGTTAATCCAACTGGAATAAGACCATCAGACCAGAAGACAAATACTATTTTAGTTTCTGTTGGAGTATTATTTTTATTGGGAACATTATTATTTATTGCATTCTTATTTTCAAATCAAAATCCTTCTGTTAGATTATCTTTCTTAGTTTTTTCAGTAATTTTATTCCTTATAACAATTAATTTATCTTTTGTAAATATCCAAGACGCTGTTGTAAATACAAGAATTGAAGGATTCTTTGATGGATTTACCTCTATTTCGTGGATTATTTACTGGTTTCTTGGAGCTTTTCTTATAATTATGTGGATATTTACATTCATTAATACTTGGTTATTTAAGAAAAACCAGCAGAATATATCTAAATTTGGAGAACAAGCATGGTAAAAAGCAGAATAATGAGAGTTCATAAGGATTTCTTTAACTTTACAGATAACTTTCGCATAAAAAATGAGATTACTTTAGTTCAGGCAACAAAAGAAATTGAAAGACTGCTTAAACTAAATAGTGGAAGAAAAACCATAAGAAAAGATATAATATTTTAAAATGAAACTAAAAAAAATTAGAGGAAAGAAAGGGCAATTTGCAGATGCAATATTTGCAGTAATAATTATAGTTATAATTGGTATTATTCTATTCTTTTTTAGTCATTTAAATCATCAGATTTATTCTTCCTTAGATGAATACTTTGGGAATAATAGTCAGGAAGAAGCTCAAGATGCAATTCAGAATATAGATAGTTTAGAAACAAGTCAAATGTGGGATTGGGGTTTCTTAGCTATCTTTATAGGACTTATACTGCAAATGCTATTGTTATCGTATGCAACCAGAATAAATGTATCTTTTTTTTGGATATTTGTAATTTTAACTATAGTAACTTTAATTGTTGGAGTAGTATTAAGTAATATATGGATTGAAATTGCTGCAAATCCTGAATTTTCAGAAACAATTACCAGATTTCCAATAACAAATACATTATTAGGTTCATATTTTCCAACAGTTATTGTTGTAATTAGTTTTATTGTAATGTTGGCATTGTTTGGAAAACCACCAGAATAAAATGAAAAAAATATTTATAACTTTTGTTTTAGCAATTCTTTTAGTTGCAACAATTTCTGCTTTTGATTTTGATAATACTAAAGATTACGACGATGAAACTAAAATGATAAGTATTAATAATTGTAACTTGTGGGCTATAACTTGTTTGATAGAAGGAAAAAAACTTGCAGATATAACATTAACAAGTGATTTGGTTATGTATGTTATTCCAGGAGAGGATAGAAAAGTGGCTGAATTTGAATTAAATAATTATGACAAAGAATATATAGATGCATTAAAGAAGATAGATTTCTACAATCTTAAGAATAGTGAAAAAATTAACAGAGTATTTACTTATAAATATCAAAAGGTTATAGGAACAAAAGATATTCCAATAACCGAACAAGTATGTTCTATTGACAAGAATAAAATTAATGTTTGTTCAGAAGTTCCTACTGGAACATATGAAACAGAATTCATATATGATTGGGTAGAGTTTAGTGAGTTATCTGAACTTCCTGACGGAAAAGTAGTTATTGGAATATTTACAGATGTTTTACCAGGGGATAATGTAGAATGGATACCAACCTTTTTTGGTATTCAAATAAATGAATGGGCTATATGGACAGATGCTTTAAATATTAACTTGAAATTGTATTGGGGTTTTAATGAAGGAACTGGAATAATTGTTTATGATAATTCTACAAATAAGAATAATGGAACATTAACTAATGGAGCTGGGTGGGAAACTGGATTAGTTTCAAATTATGCTGCTAACTTTACAACAGCAGCTGAAGGTGGAAATGATTATGTTATAAGTAATGGTGGTGTTGGAATAACAGGTGCAGATAATAGAACTATTAATTATTGGGCTACAATGAGAAGAAATTATGAATCTACAATGATTAATCTTGGAGTAACTGGTGGAAGTAATACAGAATTTAGAGCAAGTGTTAGAAATCCTGGAACAGGAAGAGAGTGGGCATTAAGTATTGATAATTCTGCTTATCAAACAGGAGATGTAGTTAATACATCTAAACATATGCATACAATTACTTATAATTCAACAACTGCTATTTATTATTTGGATGGGATAGAAATAGGTAATTTTGAGGTTGTAGCTGCAACTGGAGGAGGAAATGTTTATGTAGGTAATACTAATTTAGCTGTTAATGAATTTGGTGGAGTTATCGACGAGGTTGGAATATGGAGCAGACCTTTAACTACTTCTGAAATAATTGATTTATATAATGGTGGAAGTGGAATTGAATTTGTGCCAACAGCAATAGATAATAGTATTAATTCAACAGTTTCTTTAGTTTCACCAAACAATGGTAATTCAACAGTTCTTGGAGATTTATTTTTTAATACAACAATAACACCAACAAATGCTAATATTACAAATGCAACTTTCTTTATTTGGTATACCAATTCAACAATATTAAATAAGACAATAGTTGGTGCTTCAGGTATGGAAGCTAACTCAAGTTTTTTTACACTTCCAAGTCCACCACAAGGAATATTTAATTGGAACTTATTAGGTTGTGTTAAAAATTCAACAACTTCTTTGTGTAATTATGCTGCTTCAAATTATACATTTACAAGAAGTTCATTTTCAACTGATGCAATTTATTTTAATCCAAGTGTTTATGAAACAGAAAATCAGTTTTATCAATCAAACATTACTGCCTTAGCTGGAATATCTGTTGTATCTTCAACCTTAGTTTATAATGGAACAAATTATCCTGCAGAAGTAGGTATAATTAGTTCAAGTAAATATAGTTTATTTTCTACAATAGATGTTCCTTTAATAAATACTGCAACTAGCGAGGATAAACCATTTCATTTTGAATTTACTTATATCTCTGGTTCTTCAAAGTATTCAGGAAATGCAACTTCAGGAACACAGCAGGTTAATAAAACAATATTTTCAAAATGTGGAACTACATCTACACAACCTTCTGCTAATTGGAGTATATTTGACGAAGGCAATAAAACTCTTGCTGTCAGTTCAGATATAAAAACTTCTATAAGCTATTGGCTTGGAAGTGGTAATGTTAAAAAATTAAATAATAGTATTACTATCGCACCTTCAGATGTTTATTGTGTAAATGCAAATAGAACATTTTATGCTTCTCCAACTATTGAATTATCTGCTTCTTCTTATAACTCAAGAATTTATCAATTTTATAGAGAGAGTTATAATGATACTATGAGAACAACTAACTTATATCTTTTAAATGATTCTGCAGGAACAAATATTATTATTGAAGTTAAGAATTCAGGACTTGTTGCATTAAGAGAATATCTTGTGGAAATATATAGATTATATCCAGACGAAGGAAATTATACTTTAGTTGAAAGTCAAATTACTGACGACTTTGGTGTTGTAGTTTCCAGACTTATAGAAAATACAGTTAAATATAAATTTAAGTTTTATGATACAAATAAAAAATTGGTTAAGTCAACAGGAGATTTATCTGTCGTATGTTATTCTTCATATTGCACCTTGCCTTTTGTAGTTGAAGAAGTTACAGATGTCTTTGACGATTGGAGAAATAACCTTTCAGATTATAGTTATTCTTTAACATTTAATCCAGCGACGAATATTACAACTTTTGCTTGGGATGATAATACAGGAAATTCAGCAGTTAATAGACTAGAAGTTATTAAATGGGCTATGAACCAAAGTATTTTAATTTGTAATACTTCTTCAAGTTCAGCAGATTCAATATTAACCTGTTCATTAGGTCCTGGAATTGCAACTTATAAAATTCAGGCATTTAGACATTCAGGAGGAGTTGAAAGAAGAATAGACTTTTTAGATGTAAAAATTGGAGTTACTTTTGATATATACGGAAAAGAAGGGTTAATATGGGTATTTATTTTATTATTTACTGTGATGGCAGTTGGAGCATTTAATCCACAAATTGGTGCTTTATTATTTGGAGCAGGATTTACTGTTATGGGTATGTTAGGTATTATTTCATTTTCATTTACTGTCTGGGTGGCAGTTATGATTGTATGTGGAGTATTTATATGGGCATTCAGAACTTAAATAAAGACAAACGAGGATTGCAGTTTAACTCTGCTTTTTATGCACTTATAGCTATGTCTTTAGTAATTATTGCTGTAGGGAGCTGGGTGGGAAACTGGAATAGTGACTATAATTCTAATGTTAATTATGATTTGCAGGATTATAATAAATTAAATGATTTAAGTTCAATAGCAAGTAAAGAAAGGGGAAATTTGTCAATTACTTCATCTTCACAAACAACAGATTTTGAAGGAACAAGTATTCGTGGAGCATTTGGAATATTAAATAATATATATGAATCTTTTAATATGGTATTTGGTAAAAATGGAATGTTAGCTTCTTTAAGTTCAAGGTTTAATATACCATCATATTTAATACTTGCAATAGTTTCAATAATGATATTTGCGATAACATCGGCATTAATAGCTATCTTTTTTAGATTGCCAAGGAGTGCAGCATAATGACAGTAGGAACACATATATTACCAAATAACCTTTATGATAGTTGTAGCGAGGGAATGCTTTATTGTTTTGGACAATGGGCATTTAATGTTACAGGTGGATGGTTCTGGACAATGATGCTTTTGGCATTTTCAATAGTTTTAGTTATGGCTACACAGAAATTAGGATTTAATAGAGCTTTTGGGTTTGGTTCTTTTGCTGGATTAATTGGAGCAGTATTTTTAGCTATCCTTGGATTTATACCTTGGTTTATAGCTTCTGCATTTATTTTAGTTGGTGTAATTGGAATTGCTATAATGATAATGAGTGAAAGATAGTGTTTACAATTTGTTACACTTTGTTAACCACTATTTAAATATTAATTATTCTTTCACTAATGATTAATTGAAAGGAGGAAAATATCAGATGAGAAGTATTGTTAGGTCAAAGAAAGGTCAAATAGGCAATCTAGCACCAGCAATCCTATCATTAGTTTTTGCAGCAGTTGTTCTAGTTCTTGGAATTGTTATTTCACAAGAGCTTAGAAATACACAGACAGCTGGAACTGATGCTTATATTACAGCGAATACAACTCTTGTAGGTCTTGGAACTTTTGCAGACTTTTGGGAGATAATTGTATTGGCAATTGTAATTACAATAGTTATTGGATTGTTACTAACTGTCTTCGGCGGCAGAAGAGCTAGATAAGGTTGCTCATCTTAATGAAATATGATGAAGCCAATCTTGTCTAAAAAAGCACAAGTAAGTAGTTTAGCACCAGCAATAATATCTTTGGTATTTGCAGGATTTCTCCTCGTTATGGGGTTAATTATCTTACAAAGTATTAGAGATGTTCCAGGAATTGGAGGAACAAGTGCACTACAGAATGATTCTGCTTTTATCGAAGCTAACAAAACACTAGTAGGTTTAGCTACATTTGGTGACTTTTGGGAGATAATTGTATTAGCAATTGTAATTACAATAGTTATTGGATTGTTACTAACTGTATTTGGTGGCAGAAGAGCTAGATAATTTTATTTTTTTTCCTTTTTATTTTTGAAGGAATTATAGTAAAATAGTAAACAAAAAGTAATTGAAAGGAGGAAAAAAAAGATATGCAAAAAAAAGCACAAGTAAGTAGTTTAGCACCAGCAATTATAGCTATGATTTTAGCAGCTTTTGTTTTAGTTACTGGACTAATTATGCTTCAAGCTTTAAGAGATGTAGATTCTTTAGACCAAGAGTTAAGTATTACCAATATTAACGAAACTGTAGCTTCTGTTAGTGAAACAGGAACACAGGTTGCAGATGTTGATGCAGCTGCTTTTAATAACTTTGCAATAAGTGAATGTATTAATGCAACAACAGGTGATGTTATTCCAACTACAAATTATACAATTATTGATGTTGGGTATATTGCATTTACAGCAGGAGCAGATGCAGCAGGAGCAAATAACTCTGACTGGAATTGCACATATAGTTATACAGCAGGAGGTTCTGCTTTCTTAGGAACTAATAAAACTTTGGTAGGTTTAGCTACATTTGGTAGTTTCTGGGAGATAATTGTATTGGCAATTGTAATTACAATAGTTATTGGATTGTTACTAACTGTATTTGGTGGAAGGAGGGCAAGATAAATGAATTACCTTAAAGAAATGACTGCCCACTTCATACTTGTAGGAATAAAAAAAACCACAAATAAAAGGAGGAAATGAAATGAGCAAGTGGTCAGACGAATTTATCCAAGTGCACGAAACAACTGGAAAATTAAGAAAAAGAACTGCTGAACTTCAAAGGATAAACAGAAAAGAAGCAGAAAAAATAGATAGAATGCTTAAAAGATTCAAACCTAAATAAATAACTTTAGAATATGGCAAGAAGAAGAAAAAAGAAAAAGAAAAGATAAGTTATATTAAATGAAAACGGAGGTAAAACATGGTTGCCCATAGAGCTATAAGTAAAACTAGTGCTAAAAGAAGAGCCATAATGCTAAGAAAGAAAGGACTTAGTGTTAGTGTTTACAAGAAGAAGAAAGGATATGGTGTAAGTTCAACTCGTTAATTAGGTAAATGCCTTGTTAAATCTTTTTTGGATTTCTTCCGAGTCGTTAGTTCCAAAAATATCTCCAAGCAATCCTTTTTGAGAAGTTTTCTCATCTCTTTTTTTGTCTTTATTGTTTCCATTTTCAGATTTATTGCTTTCTAAAATTAAGAATATAGCTAAGAATATAAACATTACTATTAAAGAAGCAACTCCAAGTTTTTTCCAGCCAAGATACCAATAAATTCCAAATATATCTCCAACAATTAAAATAAAGATTAAAATTTTATAATCTTTAAGCTGCTGCAGAGTTAAATTCCGAAACATTTGGATTGTCTGTGTTATCTTGCTCTCTTTGTTTGTTAAGTCTTTCATTTTTTACTTTTAGATACCAACTAATAAGTGTAAAGCTTATAATCCAAAAGATAATGAAGCTTATAACCAAAATTATTATATTTACCATTTTTATTTATAGTTTATTTAAGTATAATCTATTTAAATACCTTTCTATTCTTCACAAAAGTTATAATCAAAATAAGGACCGAGAGTTTTATTATGGCTTAAAATAAATGTTCCAAGTTCATAATCAGAGGAAAAGACAACCTTATGTTGCATACTTCCTTTTTCAATACATTCCTCTTCTGTTACTTTAATTATTCCTTGTTTATAAATTCCAAATAAAAAAATAACTAATATTAACATTAATAAGAGAATAAATGCGATAGTGATTAATCCTACATTTATATCCTGCTTTGCTGGTTTTGTCATTTTATATTGCCTCTTAGTTTTTAATGTATTTAGAGTATTTAAATTTGTCGCCTTTCATATATTATACGACTTTATTAACATTCTCTCCTTTATAATTGTTTTTATTATTGTCGCTTTTCATTGTGTTTTATTTTAAAATAACTCTTCGTAGGATTTAAGAGCATCTACAGGTCTTGCTTTAGTATAAATATTTGTTACTGATATTGAGGAGTGACCCATAAGCATAGACAATTGATTAAGAGGAACACCAGCTTCAATCATTCGAGTTCCAAAGCCATGCCTTAAAGAATGAAAAACATAATGTTCTGGAAGTTCAGCTTTCTTTGCATATTTTTTAAATCTTCTTTGCAAACTTCTGTCACTAATCTTAATTGGAATTTCATCCATCATATATTCTTTCCAACCTTTTGGTTTAGGAACTGTTCTGTCTTTACCACCTTTTGAATCCCAAATAGAAATATATCCGTCGTGGACATCATCTTTTTTTAATCCAACCACTTCACTAATTCTTAATCCAATAGCATAGCCTAAAAGAAAAGCTGTCTTTGAAAGTTTATCCTTATTAGGAATTACAGATATTAATCTTTTAAATTCTTCAGGAGTTAATCCCTTCACCAATTTTTTACTTGTTCCAAATTCTTTCATTTTTCACGACACTTTTATTATACTACTTACACATAATAGTTTATATATCTGTCGGTTTTTGTATCTTATACGACAATATTATGCGAACAATCCAAAAGCAAAACCAAACACAAAAAGAAATCCATAGACTGCACCGAGTATCCAGCTTATAATAATAGCAGTCTTTAACCAACCACTTAAATCATTAAACCGAATAACCCTTTGTGCTTCCATTTAAACTTATAAGTATAATCTATTTAAATATGTTTTGGTTATATAAGTAGTCTATTGTTATTACCAATCAATAGTTAATTTATACAATAAATAATATTATATTGTTCGTGCTATCGACTACCTCCCTTAATCCCTTAGGGATTTTCATTTGTAGCTTTAAGAATGGTGTCTTTTGACAGCTCACAATTATAAATTGCGAACAATCTAATTATTTCTGGTATAGTTAAACTATATTCTTTCCTTAATATCATTAATCCAGTGTTACGATGCATGGTTGTTTTGTCCATCTTCTTCTCTGCCCGTTCCAACAATGCCTTTTCTTTAAGTTTACGATATTCTTCCTCGTCGATAGGATAAAAATTACTAAATCTACCATTGAAATCTCTCGGAGCTGCGTGATAGTTTAAATCTTTCTTTCCATATAAGTATAATTTCTTCTTTGAGGGTCTGCTGTAAAAATTAAAATACCCACGACGGAAATTACCTTCGCTATCTGACGAATAATAAATATCTATGAGAAAAATACTACGAGATAATGCAATTCCTTTTGGTAAATCAAATAGTTCTGGTATAACAAGTATGTTAAACAGATTATATTGTCCTGCCTCTCTGAAATAATCCAATACTTGTTTTGTCGACGCTGTCATTGTCTTTCTTCCTTCTAAGTCTGCACCAGCTTCGTCAAATATAAGTGATGAATAAGGAAAATTCTTTCCTAAGTAATGTCCTTTTTTAATTAGCTCTTCTTTTTTAAACACAAAGTTATTTTCTAAACTAAATTCAATTGGAAAACCATATTCTTTATTAACAGCATACGATAAGTAATAAGCAATCTGCATTGCAAGAACACTTTTACCAACTCTAACTTCTCCTCCACCAGTTATTAAAATTGTAAAGTCCCAGTCTTTAATTATATTCTTTACAAGAATATCTAAATTAGATTTTAAAAGTGCATTTATAAGAAAGCCATCTTCTTTTTGTCCTTTATAACTTCCTTTTGGAAACATCTCTTGACAAACTCTAATATCTTGTTTCTCTGCCATATTATTTATCTTTTAAGAACGGCTAATCTTGGGTCGTCTTTCTTAACCATTCCATAACCATATTTATCTAATAATTTATATACGCTTCTAAATAAATCTCTTAAATCTTTTTGCATTTTAAAATATTCATTAGGAAAAGTAATATAAACTCTTCCATCTTGATTATTTTTTACAGTTGCCTTTGGCATTCTAATTTCCAGTTCATTAATTTTATTATTAATAATATCAGTTTCAGGTTCTTTAAGATGAGAACTAACTAAATCTACAAGTCTTTCAATAACATTAATTACTTTTGGAAAGTCACATTCATTCATATAAATTAAATAGCTTCCAATTAGTTGTCCTATAAATTGTGTAATGTTTGCTGCTTGATTATAACCTGCTTTATCATCTGATTCATCTTTTTTATATTCAAAAGCCATAGACACTTTAATTATAAAATATTTAAATACTTTTCGCTTTATTTTGTTATCACTTAGTAGTTAATTATCATAACCAAAACATTTATATAGTTTAATATATTAATATAAATATAATATATTGAGAAGGCGAGGAGTTGAAACAAACTCCTGCGCACTGATACTCATAAAAAAATTAAAGGAGGTTAAAATGAATCAAGAAAACACCGAAGAACAAAACGAAGATGACTATGTAGACTTCACAGGCAAAGAAGAAACTAGTTTGTGCTTTGAAATGCCAGAAATGAACATAGATGATGTCTTCAATTGGGACTGCTTATAAATAGTAAAATATTTAAGGTTTAATTACTTAATAGCAAAATGTAATCATATGAAGTTTAATAATAAATTACTATTTGGAATGCTATTCTTAATTTTTTTTATCTCGTTTGTTTCTGCAGCAGTTAATATTAATTTTAACAATGATAATGTTCCAAAGATTATCTTGGAAACACCGACGACAACATCAAATGGTTTTGGTGGTAATGTAACTGCTTTCTTAGACTTAACTGACACACCTGCAAGTTATACTGGAAGCGGAAACCTTTGTGTTGCAGTTAATGGTGCAGAAGATGGATTAGAATTTGTAACTTGCGGTAATGGAACTGCAGGATATAATCACACATCAATTATTGAAAGTGTATATGGCAAATGGTTTTATAATCAGACAGCACCAGCAATAACTTATATTAATTCTTTAAGCTTTTTGTCGTCGGCAATTGCAAATGAAACTTATGCAGGAATTGAATGGAATTATAATCAGACAACACCTGCTATTGCTTACACTGACATTTTAAATGCATCTTATAATAAGTTTTGGTATAACATGACTATTGCATCTGAAGGAACTAACCATAGTTTAATATTGGAAACAGCTTATGGTAAATGGTGGTATAATCAATCTGCTCCAGTAATTATATATGTTGATAATAAAGGTTATGTAACTTCAAGTATTGCAAATGCAACCTATGCTGGAATTGCTTGGAGTTATAATATGACAACACCTGCAATAACTTTTGTTAATGCTTTAAATAATAGTTATAATAAGTTCTGGTATAACATGACAGTAGCTTCAGCTGGAATAAATCATAGTTTGATATTAGAAAATGCATATAAGATTTACTGGAATAACCAAACACTTCCAGCTATTAATTATGTTGATGCTTTGAATGCATCTTATAATAAGTTTTGGTATAACATGACTATTGCATCTGAAGGAACTAACCATAGTTTAATATTGGAAACAGCTTATAGAAGTTATTGGAATAACCAAACTGCACCTTATGAGAAATGGTTTAATAATCAAACAACACCTGCAATAACTTTTGTTAATGCTTTAAATAATAGTTATAATAAGTTCTGGTATAACATGACAATTGCAACAACGGGTAATACTCATTTGTCTAATTTTACTGACGATATAAATGCAACTGCAAATCAGTTGACAAATACAAATAGCAATGTTTCATTTGGAAGTTATAAAGATACACAATCCAATTCATTAATTAAATTTGATAGAGGTAGCATAATAATTGTTTTATCACCATGAGAAAGTATTTAGTTATTTGTTTTGCATTTGTTTTCTTAATAAGTTTATGTTATGCTGATGGTATAGATATTGGAATTAATACAAGCAGAGATAAAATAGTTCATAATTATGGAATGGTAGAACTTCCTTTTGAAACTATTGTATTACAACAGACAGAAGTTGATTCAAATTATCCGTGTTATGTTTCTGGAGAAAATGAAATAACTTGTCCAGCAATTAATAAAAGTGTTTATGATAATATTAAAAGTGATTTAAGTATTATTGATAAGATTAGATATATATTTACTGATACAATTCCTATAAAGAATTTAGATGGAAAACCAATAAGTTCTGGTGCTTTAAATCCTTATATTGAAAATGTTATTGAAGTAGATTTAACAAAATATGGAACTTTTAGAATTGGTTTTAATTCTAATGAATTTTATATTGGTAGTTATAATATTGGAGTATTTAATTATACACAGGAAAATGGAGGTAATATTTATTTAAGAACAGGATATTTAAATGGAAATTATTATCCAAGAATAATTGATTTAAATGGGACTTATTCAATATTAAATGTAACATATAACATTTATAATCCAGGTGGTTCAAGTGTTCAAACAAGATTAAGAAGTTATAATATAACAATGAATGAAATAGGAACATTAAGTGAAGGATTACTTCTTTATTTAAAAATGGATGGTGATAATATTGGGACTACAATTGGAAATGATTATGTTGATAAAGTTCCAGATTTTTCAGGATATAATAGAACAGTTGTTTCTAAATCATTAACTAATAAACCTTCAATTGAAATTGATAAGTCTATTTCAGGAGGTAGTGCTAATTTTAATGCTATCGGAGAAACTTTAATAATAAACAACGCAGACGCAAATTTTGTAGAAGGATTAAGTGGAGTAACATTTGGAGGATGGATTTATCCAAGAACAAATGGTATTGGAACTAGTTATGGAAGAATTATAGAACAGGGAACATCAACAATAGAAATGAATATAGAAGGAAATAGAAAAATAACATGTAAAGGAAGTTATGAAACTTTAATTAGCCCAGAATTATCATTAAATTATAATGAATGGAGTCATGTCCTTTGTGTATTTAATGAAACAGCAAAGAAGATATTTATTAATGGAGTATTGATTGCAGAGTCTGATGGAATAACCCCAACAAGAACAACAACAGCAGATTTAGGTATAGGAAACAATCCAGGTGGAAGCAGAACTTTTGATGGATATATTGATGAAGTTATAATATATAATAGAGCATTAAATAATAATGAAGTATTACAATTATATAATCAAAAAGAAGTAAGAAACTGGAGTTCTTGGTCACCATATTATACAAGCTCTCCATCAGCTGTAAGTATACCAGACGGAAGATGGGTTCAGATAGATGCTAAAATTACAAGACCTACAGTTTCTGATAATGTTTATATAGATAGTATAAGTATGGGTTATGATACATCAGGAGCTGCACCACCTGTAATTGATAATCCTCCAACAGTAACTTTAACTACTCCAGATTTAAGACAATTTTCTGCAGCAAATATTACTTTAAACTTTACAGCAATAGATGTAGTAAATTTAAAGAATGCTTCTTTATGGGGAAATTGGACAGGAACATTTAAACAAAATCAAACTAAAACAATTACAGGTTCTAATGTTCTAAATTATTCTTCATTTAATATTAATGTCAGCGACGGAAATTATAAATGGAATGTTTATGTTTGTGATAATTCAAGTCAATGTTCATTTGCAACATTAAATAGAACTTTTAGTGTTTCAACAGTTTGTAATCCTGCAACCTGTTCTAATGGATTTTTATGTGATAGTTCTACCAATGCCTGTTATACTTCATGCAATATTCATGACCAAGTAAACTCTACAAGTTATTGTGGAAATGATGCACAGCCACATCCACAAAAAGCAGATGGACAAAGCTGTTCAGGTGCAGAATTTATAAATCTCGAAGATAATAATATTTGTTATGGTGGATATTGTTTTAATGATAACTTTGAGGATATTGGAGAATATTGCACAAGCACTTCTACAAATTGTGTTGATGAAGGAACTGGTTTTATTGAAAGTTATATTAAAGAACTTACATCAGGAAACGATTATAAGATGTGTATAGGTGGAGAGAGTAATTGGAGTAGCACAGTTTATTGTATGGATGGTGGAACTGGTGTAAATCCTGGAACTGAATTTCCAAGTATAACTGGACATGATTATTGTGGATATTATTCTGCACAAAGTGTTACTGAAGGTGTTAGTGGAGGATGTTATCCAGTATTAAGTGAGCTAGTAAATGATTGTGGATATTATTCAAGAATAAGTGGAGGAAATTGTGGGAGCACAGCAAGTTATTGTGATTTTGGTTGTGGTGCTACTTCAGATAGTGATAATTGTATTTATCCAAATGTATTGGAAAATAATTGCACCTGCACTCCTCCTCCTCCAACAGAAATTGATAATCCACCGAATGTTAATTTATATAATCCTTTAGATGGTAGCACAAAAACAATTGTAACTATTAATTTTACTTATACAGTATTAGATGAATATGCTTTGTCTAATTGCAGTTTATATTTAGGAACACAAAGTGTTGCTTTTGGAATTAATCAAACAGTTTCAACTGGAATAAGCAGAACAATTCCAAATGGATTTAATCAAGTTATATTTTCAAATGGAACTGAAGTTACTTGGAATGTAAGATGCACAGATAGTTTAGGCAACTGGAGTTTTGCAAATGCTAATTGGACATTTAGTATTGATACATCAACACCAACAAAATATAGATTTGAAATATATAATGAAAGCAGTTTGCAAGATCCTCCGATATTCAGCGTCGACAATTATGGTTTGGTAAATATAAGCAGTGACTTATTTGTTTATGGAAATATATCTTTGCATGGAAATTTAAAAGGATTAAGTCCTTTAATTGCAGATAACATTAGAGTTATTGATTATTTGGATATAGATAGTGCTGAAAAGTTAAAAGTTATATTAACTAATCCTTATGATGAATATTTAAAAATAGAAGGTGAAAATAAAAATGGAAATATATTATTTGGTTTATTTAAAAGTAATCCAACTATCTCAACTGATAGTGGTGACAGAATTGTATTTAAGAAATTAATAGAAGCTGAAAATGGTATAACAGTTGATAATGGATTTTATATTGAAGATGATACTATTAATTTTAATGGAGGAGGAAATATATTTATTGGTGCTGATAGAGAATATGCAATTTCAGGTTACAATTTAACTATTGAATCTCCAAGTAGTTCAGCAATACCAGGTAATTTAATATTATCTGGTGGAACAGATGTAGCTGGATTTAGAAGTGGAAAAGTATTAATAAATTATGTAGATAATGCTTTAGGAGATGTTATTATGGCTGAAGGTAGTAAGGTTGGAATAGGCACAGCAAGTCCAACTCATAAATTAAATGTTTTGGGTAATACAAACATAACTGGAGATTTAGATTTGGGTTCAAATATTGCATTTAAAAAGGCAGGAACATTTATTACAAATGCATTTGGTTATTTGGTTGTAGATGGAAGTGATTTATATATAAGAGCAAATACAAACAGAGTTATAACAATTGCTGATGATACAAATGCTAAAGTGATTATGGGAACAGGTGGAGGTTATGTTGGAATAGGAACAGCAAGTCCAACACATCAACTATCTATTTTAGGAACAACAGGAAATATGTTGAATATTTCTGGAACATTAGGAGAAATTACAACAGAAGCAGGAGCAAGAACTTTTAAAACGACAGCTGTTCCTCGTTCAGACGCTTATGGTTATGCTCCAGTTACAATTGATGTCGCAAATATGGGTGGAGAAAATAGACATTTATTTGACGTTGGAATTGGTGGAAGTCCAAGATTTACAATTGATGAAGATGGTGATGGTTATTTTGTAGGAAGTGTTGGAATTGGAACTGGAAGTCCAGCAGTAAAGTTAGATGTTGTTGGAGGAATAAAAGCAAATTATACATTATCTGGTGGAGGAGTGTATGGTATAAATGCTATTGGTGGAAATAATTTTGGTATGTCTGGAGTAAGTGGAGCAGTATTGGGAACTCATATAAATAGTTCAACTTATGGTGCATTAGGTTGGAATGATATTTTAGGTGCAAGTAGAAGTGGAGTCTTTGGTTCTCAGGGAACAGGAAATTATGCAGGATACTTTTCTGGAGAAGTTTATGTTACAGGAAATTTAAGTGCTGAAAATGTAATAGATAGAAGTAAGTGGTGTGAATTAAACGGAGAAAACCCATTAACATATTTAGGAACAATAACAAACGATGGAAAGTTAATTGACAAAACAACAATGCCACCATGTTCTGTTGTAGAAGTTCAAAATGGAAATGAAACAGTTTTAGGCAGAGATTTAGGTGCTTACACTTCATATTTAACACAAGTAAGTCAGGAATTAAATGAGAAATTAAATAACTTAACTCAAAGAGTAGAAGAAATAGAAAGAAACAAAATTTAAATGAACAAAAAAGAGTTTGATAAATGGATGTTAAACCAGAAAGTCTTAGCTGATAACTTCAAACTTTCAGTTAAAGATATTCATAATCTTTATGATATTTTTTGGATTATTGACACCCCTTGGGAAATCCAAAAAAAGATGCAAATTGATTTTAGAAAAACCCTTAAAATAAATGGATTATTAAAATGGTATAGAGAGTTTTTTATGAAGTTAGATGAGATCTGCCTCGACGAATTAAAAGATAATACAACAAAAAAAGGAGGTATAATTTAATAGCGAGAAAGAAGAAGAAAAGATAAACTTAAAAAGTTTGAAATCTTTTTAAATGTGTGCCGAAGATTTTAAAACACTTCGTCCTGAATGGTATGAAAAGTTAAACATATCAGAGGCACACACTCTTTTTATAACTTGTTATTTTGATGCCAAAAGTTTGCATAATACTGGTTAAGTGAACTTTTGGAATGTTTAATTAAGAAGTAGTAGTAAATATTTATAAACTCAAATAAATTAATTTAAGTATGGAATGGATTGGATTAAAAGACAAACAAATATTTGTCAAGTTAAGGAATGGAGATGTATTGAATGGAATGGTGATGGAAGTTGATGATTCTGTAAAACCTTTAATTTGGATAACTATCCTCGACAAATTTGACCAACAGGTTACAATTGTTCATTCTGAAATTGTTAAGCTGGAGGTGAAGAAATGAAGTGTCAAAAGTGTGGTGATGAATTTCCTGAAAATGAAATAGATGAAAGCCATGATGTTCCAACATATATTTTTAGTGGTGATAGAAAAGAAAGAAAAAAAGAAGCAGATAAATTAGGAAGACATTGGCTTTGTAAAAAATGTCATAATATTTATGAAAAGATGATTTTTTCTGTTATGATTAGAGAATCAGATTATGAAACAAAAGAGAGAATGATATATTCTGCAATTAATTTTGCAAAGAGGTGGTTTAATGGAGAATCAATTTGAACAAGAACTAAGTAGATGTTTATTTGAAACAGAATTAATTGAACTTGTAGAAATGTATAGAGAAGATATTAAGTCTGGAAGATTAAATATTAATGAAATTTTAATCAAACCAAAATTAACTTTAATTAAAAAAGTAAATTCTCCAACTTCAAAAAGGAAAGGATTGGCAAGAAATTTAATTGATAAAAAATTAAAGATATCTGATGTAGCAAAAAGTTATAATTTAAAAGTAACAAAAAATCTTATTATCTGTCCATTCCATAATGATTCAAATCCAAGTCTAAGTTTAAATGATAAAAAAAATGTCTTTCATTGTTTTGGATGTAATGTTTCTGGAGATATAATTACTTTTTATCAGTTATTATCAAATCTAAATTTAAATCAATTAAAAAATGGATAGACAAGAAGCAACAAAAAAAGTTTTGGAAATGGTAGGTATTGAACCAAATTCTGTGTTCACAAGACTTGGACAGGCACAGAGATTTATTGAAGCTCAACCATTATTTTATGATATATCAGGTTTATGGTGGATATGGGATTTTAATAAATGTTGTTATAAATTATCAGATGAAGTTGAAATTTTAAATAGAATAGAAGAAGAAATGAATATTGATACTATTTCTTCAAAGTCAAGAAACGAAATTATTAATGCTTTAAAACAGGTTGGAAGAAAACATATTCCACAAAGAATACAACCAACTTGGATTCAATTTAAAAATAAAATTATAGATATAACTACTGGAAATATATTTGAAGCTACATCTAAATATTTTGCCACTAATCCTATTCCTTGGGAATTGCATCCAAATAATTATGTGGAAACTCCTAATATGAATAGAATATTTGAAGAGTGGGTTGGCAAGGATTATGTAAAAACACTTTATGAAATTCTATCATATTGTTTATTGCCTGATTATCCAATCAATAGATTATTTTGTTTCTTAGGTGCAGGAATGAATGGTAAGACTAAATTCTTAGATTTAGTTAGTAAGTTTATAGGAATTGAAAACTGTACTTCAACTGAATTAGATGTTCTCTTAAACTCAAGATTTGAAATTACAAGGTTACATAAAAAGCTGGTTTGTCAAATGGGAGAAACTAATTTTAACGAAATGAAGAAAACTTCTATACTTAAAAAACTTACAGGTGGAGATTTAATTGGATTTGAATATAAAAATAAAGATTTATTCCAGGATAAAAACTATGCTAAGATATTAATCTCAACTAATAGTTTGCCAACAACTGATGATAAAAGCATTGGTTTTTATAGAAGATGGATGATTATTGACTTTCCAAACCAGTTTTCAGAGAAAAAAGATATACTTGCAGACATTCCAGATGAAGAATATAAAGCTTTAGCTTTGAAATGCACATTTATTCTCAAAGACTTGCTTGAAAAAAGAGAATTTTATAATGAAGGTTCAGTAGAAGATAGGAAAGAAAAGTTTGAAGCTAAAAGTAATTTCTTAAAGGAATTTACAAGTAAGTTTATTATAGAAGATTCTTTAAGTTATATTACAATAGCAGACTTTAATAAGAAGTTTGCTTCATGGTGTAAAGAGAATAGGCATAGAGAAATGAGTGATACATCAATAGGTATGAAGATGAAAAAAGAAGGATTTGAACAAGAAAGAAAGTATATGGATTGGTTATATGATGGAAAAGGTGGTCAAATAAGAGTATGGGTAGGTGTAAAATGGAAGGACTAAATAGTTCTAGACGGGTTAGACAGGTTAGACAGGAAGTTTCACTTATTTTACATGTGTATAGAATAAGTAGAAATAGCTGTCTTTCTTGTCTAGTCTGTCTAGTGAATAGTCCATGTAATAAAAGCAGGAGGTTTTGGACAATAGATTTTTAGTTTATCACCATCTTTTTACCCCTCCTGCATTTATACTATGAAAAAACAAAACCCACAAAGAGAACTTGAAGAGCTACGGCATAGCAATAAAATGGAAGAGATAACTTTTAAATGCCAATGCGAAAAGGAAGTTACTAAACTTCAACATGAACTTGAAATGGAAAGGCAGAGGATTAAGTCTGCTGAAATCCGTAAGTCAGTTATGATGAAGAAGTATAGTTAATCACTTTCAAGTTAAACAAACATTTAAATACTTCAATACATTAATAGAAATATGAAAAATGAAAAGACAACAATAACTTTGGACAAATCTTTAAGAGATGATTTAATGATATTTAAAATTAAGTCGTCGGCAAAGAACTTAAATGAAGTTATTAAAATTGTAATTAAAAAGTTAAAAGAAATGGAAAATGGACAAAGTAATCATTAAGTATATGCCCGGATTAAAGAAAGGCAGTTACTTTAGCTGCTTAAAAGAAGTTAGAGGTTCAAAAACAATTAAATTAATATACAAACAATTAAAATGAATATGGAAATAATTACAACAATGAATCCAGTAGGTAAGACAGATTTGTTTCTGCCTTTCTTTTATCTTTTAGGTGCATCTTTCTTATTTGCATTTATGGGAATTATATTTAGAGATAGATGTTATTCTATGCAAAGAAGCCAGGAAACTGATTATTATAACCAAGTTAAATGTGAGGTGTTAAGATTATGAAAATAAAATGTTCATCCTGTGGTTTTGAAACAAAGGTAAATGTATTTGAATGTCCTAAATGCAAAGGACAAATAGATTTTATTGACGAAGGCACTTGCAGTTTTTGTGGTAAATCTGGAGATTATCCTGTTGGTTTATGCACAAATTGTGGTAATAAATTAGATAAATTTATTCGTGAAGGAGCTTAAATGGGAATAGAAGAAGATAGACAAATAGATAGTTGCTGGGATTATATTAATCTAAATGAAAATGGAGGTAAAAAAATGGGAAGTTTAAAAGATGAAGCAATGGCATATGAGCCAAAGCAAACGCTAAACATAGCAGACTTATCAGAAGTTCCAATAAACATAAAGCTTGAAGATGGAGAGGGAATGGATGATGATGGCAAAGTCTTTAAGTATAAGTATACGGAGATTAACGGAAAAAAATACCGAATACCAAGTGTTGTTTTAGGAGAGATTAAAAAAATCCTAAAATTAAGACCAAGTGTAACAAAAGTTAAAGTTCAAAGATCTGGTTCAGGGCTTTCAACAAGATATGAAGTTGAAGCTTTAGATTAAAAAACTTATGTAGGGTGGCTCTAAATAGAAACTTAGGGCTATCCTACATTCACTATCATATTCAACCTTCGGGTTGTAGGTGAAGAGAGAGCATTCACCTCCTTTTCGGTTGGTAGGTTGGGATGCACCATACCTACCAACCTGTCATATTAAAATGTTAGAAAAATACATACACAGATTAGAATTAACAGCAATAAAAGATAACTGGTTTGCTGTAAAACCTAAGCTAAATGAATATTATGTTTTATATGGAAATGATAATTGGGTAAGAAGATACAGAGAAAGGAATGTAGAGATTTGGAATAAACATATGCAGGAAGGTAAAAGATGAAACAAGAAGATAAAGAAATTACCTTAGACGAGAAAATACTTTGTGATTATCCAAATGTTTTTAGAATGATAGATGAAATCTTCGCCGAAGAATTTGGAAGTTTAGCAGAGGAGGATTTGAAATGATAACATACAAATTCCCAGCAGAAACAAAAGAAGATTTAGATTACATTTGTTTGGGGCATCTCGTTCAACATAAAGAAGAATGTTTTAAATGCAGAGTTGAAAATGCAGAAAACCAATGCTGTGAAGATTATGTTCCTGTTTTGGTTAATAAGGTAATGGAGGAAAGGAAATGAAACTATCCAAATTCCTTA